>Ga0335075_10004058_pt1 | contig 22968 bp, 19 predicted proteins | sample Lox_Sample_24_FD_206723 | JGI IMG/M metagenome (GOLD analysis project Ga0335075, IMG submission 206723) | Soil microbial communities from Loxahatchee National Wildlife Refuge, Florida, United States - Lox_Sample_2.4 | ecosystem: Environmental > Terrestrial > Soil > Wetlands | place: USA...
CGGCCGGGAGCCCCGGACCTCGGACGAGCGGGCGCCCGGCTCCGGCTCGGGCACGCCCGCGTTCAGGGGGGACGCGCCGGCGGGGGCCAGCGCCGCCGGGTCGACCCAGGGCGCCCCCGCCACATCCGGCGAGCAGTCATCGCCCGGCGCCCCCGCCCCCGCACCCGCCTCCGCCGCCGGCGCGGCGGACGGCGGCGGCGAGGCCGGAGTGCGCTCGGGAGGGGCGGGAGCGGGTTCGGCAGGCGCGACAGCGCGCGATGAGGCCGCGTACGCCCAAGCCCCGACCGACGACGGGGCCGAGGAAGACCACGCGGCGGAGGTCAAGGGCGACCTGGACGAGCTCGTGAAGACCGCCAAGCAGCGCGACGAGTACCTGGCGCTCGCGCAGCGTACGCAGGCGGACTTCGAGAACTACCGCAAGCGCGTGGCCAAGGAGGCGGCCGCGGCGCAAGAGCGCGGCTTGATCGCCCTGGCCAAGGAGCTGCTGCCTGCGCTCGACAATCTCGACCGCGCGATCGCCGCGGCCGACGCCGAGGACCCGCTGCTGCAAGGCGTGCGCCTCGTGCGCGACGAGCTGTGCGCGGGGCTCGCGCGCGTCGGGATCGAATCGTTCTCGCCCGCCGGCGAGCAGTTCGACCCGGCGGTGCACGAGGCGGTCGCGACCGCCGAGCGGGACGGCAGGCCGAGCGGCACGGTGCTCGAGGTCTACCAGGCCGGCTACCGCCTGCGTGAGAACGTCATCCGCCCGGCGCGCGTGGTCGTCGCGGCTTAGGAGAGGCGGGGCGAATGGCTGCGCGACCTGACTACTACAAGACGCTCGGGGTGGACAAGAAAGCGAGCGCCGAGGACATCAAGAAGGCCTACCGCAAGCTCGCGCGCCAGTACCACCCGGACCGCAACCCGGGCGACAAGCAGGCGGAGGCGCGCTTCAAGGAGATCTCCCAGGCCCACGACGTGCTCGGCGATCCCGAGAAGCGCAAGCAGTACGACAGCGGCTCCGGCGCGTTTGCCACCGGCGCAGGGCCTGGTGGCGGCTTCGGCGGCTTCGGCAACTTCGACTTCGACGCCTCCTCGATGGGCGACATCCTCTCGAACCTGTTCGGCGGCTCGGCCAGCGGCCGGCGGGTACGCACCAAACCGCGCGCCGAGAAGGGCGCGGACCTCGAGGCGCAGGTGTCGATCAGCTTCGACCAGGCGATCTCCGGCGCGCAGGTCCCGCTGCAGGTTCCAATGCGCGCCACCTGCGCCACGTGCCGCGGCACGGGCGCCAAGCCCGGGACGACGCCGACCGTGTGCCCGCGCTGCGAGGGCCGCGGGATCGAGACGCAGGGACAGGGCATGTTCTCGATCTCGCAGCCGTGCTCGCGCTGCCACGGAGCGGGCACGATCATCGAGGACCCCTGCCCGGCGTGCCAGGGCGCGGGCGCCGTGCACACGGTCAAGCGCATGCGCGTCAACATCCCGGCGGGCGTGCGCGAGGGCAGTCGCATCCGCCTCGCGGGCAAGGGCGAGCCCGGTCGCAACGGCGGGCCCGCGGGCGACCTGTACCTGATCACGCACGTCGCGCCCTCGCCGCTGTTCACGCGCAAGGGCGAGAACCTCGAGGTCGAGGTGCCGCTCACGATCCCCGAGGCGCTCCAAGGCGCCGAAGTGCAGGTGCCGACGCTGTCGGGGACCAAGACCCTGCGCGTGCGCCCCGGCACCGCGCACGGCACCGTGCAGCGCCTGCGCGGCGAGGGTCCGCCGAAGCTCGGCGCGGGAACCGGCTCGGGGGGCTCTCCGCAGAAAGGCGACATCCACTATCGCTTCGTGATCGACGTGCCGTCCAAGCTCTCCAAGGAGCAGCAGAGCGCCGTCGAAGAGCTCTCCAAGACGCTCGACGGCAACCCCCGCGCGGGGCTGTTCGCCGGCAACGGCGCCGCGGCTGCGAAAGCCGCTTCCGGGGCGCACGCCGGCCGTGGAGGCGACCCGGGCGAGACGACGGGTGGGGCGTGATGGCGGCCGAGCGCACTCAGCCCGAGCGCGGCCGGCGCTCGCGCGGCGAGGCGAACATCGCGCGCGTGCAGGTCGCGACCGACCGCGGCGTGTTCATGATCTCGGTCGCCGCGCAGCTCGCGAACATGCACCCGCAGACGCTGCGCATGTACGAGGCGCGCGGACTGATCGATCCGCAGCGCTCGCCCAAGGGCACGCGCCTGTACTCGCAGGAGGACGTCGAGAAGCTGCGGCGCATCCAGGAGATGACCGCGGAGCTCGGGCTGAACCTCGCGGGCGTCGAGCGCGTGCTGCGCCTGGAGGAGCAGATCGAGAGCATGCACGCGCACATCGAGCAGATCGAGCTCGAAGCGCTGCAGGCGCAGGTGCGCCTCGCGAGCGAGCTCGAGGAGGTGCGCCGCTCCTTCCGCGCCGAGCTCACCGTGCCCTACCGCGGCGGCCTTCAGTTGGTCCGCGCGGTCGATGCGCGCTCGCCCTTCAGGCCGCCCCCCAAGCGCACCCAGAACTAGACCCGGACACTTCCAAGAGGACCTAGAGATGCAGGCAGACCGTTTCACCGTCAAGTCGCAGGAGGCGATCGCGTCCGCCGGACGGCTGGCGCAGGAGCGCCGCAACCCGCAGGTCACGCCGCTGCACCTGCTCTTCGCGCTGCTCGTCGAGCCCCGGCGCGGCGCCGGCGGCGGCGCGCCCGCGAGCGCGGATGCCCCCGGCGGGGTCGTGCTGCCGGTGCTCGCGAAGCTCGGCGTCCAGGTCGACGGGCTGCGCGCGGGCGTCGAGCGGGCGCTCGGCGAGCTGCCGGTCGCGGGCTCCGCCTCGCCCGCTGACGCCGTCGCGCAGCCCGGCTCGGAGCTCGTGGCCGTGCTGCGCTCCGCCGAGACCCACGCCGCCAAGCTCTCCGACCAGTACGTCTCGACCGAGCACCTGCTGCTGGCGCTCACCAATGATGAAGGCCCGCCCACCCGCGCCGCCGACGAGCTGCGGCGCGTGGGCGTCACCGAAGAGCGGCTGCTCGCGGCGCTAGGCGAAGTGCGGGGCTCGGCGCGCGTCACCGACCAGTCGCCGGAGGAGAAGTACGAAGCGCTCGAGCGCTTCGGCACCGACCTGACGGCGGCGGCCGAGCAGGGCAAGCTGGACCCCGTGATCGGACGCGACGAGGAGATCCGCCGCGTGATCCAGGTGCTCTCGCGGCGCACCAAGAACAACCCCGTGCTGATCGGCGAGCCGGGCGTCGGCAAGACCGCGATCGTCGAGGGCCTCGCCCAGCGGATCGTCTCCGGCGACGTGCCCGACTCGCTGCGCGAACGCCGCGTGATCGCGCTCGACATCGGCTCGCTCGTCGCCGGCGCCAAGTACCGCGGCGAGTTCGAGGACCGTCTGAAGTCCGTCCTCGGAGAGGTCTCCGACCGATCACAGATCGGCCAGCAGGGCAGCGTGATCCTGTTCCTGGACGAGCTGCACACGATCGTCGGCGCCGGCGCCGCTGAAGGGGCGGTCGACGCCGCCAACCTGCTCAAGCCGATGCTCGCCCGCGGCGAACTGCGCTGCGTCGGCGCGACGACCCTGGATGAGTACCGCAAGTACATCGAGAAGGACGCCGCGCTCGAGCGCCGCTTCCAGCCGGTCATGGTCGGCGAGCCGTCGGTGGCGGACACGATCGCGATCCTGCGCGGGCTCAAGGAGCGCTACGAGGTCCACCACGGCGTGCGCATCACCGACAGTGCGCTGATCGCCGCCGCGACGCTCTCGGACCGCTACATCGCAGATCGCTTCCTGCCGGACAAGGCGATCGACCTGATCGACGAGGCCGCCTCCAGCCTGCGCATCGAGATCGACTCGCTGCCCACGGAGATCGACGAGGTCGACCGCCGCGTGATGCAGCTCGAGATCGAGCTCACGTCGCTGAGCAAGGAGACCGACGAGGCTTCGGTGCAACGGCGCGAGGCGATCGAGCGCGAACTGGCGGACTTGCGCGAGCGCTCGGCGGCGATGAAGGCACAGTGGCAGGCCGAGAAGGACGCGATCCAGGTCGTGCGCGAGAAGAAAGCGCGCCTCGAGGAGGCCCGCACCGAGGCCGAACGCGCCGAGCGCGAAGCGAACCTGGAACGCGCTGCGGAGCTCCGTTACGGGGAGATCCCGCAGCTCGAAAAGGAGCTGGCCGCCCTGGAGGGCGGCTCCGGCGTTTCAGCCGACGCCGACTCCTCGGCCGCGGGCCCGTCAGACGACGGCTCGGGAGCCGCCGCCGACGGGAGCGAGGAGGACCGGCTGCGCGCGCGCGAAGCGCGGGCGGCGGCACCGGCCTCCGAGCCGGTGTTCCTCAAGGAGGAGGTCGACGCGGACGACGTCGCCGAGGTCGTCGCGCGCTGGACCGGCATCCCCGTCAGCCGGCTGCTCGAGGGCGAGACCGAGAAGCTGATCCACATGGAGGAGCGCCTGCACGAACGCGTGGTCGGCCAGGACGAGGCGATCGAGGCGGTCGCCACCGCGCTGCGCCGCTCGCGCGCGGGCCTGCAGGACCCCGACCGCCCGATCGGCTCGTTCCTGTTCCTCGGCCCCACCGGCGTCGGCAAGACCGAGCTCGCGCGCGCGCTCGCCGAGTTCATGTTCGACTCCCAGGACGCGATGGTCCGCATAGACATGTCCGAGTACATGGAGAAGCACTCCGTCTCGCGCCTCGTCGGCGCGCCCCCCGGGTACGTCGGCTACGAAGAGGGCGGCCAGCTGACCGAGGCGGTGCGCCGGCGCCCCTACTCGGTGGTGCTGCTCGACGAGATCGAGAAGGCCCACCCGGACGTGTTCAACACGCTCTTGCAGGTGATGGACGACGGGCGCCTGACCGACGGCCAGGGCCGCACGGTGGACTTCAAGAACACGGTGCTCATCATGACCTCGAACATCCCCATCCCGGAAGGCCTCGGCGACGAGCAGATCCGCGGCGCGCTGCTCGAGCACTTCAAGCCCGAGTTCATCAACCGCCTGGATGACATCGTGCGCTTCCACTCGCTCACCCGCGAGCAGCTCGCGCAGATCGTCGACCTGCAGGTCGCGCGCGTGATCGAGCGCGTCGCCGAGCGCGGCGTCGCCGTCACGCTCTCAGACGACGCGCGCACGCTGCTCGGCAACCTCGGCTACGACCCCGCCTACGGCGCGCGTCCGCTGCGCCGCGTCATCCAGAGGCAGCTCACCGATCGGCTGGCGCTGGCCTTGCTGTCGGGAGAGATCCGCGCCGGCGACTCCGTGAACGTGGACGCGCGCGAAGGGGAGCTGGCGCTCGAGAAGGTCTCGGCCGAGACAGCCGACACGCCCGCGGCGGCCGCGTCCTAGCGCGAGCGCTAGCGCGCGTCCCAACACCACCGGCACGGCCGGCCAAGCCCCCGCCGGTCTGAAGGACGGCGGGGGCTTGCGTGGCCGTCAGCCTTCGACGGCATCTCCGGTCGGAACGCAGTAGGCGATCGCCGTGACGTCGCCTTTCTTCCCGGTTGCGAACCCCGCGCTCACACCCCAGCCTTCCATGCTTTCGGTCGCTTCGCTGTTGTAGCCCGTCATGTTCTCGCTTTCCAGTGAGTCCAGTGGACGTGGTTCGGGCCCGTGTATCGGGCCGGTGACGCTGGAAGATAGGCGCCCAGCCGGCGCCAATGCGCAGCGGGAGCGCGTTCGAGGCGTCGAGGGGACGCCGATGCCGGCGATCCGCTAGAACCACCGTCAGCGCAGCGGCGGCACGCCCGCGCAGCGAGCCGCCCGGATCGCCCCAACCCCACGGGAGGAGCCACGATGCCCACCTACATCCTGCTCACCACGCTCACGCCCGAGGGCGTGCAGACGGTCAAGAACAACCCGCAGCGGATAAGGGAGGTCAACAGGGAGGTCGAGAACCTCGGCGCGAGCGTCAAGGGGCAGTGGGCGACGCTCGGCCACGTCGACTTCATCTCGGTGGTGGAGGCGCCCGACGAGGGCACGATGGCGCGCGTGTCGCTCGAGCTCGGCTCGCGCGGCACCGCACGCTATGAGACGCTCACCGCAATCCCGATCGACGACTTCATCGCCTCGCTGTAACGTGCGCCAGGTCGTGGACGAGCGCACGGGGCGATAGGCGTGGAGGAGACCAGGCACCAGCCGGGCGGGACCTCCGCGCACGAGGGCCGGCCGGGCGCCAACCCCGGAATATCGCTCGTGCCCAGCCCGCTCGAGGAGTCAGAGGTGGCCGAGCTCGAGGGGATCGACGTGGACGCTCCGCGCGTGGGCATCGTGATGGGCTCCAAGAGCGACATGGAGACCATGGAGAAGGCCGCGCGCGAGCTCGAAGACCGCGGGATCTTGCACGAGATTCGCGTCATGTCAGCGCATCGCGAGCCCGACCTGGTCGCCGAATACGCGAAGAACGCGCGAATGCGCGGCCTGCGCGTGATCATCGCCGGCGCCGGCATCTCCGCCGCGCTGCCCGGCGCCGTCGCCGCGCACACCGACCTGCCCGTGATCGGCGTGCCCCTCTCCGGGCGGCTGAGCGCCGCCGGCGGGCTCGACGCAATCCTCTCGATCGTGCAGATGCCGCCCGGCGTGCCGGTCGCATGCGTCGGCCTCGACAATCCGCGCAACGCCGCCATCCTCGCCGCCCGCATCCTCGGCGCGTGAGCAGCGCGTGAGCCGAGCGGGAGCGGCGTGTGAGCCGCGTGTGAGCCGCGTGTGAGCGGCGCGTGAGCAGCGCGCGAGCCGAGCGGGAGCCGCGCGCGAGCGGCGCGTGAGCCGAGCGCGGCGTCGCCCGGCGGGCGCTGCCGCGGGCCGGCGGCGATAATCAGCAGACGTGATCGCCCGCTACACCCGCCCGGAGCTCGGCGCCCTGTGGAGCGATCAGGCGCGCATGGACGCCTGGCGCGAGGTCGAGCTGGCGGCGTGCGAGGAGCTGCCCGGCCTGCTCGGGGCAGACGGCCCGACCGAGGCCGAGCTGCAGGCGATCCGCGGCGCCGCGTTCACCGTCGCCGAGGTGCGCGAGCGCGAGCTCGTGACCGAGCACGACGTGGCCGCGTTCGTCGACGTGCTCGCCGCCTCCGTCGGTGAGGCCGGACGCTGGATCCACTTCGGGCTGACCTCCTCGGACGTGCTCGACACCGGGCTCGCGCTGCAGCTGCGCGCCGCCGGCGAGCCGATCCTCGCGGGCGCCCGCGCGCTGGTCGCGGCGTTCGCCGCGCGCGCACGCGAGCACGCGGGCACGCTGTGCGTCGGGCGCACCCACGGCGTGCACGCCGAGCCGACCACGTTCGGGATCAAGCTCGCGGGCTTCGCCTTCGAGGCCCAGCGCAACGCCGAGCGCCTGCAGCGCGCCTTCGCGCAGCTGGCCGTCGGCGCGGTCTCCGGGGCGGTCGGCACGTACGCCGCCACCAGCCCCGAGTTCGAGGCGCGCGTGCTCGCTCGCCTGGGGCTCGCGCGTGAGGAGCTCTCCACGCAGGTCATCCCGCGCGATCGCCACGCCGAGCTGCTCGGCGCGATCGCGCTCGCGGGCGCCGGTCTCGAGCGCTTCGCCACCGAGGTCCGCCACCTGCAGCGCACCGAGGTGCGCGAGCTGCACGAGCCGTTTCGCGCTGGCCAGAAGGGCTCCTCGGCGATGCCGCACAAGCGCAACCCGATCAAGAGCGAGCAGATCGCCGGGCTCGCGCGCGTGCTGCGCGGCAACGCGCAGGCGGCGCTCGAGAACGTCTCGCTGTGGCACGAGCGCGACATCTCGCACTCCTCGGTCGAGCGCGTGATCCTGCCCGACTCGACGATCCTGCTCGACTACCTCCAGCACGGCGCGATCGCGCTCGTGCAGGGCATGACCGTGGACGTCCGGCGGATGCGCGCCAACCTCGAGCTCACCCACGGCGCCCTCTTCTCCCAGCGGGTGCTGCTCGCGCTCGTCGAGGGCGGCTCATCGCGCGACCGGGCCTACCGCGTCGTCCAAGAGCTCGCCCAGCGCGCCTGGGACGAGGGCACCCCGCTGCGCGAGCTGCTCGCGGCCGACGAGCGCGCGCAGGTGCTCGACCTCGACGCCATCTTCGACTACTCCCACTACGTCCGCTACGCCGGCGAGATCCTCGCGCGCCTGGATCGGATCGCCTGAGCGCGTTGCTAGGATCGCGCCACGTGAGCACCCTCGCAGACCTGCCCCTCATCGCCAGCGGCAAGGTGCGCGAGATGTACGACCTCGAGGGCGTCGATGGCCGTTCGGCCCTGCTGATGGTCGCCAGCGACCGCATCTCCACCTACGACGTCGTGCATCCCACGCCGATCCCCGACAAGGGCAAGGTGCTGACGGGGCTGTCCGTGTTCTGGTTCGAACGTACGGCGGGGATCGTCGCCAACCACCTGATCTCGACGGTCGACGGCGTCCCGCAGGAGGTTCGCGGACGCGCGCTCGCGGTGCACAAGCTGAAGATGCTGCCGGTCGAGTGCGTCGTGCGCGGCTACATCACCGGCTCGGGCTGGAAGGACTACCAGGCCAGCGGCTCGGTCTCGGGGATCGCGCTGCCCGCGGGCCTGCGCGAGTCACAGCGCCTGCCCGAGCCGATCTTCACGCCCACCACCAAGGCGCACGTCGGCCACGATCAGGCGATCGACTTCGAGGGCGCGGTCGCGCTCGTCGGCGACCGCAAGTTGATGGAGCGGGTCAGGGACGCGTCGATCGAGCTGTACTCGTTCGCCGCCCGGCACGCGCGCGCGCGCGGCGTGATCCTCGCCGACACCAAGTTCGAGTTCGGCCTCGACCACAGCCGCGGCGGCGAGCCCGAGCCGGTGCTCGGCGATGAGGTGCTCACGCCGGACTCCTCGCGCTACTGGCCCGCCGACGGCTACGAGGTCGGGCACGGGCAGCCGAGCTTCGACAAGCAGTACGTGCGCGACTGGGCCTCGGCGGGCGGCTGGGACAAGAAGCCGCCCGCGCCCGCGATTCCCGAGGACGTCGTCGCCGGCACCCGCTCTCGCTATGTGGAGGCCTACGAACGAATCGCGGGGGAGCCGTTCGCCGCGTGGCTGGAGCGGACCGGGACCTCCGTCGAGGCCGTCTCCGCCGGCGCCCGCGCGCGCTCCGGTCTCGCCGCCGACGGAGCCGCTTGAGGGCGCGCGTGCTGATCCGTCCCAAGGCGGGCATTCTCGACCCGCAGGGCGAGGCCGTCCAGCGTGCGCTGCCCGCACTCGGCTTCCAGGGCGTAAGCGACGTGCACATCGGGCGCCTGATCGAGCTCGAGGTGCAGGAGCCGGACCAGCTCGGCGCGATGTGCGAGAAGCTGCTCGCCAACCCGCTGGTCGAGGACTACGAGGTCGAGCTGCTCGCCGGATGAGGTTCGGCGTCCTGCGGTTCCCCGGCTCCTGCGATGACCTCGACGCCCTGCACGCCGCCCGGCGGGTCGGCGACGCGCAGCTGATCTGGCACGCCGAGCGCGACCTGCGGGGCGCCGACGCGATCGTCGTCCCCGGTGGCTTCTCCTACGGAGACTACCTGCGCGCCGGCGCGATCGCGCGCTTCGCGCCGGCGATGGAGAGCGTGATCGAGCTCGCCCGCGAAGGCGGGCTAGTGCTGGGGATCTGCAACGGCTTTCAGGTCCTCTGCGAGGCGCGCCTGCTCCCCGGCGCGCTGCTGCCGAACGCCAACCTGCGCTTCACCTGCAGACAGGTCACGCTCGAGGTCGCCAATGCCCAGACGCCGTTCACGCGCGCGTGCTCGGCGGCGGAGCGCCTGAGCATCCCCGCCAAGCACTCGTGGGGCCGCTACTACGCCGACCGGCCTACGCTCGCGGCGATCGAGGACGCCGGCCAGGTCCTCCTGCGCTACGCGCCCGGCGCCAACTTCAACGGCTCGCTGCACGACATCGCCGGCGTGTGCAACGAGCGCGGCAACGTGTTCGGCCTGATGCCCCACCCCGAGCACGCCGTCGAGCAGCTGACCGGCGGCTCGGCCGACGGCCTGAAGATCTTCGAGTCCATGCGCCTGGCAGTCGAGGGGGCCCTCGCGTGAGGGTCTGGCTGTGATCGCGGACCTCGTATAGCGATGGCCATACAGCACGCCCGGCCGAACACAGCGCACGAGCCGCCGACCGTCGATGACGCCCTCGCGCTCGGGCTCACGCGCGCGGAGTACGAGCTCGTGTGCGAGAAGCAGGGGCGCGCCCCCAACGTCGTCGAGCTCGCGATGTACTCGCTGCTGTGGTCCGAGCACTGCGCGTACAAGCACTCCAAGAAGCTCCTGCGCACCCTCCCCACGCGCGGGGAGCACGTGGTCATGGGGCCGGGCGAGAACGCCGGCGCGGTCGACGTCGGCGGCGGGCTCGTGTGTGCGTTCAAGGTCGAGTCGCACAACCATCCGAGCGCCGTCGAGCCCTTCCAGGGGGCCGCCACCGGCGTCGGCGGCATCCTGCGCGACATCTTCGCGATCGGCGCGCGCCCGATCGCGGTGCTCGACTCGCTGCGCTTCGGCGAGCCGGGCGCCGCAACCGGCGGCGTCCAGCCGGCGGGGGCGGGCGGCGCCGGCGCCGCCCCTCGCGGCGCCGCCGGCGCCGCCCCTCGCGGCGCCGCGGGAACGCGGGCGCGCTACCTGCTCGGCGGCGCGGTCTCCGGCATCGCGCACTACGGCAACTCGATCGGCGTGCCGACCGTCGGCGGAGAGCTGTACTTCGAGGCGCCCTACGAGCACAACTGCCTGGTCAACGCGATGGCGCTCGGCCTCGCCGCGCGCGAGCGCCTCGTCCGCAGCGCAGCCTCCGGCCCGGGCAACGTGCTCGTGCTGTTCGGCGCAGGCACCGGCCGCGACGGGATCGGCGGCGCCTCCGTGCTCGCCTCCGCCGAGCTCACCGCCGCAGACAAGCGTCCGAGCGTCCAGGTCGGCGATCCGTTCGAGGAGAAGAAGCTGATGGAGTGCTCGCTCGAGCTGCTCGAGCGCGGGCTGATCGTCTCGCTCCAGGATCTGGGCGCCGCCGGCCTGAGCTCCGCCGCCTGCGAGATGGCCGCCAAGGGCGCCGTCGGGATCGAGCTCGACGTCGCCAGGGTGCCGCTGCGCGAGCCCGGCATGGAGCCGTTCGAGATCATGGTCAGCGAGTCCCAGGAGCGGATGCTGTGCGTAGTCGAGCCCGCCCACGTCGAGCCCGTGCTCGACGTGTGCGCCAAGTGGGAGGTGGGCGGCGAGGCGATCGGCAGCGTCATCGAGCGTCCGCTCATGCGCGTGCTGTGCGCCGGCGAGCTCGTCGGCGAGATGCCGGTCAGCGCGCTTGTCGACGAGTGCCCGCTGTATGACCTGCAGCCGCGCAAGCCCGCCGCGCCGATCTACGCGCCCCCGGCCCCCACGGCCGCGGTCACGCTCGAATCCCCGCCCCGGACGCTGCTGCTCGCGATCCTCGCTTCTCCAAACATCTCCTCGCGCAGGCCGCTGTTCGAGCACTACGACGCGATCGTGCAATCACGCACCGTGCGCCGTCCCGAACAGGCCGACGCCGCCGTGCTCGCGCTCCCCGACGGCTCGGCGCTCGCCGTCAGCATCGACGGCAACGGCCGCCGCGTCGCGGCCGACCCCTATCGCGGCACGGTCGCCGCGGTGCTCGAGTGCGCCGCCAACCTCGCGTGCGTCGGCGCGCAGCCGCTGGGCACGACCAACAACCTCAACTTCGGCAACCCCCAGAAGCCGCACATCGCGTGGCAGCTCGGCGAGTCCGTGCGCGGCCTCGGCGACGCCTGCCGTGCGCTGCACGCGCCGATCGTCGGCGGCAACGTCTCGCTGTACAACGAGGGGCCCGCCGGCCCGATCTACCCGACGCCCGTGATCGGCATGGTCGGGCGGCTGCCCGACGCCCGCCGCGCCGGGCGCCTTGGCTTCCAGCGCGCAGGTCACCGGGTCGCGCTCGCCGGCCCGTTCAGCCCGACGCTCGCCGCCGGCGAGCTCGCCAAGCTGCTCGGGCACGCGCTTCCCGACGGGCTGCCCGAGATCGACGTCGCGGCCGTCGCCGCCGCGCACGCCGCCGTGCGCGACGGCGTGCGCGCGGGCCTGCTCGCGAGCGCCCACGACATCGCAGAGGGCGGCCTCGCAATCGCGCTCGCCGAGTGCTGCCTGGCCGGGGGGCTCGGCGCGCAGATCGCGCTCACCGAGCAGTTCTGGGCGACGATCCCGCCCGTCGTCGCCAGCCCCGCCGATCGCGCGCCCAGCCCCTCGCTGATCGCCTCCGTGCTGTTCGGCGAGGCGCCCGGCGGTTTCGTCGTCAGCGGCGAGGCCCACGCGCTCGACGAGCTCGCCCAGGACGTGCCGCTGCTCGCGCTCGGGCGCGTTCGCGGCCGGCAGCTGAGGATCGACGCCGCGCGCGCACACTCCGCGGGCGCGGGCGTGGGCGCAGGCGCGGCCGCAGGCGCGGGCGGGGGCGGGGCCGCAGGCGCGGGCGGGGCCGCAGGCGCGGGCGCGGGCGGGGGCGGGGATCCGGCGGGCGTGCGGGCGGACGCGGTCTCGGCCGCCGTGAGGAGCCAAACATATGGAATCACGCTCGAGCTGACGCTCGAGGAGCTCGCACAGGCGCACGAAGCCCTCGCGGAGCTCTTTCCCTAGGCTCGGCGAAGCGCTGAGCTGAGGCTCAAGCCTTCAAGGCTTCCCCGCGGCCAGTCGATGGTCGCCCGGAGATGGCATCGCCGCTGGTCTCCACGTCCGCCCCCGTGCGCTCCGGCGCGCGCGCCAACCGGCCAGCCCCGGCGCGCTCGCCCGTCCGCGGGCGCTGGATCGAAAACTGGCTGGAGATCGTGCGCGACATCGACCGGCTGCGCGCCGCGCACCCGATGATGGACGCGGTCATCGAGGAGGTCGACGGGCGGATGATCCGCGTCGGCGACCAATGGCTGGCCGACTTCGCCTCGTGCAACTACCTCGGCTTCGACCTCGACCCCGAGATCATCGCCGCGATCCCGGCGTTCCTGGAGCAGTGGGGCACGCACCCGAGCTGGTCGCGGCTGCTCGGCAGCCCCGTGCTGTACGAGCGCATCGAGCAGCGACTCACGCAGCTGCTCGGCTGCGAAGACACGCTCGTGCTGCCCACGATCACGCACATCCACGGCTCGGTGATCCCCGTGCTCGCCGCCTCCGGGACGATCTTCGTGGACGCGCGCGCCCACAAGACGATCTACGACGGCTGTCAGGTCGCACGCTCGCGCGGCGCCGCCGTGCGGCGCTTTCGCTTCGAGGACCCCGAACACCTCGACGAGCTGCTCGCCGCCGAGCGCGACCGCGCGCGGCTGGTGTGCATGGACGGCGTCAACAGCATGACCGGCAACGCCCCCGACCTGCGCGCGTTCGCCGAGGTCGCGCGCCGCCACGGCGCGTTGCTGTACGTCGATGACGCGCACGGCTTCGGCGTGGTCGGCGAGCGCGCTCCGGGGGAGCCGTGCCCGTACGGAATCCGCGGCAACGGCATCGTGCGCCACTTCGACGAGGGCTATGAGGACATCGTGCTCGTCGGCGGCTTCTCCAAGGCCTACTCCTCGCTGCTCGCGTTCATCGCGTGCCCGACCGACGTCAAGAACCTGCTCAAGGTGGCCGCGCCGCCGTACCTGTACTCGGGCCCCTCGCCGGTCGCCTCGCTGGCCAGCGTGCTCGCCGGGTTCGACGTCAACGAGCGCCGCGGCGATCAGCTGCGCGCCGTGGTTCACCGCCACACAGCGCGCGTCCTGGGCGCGCTCGCCGAGCTCGACGTCCACACCCCCAACCGCTCGCAGCTGCCGATCGTCGAGATCCCGCTACGCGACCACGAGCGCGTCGCGGAGGTCGGGCGGATGCTGTTCGCGCGCGGCGTGTACGTGACGCTCGCCGCCTACCCGCTCGTGCCCAAGGCCGAGGTCGGCTTTCGCGTGCAGCTCACCGCGGCGAACACCGACGCCGAGATCGAGCTGCTGCTCGGCGCGCTGCGCGAGCTCGCCGAGCAGGGCGAGCTGCGGTCGGCCTCCGCGAAGCCGGGCTCGGAGGCGTGATGCGTACGCTCGCGCGCTCGCGCGCCGCGCTGTGGCAGGCATACATCGCGTTCGGCGCGCTCGGCATGTGCCTGTACCTGCTGAACACGCCCCTGAAAGGCAACGAGGCGCTGTTCAACACGCTCGGCATGACGAGCTGGGTCGCGGTGATCGTCGGCATCCGCCGCTACAAACCTCGCTACGCGCTGCCGTGGTGGCTGTTCGCGGTCGGGTTCGTCCTGTACTGGATGGGCGACTTCTACACCTACAGCTACCGCGCATACATCCTGCACCACGAAGTGCCGTTCCCGTCGATCGGCGACGCGATCTACCTGACGGTGTACCCGGCGCAGATGCTCGGGCTGCTGCTGCTCGTGCGCCGGCGCAACCCGCAGCGCAACCGCAACACGCTGATCGACGCCGCGATCCTCACGCTCGGGCTGTCGGTCCTCTCGTGGGTGCTGCAGATCGCGCCCTACATCCACGAAAGCTCGATGGGCGTGCTGCCCAAGCTCGTGTCGGTCGCCTACCCGATGGGCGACATCATCCTGCTCGCCGCCGCCATCCGCCTGGTGCTCGACGGCGGCCGGCGCCAGCCGGCCTTCTACCTGATGGGCGCGAGCATCGTCTCGCTGCTCGCGACCGACTTCATCTACGGCGTGATGACGCTCGACGGCACCTTCCACCACCAGCTGCTGCTCGACCTCGGCTGGTTCTCCTATCAGCTGCTGTGGGGCGCCGCCGCGCTGCACCCCTCGATGGCGGCGATGGACGAGCCGGTCACCGACCTCGAGGCCAGGGACCGCCAGGCCAAGCTCACGCCGCTGCGTCTGAGCCTGCTCACCGGCGCCTCGCTGATCGCGCCCGTGTGCATCTTCCTGAAGGAGCTGCACCGCGGCGACCTCGACCTGATCGTGATCGTGTGCGCGTCCGTCGTGCTGTTCGGCCTGGTCGTCATGCGCATGGTCGACCTCGTGCGCCAGCAGGAGCGCTCGGTGGCGCGCGAGCGGCTGCTCAGCTCCTTCGGCGCGGCGTTGGTCGCGTGCGCCACGCGCGAGGAGATGCAGCAGTCGGCGCTCGGGGTGATCGTGCCGCTGCTCGAGGGCCCCGGCGTCGGAACGATGTGCCTGCTCGAAGACGGCGCCCTGCACGCGGTCGCGCGCAACGACCAGCTGCGCTGGACGGCGCGCAAGCTGTCCGAGCAAGTCGCCGCAAAGCTGCTCGCGCTCGCCGACGCGAGCTCCGTCCAGGACGTCAGCCTCGAGCCCGAGGTGCTCTGCGCGCTGGACGTGGACGAGCGGTTCGCCAGCGGGCTCGTGCTCGCGCTGCGCGTCCGCGAAGGCCTGCTCGGGCTGCTCGTGCTCGCGTGCCCCAAATCACCCTCGCGCCAGGCGTGGGGCGCGCTCGCGGCGCTCGCCAACCAGCTCGCGCTCGCGCTCGAGGGCGCGCGCCTGACCGAGGCGGTCCACGCGCAGCGCAGCGAGGCCCGCTTCGCCTCGCTCGTGCAGAACTCGAGCGACCTGATCACCGTCGTCGGCCCCGACGCCACGATCACCTACCAGAGCCCCTCCTCCGAGCACATCCTCGGCTATCACCCCGGCGAGCTGGTCGGCACCCGCTTCGACCGGCTGGTCTCGCACGAGGACGCCGGACACCTGCTGCAACTGCTCGCCGACGGCTCGGCCTACGCGCGCGGCGACGGCCAGGTGATCGAGTGCGCGCTGCGCCACCGAGACGGCGAGGAGCGCCAGTTCGAGATCCTGCACACCAACCTGCTCGACGACGAGCACGTGCGCGGGATCGTGCTCAACTCGCGCGACATCAGCGAGCGCAAGACCTTCGAGGAGCAGCTCGCCCACCAGGCCTTCCACGACCCGGTCACGAACCTCGCAAACCGCGCCCTGTTCGTCGAGCGGGTGCGCCACGCGATCGGTCGCGCGCGGCGCGAGCAGCGCGAGCTGGGCGTGATGTTCCTCGACATCGACGACTTCAAGACGATCAACGACAGCCTCGGCCACGGCGCCGGCGACGCCGCCCTGATCGACGTCGCCAAGCGCCTGTCCGACAGCATCCGCTCGAGCGACACCGCTGCGCGCTTCGGCGGCGACGAGTTCGTCGTGCTGCTCGAGGACCTCGCCGGCGTCGAGACCGCCACCGAGGTCGCCGAGCGGGTGCTCGAGGACCTGCGCCAGCCGCTGATCGTCGCGGGCAAGGAGCTGGTCGTGCGCGGCAGCATCGGGATCTCGATCATGAGCAGCGAGGCGATCATCGGCGCCGATGAGCTGATCCGCGACGCGGACGCCGCGATGTACATCGCCAAGCGCGACGGCAAGGGCAGCTACCGGGTGTTCGAGCCGGAGATGCACGCCGGCGTGCTCGCCCGCCTGGAGCTGCGCGCCGACCTGCAGCGCGGCCTGGACAGCGGACAGTTCGAGCTGCACTACCAGCCGATCATCCGCCTGGCCGACGGTCACGTCGCCGGGATGGAGGCGCTGCTGCGCTGGCAGCACCCCGAGCGCGGGCTGGTCGTTCCCGGGGACTTCATCCCGTTCGCCGAGGAGACCGGGCTGATCGTGCCGATCGGTCGCTGGGTGCTGCGCGAGGCGTGCCTGCAGGCGGCCGCGGTGCAGCGCCTGTGGACCGATGAGCCGCCGCTGTACATCTGCGTCAACCTGTCCGTCAGGCAGCTGCAGCACAGCGATGTGATCGCCGACGTGCGCGACGCGCTCGAGGTCTCGGGCCTGGACCCGCGGCTGCTGATGCTCGAGATCACCGAGTCGATGCTCGTCGAAGACACCGAGATCGCGATCGTCAAGCTCAAGGAGCTGCGGGAGCTCGGCGTGCGCATCGCGATGGACGATTTCGGCACCGGCTACTCCTCGCTCAGCTACCTCAGCCGCTTTCCGGTCGACGTCATCAAGATGGACCGCTCCTTCCTCGGGCCCGAGGCCACGCGCGAGGCGGCCGACCTCTCGAGCGCGGTCGTCGCGCTCGGCAGCTCGCTCGCGCTCGAGGTCGTCGCCGAGGGCATCGAATTCGACGAGCAGCTCAACCGCCTGCGCGACCTCGGCTGCGAGCTCGGCCAGGGCTTTCACTTCGCCCATCCGATGGAGTCGGGGCACCTGATCGACTACCTGGCGGCCAGGCCCGAGCGCGACGGGGGGGGACCCGGCACGCCGGTCGACCCGCTCCCGGTCCGCTCCGATGGCGTCTAGCGGCCTCTCTCGCAACCGCGACTTCCGGCTGCTGTTCAGCGGACGCTGCGTGTCGCTGCTCGGGGACGGGATCTTCCTGGTGGCGCTCGCGTGGGAGGCGTACACGCTGTCCAACGCCCCGACCGCGCTGTCGCTGCTGGGGATCGCGATGACGGTGCCGCTGATCGGGCTGCTGCTGTTCGGCGGGGTCATCAGCGATCGCCACCGGCGCCGGCGGGTGATGCTGATGGCGGACATCGTGCGCGCGGTCCTGCTCGCGCTGCTCGCGGCGCTCGCCGCGAGTGGGACGCTGCGGCTGTGGCAGATGATGGTGATGGTCGCCATCTACGGCGGCGCGCAGGCGTTCTTCGATCCCGCCAGCGACGCGATCCTGCCCGAGCTCGTGCCCGCGAGCGAGCTCGCGCAGGCGAACGCGCTGGAGCAGGTCGCGCGCCCGCTCGCCCTGCGTCTCGCCGGCCCGGCGCTCGGGGGAGTGCTCGTCGGCGTGCTCGGCCTCGACGTCGCCTTCCTCGCGGACGCGGCGACCTTCGTCGTCTCCGCCGCCACGCTGTGGTCGATGTCGAGCAGCGTCTCGGTCGCGCCCGCCGCCGCGGGCGCGCGGCTCGAGCACGCGACCGAGCAGCTGCGCGAGGGCTGGTCCTACGTGCGCCGCCACGTATGGCTGTGGGGGACGTTCGTGAGCGCCGCCGTCGCCTACCTGCTGTTCATGGGGCCCGTCGAGGTGCTCGTGCCGTTCATGGTCAAGCACGAGCTGCACGGCAGCGGCGTGCAGCTCGGGCTCGTGCTCGGCGCCGGCGGACTGGGCTCCGTGGCGGCCGCCACCGTGATGATCCGCAGCGGGCTGCCCTCGCGCAGCGTCACGTTCATCTACGTCGTGTGGACGCTCGGCACGCTCGCGGTCGCCGGCTACGGCCTGGCGAGCGCGGTCTGGGAGCTGATGCTCGCGAGCGTCGCGTTCAACCTGCTGGAGACCGCCGGCACGATCGTGTGGGCGACGATGAAGCAGCGCCACGTGCCCGGCCACATGCTCGGGCGCGTCTCGAGCCTCGACTGGCTGATCTCGATCGGGCTGCTGCCCGTCTCGTTTGCCCTCACGGCCCCGCTGAGCGCCGCGTTCGGCGTGCGCGCGACGCTCATCGGCGCGGGCGTCGCCGGCGCCGCGGCGACCCTCGGCGGGCTCATGCTTCCCGGCATGCGCGGCGTCGATCGCCGGATCGGGGCCTCGCCGCGCGCCGCCGTCTCGCCGCCCGCGTCCGCCCCCGCAGGGGGCGCGCCCGCGGCGCAGGCCTCGTGAGCCGCCCTGCTAGCTTGTGGACGTGATGCGTCCGTCTAGGTCGCCCGGAGGGCGACTCTCGCCATCGGAGGGGCCGGCCGGACGCTGGCCCGACGACCACGTCCGCGACGCCTGCGGGGTGTTCGGGCTGTACGCGCCCGGCCACGAGGTCTCGAGGCTCTCCTACTTCGCCCTGTACGCGCTGCAGCACCGCGGCCAGGAGTCGGCCGGGATCGCCGCGGCCGACCGCGGCGGGCACATCGTCACGCGCCGCGAGCTCGGGCTCGTCAGCCAGGTCTTCAGCGAGAACGACCTGCGCACGCTCGCCGGCGAGCTCGCGATCGGCCACGTGCGCTACTCGACCACCGGCTCGAACGCCTGGGAGAACTCCCAGCCGGTGCAGCGCTCGGAGGGCCTCGGCGGCTCGCGCCGGGAGGTCGCGCTCGCCCACAACGGCAACCTCATCAACGCCCTCGAGCTGCACGAGGAGCTGCTCGAGCGGGGTGTCACGTTCAGCTCGACCTCCGACTCGGAGATCATCGCCGCGATGATCGCCACCCACCCGGCCGAGCTCGTCGAGGACGCGATCGCCGACGTCCTGCCGCGCCTGCGCGGCGCCTTCTCGATCGTCGCCATGACCAAGGATCGCGTCGTCGCCTTCCGCGACCCGCACGGGCTGCGCCCGCTCGCGATCGGCGCGCTCGAGCCGGTCGGGCAGGACGGGCGCGACTCGGAGCCGCCGCGCTACTGCGTCGCCAGCGAGTCGTGCGCGTTCGACATCATCGGCGCGCGCCTGGTGCGCGACGTGCAGCCCGGCGAGCTCGTCACGCTCGGCGAGGACGGCCTGCAGAGCCGGATCGTCGCCGGCGGGCAGCGCCGTGCGTTCTGCGTGTTCGAGTACATCTACTTCGCCCGGCCGGACTCGCGCATGAACGGGCAGGCGCTGCAGGTCGCGCGCGGGCGCATGGGCGAGATCCTGTGGCGCGAGGCGCCCGTGCAGGCCGACCTCGTGATCGCCGTCCCCGACTCCGGCAACCCCGCCGCGCGCGGGCTCGCGCGCGCCGCGGGCCTGCCCCAGGACGACGGCTTCGTCAAGAACCGGTATGTCGCGCGCACCTTCATCCAGCCCGGCCAGGAGCTGCGCAAGCACGGGCTGCGGCTGAAGTTCAACCCGCTGCCCGAGGTCATCGCCGGCAAGCGCCTGGTGGTCGTCGACGACTCGATCGTGCGCGGCAACACCACGCGCCAGATCGTGCAGATGCTGCGCGACGCGGGCGCCGCCGAGATCCACATGCGCATCTCCGCGCCGCCGATCAAGCACCCGTGCCACTACGGGATCGACATGTCCACGCGCGAGGAGATGATCGCCCACGGCCGCTCGACCGCGGAGATCGCCGCGGAGCTCGGCTGCGAGTCGCTGCACTACCTCTCGCTCGAGGGCGTCTACGAGGCCGTCGGCGCCGCGGCGGGCGGGCGCTCATCGCACTGCGACGCGTGCTTCAGCGGCTCCTACCCGCTCGCCGGCAGCGACGGCGCCGCCGGCAAGTACTCGCTCGAGGAGCAGCCGTCGGGCGGGGACGGGCGGCGCCAGCAGGCTCCCGCCCCGCTCGTGCGCGCCTGAGCGCCCTAGCTCAGGTGATCCTCGCGCGCGCCCGCGGCGTCGTTGTAGCGGTTGTTGTACGGCCGGTGGACGATCAGGCTGCCGCCGCGGCCCGCCGAGCGCAGCGCGTACGCGAGCGCGGCGACGACGATCACGGTGACGATGACGGCTGAAAGCATGGGGCCCGTCCTGGTTCTCGGATTGCAGGCCTCTCCCCCTCACGGTCATTGAAGGACGTTTCTCGCGGGCGCTCTGTGAAGCTCGTCACACATGTGTGAGGAGCTTGTGACCCGGGTGGCGCCGAACCGACGAGCCGGTATCGTGGCCGGTGTGCACGCGCGCGGGGCCGATCCCGCCGTCACGCCCGGTCCGAGCGAGCTCGTGAGCGGCTTCTACCTCGAAGGCGGCTCGGAATATGGGCGGCTCGTGGAAATCCCGCTGCCGGCGGGCACCTACGAGCTTCGCGCGACGTTCCTCGACGCGCTCATCAACGGCGTGCATCCGATCGAAAGCTCGTCCGTCAAAATCCCGCCGGGCGACACCGTACGGCTGAGCTTCGTGCTGCAGATCGCGTAGCGGACCCGGCTGGGGCCGTGGGCGCGGCCGGGGCGCCGCCCGCCCGCGGGGCTATCGTCCCAGCCCGTGAGCGAGCCGCTGCCGATCGCCGTGCTCGTGTCGGGCACCGGCACGAACCTGCAGGCGCTGCTCGACACGGTGCACGGCCGCGAGGCGCGGATCGCGGCGGTGGCGTCGAGCGTCGAGGGCGCGCCGGCGCTCGCGCGGGCGCAGGCGCGCGGGGTGCCGACGCGCGTGTTCGCGCGCGCCGATTACGCCGGCCGCGCGGCCCGCGACGAGGCGCTCGCGGACTGGCTGGGGGAGCGGGGCGCGCGCCTGGTGGTGCTGGCCGGCTACATGGAGCTGCTGGGCGAGCCGTTCCTCGCGCGCTTCCCCGGGGCGGTGATCAACGTGCACCCCTCGCTGCTGCCCGCGTTCCCGGGGCTGGGGGCGATCGAGCAGGCGCTCGCGTACGGCGTGAAGGTGTTCGGCGTGACGGTGCACTTCGTGGACGCGGGCGTCGACTCCGGGCCGGTGATCCTGCAGCGCGCGGTCGAGCTGCCCGACGCGCGCGAGCCCGGCGAGGTGCTCGCGGCGCTGCGCGCGCTCGAGCACGAGCTGCTGGCGCGCGCGGTCGCGCTGTTCGCCCGCGGCGCCTTGCGCGCCGACCCGCAGAACCCGCGCAGGACGCTGATCGAGGCCGACGGATAGGCTCTGGGTGTGGCCGCGAAGGACGAGCTGATGGGCGCATCCTCCCCGGAGGGGGATCGTGAGAGCGGCGTGCAGCGCGCGGCGGCGGGCGAGGTGCGCGTGCGCAGGGCGCTGCTGTCGGTGTCGGACAAGCGCGGAGTCGTCGAGCTCGCGCGTGGCCTGACGGAGCTCGGCGTGGAGCTGGTGTCCACGGGCGGCACCGCGCGCGAGCTCGCCGGCGCGGGGATCCGGGCGCGCTCGATCGAGGACTTCACGGGCTTCCCGGAGATCATGGACGGGCGCGTGAAGACGCTTCACCCGCGCCTGTACGCGGGCCTGCTCGCGCGCCGCGACCAGGAGGCGCACGTGCGCGCGGCGGAGGAGCTGCAGATCGAGCAGATGGACCTGGTGTGCGTGAACCTGTACCCGTTCGAGCAGACGCTCGCGCGCGGCGACGCGAGCGAGCAGGAGGTCGTCGAGAACATCGACGTCGGCGGGCCGACGATGATCAGGGCGGCCGCAAAGAACAGCGCGTTCGCGGCGGTGCTCGTCGACCCCGAGGACTACGGGCGCGTGCTCGCAGAGCTGCGCGAGTCCGGCGGACGGCTGTCGCTGGCGACGCGCACGGAGCTCGCGGGCAAGGCGTTCGCGTGCACCGCGCGCTACGACGCGGCGATCTCCACGTGGTTCGCGCTGCGCACGGGCGACGGCGCGTTCCCGCAGAGCCGGCGCGACGCGTACGAGAAGGTAATGGACCTGCGCTACGGCGAGAATCCCCACCAGCGGGCCGCTTTCTACGCGCGCGTCGGCTCGCCCGCGCACCTGCTGGCGGGCGTCGAGCAGCTGCACGGCAAGGAGCTGTCGTTCAACAACCTGCTCGACCTGAGCTCCGCGCGCGAGCTCGTCGAGGAGTTCGGCGAGCCGGCGTGCGCGATCGTCAAGCACAACAACCCGTGCGGGTGCGCGGTCGCGGACACGGCACAGGCCGCGTACGAGCGCGCGTTCGCTTGCGATCCAGACAGCGCGTACGGCGGCGTGATCGCGATCAACCGGCCGATCGACGCCGCGCTCGCGCAGCAGCTGGACAAGCAGTTCATCGAGGTGCTGCTCGCGCCCGGCTACGACGCCGCGGCGCTGCAGACGCTCCAGACCAAGAAGAACGTGCGGCTGCTCGAGCTCGGCGAGTGGCCGGCGCCGGCGCGGGAGCTCGAAGCCAAGCCGGTGATCGGCGGCCAGCTCGTGCAGACGCACGACGTGGTCGATGAGACGCGCGAGCGGATGCGCACGCTGAGCGCGCGCGAGCCCACCGAGCAGGAGTGGCGGGACATGCTGTTCGCGTGGGTCGTCTGCCGGCACGTGCGCTCGAACGCGATCGTGATCGCCGCCGCTCGCGCGACGATCGGCGTCGGCGCGGGCCAGATGAGCCGCGTGGACGCCGTGCGCATCGCCGTCGAGAAGGCGCGGCGCTTTCGCGCGCGGCAGCTCGCCGGCTCGGCGCTGGCGTCCGACGCGTTCTTTCCGTTCCCGGACGCCGCCGAAGCCGGGCTCGACGCGGGCGTCAGCGCGATCATCCAGCCCGGCGGCTCCGTGCGCGACGAGCTGACCGTGGCGGCCGTCGACCGAGCCGGCGCTGCGATGGTCGCGACCGGCCGCCGGCACTTCCGCCACTAGCGGCGCTCCTCTCATCTCATTCATGCTGTTCCGGGCGG
>Ga0335075_10004059_pt1 | contig 22963 bp, 17 predicted proteins | sample Lox_Sample_24_FD_206723 | JGI IMG/M metagenome (GOLD analysis project Ga0335075, IMG submission 206723) | Soil microbial communities from Loxahatchee National Wildlife Refuge, Florida, United States - Lox_Sample_2.4 | ecosystem: Environmental > Terrestrial > Soil > Wetlands | place: USA...
TTGAAACCCGCACCATCGAATCCACATGCAGGATGCCTTGCGAGCGCGGCGGCGTCGATAGATCGGTCGGTTCAATCAGTCCCAGTACGAAAGTACCGCGAAAGCTTATTCGAGTATTGTTCGCCGATCGCATGATGAAGCCCAGTCGCTAACGGCGTTGAAGGGCCCCGGCTGGAGTGATAGGCTTCGCGGGAGTAAACGACGCGCACACAGACGCGCCGATCACAGCGTTTTCAAGCGCGACGACTTAATACGCCAGCCAGAGCTGGCGGCTCAGTCGAGTCCATACCACCCAAGCCACATGTCAGCTCCGAATCCAAAACTCGATCATGACGCGGCTATCGAGGCGGAGGCTCTCGCAACCGTCCGTAAATTGCTCGCCGAACTTGGCGGATCGCGCGGGATTGACGAGCTGGCAGCACGCGGCGTGCGCGCCAACCTCGAACGCGATTTGGGGCTAGGCAGCCTTGAACGAGTGGAGCTAATGCTCAGATTGGGCGACGCCTGTGGCGTTCGATTGCCGGAAAGCGTGATGGCCGAAGCAAACACGGTCGCGGACCTTGTGGCGGCAATCGTTCAGCAAGGTGCGAGGGGAACGGGGGTTGCGAACCTGTCGGCTGCGATCGCGGGCTCGGCCGCCGTTCGCGGCCAGAACGCCGTTGCGGCGGCGAGACTTCAGCCCGATCTGGAACAGCAGGTTCGATCTGCGGAAACGCTCACGGAAGTGCTGCGGCTGCGAGCGCTGGGCCAGCCCGCCTTTCCTCACATTCACATTTACGAAGAAACGCCGGAGCCGCGCACGATCACTTTCGGACAACTCTACGAGCGGGCGTCATCTGTCGCAGGCGAGCTTGGCCGGCGAGGGCTCGAAGTCGGGCAGACGGTCGCCATCATGCTTCCGACTTGCGCGGAATTTTTTTCTACCTTTTTTGGCGTGCTCCTGGCTGGCGGGATTCCTGTGCCGATCTATCCGCCATTTCGCGCGGACAAGATCGCGGAATACGCGCAACGGCAAACGAATATTCTGCGCAATGCGGAAGCGAGATTTCTTGTTACCTGGCGGCAGGCGGAAGGTTTGGCGCGGCTGCTGAAGCCGAATGTTCCGACGTTGGGCGAGGTTCTCAACGCGCAGCGGCTTTGCCGATCGGGCGGCGATGAGCACGAGAGCGTTCAACGGGAATTACGCGATACCGCTGCGGTCCGTGACGCGAAAGATTGGCGGCCTGTCGAGAATCTGACGCACCGCGCGCGCGGCGAGGACATCGCCTTTCTCCAGTACACGTCCGGCTCGACCGGCGCTCCCAAAGGCGTCGTCCTGACGCACGCGAATCTCCTCGCGAATATCCGGTCGATGATCGACGGCGTACAGGTCACACCGAAAGACACTTTAGTGAGCTGGTTGCCGCTCTATCACGATATGGGAATGATCGGGGCATGGCTGGCCCCGCTGCTTGCTGGGATTCCGACGGTGATCATGTCGCCATTGGCTTTCTTGAGCCAGCCTGAACGGTGGCTTTGGGCCATCCACAGGCACAGAGCCACGCTAAGTCCGGGACCGAACTTTGCGTATGAGCTCTGCGTTCGCAAGATCGACGACAAACAGTTGCAGGGCCCCGACCGGCTTGACTTGGGTAACTGGCGCGCGGCAATGAATGGCTCGGAGCCGGTTCAAGTCGCGACGCTCGAGCGGTTCGCCGCGCGATTTGCACCGTACGGACTTCGGCGGGAAGCGTTGCTACCAGTGTACGGTCTGGCGGAGAATTCGCTGGCGATTTCCGCCACGGATCTCAAATCGGGATATCGCGTCGATCGGATTGAGCGCGAGACATTTGAGTCTTCCGGGCGCGCGTTTCCAGCAAGGTCAGGAGACGGCGCGGCTTTGGAATTCGTCGGCGCGGGGAAGCCGCTGCGCGACGTGGAATGCCGCATCGTGAACAATTCCGGTACCGACGCTGGCGAACGCGTCGAAGGACACCTCTGGTTTCGCGGACCGGCGGCGACGAGCGGTTACTACAAGAATCCCGAGGCCACGCGCGAGCTGATGCGCGGCGATGGTTGGCACGATTCGGGCGACCTTGCATATTTGGCCGACGGCGACCTCTTCATTACCGGCCGCGCGAAGGACATCATCATCAAGGCCGGCCGCAATCTGTACCCGCACGAGATCGAGCAAATCGTTGGACATGTGAAGGGCGTCCGGCCGGGGTGCGTGGTTGCGTTCGGCGCGGCGGATGAGCGCAGCGGCACAGAACGGTTCGTGGTGGTGGCCGAGATTCGCACTCCGGGCGACGAAAAGCGCATCTCTGCGGAAATTTCGACCGCCGTGCAGGAGGCGATGGGCTTGCCACCTGACGTGGTCGAACTCGTCCCGCCGCAATCGATCCCCAAAACGTCGAGTGGGAAGCTGCGGCGGTCGGAAACGAAGCGCCGATATCTCGAAGGCAATCTGGGCAAGAGATTACGTCCGCCCTGGATGCAAATCGCGAAGCTGGCGATCGGGGGATTTTTACCGCGCACTTGGACTGCGCTCCGGAGCGGTCTGAAAAACGCCGTGGAGTTCGTGTACGGCGTGTATGCGATGGCAGCCGTTGGAGCTGTCGTCGCGCCTGCATGGATATTGGTCAAGCTGACACACGATTCGCAGCGTGCCGCGCGAATCCTTCATTCGGGCTCGCGTATTCTGCTGAAAGCCGCTTTCGTTCGCGTGCACGTTGAAGGCGGCGAACTTCTGGGACAGCTTCCGAATTCAGGGCCGTGGATTTTTGCGCCGAATCATTCGAGTTATCTCGATCTTGTCGTCGCGACGGCGGTGCTTCCGCCCACCGTACGGTTCATTTCGAAAGGCGACGCGGTGGAAATGCCGGTTTTCGGCACGCTCGTGAAGCGCAGCGGCCAATATCTTTTCGACCGCAACAGTCCGGACGATCGCGTTCACCAGGCGCGCGAACTTGAAGAGGCGCTCGGCCGGGGCGAATCGCTGGTCGTCTATCCGGAAGGGACGTTTACTCCGGTCACCGGAATCCGGCCGTTCCAACTCGGCGCATTCAAAGCGGCGGTCGACTCGCAACGGCCGATTTGTCCGGTGGCCATCCGCGGCGCGCGACAAATCCTTCGCGACAAGACGTACCTGCCGAAATTCGGGCGGGTGATGGTCACATTAGGACCGCTGATTTATCCCACGCCAGGCGCGAACGACTGGCAAGAGATCGTTCGCCTGCGCGACGAAACGCGCGCGATCATTGCGCGGAATGTTACCGAACCGGTGCTATGAAACACGGCCGGTCCTAGCCGAAGCTGACGACCAGGCCGGCTGCCACATCCACCAAGGTTCTCGCTCAATGCACCTTGCTGCTGCGGCCCGAGGTGTTCTGACGTTTTGTAGACATTGCGGCAGGAAATGTAGCTGTCGGTACGCCAACAGGCTATGCTCCGCTTGCCCAGGGGCGAAAGGGAATCCGGGATGAGGGAGTTCTGGCGGGACTTTCTTTATAGCGCGCGATCGCTGGCGAAATCGCCTGGCCTCACGGCTGTCGCCGTCGTCATGCTGGCCCTAGCTATCGGGGCCAACGCCGCCATCTTCTCGATCCTCGATCCGCTGCTCCTCCGCAAACTGCCGGTTCGTGATCCGGATTCGCTCGTATTTCTTGGCAATGCTGGGCTTTGGCGCACGGCTCGCAGCGTGGACTACGATACGGCAATTATGTCCGAGCTCAGCGCCTATCGCCACTACCGAGACGAAAATCGCGTCTTTTCCGGCGTGCTGTTCTTCACCGGCACCGAAGAATACAGCCTCACGCGGGGCGACGAAGTTTCTTCGGTATCGGGCGAGACGGTCTCGGCGAACTACTTCTCGGTGCTCGGCGTCCGCCCTTATCTCGGCCGCTTGATCGCGCCGCAGGATGGCAACGGCGGGGCGGCCAGTCCTGTTGCGGTTCTCAGTTACGCGTATTGGCAGCGCGCGTTCAGCTCGAATCCGGCGGTGATCGGCGTGACGATTTCGCTCGAAAACCCCGGCTGGTCCTTCGATCCACTGCAAAGTCACTTCTACCGGATCATCGGTGTCGCGCCCACTGGTTTCTCTGGTGTCGAAGTCGGTCGCAACCCTGATTTATACCTTCCCGCGCCGAATAGTGGTGATTCGCCTGCTTTCGTCACGATTGTGGCGCGCCTCAAGCCCGGAATTTCGCTCGCACAGTCGCGTGCTAGCGTGGCGCCCATTTATCAGGAGACCGTTCGTGACTCCATATTGCCCGCCGCTGAAAAGCAGCAGGATATGGCCGGGCCGGTCGTCGAGGCGATTGCGCGCGGTCTTTCGCGCGTTCGCGATAAGTTCGGGCTGGCAGCGCAAATTGCTATGGCCTTAGTCGGGCTGGTCCTGTTGATTGGTTGCGTCAACGTAGCGAACCTTCTGCTCGCTCGCGGCATAAGCCGTAGGCGTGAGTTGACTGTCCGCATGGCGCTCGGCGCGGGCCGCTGGCGATTGATCCGCCAAATGCTCGCCGAAGCCGCTGTGCTTGGATCGGCAGGAGCCATAGCCGGTCTCTTTGCGGCTAATTGGACTACAAAATGGCTTGTGGCTGCACTCTCCACGAAACAGCTTCCCGTGCAATTAGACGCCACTCTCGACGCGCGTGTGTTCGCGTTCGCCGCGGCGGTCCTCGCAATTACGGTTCTGCTTTGTGGCCTGATTCCCGCGATTTCTACCACACGCGGTGATCTCACCTCCGATTTGAAAGTTTCCGGCGCGAATGCCACGCACGCTGCGCCACACTCACGTCTCGGCAATCTCCTGCTGGGTGCGCAAATCGCGATTTCCACGATCGTTCTTGTCGCCGCGGGTCTGCTCCTGCACAGCCTGTTCAATCTCGAAACCTACAATCTCGGCTTCGACGCCGATGACGTCCTTGCCGTCACGCTGAGCGGCAAGGCCGCGAGCCCGGCGTTTTATGACGAGCTGCTTGATCGCGCGAAGCATCTTCCGGGTGTTAAAGCCGCCGCGTATTCCGCGCTCACCCCGCTGAGCGGCGGTATGATCGGCATCAACCTTGCTGTTCCGGGCTACACACCGCGCTCAGCCGCGGAAACGCATGCGTTCTTTAACGACGTTTCGCCTGGATATTTCCGGACTATGCGAATCCCGTTGCTGGAAGGGCGCGATTTCGCGTCAGAGGATACAGCAGCACAGGCGCCGCGCGTCGCGATCATCAATCGCACCATGGCGGAGCACTACTTCCACCGGGAGGATCCGGTCGGACGCGAGTTCGAATTCGCTGAGGGACAAGGCCTGGCGAATCACCCGGCGTTCCGTATCATCGGCGTTGTCGCCGACTCCGTTTACCTCGATGTGAGAGAGAGACCGGGGGACATCTTTTACGGGCCCTATGGAAGAGGCACTGTTCGAGCCAGCTTGGTGCTGCGCGCGAGCGGGAATCCCGCGGCGCTGGCAGGCGCGGTGCGCGATCTGATCCGATCGCTGAATCGTTCCGTCAAGATCGAGTCCATCGAGACCATGCGGCATCAGGTGAACGAATCCCTCCACGAAGACCGGCTAATCGGTGCGCTTTGCGGCGTATTCGCCGCATTGGCGCTTGCTCTCACCTGCGTCGGAATCTATGGCGTGCTTTCGTTCCAGGTCGCCCGCCGAACGAATGAGATCGGAATACGCATGACGCTTGGCGCACATCGGCGCGATATTCTTGCGCTGACATTGCTCCGCGGAATCCGAATCCTGTTGGCGGGCCTCGTGGTCGGCGTTGCTGGAGCGCTCGTGATCACCCGCTTAATGGCGCACATACTGTTTGGGGTTTCGCCGTCCGATCTCTTGACGTATGCAGCCGTGGGACTTGTCTTGCTGCTCGCGGCTCTCGCCGCTTGCTACATCCCCGCGCGGCGCGCCATGCTTGTCGATCCCATGGTTGCCTTAAGGTACGAGTAGGTCATGCCTCTTTCAGAGCCACAACGAAGGATGAACGGGTCACGAACTTATTTCACCGTTCGAAGGTGGACCAGGAGCAGAACTCGCTCGCGTGTCGAAACTGCGCACGGGCCGACAATATTGCCGCCATCATGTCGCCCCAAAAGGCGCACCGCGGTGTGCTTCTATGTTTTGGAAATGACGCGAAGCGCTCGTTCGTTGCCACGAGGCACAAGTGCGTATATGATGCGCGCCCATGAGAACCGCAATCGCAATCCTATTCGCTGCTTTGTCAGCGTTTACGTTCCCTCCGGCATCCTTAGCGGGACCCGTGCACAAGACACTTGCGCGCGCGACGCAATCTTCGGCGGCCTCATCTGCTGAGGTCGAAGCAGTTTTTCCCACGGCGTACTCGCTCTATCTGGACATCCACGAGCATCCGGAACTTTCCGGTGAGGAAACGCAGACGGCGGCGAAGCTGGCGACGCGATTGCGCGCTCTGGGATACGAAGTGACCGAGCACGTAGGCGGCACAGGAATCGTTGCGATCATGCGCAACGGCGACGGACCAACGATCATGTTCCGTACAGAACTGGACGCGCTGCCTGTGGAAGAAAAAACGGGCCTGCCATACGCAAGCAAGGTTCATGCCAAGGACGCGTCGGGCGTTGACGTTCCCGTGATGCACGCCTGCGGGCACGATTTGCATATGGCCGCCCTGTACGGCACTGCGGCAATCATGGCCCATTCAAAAGACACATGGCACGGCGCGCTGATGTTTATCGGCCAACCGGCGGAAGAAACCATCACGGGCGCGAAGGCGATGCTTGCCGACGGCCTGCTGACCCGCTTTCCGCGGCCGGACGCGGGCGTGGCCCTGCACGTCAGCAATGGACTGCCCGCGGGTGAAGTCGGTGCGCCGTCGGGCTACTTCACGGCGAGTGCGGATTCGCTGCGCGTTACGATTTACGGAAAAGGGGCTCACGGCGCGGCTCCGGAGAACTCGATCGATCCCGTGGTGATTGCGGCGCGCACAGTTGTCGCGCTGCAAACGATCGTTTCGCGCGAAGTGACGCCCGGGCAGCCAGCGGTCGTCACCGTCGGCTACGTTCATGCGGGCACGAAGAACAATATTATTCCCGATCATGCGGATTTGGGGCTGACCGTCCGTACTTATAGTCCGGCGGTCCGGAAGCAGGTGCTCGAATCCATCGCGCGGATTGTGAAGGGTGAAGCTGAAGCGGCCGGGGTGCAGCGGCTGCCCGTGATCGATCACGACGAAGCGACGGACGCACTCTATGACGATCCGCTGCTCTCCAAACGACTGACGCCCGTTCTGGCAGCGGCCCTGGGCAAAGAGAACGTCAAGCCGGTCGAACCAGTGATGGCTTCCGAGGATTATTCCTACTTCGTCGAAGCAGGGATCCCGTCGTTCTTCTATTCGCTGGGCGGAGCCGATCCGGAAAAGTATGCGGAAGCGAAGAAGTCGGGGATCCCGTTGCCATCGAATCATTCGCCGCTGTTCGCGCCCGATGCTCCGCCTGCGCTACACGCCGCGATTGCCTCGGAAGTCGCGGTGCTGCGCAATCTCCTGAGCGGTTCAGCCGACGAGTTGCGAAAGTCGCTGGCCGCCGAACCCGCTCCTCCCCAATCATAGAATTTCCACGCGATGCGCGTTTTGCGGCAACGCCCGCGGCCATGATTATTCGGATAACACAAAGTTGACTGTGATGTAGGTTTCGACTTCGACGGGCAGGCCGTTCAGGAGCGTCGGCCGGTAGCGCCATTGGCGCACAGCGTCGACCGCTGCTCGGGTAAGGAGTGGGTTCCCATCCAGCACTTCCACGTCGCGGACGGTGCCGTCGATGCCGACAACTGCCTGCAGGCGCACGGTTCCCGAAAGATGTATGCTCCGCGCAATCTCGGGATACTGGGGCTGAACTTGATGGACCAGTTGGCCCGCCATCACCCCTTCGCTGCGGTAAACCACTGTTTGGGCCGGCGGCACAGGCCGTGGCGGCTGGATTGGAACGCCTGTGCCAATGCTGTTGGGGATCCCAAAGCCGGCCGGGCCCACTTCAACGCCAACGCCGAGGTCTACTGGGGCGCCCGTATCAGGTGTTGAGTCTGTAGACGGCTCGAATATCCGCGAATGGGTGATGGCTGTCGAAAACACGATCGAGCGGATGAATAAGGGTCGGCTTGCATGCGAGACCAAGCGGTGTACGTGCGGCTTCTCTGCATTTCCACTTCCAGCGTAAGGCGGCACCGGGGTCACCAAATAAGGTCGCGGCAGCACGTTCGGAGCGGCAATGAGCGGCCAAATCAGCAGTGCCGCCACGCACACCGCCTGTAACACGATCGAGGCCGCATATGCCTTGCGCTTGAGACGCCGGGCTCGGCTCAGGACCTCCGAATCAGCGTCCATAATGCATTGCGAAAGGCTCCCAAATTCGACGTTTTTGCCCGTATTTACTTCCCGTATCGGTCCCAATTTGCGTCGTATCGGCCCTAATTTGCCTCGATCCATAGACACCCCTCCTTCCGAATCTGCTGGCATTTAAGGACTTAGCGCTTGCAGCGCTGCCGCAATGCCGGCGCAAGCGCCGTGTTAGGAGGTCGCGATCTCTGCAAGGATAGACACCGGTTCGATGCACGAGTTCCGTGGAATCGCTTGTCGAGGCTTGGTCAAAAAAGGACCAACCAGAAAGAAATCGGATACAGGATTCGGCGCGAGGTTCTCATGGGACGTCAGAAGATTTTTCGGGGAATCATTGCATCTATGTTGCCAACTCGCGCGTCTAACGTGGTTGTAGTAGTAGTCAGGGGAGATCCCCTGAGAAGTAGAGGTAATCATCAATGAGCCGTAATTCCGCTGAAACCCTCGGAGTCCGTTATACAGGCTGGGCCGCTCTTCATCGCGACCCGATGGAAGATCCGATCGAATACACCTGCCCTCATTGCGGGACGAAGGGGACGAAGAACGCGCGCCGTCCGCATTCTGAGTATCACTTTTCGGACGGGTTCGTGCAGGACCTGCACGGCGAAATGGCGATTTGCCGCGGTTGCCGGCACCGTTTGCGCCTGTGCCCGATCGTCATGCTGCACGACCAGGACGAGAAGCGCCGTTTCCACGACGTCTTCATCGCCGACCTGGAAGTTTCAAAGAACTGAGGCCCAACCGCAGCGGTACGGTACTCTCTCCCTCACTGTACTGCGTGCATGCGGGTCACACAGGTGTGGTACCGTCCGCCCTTGTCGGCGTTGAGCGCGTTCAAGCGCGCAGTATCGCGTTCGGTGTCTTTCTTTGCCGTGAATACCCTGATCACCGAAATTAAGTTCTCTGGCGAATCGGCGTCCACGGGAAAATCGATGCTGACGACTGCATAGACATCCCGGAATCTAGAATGCGGTCTTTCTGGTGTTGACATCATGTCTTTCGTCGAGCACCGGCAAACTATGAGTCCTCGGAGAGGACGAGGTGGTGCTCCTCCATGTCTTCACGGACGCGTTCGAAGGCTTCGTCGACCGTGTCGGCGAACTGGAGCAACTCGTATTCCCGCTCGCTAATCGTGCCACTGCGGACCATGTGCCGCCAATTGAGCACCTTGTCCCAGTATTCGCGACCGTAGATGAGGATCAGGTGGTGGGATGAGAGCTTTCCCGTCTGCATCAGTGTGAGCATTTCCCACAGCTCGTCCATAGTGCCGAAGCCGCCGGGAAAGACGATCAGCGCCTTGGCCATCTGCGCGAACCAGAGCTTGCGCATGAAGAAATAATGGAAGTTGAAGTTCAGTTCGGGCGAAATGTAGGGATTCGGGCGCTGTTCGTGGGGAAGCTGGATGCTAAGGCCGACCGTGTGGCCTCCGGCTTCGGCGGCTCCGCGATTGGCGGCTTCCATTATGCCGGGACCGCCACCGGAGCAGATGACGAAGCGACGCGGGTCGTTGCCGAGCGTCATGGCCCATTCCGTGATGCGGCGGGAAAGCTGGCGGGCGTCTTCGTAATAACGCGACATTTGCAATAACGACCGCGCAGCGCTGACCTTCAGCCGCCATTCGCCGTTGCGCCGGCCGCGCGAGGCGCGCTGGACTTCGTGAAACTTCCGCTCGGCCGTCTCGCGCGAATGGATGCGCGCTGAACCGAACATGACGATCGTGTCGCCCACCTTGGCTCGCCGCAGGCGGCCCAGCGGATCCAGATACTCGGCCAGGATGCGAAGCGGGCGCGCGCCCAGGCTCTCCATGAATTTCCTGTCTTCGTAAGCCAGCCTCGCCATGGGCAGATGCCCGGAACGTTTCATTGGTCCCCTCGCAAATGCGGAACGAGGATTCTATAGAGTCGGGGTTTGCGAGTGCAAACGGTTCGAGCCGCTTGGATGGGGGGAGAACGGTGTTGCCCAATTCTGCTGGACCAACGAATGCAACATGCCGGTGCTGCGGCGAATCGAATAGGCGAGGGGAACCCCGATGCGGATGGGTGAAGCGTTGCAGCGAGCCGGTTTGCTGTTTTTGGTTTTTGGCCTGTTCACACCCGCATGGGGACAGGGTGCGCCGCCGGGACCAATCCATCTTGCGCCGGGAGCGCATCCCGAGGCGCCGCCCGACTCACAGCCGAATACGCCCGGCCAGCAACACCCGATTCGCGCGCGCGTAAGCGAAGTGACCGCGCCCGTGGTGGTTCGCAACCCGCGTACCGGCGAAATGATTCTCGACCTGGAGCAGAACGACTTCCACGTTTTCGATAACGGCGTCGAGCAGAAGATCAATCATTTCGACCTGGGAGGCGAGCCGCTTTCGATCGTGCTGGTGGTACAGACGAGCTCCCAACTGGAAGGAACGCTGCCCGCGATCCGGCAGGCGGGAATTGTGTTCACGCAGGGCGTGATGGGCAAGACAGCTGAAGTGGCCGTGCTCGGCTACGACGATCGCGTGAACGAGCTGGAACGCTTCACCATGGACCAGGACGAGGTGCAAAACACGCTGAATCATTTGCGATTGGGCTACTCGGGAATGCGTCTTTACGACGCCATGGCCCGCGGAATCGAGATGCTGGACCAGCGCGCCCCCACGGAGCGCCGCATTCTGATGGTGATCGGCGAACCGCGCGATTCGGGAAGTGAAAATAAGCTGGGCGGGGTGCTGCGGCGCGCGCAGCTGGCCAACGTGACGATTTACTCGGTGGGGATCAGCATCACAGGGGCGGATTTGCGGCAGCCATCCTCGCAATACGAGCCGCCGCAGGTCGGCCCTCCGGGCACCTATCCGGTGCCCACGCCGAACATGAAGCCGCCAACCCCGCAAATGGAGCAGGCCGTTCAGCCCAACATGAATCTGGGCGCCCTGTTGATTTGGCTGGTGAAGACCGGGCAGAACGTCTTTGGGCAAAACTCGCTGAAGCTCGCGAGCGAGGCGACCGGCGGGCTGCACGTCAATGTGCTGCACGAACGGAATCTTCAGAAGGCCATCGACGAAATTGGCGGCGAACTGCACGCCGAATACAACGTCGGCTACCGTCCGAGCGGCGAGAAGACCGGCTATCACGAGATCAGCGTGACAGTTGCGAAAAAGGGCGTGAAGGTACGTACGCGGCCGGGTTATTACATTCCGCCGCCGGAGTAGCCTGCGCGAGCCAAACGAGAAAGCAGCGCAGCAAAACTTCACCTGGCGAGTTTAGGCCAAGGCCGCAACCCGACAGCATATTCTCGTGACGCTCAACCGGTCTTGACAGTCAACTTCAGCAAATCCGTCAGCTTCTTATACGCACGTTCCGCTTCGGGCTCGTTGTAGGCGGGATTGTCGGGAACGGTCCAGCCGTGGCGGGCTTGGTACACTTCGCTCCCGTAACGCCCTCCCCACGCAGCAAGCGCACGATCGAGATGTTCGATCGCTTCCCTGGGCATCGATCGATCGTCGATTGCGTGGCCGAAATACAACCGCGCTTTGACGCGGGGAAGAAGCGTGTGCGGGCTAGTGGGCGCGTCTTTGTAAAGACCTCCGCCGTGGAACGAAGCAGCGGCGGCAATTTGGTCCGGGCGCGAGGCGGCAGCGCGTAGCGCCATCTGGCCAGAGAAACAGAAACCGACCGCGCCAAACGCCTTCCCACTGACGCTCGGTTGCGACGCGAGAAAATCGACATAGGCGGCGAGATCGCGCTCCGTCGCTTCGGGCGTCAACGGAGCGCTAATTTCCTTCATCCGCCTCATGAACTCCTCATCGCCAAATTTGACTCCGGCTTTGAAAATCGGCGGTTTGCCGTTGCGATAGAAAATGTTCGGCAGCAGGACTGTATAGCCCTCGCCAGCCAGACGGCCGGCCATGCCGCGATTCGAGTCACGGATCCCGCCAATGTCGGTAAGGTAAAGGACACCGGGCCAGCGGCCGTCCTTTTGTGGCTGAATGAGAAGGCCATCTGCGACGCCATCTGGTGTTCGAATCTCGATTTCTTTTTCGATCATGACCGTGCTCCCGAAGGAAAAGTGAGAAGAACAGCCAATTCTATCCAATACAGCGTGCTTTGGGCCGCCGTGCGTGCATTGTGCGCATGAAATACCCGAAAGCTCTTCACCTCGTCCCCACTCGGCGGTAGAGTCTTACACGGATTAATCTCCGGATCAGTTGGGGGCGGAACATTATGGTGGATCCGTTCGTGTGGGTTGCGGCTGCGGTGGCGCTGGTCGGGATGGTGCTGATCGTGACGCTGTTGCTGCGGTCGGCGGGCCGCAGGTCGGAGCAACAAATGGCAACGACGCGGCAGGAAATGCAGGCGTCACTCGCAGCGCAGAATCAGATGTTCTCGGCTCAATTCAATTTTCTGCTGCAGACGGTGAATCAGCAGCTCGGGCACGTGCGCGAAGAGATACAGAGCGGAATTTCGAATTCCGGCAAACTGGCGGCGGACGCGCAGCGTGACGTTTCGAAGCAGCTTCAGACGGCGACAGAGGCTGTGCGCCAGATGAGCCAGCAGCTTGGGGGCTTACAACAAGCAGGCAGCGATATGCAGAAGATTTCGCAGAGCCTGATGCAAGTGCTCGGTGCGCCCAAGACGCGCGGCATCCTGGGCGAAGTGGGACTCGAGCGGCTGTTGCAGGATGCGCTGCCGCGGCAGAGCTATGAAACGCAGTACCGTTTTTCGACGGGAGACATTGTGGATGCGGTTGTGCGCGTGGGCGAGCGGCTCGTGTGCGTTGACTCGAAATTCCCGCTTGAAGCGTACCGGCGAATCGTCGAGCAAGGCGAAGACGCGCGCAAGGATTTCAATACCGCGGTGCGCAAGCACGCGGACGCAATCGCGCAAAAATATATTTTGTCCGGGGAGCGCACGCTCGATCTGGCGCTGATGTTCGTGCCATCGGAATCGGTCTATTACGAACTGCTGATGACCGAGGACGCGAAAGGCGTGCGCCTGGACGGCTACTGCCGGGGAAAATATGTGGTCCCGGTTTCGCCGAACACGTTGTATGCATACCTGAGCTGCATCGCGATGGGTTTGCGTGGAATTCAGATTGAAGAGAACGCCCGTCGCATCCAGGCGAGCCTCGACGGGACGGTGAAACAGCTCGATACGTTCTCCAGTGTATTCGATAAGGTGGGCACACACATCCGCAACGCGCAGCAAAGTTATAACGACGCAGATGTGCGACTGGATCGCGTGCGCGGATCGCTGCAGCAGGCCGCCCAAGGCGTCTTGACAGAGGCAACTGCTCCCGAATCGGAGCAAAAGACGTTGGAACCCGCTGCGACCGAGTAGGGCAGAGGTGTGCGTGCCCGAAACCGGCTAAAGGGAAGAGCGGGCGGCTTCGAGGAGCGTCCAGAGATCGCCAGAATTAGTTGCCCCGAGAATCCGGTCCAATTCAACGAGAACCTTTGCGCCGCTTTTCGGGTGGTGCGCCAGGTCCCCTTCCATTTTCTTCAAGCCGTGCGCCAAATCGGAGGGCGCGAGCGGCTCAGCTGCCTGGAGAAATCGACGCGCGGCCTCCGCGTCGGGCGGCGGAACGATGCGAGCATTGAACGAAAAATCGCCTGAGCTAACGGCCTGGACTTGAATACGGGCCACGTTCTGCCGACCGCCGCTCGTCGTTAGCTCCTGCACGTCCCCGTTGGCGAAGCGAAGCACCCCCGGCGATTCGTTTTGTACGGTAATGCGAAGGCGATCATCCGAACCGCGCGCGTGGACCACGAGCCATCCCTTTTCACCGGGCGTGAGTGGCGGGTCGGGCGGATTGAAATCGAGCGCAACCAGCGTGACCGAGGCTTCGCGCGGCGGGGTCGCGCTGTCGACTGAAATTTTCGCGACGCCGGGCGCGGCGTTAGCGCCAGGAATCACAACGAGGCATTCTGGCGACGCAGCGACCACGAGCGCAGGCTCGCCGTTGATGACGACGTGATTCGCCTCCGCATTGCCATCGAAACCGCCGCCGCAAAGGTTCAGTCTGCTGTGCAGCGCAGCGAAACGCGGAACGCTCATGCTGTCCTGTGCTGTTGCAGAGCGCGGATCAATTAGGGTGGCGGCCGCGCCACCCCCGGCCTTCGCGATCAGCGCCGTTCCCGATGGCGCGGTGAAGTTTGCGCGGCCGGTCGCATCCGTTTCTACGCTCGTTCCATTGTCCAGCTCCACGGGAACGTGGGCGACGAGGCGATGATCAGCGCCCAGTGTCGCCAGAGTGGCCGGTTCGCCGGTCACCAGACGCGGAGGAAGAATCACTTCGATGGAGGAAAGTCGAGCAGCACCGTGTGATGACTGCTTTTGCGCGGTTTGCGGGATCAAGCCTGCCTTCACTGCGAACGCAATTGATAGAAGGGCAGTCAAAGCGAGATCTGCGCTGCTTCCAGTGAGTCGATGCGCGTTCGTCATGGAAGGAACGAAGCTAGCGCGAAACATCGGGGATTTCAAACCCGGCTTCGTTCGTTCAGTTTCGCACAGTGTTATTCGTCAAGGCGGACGACAAAGGTCGTGAACCGGTCCATGTCATGGAGTTGCGTCGCGAGCTGGCGGGCTTCCGATTCGGTATCGAAGCGGCCGACGCGCACGCGATAGAAAACGCCAGTCGGCGAATCGAAGGTGACCACGTTCACGGGCGAATAGCGCGCCTCAAGTTGCCCCTTCAACCGTTCGGCGTTTTCGGGACGCAGGAACGCACCCACCTGCACGCCAAAAAATCCTGCTGATAGATTCGTGGCTGAGACCAGTTCAAGCCGAACTTCGGCCGTGCCGGGGCCGACCATTCCGATCGCCTGCGCCGCCGCGTAGGATAAGTCGATCACACGATTCGAAACGAACGGACCGCGGTCGTTGATCCGGACTTCCGTTTGCTTGCCGTTCGTCAAGTTCGTGACGCGAATAACGGAATTGAACGGCAAGGTGCGATGGGCGGCGGTGAATTGGTGCATGTCGTAGATTTCGCCGTTCGAGGTATGGTGGCCGTCGAATCCCGGGCCGTACCACGAGGCAACGCCGTCCTCGACGAAGGCTCCTGCAATGGGAGGTTGCGTTGCCGGTGCGGACGGGCGGACAGGCGGCTGCCCGGAGGAGCCTGGCGGTGCCGCTGGTTGCGGCGCAGTAGCAGGCGGCTGGACCGCGACAGAACGATGCGCACAGCCAGCTACAACCAGTGCGACCGCGACGAGCACAATCGCCAAAGTGCCGAGATTCGAAGGCCCAGGGGCGGAAGGGGTAGAGCAGACTCGCGAAAGAGATTCGCGCGAAGATGAGGTCACATGGCCGCCCAATTCGCTCGTTTTGGCATAATCCGGTATTATAGGAATCCGATTCGATTCTTCGCAAGGAAACCGATTGCCACTTTCGCCACGTCTGCGCTGGAAAATCGACCAGTTCAAGCGAAAAATGAGCGTCGCATTCGGCGGGGCCGAGAAGGAAAACGGCAGGCCGAAGCTCTGCCCGGCATGCGGAACGCTGGTCGGAGCGAGCGCGACACGCTGCCACATGTGTGGTGCGAGCCTACGGTTTTCGCTTGCCGCCGCGAGCCGGTCTCTGAGCAAGGTTTTGCCGGAGACGTCGCCCGCCACCTACGCCATCCTGACATTCAGTTGCGTCATGTATGCCATAAGCCTGCTCTGGACCGTCCATATCAGCGGCTTCCAGATGCCCCAGGGCGGGGGATTCAGCGCGCTCTTTAGCTTCGGCGGAATCAATGGCGAAGTGCTGGAGCGGCTTGGTGCGTCGCTGCCACTCGTTGGGTTCTTTGGCGGTCGTGGCGACCTGACGCAGCCTTGGCGATTTGTGACGGCGGTGTTCCTCCATGGCGGCCTTCTGCACATTGGCTTCAACATGTGGGTACTGATGGACGTCGGGCCTATGGTCGAAGAGCTGTACGGTTCGGGGCGATTTCTCTTCATCTATGTTGCGACTGGAATTTTCGGATATTTCGTGAGCAGTTTCTTCGGCCATATGAGCATTGGCGGGTCGGGAGCCTTGCTCGGGATTATTGGCGTGATGCTCGCGCTCACAATGGGACACAAGACCGGCAGCATGCGGGTGCTGCGCGGGCAAATCATCTGGTGGCTAGTCTACATCGCGATCTTTGGCCTGTTTTTCCAGGGGATCGACAACTACGCGCACGCGGGCGGGTTCGTTGCGGGGTTCGTCCTGGGCAAGATCATGGCCGACCGCACGCCCAGTTCTGCGGAAGAGCGCAAGCGAGCCTATTTCCTCGGCTGGGCCAGCGCGCTGCTTGTCCTCGCAAGTTTCGCGATGGTCATCTTGAATCTCTACAGGCCCTTCATGCTGTAGGTCTCTCTGCATCCTTGCGCCCCGTAGCGCACGGAGTGCGGAAGGATTTGCCTCCCTGCGGAAGCACTACTGCCCAACATGGAGTCGGCGAGAAACCACAATGCTATAGTGAATCCCCGAAAGTAAGACGAAAGCCGCCACGACGTAGCTCAAGACGAAGCGCAGGTCCCCTAAGGCGCGGTCGTGCCACACGGCCGCGAGCAGCACGACGACAATCAGGAAAATTTCGAAGAACGTGGTCGCCTTGCCCCAGATGCTCGGCGGAAACGGGCGATATCCGACGGTAATGAGAATGACCGCACAGGCGGTCAGCAGCAGAATGTCACGCCCCAGGACGAGAATCGTGAGCCACCACGGTATGCGTCCCTTGAGCGCCAGGACGAAGTAGGACGAAGACAGCAATAGCTTATCCGCGATCGGATCCAGGTACGCGCCCAGCGGGGTCCGTTGGTTCAGCCCTCGCGCCAGCAGGCCGTCGAGCCCGTCGCTGACTGCCGCAGCCGCAAGAATCCCGAGCGCGGCCTTCCAATTGCTGTACTTGATCGCTATAACGAAAAAGGGCAGGAAAATCAGTCGCAGGAAGGTGAGCTGGTTGGGAACCGTGAAGATTCGTGTCCGCATTGTCTTTTCCGCCAGCACGTCGGAAGCGTCTCTCTAGGCAAATTGTCCCAGATATTCCACGAGCGAACGACCCACTTTCTTTTCGAACACTTCCGCCAGTGAAGGTACCGAGCCGCGCGGCTCGTCGAGCGCAATGCGTTCGATGCGCATCATGGGAAAAAACAGGGTGGGCAGGCCCATGCGCTCGCCTTCGGGATGCAGAACCTGGCTGACAAAGTCATCGAACGAGCTGAGGTCGATACCGCGAATCGTCACGCCGGCCGTGGAAATGTCCAGCAGTTCGCCCCACAGCTTTTCCTTTGGCGTGTGCAGACTCACCACGACGATCGAATGCGGCTCCATCGATCCGACTCCTTCGCCTGCCTTGGCAGCCCTGCTGTTCAGCTGCGGAAAAGCACTTTGGTCTGCGGGCGCCCAGGGAATGCCCATTATAACGGGTGAACGCAGGATTGCATGAAGATCGCAGTACAGCCAAATGCGGTTTTGTGTTTGGACCTGCACGCCAGTCTTTGAGGGAAACGGCGAGCCAGTCGTCTTCGATCCAGAGCCTTGCACCCGAGAGTCTTGTGCGTCTTAGTAAAAAGCATCACCCGGAACGATGAACCAACCCTATTTCTTCTCGGGCTCGGGCGGCGTTGACTTTGTAGCCGCGGCCGCTTCTTCCTCTTCTTCCAGAATTGCTGCGGCAGCAGCTATGCGGTCTCCCTCATCGAGCCGCAGCAGGCGAACGCCTTGCGTCGAGCGGCCAGCCTCGCGAATTTCGCCGGCGTGCACACGGATCACTTTGCCCTGATACGTGATGATCATCACGTCCGACTCTTCGCGCACCTGCACGGCGGCGACGACCGGACCATTGCGGTCGGTGGACTTGAGATTGATCACGCCTTTGCCTCCGCGCGACGTGACGCGATACTCCGCCAACGGCGTGCGTTTGCCATAGCCTTTTTCAGAAACGGTGAGCATCAACGAAGTGAGCGATTCACGGATCTGGTCGCTTTCGAGCTGCTCAAGATCTTGCGATTCCTGCTTGAATTGGTTCGCAATAATCCCGAAATCCGGCTGGACGGCTTCCATACTGACCACGTAATCGTCTTTGGCAAGATCCATCCCGTTGACGCCGCCGGCGGCGCGTCCCATGGCGCGAACTTCCGTTTCGCGGAACAGGATGGCCTGGCCGTCGTGGCTGGCGAGGAAGATCATCTGCTTACCGTCGGTGAGCTTCGCGCCGATCAGCTCGTCGCCAGAATCTAGATTGATGGCGATGATGCCGGATGGGCGCGGATTGGAGAATTCGGCGATGGCCGTCTTCTTCACCGTGCCGCTCTTCGTCGCGAGGAAAACGTACTTGTCTTCCTGTTCGAGATTGCGTGCAGCGACGACAGCCGTCAGCTTTTCGCCTTCCTGGAAGCGGACGATGTTGTTGATCGCCTTCCCGCGCGTGGCCGCAGCCGCTTCGGGAATTTCGTACACCTTCAGCCAGTAAATGCGGCCTTTCGACGTGAACAGCAAAATGTAACTGTGCGCCGAAGCCACGAAGAAATGCTCGACGAAATCGTCTTCGCGCGTGCGCGCGCCGATGCGGCCTTTCCCGCCGCGCGACTGATGGCGATAAACATCGACGGAAGTGCGCTTGATGTATCCGGCGTGGCTGACCGTGATGGCCATCTCTTCGTCTTTGATCAAGTCTTCGAGCTTGATTTCCTCGACGCGATCGACGATTTGCGTGCGCCGGTCGTCGCCGTAGGACTTGATCACTTCGCGCAGCTCGGTGACGATCACGCCTTTCAGTTTCTTGTCGCTGCGCAGGATTTCCTCGAGATCCTCGATCCGCGTGCGGATTTCCGCAAGTTCCTTCAGTATTTCGTCGACGGAGAGCTGCGTCAGGCGATGCAATTGCAGTTCGAGGATAGCGTCGATCTGGGTGTAAGTGAGCCCTTCGCCTTCGGCGGGCCCGATTACTTCGGCAGTTAGCGCGACGATGCCGTATTTCCGACGATCGACCTTGATACCTTCGATGGAGCGTTCCTTGCCGCCGACCATCACGCGGATGGTCTTGTTGCTGAAGAAATCGTGCAAATTCTCGCGGGCGTTGGCGCGGCTGGACGATCCGCGAATGATCTTGATGACCTCGTCTATGTTGTCGAGCGCTATGCGGTAGCCGATCAATATGTGCTCGCGCTCGCGGGCCTTGCGCAATTCGTAATTCGTGCGCCGGCGCACTACATCGACGCGATGCTCGATGAAAAGACGCAGCAGTTGCAGCAGCCCGAGCTCGCGCGGCTGCCCGCCGACGATCGACAGCAGGATCATGCCGAACGACTCCTGCATCTGAGTCATCTTGAACAGCTTGTTCAGGATGATTTGCGGCTCTTCGTCGCGCTTCAGCTCGATGACGATGCGCATGCCTTCGCGATCGCTTTCGTCACGCACGTCGCCGATACCCTCGATTTTCTTGTTGTTGATCAGCTCGGCGATATGCGAGATCAGCCGCGCTTTATTCACCTGATACGGCAGCTCCGTGATGACTATGTCTTCGCGGTCTTTGGTACGCGCCTCAATCGCAGCCTTCGCGCGCACCTGAAACGTGCCGCGGCCGCTCTTGTAGGCTTCCTCGATTCCGTCGCGTCCGTAGATGTAGCCGCCCGTCGGGAAATCCGGACCGGGCACGATCTTCATCACCTGCTTGAGCGTGGCTTCGGGGTTCTCGATCAGCAGGATCGCCGCTTCGATCGTTTCGCGCAGGTTGTGCGGCGGAATATTGGTCGCCATACCGACCGCGATGCCTGACGAACCGTTCACGAGAAGATTCGGAATGCGCGTGGGAAGAACGACCGGCTCTTGCTCGCTTTCATCGAAATTCGGAACGAAGTCGACCGTTTCCTTTTCGATGTCCGCAAGCATTTCCTCGGCGATTTTCGAAAGGCGCGCTTCCGTGTACCGCATAGCCGCCGGCGGATCGCCGTCAATCGAGCCGAAGTTCCCCTGGCCGTCGACGAGCGGATAGCGCATGTTGAAATCCTGCGCGAGGCGCACCAAAGCGTCGTACACGGGCGTGTCGCCGTGCGGATGGTATTTGCCGAGCACTTCGCCGACGATCTTTGCGCACTTGCGGTACGCCTTCGTAGAGGTGAGGCCCAGCTCGTACATGCCGAACAAAATGCGCCGGTGAACCGGCTTGAGGCCGTCGCGCACGTCGGGCAGGGCGCGGCCGATGATTACGCTCATCGCGTAATCCAGGTACGACTTCCTCATTTCCGATTCGATATCGACCGGCGTCATTACCGACTGATTCTGTTCATCCGCCAAATTGATTTCTCCGCTATTTTAGTTTTCCAAAACCCTTGTTACCGCGAGTTGTCATCCCGAGCGCAGCGAGCACCCAGAGATCAAGCACTAGATGCCCAATTCAGTTTTCTGTCTGCCGACCTCTTCATAAATCCCGTGAAGCGATTTGTTGCCAACCTCGAGCTGTTTGTAGACGATCGAATGGCACCACAGCCAGAGATCGCAATTTTCGTTGATTCGTAACCCCGTCGCGCCATCCGGCGGAATTTTCTCAAACCAATCTCCGCCGTGGCGTCGTCGCACAACTTCACCGAAATAAGCCCCGATGAGTTCCACTAATCCCATGTTTTTGTCGCCGTTTCCAGGTCCACTACCGTAATTGAGCAAAAGCCTGTCGATTGTCTTCAGTGTATCCGGCGCGTAATTGAGAAGAAGGCCCTGCCTTCCCAGATCCGCAACGAGCAAATTCGCGACCCGCTCCATTTCTTCGTTGCAGATAGTCGCTTCACCCATCTCTGCATTGCGCTCCGGGTCGCGACACTAAATGTCCAGGTTGACGACGTCGAGGGCGTTATCTTGGATGAATTTGCGCCGCTCTTCCACGTTTTCGCCCATGAGCGTGGCGAAAATTTCCTCAGCCGCCACTGCATCTTCGAGCTTCACCTTGAGCAGCGTGCGCGTTTCGGCGTTCATCGTCGTGGCCCAGAGCTGCTCAGGATTCATTTCGCCCAAGCCCTTGAACCGGGTGATCGTGAAATCCTTCTTCGCATCTTCGAGAACATAGCTCAAAAGCTGCTGGGCGTTTTCCTTCGTTGCTTTGTCGCCATTGTGGGCGATGGTGAACGGGGGCTTGTTGTTCTCGTCGATCGCGGCGTGCAAGGTGTGCAGCCGTTTGTACTCCGGCGACGCCGCCAGCGCCCAATTGACGCGCCGTTCGCCGCCATTTTTCAGTACGAGTTCGTGCAGGCTGTGCTCTTCGTCGAATTCGAGCTTCGTCTCGACGTCAAGCTTCGCCTTCTCGATCGCTTTCACCAGCTCCTGCAATTTCTTTTTGTCGCCGAAGTCCGCTTTCTTTTCGAGGTCGCTTTCCGCCAGTAATTCCACGAGCTTCGGATCCCGAAGCTTGCGCGCGAGCTTAGCTGCAACCTGATCGTACTCCTGGATGTTGAGCAGGAACTGCGTCAGATCGCCGCCTTCGAGCGATTTGCCGGTTTTGCCCTTCACAACGTGCTCTTCCGTGGCGCGCTTCATCAGCTCGCGCGAAAATTCACGCTCGTCGCGGATGTAGCGGTCCATCTTGCCGCGCTTCACGCGATAGAGCGGGGGCTGCGCGATGTAAACGTTCTCCTTGTCGATCAGCTCGCGCATGTGGCGGAAGAAGAACGTAAGCAGCAGCGTGCGAATGTGACTGCCGTCGACGTCCGCATCCGTCATCAGGATCACTTTGTGATAGCGCAGCTTTGCCGGATCGAAATCGTCCTTGCCGATTCCGGTTCCCAGTGCGGTGATGATCGCACGAATTTCTTCATGGCCCAGCATCTTGTCGTAACGTGCTTTTTCGACGTTGAGAATCTTGCCTTTCAGCGGCAGGATTGCTTGATAGCGCCGGTCGCGCCCCCCTTTCGCCGAACCGCCGGCCGATTCACCCTCGACGATGAACAGCTCGCACCGCGCGGGATCGCGTTCCTGGCAATCGGCAAGTTTTCCCGGCAGGCCACTCGAATCGAGAGCTGATTTGCGTCGCGTCAGCTCGCGAGCTTTGCGCGCCGCCTCGCGGGCGCGCGCCGCGTCGATGCATTTGCCGATGATTCGGCGCGCGATCGAGGAGTGCTTGTCGAAGTATTCGCCCAACCGCTCGTTGACCAGCGATTCAACCAGACCTTTGATGTCGCTATTCAACTTGCCTTTCGTCTGACCTTCGAACTGCGGCTGCGGCAACTTCACCGAAACGACGGCCACGAGACCTTCACGCACGTCGTCCCCTGTAATGGAAACGGCGTCCTTCTGGTCTTTCAGCATGCCAAACTGGCCGGCATAATAGTTGATCGTGCGCGTGAGCGACGACCGGAACCCGGCGAGGTGCGTCCCGCCGTCCACCGTATTGATCGTATTCGCGAATGCGAAGATGTTCTCGGCGTAGCTGTCGTTGTACTGCAGCGCGATCTCCATGTCGACCTGACCGCGCTTTCCCTCGATATAGATCGGCGAATCGTGAAGGGTCTCTTTGCCGCGGTTCAAGTGTTTGACGAATTCCGAAATGCCCCCCGTGAACTTGAACTCCGTTTTCTTGCTAGAGCGCTCATCCTCGAGCGCGATCTTCAGCCCTTTGTTCAGGAAGGCCAACTCGCGCAGCCGCTGCTGCAGCGTGTCGTAGCTGTAATTCACGATTTCAAA
>Ga0335075_10004060_pt1 | contig 22957 bp, 32 predicted proteins | sample Lox_Sample_24_FD_206723 | JGI IMG/M metagenome (GOLD analysis project Ga0335075, IMG submission 206723) | Soil microbial communities from Loxahatchee National Wildlife Refuge, Florida, United States - Lox_Sample_2.4 | ecosystem: Environmental > Terrestrial > Soil > Wetlands | place: USA...
AGGCCCGGAACAGCAAAAAGGGCGCCTCCGGCGCCCTCAGAACCGGCCGGCCCGGTCAGGACAACCGACCCCCGGAATGTCAGACCCAAACGTGAAGATAGGCCCACACGAAACGTGAAGACCTCCCAGGTGGGGCGCCAGGGACTCGAACCCTGAACCCATGGATTAAAAGTAGCCTGGTCGGGCATCCGGGTTTCCCTAACTGGACAAACCTCCCCTGCGAGGGCCCTGAGATGGCTGGAATCCCTGGGTTGCGCAGGGTTGTCATTCCACGGCTCATTCCACGACATCCGGTCGTCAGCTGGGTCGCGTCCAATACACAGCGTGATGGTGGCGGCTGCCTCCCAGCCCCGCGTGCGGCACGCTAACACAGGACCTGGTCGACGTAGTGATCCAGCGAGCACCGGAGGCTGCGGAGCGAGAACTCTTCGACCTAGGCCTCCAGGGCGACGACAGCCAGATTGACAGTTTCTACTCGACGGCCGAGGCCGCTGTCGAGGACGCCCTCGGCCAGGTTGGGACTGTAGGAGCTTTCTGCCCGCGGCGGACGACGCTGAGGTCCGGTGTCAGAGCGATGCCCGCCAAAACGGCGAAACCCCCAGATGGATTCTGGGGGTCGCTTGCAGTGTGACCGCCCCCGCGCGACCGGCTGCCGCGAAGGATGGACGGCGGATACCCCCAGGGGAGTGACCCCCCTCTTGTATGGGGCCCGCACATCCGACGAATCATCGCCGGAATGCCGCCGACGACGGGTGTAACGTAGCACAGGAGACCATTGCCCTGCAAGTCGCGCAAGCGATAGGGCGATAAGAGTGATACGCTTACAGCGGAGCTTGACTTGTAGCGCGGCGTTGCTCCTACGTTTATAGCGGTGTAGCATCTACTCTTAGGAACATGAGGAAGGTATTCACTATGAGTAGAGGCGATGAAGTTCTCGATTTTAACGACATCATCCTTGATGCCGAAGAGACGGCCGTGCCGCTGCTGCCTTCCCAGCGTGAGGCGGCAGCCGCAGCGCGGGGCCAGGCCGGTGCGGGCTCGGCCGCGGTTCGTTATCGCTTCATCGCCAGGCAGGAACCTTCGGACGCTTCTCCGCCGATGGCGCGCATCCTTCGCGGTGGCGGAGGGCGGGGCGGCACGGCACGGCTGAAGGTCTATCTGTCACTGCTGTGGCTTGCCCGCAACCGCGTCCTTGATCGACCGGTCTTTAGCTACCCTGCCCAGCAACTGGCTGCCCTCGTCGGCCTGCCGGAGCCCGGCGACGCCGGTGCCCGGCGCGTCCAGGCCGCGCTGCGCTGGCTGTCGAGGGAGGGGTTCGTAGCGCTGGACCGCCGTCCGGGCGACGTGACTCACGTTCACCTGCTCGACGACGCGGGCAGCGGCAAGCCGTACCAGCCCGCGGGTGCACTGGTGACCCGTGCGTCCAAGCGCTCGCAGAGCGAGAGGGAGCAGCACTTCTACGTTCAGCTCGACGCCGCCTTCTGGACCGAGGGATGGGTCGCTGAACTCTCAGGCGCAGCCGTGGCGATGATGCTGGCCTGCCTATACGAACAGCGGGGACGGGACGGGGGGGAAATCTGGATCTCTCCCCGGATGGGGCGCGAACGGTATGACCTCAGCGACGAAACTAGAAGCAAAGGCCTCCGGGAGCTCACCGACCAGGGACTGCTTGGCCTAGGGCGTCGGCCTGTCCCCTCGGCCTCGTTCTTCGACGACAGGTTCCGCGCGCGCAACGTCTATCTAGTGCGCCCGGGAACCTGGGCCAGGGGGCCGAAGGAGCTGGAGGGGCCCAGGCCGTGACGTCTGGCGCTGCTAAAGGAGCGCGGCCTTCGCCAATTGCGCGGGGCCTGAGACTTCCAAATGAAGTCCCAGGCCCCTGATCGGCTTCGTCCTGCTACAGCTGGACGCCGGCGCTGACCATGGCTCTCGCCACTGGCGCGTCGAGCAGCTCGTGAAGGTATACCGCGATGATGCTGCCGATGATCGCGGCCCCCACGCCCTTGCCCGTTATCTTGGGGATAAGGACCGCGGCGGCGATGCCGACCACGGCGTGCGCGACGGTTCTGGTTGTATTCGTCGGATTCATGCTGATCACCCCCTTCCTGGTCAAGGCTGCCGAGGCAAGGCACCATCCCAAGTCTCAGAAGGTCGCCTTGTGGCGTTCCCATATAAGTATCGCCTGCAGAGATCCCATCGCGATCATCAAGACTTGGCCAGTTTCGTGTAATCTCTAAAGCATGGACCTGATCACGGAGCCGGGCACGGTCGACGACTTGGTAGGCGACGCCGCTGCCGCGGGCTACAGGGCTACAGTGCGGCTCATCCGTGACTGGACCGAGGCTGGGCTCCTAGACAAACCGCAGAAGCGGCCTGCGGGCAAGGGCCACGGGTCCGCCCCGGCCCTGTACTCGGCAAACCAGCGCAGTCTCCTTCTAACGCTGCTCCACCACCGGCCGGGAAACAACATTGCCAGCCTTGCCAGGATCCCGGTCGCTATCTGGATGTACTGGGGTGAGGAATGGGTGCCGCTCCGGCAAGCTCGTCGCGCGTTCATGCGGTTCCTCGGCGACCCGACCAGTAAGACCTATGCCCAGGACGCTAAGAGAGCCAGCAAAGACCGGTCGGAGGCTGTCGCTCGAGCGATCCTTGGCCAGCTCGACAACCCGGCGGCCACGACCCATGCCCGCCGCGAACTCCTCGCCGCCGTGACTGACGCCGCCTACAGGGGCGAACCCGATCTCGAACGGCTTGAGTTCGCATTTCGCCAGGTGTTCGAGCCTGGCAACAGCCCGATCCACAGGGCTACGGGCCACCCGTCAGCGCCACTGACCATCGACGGGATGATCGGCCTAATCGAGGCGCGGATTGCCGCAGTGACCGCACTCACGACGGGGAGCGTATCGGACGCCGCGCTCATCTCAGCGCGCGACGCGCATGTGTTCAATTATGCGGAGTACGCAACGAAACAGCACCTCCTGGCAGCCTCCGCGCCCGCGGGGGCACGGAACATGTACGAGCCAGTTACGGCCGAGGACACGCTGTCTAACTGTTGCGGCCACCTACTCACCGCACTCGGCCTAGAGATCTTGCACCCCGACATGGCCGCCCGGATGAGGGGCGAGCGTGCATTCAGGCGAAGGCCCACCCCGGCAATGATTGGTCTCACCTCTGCCCGAGTCTGACGAGAAGCGTGATCAACTGGTCCCGAGCTAACTGGCGTCGTTGACGCCACGGCGAGATCCCGGAGGGTCAGGGCAGTGACCGTCTCGACGCCAGAGCACTTACACCGTCACCGAGGCAGCGCTGGGCGAAGTTGGCATTGGTTCGACAGTCAGCACGTCGCGTTCTTGCTCACCGATCGGCGGGTCGGCGGATGACCACGCCGGCAGGAAACACCTCTTCGGACCCATCAGCCCGAGTGACGACGAACACGGGGCTCGAGCCGATGTCGGGCAGTTGATGCTCTGCCTCGGTTGCCATTCGTGCGGTCACCTGATCACCTGGCAACAGGTCGACCGTCTGCGGTGTTGGAACCGCTATCACGAACGTTCCTTTGCCAGCTCGAGTCACCACCAGGCCCGCCTTGCGGAGTTGTTCGACGGCGTGCTGGTACGCCACCGGGGCGACGCGCACGCTAGATCGCATCTCATCGCCAGAGGGGATCTGTGCGCCGACCTGGAGTTCGCCCTGGATGATCTGATCTCGGAGAAGCCGAGCAATCTGTAGGTATACCGGCTCTTCAGAGTCGTAGTCGATCTGGTTCCCTAGAGGACCGTCAGGCGTCCTTGGGTGCTCTGCCTCGGTGGCGCGGAACTCGTCCGCTGTTTGTCAGCGTCTTCTGCTTCCTCATACTGGGGCACCTGCTGGTTTCGTTGGGAGACAAGCGGCTCGATACTGGTCCGGCGGCGGCCTTGGCGACGTTGCTTCGAAGTGGACCTTCTGCGGCCTCCGCCACTCGCCTCGCCTTCTAGCGCGGGGCTGTCTGATACGTCACGCGACGCGGACGCGTCCTCGGCTTGCTGGACGGCTTTAAGCTTTGACAGGCTTCGTTCCAGGGATTTGGTAGAGGTTCCAAGCAGCCCCGATGGTGCACCACGACCCAACGCTCTGCGCACCTCTTCGTAGTAAGACGTATCCCTGCGTGTCATGGCCTCACCTCCACGCCGTGTAAGTCAATGCTAGGCCAACTGAGCAGATGGTGGCTATCGCCTGAATTGTGAACAAGATCCGTATTTGAGCGAGACGGCGCAGATTGGCGTCCAAGATCGTGTTCTTACTCAGGTACAGCTGGCTTGACGTGGCGGCCGATGCATTGCTAACCCACTGTTGGAGAACTACGGTAGATGGGCCGATCTGCAACCACGGCATCAGGGTGGCTGTCCCCGCGAGGGTGGCAAGGCAGAGTGCTACAGCAGTGAGCACCAAGAGGATTTCATGCCGAGAAGGATCTATGCGGGGCGCGACTACCGCGGCAACCGCAGCTATGGCCGCTACGAGCAGGCCCGAACGAGTAGCCAGTCCATCGCATGCTGTCCGGACCTCGGCAAGCTGACGGTCCAACTCGGCGTGCAATAGCTCAACATCACGGACAGCCATGCCAGCATCCCCCAAGTCCGCCGCCAGCGTAGCCCAAAGTCAAGGTGCAACTTCGAGTGAAGTGCCAAAATCCGGCGATTTGTCGCTGGATTCCCTGCATGTGCTACGCCCTCGCCCTTGAGGTGATCCGTCGTTGTGAAAGCGATCTGCGCGCACCGCGGCCCATGTGGCCAGTTCGCCGAACCGGCGATGTGCGCGATGCGATCTCGACGCTCGTCGCGTGGCCCGACAAGGCAAGGGTGCTCGGCCAGTGGCACGACAGCGGCACAGCAGTCGGGGCACTGATCAGAGGCAATGAGGATCTTGACGGCCTGGAGGACGAAGGCGCCTAGAAACATAGAAGCCCATCATCGTCCCGCGAGACTGTGGGGGCGTAACCTTCTCCCCTCGGACACCGAGTCGCGGTGACGGCTGGGACAAGCTGGAGAAGATCACTAGCAGGCTCGGCCACTGGTGATGAGGTATCGCGCACCGACCCGAGAAAAGCTTTGGCCGCTCCAGCTCGGCGCTGGCATCCTTGGAGACGTGAAGACCCCCGAGCACGAGCGGCTAGCTATCGAGCGCTACCTTCAATCCCAGTCTGGGCCGGATTTCCAGGTTGAGCACGTCGAGAAGCTCACGAGCGAGTATGTCCTCGGGCAAGAGTACGACGTTTGGGATGCGCACACCAATGAGGGGCGCTGGTGGGTAATCACTAATCCGACGAATCTCTACAGCCAAGACCAAATCAAAAGTATGGACGTGGCATTGTCGTTCCATATTGGCTTGTGGAGCCGGGTAATGGCACGGGACGCGCCCAACTCTATGAAGAGGGACCCCCGAGCTCAAGAGCTTCTTCGTCGGCTGGACGTCGCAAGCGAAAGTCTGGACCGAGCGAAAGAAGTCGAAGATTTCCAAGCGGTAGGAATGCGGCTTCGAGAGCTATTGCTGACCCTCACGTTTAGTTTGTCGGAGCTCGTTCAGACTGCCGAACCAACTGCAGAGCTCCAGAAAGCCGCGAATTTCAAGGCTCTAGCTGAAATATATGCGCGCTCGCTTGCAGGCGGAAAATCTTCTGAGCGCCTGCGATCGCTCCTGAAGTCCAGTAGCAAGGAAGCCTGGGAATATGTGAGCTGGCTGACTCACGCTCGTAACGCTGGCGAACAGGAAGCTAGGATCGCATTCTCAGTGACTCACCAGGTCATAGAGGCTTATCTTCTTGCGGTCACTCGAACACAGCGCGGCCAACCAGAGCGCTGCCCCGCCTGCACGTCCTATCGACTAGAACTCGTCCGATCACGGGATGGCGACTGGGTCAAGTTGTGCGCGGCCTGCGGTTCTGCGTCTCCAGCCGACTCGCCGCAAACAGACCAACAGCCCGAGGACCATAGCCCGGAGAGGGAGCCTCCGGAAAGTGACTGCATCGAGATCGAAGATTTCGGCATATACCTGACACCATCCCAAGCTCGCGCAATAGCCGAGAATCGGCAAAGCGAATCTAACGCAGAAGAGGATGAGCCGCAATGGGCTAATCCGTTCGCATATGCGTTGGAAGACACTCTGATGGACCCGCACCGCATAGTTTTTATGACGTTTGACCACGTACCACCTGCCGGCTCTGAGTTGGTGTATCAGTGCGGCGAGGACAGTTGCGTTAACGCGAAACATGCGGTCGAAGTGCAATTGCCGAGCGAGCGGCCTTGGCGAGTCGGCGTCATCCAGGAAGTGACCGTCCGTCCGGAGTTTCTAGAGCTCGGGGTTGGCGTCCCAGGAACCGAGGTTCGACACTTTCTTGTTAAGAATGAAATTCTGGACCGATACGGCCTTGCCGACGCTAGCAGCCTTGTAGAGCGAGCCGTCTTGATAACTGCGCCATCAGATGACGGCTGGGTACAGATGATTCCAGCCGCTCGCAAAGTAGACTACAGCAAGCCATCGCCAATCAGCGGGTGGATGCACCCGTCAGAGACCGTGAAGCCAAGTGCTCGGTGCCCATGCAACTCTGGAAAGAGATACTCGGCCTGCCACGGCAAGCGAACCCGGCGCTCGTATCTCGACGCCGGACGCTAGAACCCGCGTGATCGTGCCCCATTCAAGTTGACAGATTCCGTTGCCGGGATCTCAGGTGCGGTCCAACGAAGCAAGCAACTCGTGTCACTACTGAGAAACGTAGCCACCCAGATGTTGTAACGCGCGCGCGTCGCACCCTGAGCTGCGCGACAAGCCGCCTGGCCAGCTCGCGGACATCAAGGACACGAGTTGATCGCGGAAGTCCTCGGCGAGTAAGACGCCCACGGGTAAGACAGTAAGACGCGTTCGGTAATACAACCGGCAAACCCCACGCGCACGCCTTACCCGTCTTACCGGAGTTCGGCCCGGCTCGGTGACCTCTAGACTTCTGAAGCATGTGCCGTAACTGCGGCGGCCCGCTGCACTCTCGGAACAAGTTCGGCTACTGCACAACGACGCCTGAGTGCAGGAAGCTGCACGCCGCCGAACGCTACCGGGTCAACGGGGAGAAGATCCGCGAGCGCGCCCGCGAGTGGCAGCGGGAGAACGAGCGCAAGCCCCGTGACAGGCAGACCGCGCGCAAGTGGCACAGCGTGTCCGGGCCGGGGTGGTGGCACACGATCATCGACGCGTACAAGACCAGACTGGGGTGCGCCGACTGCGGTTTCCAGTCGGACCGCGCGGGCTACTTCGACCTTGACCACATAGACCCGTCAGCCAAGGTCACGGAGATTTCAAGGCTGTGCATAACGCTCAGCCCGCGAAATCCCGAGCATGTTGACCTGTTCGTGGCCGAGGTCCGCAAGTGCCGGGTGCTTTGCGTGGCGTGCCACCGTGAGAAGACAGTGGCCGAACGGGCGCTGCTCGCCGGGAAGCGGGCGATGGAGAACGCGCCGACTGACCGGCGGTGCCCTCACTGCGGCGAGATGTTCACGCCGCACCACGGTCTCCAGCGGTATTGCAGCATGGAGTGTGGCATCAACCGGCGCAGGCTAAACACCTATCCGCTCGACGACTTCTAGCCCTGGCGGCGCCTTCAACACCGGAACGTGCCCAGTTGGACCCGATCTCGACCTGCCGGAGCGTGGTGACGGTAGGTCTGGAGCGTTCACGCGATGATTCGTGACGGTAGAACGTCTTGCCGTACTCTCGATTTATGACAGTGTGGTTGGTTGCCGAGGATCGTGTGCAGATCGTTCGGGCTGACAGTGTCATCACCTTCACGGCCGTTCCCGTAAAGCCGACGGGGATAGAGCATGCCGATCCGCTGGTGCGAATGCCGTCGTACGACTGGATACAGATACTCGCTGCGACAGCGTCTGCTCGAAACACTGATGCGGCCCCGTGGACTGCACTCATCACGTTTAAGGCCGACGGCAAAGGGGCCGTCAAGGTCCTTGCCGAACTGGCGGAGACCATCGCCGCGGCTGAGGAACAGATCGCACAGAGTGCCCGGGCGAAGCGAGTTTTGTACGTGCACGGACCTCTGCCTCGTCTTGACGACGATCCTCTGCGCACCCAGGTCTGGCATATCGCCGACGAGCTGCCGGTCAAGGGCTGGCCAACCAGCGGTAGCTACTTCAGAGATCCTCTTCCTTGACGCTCGCCGAAGGTCGTCTCGAGGTGGCGTGCGTGTGGACACTCAGCCCGGGAGGTCGAATTCGCCCCTCTGCGCACCCGCCAGGAACGTGGTCCACTCGTCAAGAGTGAAGGCGAGTACCGGGCCTTGGCCGTTGTCCTTAGAGTCTCGGACGCCGATCACGTCGGGCGTGATTGCGACCTCTACGCAGCTCTTGTCTGAGCAGTCGCCAGCCTTGCGGAATGTGGCGCCCTGCAGTGCTTCGCGGTTCATGCCGTCTCCTTGATTCCGAGGGATTCGAGATAGTCAGCTAGCGGGATCGAGTGCTGCATGAGACGTCCCTGGGCTTGGCGGTGGCGTTCGACTTCCGGGGGGTCCGCGATGGCTTCGGCGCCTAGGAAGTTGCCGAGCTTGTCGTAGTTCATGGCTACGACTTCGCGGTCGTCGAACAGCCAGTAGTCGTATCCCGGCAGCCAGAGGCGCGATGGCCATACCTGGCGAGGGAGAATGCGCACGTCCTCTCCGGCTGCCACGTTGGCCGGGTAACCGCAGGTGAACTCGAACTCGAGGTACTCGTTCAACGGTTCGTCGACGATGTGGACGCGAGCCATCTGCTTGCCATCACGCAGTGCGGCGCGAACGTACTGTGCCCACGGCTCGCGCCACGCCGGATCCTGGCGTTGGCCGGAGCGGAACCGGCGCAGTGGTTCGAGCTCGTTCTCGGCGACGTAGCCGTCCAGGAGCTCGAGCCGGAACGCGGAACGTCCAAACATCGAGTCGAATGCCGCTCCGAACTCCTCCGGAGTCAGGTGAGTCATCAAGGTGTCCCTAGTGCGTGCAGTTCGGCTACTTCACGCTAACTCGCGGAAGGTGTGTAGGGAAGACTTCGACCAGACTAGTCGGGGAGCCGGGGTGTCTAGCTGCGACTATTAGGACTAGCATTTACCGGTGTTCGATGCCGATGGAGGAGCGAGGTGTTGCCGACGATGATGCCGAGACAGCATCTGAGTCCTGACCGCCATCGCCTCGCGGCCGCCCTCAAGCAGATCCGGGAAGGCACCGGCCTGTCGGCCGAGCGGTTCGGTGAACCACACGGCTGGTCGCAGGGCAAAGTCTCCAAGATCGAGAACGGGCGTACTGTCCCCTCCCCCGAGGACGTGGAGACGTGGACGTCAGCTGCTAGCCATCCCGAACTGGCCGCCGAACTCATGGCACTCGCTGAGTCGCTCGGCGCGCAGACGCGTGGCTACGGCGGCAGGAGACGCGGCACGCTGGCGGCTCGTGCGGAAGAGGCTGGCGTGGCCGAGTCGCTGGCTACTGTTGTCCGCGTCTTCCAGTCGGCCATCATTCCTGGCTTGCTCCAGACCGCGGACTACGCCCGCTGCGTGATCGAAATGCTCAACGTCCCCGACGAGGAGATTGCCCCCGCCGTCAACGCTCGCATGCAGCGCCAGGACGCGCTGTACCAGCAGGGAAGACGCTTCGAGTTCGTGCTCACGGAGGGCGCCTTGCGTTGGCGCCCTGGTTCCCTAGAGATGATGAACGCGCAGTATGACCGGCTGATCAGAGTGGCTGGGGCTGGCAGCGTCGGGCTGCGAGTACTGCCGTTCGCGGTCCAGGCGCCCGCGTTTTATGACAATCCCTTCACCATCTATGAAATCCCTGACGACCCGACTGTTCTCGTCGAAGGTACGCCGCGAGAGCAGATCTATCGCGAGGAACGTGACCTCGAAGTCTGCCGCAGCGCCTTCGCGCAGTGCTGGGACGCGGCGCTCGACGGTCGCGCCGCTGTCCGGGTGATCGAGGACTTGCAGCGCGAGCTATCTGCCAGCTGATTCAGTCGTTTTCCTTCTCCGTCGTCTGCCACGCCGCGCCTTAGTCGCGTTAGTCGTTGACGACAAGACTAGTCGCGATTAGTCTGTGGGAATGCAGCAGGATGGGCGTGCTCAGGGAAGTCCGCAACTTCGCGAGCCACTGCAACGTGCGCCCGAGTCCTCGCCGCGAGCGAAGCAGCGAGCACACCGTCAGGACGATCAGGCTCGTGCGCACCAAGCGGCAGGTCGGGGCGGCCCGAGGAAGTGGGCCGCAAGTGGCCGCAATCCGTTGAACCTGTTACAGACCAGCACACGTTCTGAATGTCTGATCAGTAAAAAGCAAAGGTCCCGGTGGCGATCTACCGCCAAGCAGCCACCACCGGGACCTCTGGACGCACCGGAAGGAGACCCGATGCGCGTTCAGCCTAGCCTGCCCGCATACGGGCGGCCCTTGCAAGAAGCGGCCGTTCCCGAGGACCTGCTCGAGACCATCATCCGTGCTGTAACCGAGGCTGTCGTCGGGCCGCCAAGCCGATTCCGCGAGGACTCGCAGGCCCAGGTGAATGACCGACCGGACCTGCCAGCGCTGCTCGCGCCCCAGCAGGTCGCAGATCTGTTGGGCATCTCGCGCAACACAGTTGACCGGATGGTCGAGGACGGAGAGCTGCCGGGCATCGTGCTGCGCGAGGGAAGCCGGCAGCGGATGGTGCGCGTGCCGAAGATCTTCGTCCTGCAGTTGATCACCGATCTGAACAAGGGCGCGCGAATTTCACTCCGCGACTACGCGGACAGGTGGCGGGCGGCGATCGTGAGTCAGCCGCAGGCAGCCGGGACGCTGAGCCCTGCGGAGGTGGCGTAATGAGCGCGGTGGGACGCGGCGAAACCGGCATGGCTCAACGCGATTCGCGCGAGGTGATGGCAGACGCGATCCGCGTGCTCACCGAGGCCGCGCGCCTGCGGCGATCGCTGATGCGGCGGACCGCTACCGGCGAATGGGAGTCCGACCCTACCCGGACCGAGTCGGCCGACTGGGCGGAGTTCATCACGCTCGCCGTCGCTGGTGCCGCCGCGAACGTCGGCAGCGTCGAGAGGGCCCTGCAGGGACGACCGGGATCGTGGGAGGCCGACGCCGTACGAAGCATGCTGATGTCCACCGTCGGCGAAGAGCCCGCGGAGTTGCTTCGGCATCGCACCGAACCACTTCAGGTCGTGTTGCGGCCCGCTGAGATCCTGTCCGACCTCGGTTACGCCGCTATGTACGACGAGTCTCGCCGGGCGATCCAAGCAGAACAGGACCGGCGCGTATGGCGGTACCGCCTGGGATCGGACGGTACCTGGACCTCGCTCGACCCAGGCGCACCCGCCTACGCCGACGCTTTCGACCTCCTGGAGAGCCCGGCCCTGGACCTCGCCCAGAGTCTCGTCCCCGGCACGGTCGTGACAGTGCCGCGTTCCGGTTCGGACGAGGAGGCCCTCGACACGCTCGCCGATCTGGAAGCCGCGCTAGAGGACCTGCAATACGAGGGCGATCCCCGCGCCTACGGCGAGGCGCTCAAAGCGGCCGTGTTCGCGGAAGCCAGCCGGATGTATCCCGGCATTGCGGTCGAGATCGCCATCGATGCTGACGAGCGGACCTGGCCAGCCGACAGCGTCTACCCCGGACCCGAGGATCGGCTTATCACCGCGGCGGTTGACCGGACCCCACTGCCCTGGTCCGGGATCGCGCCGAAGGACTACCCGCCAGGTCAGTCCGTCCCGAACGCCGAACGCGCTGCTGGCCGTCTCCCGCACCTGCGGCTGAACCAGGCCGGGACACGCGGCCAGGAGGGAACGTCATGAGCCACGCCGATATCGCGTTCCTGCGTCAGGACTACATCAGTCGGTCAACCCGGCAGCCGTGGGGCGAGGCAGCCGCCGTCGCCGTCCTACTCGGGTTCGAGCCGATAGCGAGTGACGACCGGCTCGCCCGCCATGCAGGCCGAGACGGCATCGAATGGGATGCCGTTCTAGCCGACAAGACCTGGTCGCCGGGGGAGCGGTTCCTTATCGGCACTGCGGCGGGCGCATGGAACGGCCGACGCACCATGATCGACATCTCGCGCGTCGCCTATCTCGACGATGCCTTCCTCACCACGTGGATGGACATCATCCGCGCGCGTACGAACGGGCGCGTGCCCGGCTACCTGGGGATCAAGTCGCCGAGCGGTGATCACCAGTGAACGGCGCCGGGAGACGTTTGACGGCGGTCGGCCGCCGGTCGGCCGGCAGCGCAAGGGCGGAATGGGAACTGCCTTACGGACCGACGGCGGCCAGGCAGGCCCGCCACGCCCTGGAGGGCTGGCTCGACAGTGCCGGGATTGACCCGGCCGACGGTCCGGGCCCAGACATTGTCCTCGCGGCGTCTGAACTCGCTGCCAACGCCGGACTCCACGGCCTGCCCCCGATCGTCCTCGAGGCGCGGCTAACGGGCGACGGCGACGACCGAGTGGTGACGGTGAGCGTGAGCGATTCGAGCTCCCAGCAGCCGCAGTCGGCCGTCGTCTCGCCAGAGGCTGAGCACGGAAGAGGCCTCGGCATCGTGGACGCGCTAGCGCTGCGGTGGGGGAGCCGCCAGACGTCAGACGGCAAGGCGATGTGGTTCGAGATCGCGGTGCCGACGCCAGCTCGGCGCACAGGCGGCGGCCGCGTGACGTATCACAACGGTCCGTTCGGGATGAATGACGAGCGATGCCCCGGAGCTACCCGCAGCGGAGCGCTGGCGTCATGACCACTACCAGGGCAGTTGATCTTGCCGCGCTGCATGACGCGCTCGACTCCACCACGCTCGCGGCCTTCATCGCCGAAGCCGGCGACACGGAACGCGCAAACGAGGCGCTGCTCGAGGCGGCGGCCGCCGCGGTCTCGGCCTTCCCGGAGGGAAGCGCCGGCGCGGGTGCCCTGAAGGTCATCTTCGACGTCATAAGGAACTCCACGGCCTCAGAGGAGGCCGCCCGATGACCACCCGGCTGCTCCGTCGTCTGCGCGTAGCGCTGATCCGGCGGCTGTGCACAGTGCGGCCCCCGATGCTGCCCTCGGCGCGCAGGGCTGAGCTGGCCGCTGAACGGCAGGCCCGCGACATCGCGGGTCTGCCCGGGCGGCACCCCGAGCGTATGTACCGGCCGCTGCGCGAACGATACGAGGAGCGGCTCGCCGCCCTGGCGGCGGAGTTGTGGCCGAACGACGAGTACGAAAGCGAGCTTCACGACGAGGGAGGAACTGCCTGATGACGACCCCGTCAATGACGGAGAGCTCAGTGGCATCCAACGCATCCACTGACCGGCGGCGGGAAGAGCGGCGCCAGGACCGGCTTGTCGCAGCGCAAATCGAACGCGAGCGCGACGCGGCTCGCCGCCAGGCGCGGCAGGCCGAACTTGACGCAGCCGAGGCCCGTCGTCAGAGCCGTGTCACGGCGCGAGCAGACGCCGCCTACGCTCGCCGCGTTGCCCGCGCCGAGGCTCGATCTGCGCTGAGGGAGCGGGTGTCGCAGCGTTCCATCGACCTGATGTTCGCTCCCGTGATCGCCGTGCCGGCATTGCTCGGCTGGGACGCGATGGCGGGGTTCGGCCACGCACTGTACGGCGTTCCGGGCGACACGCTGCCGGTGCTGTCGGAGACCGCGATGTGGATCTTCGACTTCGCGATCGTCCGTTCCCGCAAGAAGGACCCGCACGCGGATGTGTTGCCGCTGTACGCAGGGATGGTCGCGTTCGCGCTCGTCTGTGCGTCGCTCAACTTCATGCACGGGCTGACCGGGCCGATCCCCGGGGATATCCCCCCGGGCCCGGAGGTCGGCGTCGTCTACGCGCTGGTGTCTGTCTCCGGCATCATCGCGCACCAGATCGTGGCCCTCGGCGTGCGCAAGCGGAAGGGGGCCACCAACCCGTCGATGGCGGCCGATGGTGGCCCCCTTGATGGCCACGACGGTGGCGGGGCCACAACCGCCGAGCGGGACCGGGCGGTGGCCGACAGGGACCGCCTGGCGCGGGAGAACGCCGCGCTGCGGCGCCAGCTTTCCGACGCGCTTCGCGGCAATTCCGGCGGAGAAGACGATGACCGCGACGAGGACGCCGAGACCCCAGTACGGCGCGGCGCGGTCCGCTCCGAAATGCGCGCCTACTGGGAAAAGGAAATCGCGGCCGGAAACTTCCCGAATGGCGCAGACCTTAATCGCGCGGCCGGAAAGCCCGCCAACTATTCGCTTGGCAAGCGGTACGCCTCCGAATGGCGCGATCAATTGCCAGTTGAAAGGAGCCAGGAGATAACGGGAGACCTGCAGGGAGGCGCGCCGGATGACTCGGTCGGCTCTTCCGCTGCCGGGATTGCCCGATGACCGGCCGTGTGTCCGCCGCCCTGCCTGGCCCGCCCCCGTCGGGTGGTGGCCTCTCGTCAAGGCGCGCCTACGCGAGGACGCGCGTACGCGTCTACGCGCGTACGCGCGAGGGCGGGGGTCGGGATGCCTAGGAAGACCGCCGCCGATAAGGCCAGGAACAGCGCGAGGCACTTCAAGGAGAAAATCCAGGACGCTTATAGGACTGGGGAAATCGACGCGCCGCTGACGCAGGCGATGCGCTGGCTTTACGCGGCGCTCGCCCAGCGGGCGCGGGAAGACCCGGAAGCGGCGCCCGCCCTTTACAGGCACGCGACCGACAGCCTGGCCGCGTTCGCCGAGCAAATCCAGAACCGAATCGTCGTGGAATCGGAAAAGGGAAAGTGATCTAGGAGGTGAGTGAAATGGGAGAGCCGGTCCTGCGGCTCGTCATCCCAGAGCCTTCCGGCGGCCGGGGCCAGACGCCCCGGTGGCCGGCCAGCGGCCAGTCGTCGGCCGGCCACGAAGCCGCCGGCGAGGGAGGCACGTGCCCGCCCGCCGACGGGGCCACGATGCCGGCCACTAGCACGGCCACCGAGCCCGAGCCCGGGTCGCCGACCGTGGCCACCGCGCCGGCCACTCACGCGAAGGTCGCCACTACCGAGGACGCGACAGCGGGGACCGCCGACGGCGACGCGGCACTGCCGGGGCTCCAGCCGATCGGACGGCCGATGACAGCAGGGGAGCGCGCGGCCCGACTCGCACGGCACTGGGCCGCAGCCGTCCGCCGCGACGTAATGCGCCCGGGCGAGCTGCCGCACGCGATCTGGCACGGCAAGCCCGAGTCGCTCGCCGAGATCCACGCCTACGCGGTCTCCCGCGCCTGGGTACCCGACGGGCAAGAGGGCTTGCTGGCCCCGGCCCTGGGGGCCGTGTACTCGCACACCATCGCCAAGGGCGGCGTCGCCCTCGGCCTGTTCATCGCCTGGGTGACCGCCCGGGCGCTCCGCCTGGCCACCTTCGCCTTCGTCAGCGGCGTCCTGGTGGTCCTGATCATCGCCTTCGGCTGACCCGCCCGGGCCGGCCGGAAACCGAAGCAGCAACTCACCACCCCACAGGGAGGCAAGAGAGAAATGATCACAAGCCTGGGTGCCGGGGGAATCGGGCTCCTGCTCGCCGGCATCGTCGGAATCTGCATGTGGAAAAACCACGGAAAGAAGCTGCCGGCATGGCTGGCGCTGGTGGCCGGCATGTTCGGCTCCGTCACGGTCATCGGCTGGCTAGGCGGCCTGGCGGACATCAGCATCGTCGGCGTCGCCATCACCACCGTGGTGCTGATCCTTGGTGGCCTCGTGTTCTGGATCGAGGCCGTCAAGGCCAAGGGCCACCACAAGTACCGCACGCCGATCGTCGGGTTCTTGGTTGGCGTCGCGCTGACTGCCAGCTTCGGCGGCGTCCAGCACGCTGTGCAGCAGGGAACCGTCCACCTGACCAGCGTCATCACCCGCACCACGAACTCCGGGCGGTAACCCGCGATGTGGCTGCTGTGCTTCGTCGTCGCGCACATCATCATCCGAGCCTGGGAGCAAGGACGCGCCCAGGCCGGCGCGGAGTGGCGGCGCGGCCGCGAGCATATCGCGGGCGAGTTCGCCCGACGCATGGCAGCCGGCGAGGTCTCCACCCCGTGGGACGACCCATGGTGGTGGGCCGCCGCGGCCCGCCGCGCCTGGCGGTCGATGCGCGGCCGCCGCCAGGGGTCACGCGGCACCGCGCTGCCCGGCAGCTCGCCCTGGCGTCGGATCTCCCAGGCAGCCCGCGCCGGGGCGGCACGCGGGGCGACTGAAGGCGCCCGTCGGGCTAGGGAGCGACGTGAGCGCCGCCGAGCCGCGCGCGTCGCGGCCGGCGGCGGCCGGACGTCCCGGGCCGCCCGCCGGGCAGCTTCGGGCGCCGGATTCGCCGCCGGGTGGGCGGCGGGCCGGGCCCGGTGGAGGCGCTGGCGGCCGGTGGAGTTCGTGCCGGTCGGCGTATGCGACGACTGCGGCGCGGTATGCGCCCTGCCGTCGATGGCCTATCAGCGCGTCGACGTCGGCGGCCGGACAGAGACGTGGCTACTGTGCGCTCAGTGCCGCACCAGCCCGGCCCCGGAGCCGGCCCCGGCTCCGGCGGCGATCCAGGTCCCCGTGCAGGGCACCACGACCGCGGTCGCCGCCCGCGCAGGGGACGACCCGCTCGCTGTCGAACCGGATCACGGCGGAAGCGCGAAGGCGGACTCGGTCCCCACGCTCGCGGCCAGCGCCGCCCAGGCGGAGCGGTCGGCTGTGGCCGAGCGACAGCTCGAGGACCCAGCCCTGTTTGAAACCAGCCCCATCACCGACGTCCCGCGCGGCGAGGTAGCCGCGGGGGCTAGCCCAACCGAAACCAGCACTGAACGAACTGGAGGCCCGATGACAACAGGCCGCGTGAGCACCGAACTCGACCTCGCCGACAGCGGGGGCCGTCTGCCGGCCCGGCCGGGCGAGGCCTACAACTACGGGGCATGGCAGCGGGCGACCACGTCCGACGCCGAGCTCCTCGACCAGCTGGGCCTGTGCCTGGAGGCGATGCTGTCGGACCTCACCGCCGTTTCCGCTGGCCGGAGCCAGGTGCAGAACGTCACCAGCTGGGCCGACCGGGTCCGCGCCGAAGCCGACCTGACCCGCGACGCCATTGAGGAGATGAACCGCAGGTACCAGCCGGTCATCGCGGCGGTGGCCGCAGCCGGCGGCACGGACGAGGTCAGCAACACCAGCTACTACCAGGACCTGTGAGGCACCGCCCATGACCACCCCTACGATCACCCACGCGGCCTGGCGCGCTGACATGAACAGCGCGATCGGGATCGTCCGCGAACTTGGCAACCGGCTCGACACCCGCATCGCAGAGCTGCAGGACCGTAGCGCCGGCCCGGAGCACCTGGCGCTGCTGCGCCACCGCTACGCCGGGCTCGCGGAGACCGCGATGCTCGGCGAGCAGATCATCACCGCTGCCGACGACATGGTCATCCCGGTCGGGGAGGCCATCGCCACGGCCGGCGGCCGCGACTGGATCGCCGAGGACAAGGAGTTCAACACGACCGACTGACCCGCAGGATGGCGCCCCGCCCGACTACCCAGAAGGCGGGACGCCGTCCTGCAGGCCAACCGGCCCAGCGCTAACCCGCCAGCTAGCACCTGAAGGAGGAGACCCGATGCCCACCATCCTCGCCGCGATGAACGACATGGCCGACGCCATGACCGCCGTCAACGCCAGCCGCCGGCAGATCCGGGGCGTCGCTGCTTGGCGCGATCTGGTCGCCGCCGCGGTCGAGGCCGGCCAGGCCGCTGGCGCCGAGCGCGCCGGACTGCTGGCCGCGCCCGTGACCGGGTCGCAGACCCACGCCCAGTGGATGGCGACCGCCGACGCGATCATCGCCACCCTGGCCGACCACAACGCCGAGGCCGAGGCCATAGCCGCAGACGCCCGCGAACTGGCGGACGACGCGCACGAGACCCGGCGACGGGCCGACGCGGACCGCGCGCAGGCGGAAGCGCACGAGCTTCACCAGCAGGCCGCCGCGTGCGCCCGACGGGCCGCCGCCGCCGCACGTGACGCCGAGGAGTTCGAGGAACGTGCCGAGGCATGCGAAGCCTGGGCCGCCGCATGCCGCGACGCATCGGCCTACGGGGCGAGCCTGGCCGCCCGCGAGGACGACATTCACGCGCCAGTCAGCCACGCGATCGCAGCCGCCGGCGGTCGCGCGTGGATCGCCGATGACAAGCACTTCCTCGCTGGGGGGGCCTGAGCATGAGCAGCAAGAAGAAGACCGCGCGCAGGCGCCCCGCACCCCGGCACGCCACACCCGGCCGGGCCCCGGACACCACCGCCACGGCCGACCAGCAGCAGCTCGAGGCCGCGCTCCGCGCTCTGCTGCTAGGCGCGGCTGGCACACGTGCTGACCAGGAAACCACGGTTCCGGCACAGTCGGACGCGGCACGGCCAACACACGCCGAGGTGCCGGCGGCGCTTGCCCGCAAACCCAGGCCGAGGCCGGTGCTGGCTGCCGTCCGCCCCGTGCTCGCCCCGATCACCTGGATCGCCGTCACCGACGCTACCGCGCTGCTGGGCCGCCTTTTCTTCGACACTCCGGGGCCCGGCGGCGAGGCGGCCGGGGCGACCGCGCTCGCCCTCGCGGTCGCGGCCCTCGCCCGGACCCTGATCCGGCTGCGCCGCCGTCGCACAACTGCCAAGGGGCACCGCGCGCCACTGAGCGGAAGCGAACGCCGTGCCCGGCGCCGCGCGATCCGGGCGTGGGTCGCGGCCGTCGCCTGGGCGCAGATCCTCATCTGGCTGACTCCCGCCGGTCCGTACGGGATCGTCCAGGACCTGCTGGTCCTCGGCGGCCTGTTGCTGGGCAGCGGTCACCTTTTCCGGCACCGGCAGCGCCTGCAGCCAGCTGAGACCCGGCGCGCCATCGCCAGCGCTTCCGTAGGGCCCGAGGCCATCGAGGCCCCCCCTGGGCGCGAAGAGCTGTCGCCGGCGCCGGACTCGCGGCGAGAGGTGTTCGTGCGCCGGTTCGTCACCGGGTCCGGGGCCGGCAGTAAGGCCCAGCCGCCGCTGCACCACGCAGAGGTGTCGGCCTTCGGCGACATCGAAGGCGGATTCAGCTTCGAGGTGATGGGCGACCCCGAGACCAGCGTCAAGTTCAGCACCGTGGCCGCCCTGCGCGGCGACATCGCTTCGCTGTACGACGTGCCCGAGTCCCAGGTCATGATCGACGAGGCTGCAAGCAAGGCATCCGCAAGGCGGGCGAAGGTCACCGTGCTCACACTGAACGGGCTGTTCGCCGAGCCGGAGCGCTGGGACGGCGTCTCCACCTACGAACCGGCCACCGGCGCGTTCGCCTCCGGCCGGTTTGGTGACGGGTCGCCCGCCCACTGGCGGCTGCACGCCCCCCGCTCGGGCATGTGGGGCGGCGCGGTCTACGGCGCCCAGGGCACCGGCAAGTCCGGCGACCTGCACGGGATCGCCGCCCAGGCCGGCATCGTGATGCAGTGCCCCGGGTGCGGCGCCTACCGCGAGGAGGACGGCCAGTGCGACGACTGCCAGCCGTCCCGCCTGTTCCTCCTGATCATGGGCGACCCGCAGATGCGGGCCTTCCGAGTCTGGGAGGGATGCGCCGACTTGCTGTTTATGGGCCCTGAGGCGTGCGTGTTCATGCAGAGGGTCCTCGTCGAGATGCTGACCGAACGGGACGCGGACGCCGGATCGGAGTCGTGGACCGACGCCAAGGGCCGCCAGCGCAAGGGGCGCGGCTGGTTCGACCCGTCCCCTTCGATACCGGGTATCCCGGCCATCACCGACGAATGGCCCCGGGTCGTCGGATCGGCTAACGGCAAGGAAGCGGTCGCGGACAGCGAGATCGTCAACACCACCGGCCGGAAATCAGGGGTAGCGGAGATCATCGCGGCGCAGCTGCCCGACGCCCCTTACACGGGCGACAGCCGCGGCAACCGCGAGCTCCTGAAGGCGTTCAACACCGTCGCGCACCGCCTCGACGGGACCGGACGGTCGATGACGGGCGTCAAGGGCAACGCCGCCGACCTGCCGTCAGGCCAGGGAATGCACGGAGTCGGGTACATCGCTGGGATCGACGACCGCTCCGCTGCCCCGTACCGGACCCTGGAGTTCCCCGAGGACGCGGCCGACGGGGTCGACGTGCTCGACATGGCGGAGATCATCCGCGATCTGCCGGTCGTCTTCGACCCGGCGGTCTGCCGGGTCATGGACCGCTACGGCCTCATCCGCGGCGACGTCATCGACGACACATGGGTGGCCGCCCTCCGCGGCCGCGAGGAACGCCAGTCCCGGCAAGGCAGCGGCAAGAGCGCGATCGGGAACGCCGACCGTTACGCAGGACAGCAGCGCGCTGCGGTGACGGTCCTGGGCGCAGGGCCTGTGGGCGCAGGCGCGCTGGACGCGGTCGCGGCCGCCCTGGCCCAGCACACCGGGACCTACGGCGAGCCGGCGGAGCTTTACGACGTGATGGCCGCCACCGGACTAGCCGCCGGTCCGGCCGGCCGCGCGCTCGCCGCGCTCGCCGCTGACGGCCGGGTCCGCCAGGCCGGCCCCGGCGCCTGGGCGCCCTCGGCCGCCAACGCAGGTGCAGGCGTATGACCATTCCGCCAACGAACCGCTCGGCAGAGGAGCCGCAGATGCAGACAGGAACACAAGTCAGAGGCGTTGCGGCCCACGCCCGCGTGGTCGGGCCATCCGAGGAACAGGAGGCCGATTCGGCCATGACATGAGCACGGGGCGGCGCCGGCCTCGCCAAAAGACCCACACGTCGCCCCGCACCAGCTACCCGGCCCTGCAGCGGCGCCAACCGCGCAGAGCCCAGCCAAAGGCCCATCCCTGTCGAGGAGACCTCCATGCCCAGCATGACACAACAGCCCGCCTGCACGGCCCTTGAGGCACGGGTGGCTGCGCTGGTGGCCGAGAGCCTGGCCCCGGTCCCGCGCGCCTCCCACGCGGTCGCCGTCGACGTCGGCCACCTGGCCCTAGTCGTCGACTACATAGCCGACGTCGCCGCAGCGTCGCAGTCAGGACGCCGCGCTCCGCTTATGAGCGCGGACACCGCGATCGCCTACCAATGGCTCGAGACGGTGGCTCGAGGACGGCCGACCATGCGAGGGGAGGCACGTCGGTGAGTCGGGCGCTCGTACTCGCCGACCTCGACGCGAACCCGCCGCTTTACTCATGGCGGACTGCCCCGAAGCACCTGGCGACCCGCTCCCAGCTGCGCGGGATGGGCCTGCGGCCGGGCCGCCAAGGTGTGCAGGCACTCGTCGTCTGGAGGTCGCGGCGTGGCGGCCGGCCCCGCATCGACGGGCTCCGCTATGCCGAGCTGTTCGACGTCGCGCGCGCCCGGCCCCGCATCACGGTTACACCCGCGCGTGCCGCAGCGCTCGAGGCGGCGCTAGCCGCCCGCAAGACCTGCCCAGCCTGCGGGATCAACCGCGGCTACGTCCCCTCAGCCCGCCTCGGCAAGTGCAACGACTGCGCCCTAGTGCCGACGGGCGATGAACCCAACCGCCAGGGAGAAGAACAGGAGCCCTGCGGCCGTACCGGCGACCGTGAACGGCCCAGGAGAGCCACCCCAATAGGAAGACCCCCATCATGACCCAAGCCAACGCGGCGGCCCAGCCGCCGCCCTGCCCGTCCTGCGGCGGCTCCGGAGAGGTCCAGACGGAGATGTATAACACCGCCACAGGCCAGACCGACACCCTCACCGAGACCTGTCTGGAGTGCTTGTGAGCCACGCCAAGGCGCTGATCGCCCGCCTCGCAGCCAGGTGGATCTGCCAGTGCGGGGCGGTCAACCCAGACATCACCAACGTCTGCCTTCGGTGCGGCAAGTAGCCCAAGACCGGCGGCGCGACTAGTTCCCGACCATCAACGAAATCGACGGAGGAACCACCCATGACGAACCGACCTGCCGACACCCCTGACCACCCGATGGTGCAGGCCGACGGTATCCGCGAGGCGGAGCAGGCGGAGCGCCACGCCCTGGACCTCAGCGACCTAATCGGCTCGCGCTACCTGGCACCCGATGGCGAGGCCATCGCGATGGGCGCCCGCGGCCTGATCTACGCCATTCTCGCGTTGCGACAGGCATCGATTGGCGCCACCGCTGGCACCGCCAGCGCAATCGCAGAACTGGACACCACCCTCGGCATCATCACCGATGCCATCGTGGGCGCTGTCGCCGAAACACAGACGGAGGGCGCAGCAGCCTCAGGGCACCCCAGCAGGCCCGCATGCAGCCTCTGATGGCGGAAGGAGGGGGCTGCCTGCGTCGTTGCGCTGGGCCGTCGCCGACGCGGCGAAACGGTGAAGGCATGGCCCTGAGCCGGTCGGCCTGCACGTCGGCCGAAACGCGAGCGTTTCTCCGGATCAAGTCTCCGGGAGGGGAGGCAGGGCGGCCGTGAGTGTGGAAGCTGTCTCCTGGGCGCTTAATCTCGCCCCGGTACCGGTCGACGCGGCACGCAAGCCAAATAGCGCCTGCGCGTTCGTCCTAGTCGGTCTAGCCAACCATGCAGGGCCAGACGGCACCGCTGCCTTCCCCTCGGTCGACACGCTCGTGCGGTACACCCGTCTTTCCGAGCGCACCGTCCGGACCGCTCTGGACCGCCTTGAGCAGGCCGGGCTCCTCAAGCCGTGCGCCCCCGAGATCATCGCGGCGCGCATCCGCCGGGCTGACCGCCGCCCCCAAGGCTGGGACCTTGACCTCACTCGCGTACGCGACGACCTGGACGACCGGGACATCGCAGCCCTCGAGCGTCAGTTCCCCGGACTACGAGACCGGATCCTTGCGAACCAAGGCTCGCAAGGCGGATACATCGCCGAAGCGTCTTGCGCGCAGAGCCAGACCCCCGTTCCTGTGGATAACCCCGTTGCAGAGACGCCTGTGGACAACGATATTGGCGGGGTGCAGTCGCTGCACCCCGCCAGCGGTGCGGGGTGCAGCCGACGCGCGGACGGGGTGCAACTGACGAAGCAACGGGGTGCAGCCGCTGCACCCGAACTATCCATAGAACCACCCGGAGAACCGTCCGCC
>Ga0335075_10004062_pt1 | contig 22943 bp, 20 predicted proteins | sample Lox_Sample_24_FD_206723 | JGI IMG/M metagenome (GOLD analysis project Ga0335075, IMG submission 206723) | Soil microbial communities from Loxahatchee National Wildlife Refuge, Florida, United States - Lox_Sample_2.4 | ecosystem: Environmental > Terrestrial > Soil > Wetlands | place: USA...
AGCACCGCGGAGTCGCGCCAGGCGCGCTGCTCGTCGCGCCAGTTGGTGAATTCGCTGGGGACGACCGGGTACACGTAAGCGCCGATTTGCGAGTTGCGCAGCAGGCGAACGGTGTTGCCGGCTGCCTGGAGGACGCCTTCGAGATTCTGCGGGGCCATGATTCACCTTCGGTTGTCGTTTCAGGGATGTTCGGCAGTTGCGCCGGTGTCGTCTCGTCCGTGAGCGAAACCCCCGGGGGCCGGTATCGATTGCACTGAATCGCGTGTATTCGTGGCACGGATACCACCGCCGGCATCGGTGCCTTTCGTTCCCGGCGGGCGGGTGCGGCGGCGCCCGGCGGATGATGGAGAGCCGTCGCGGCGCAGGCCGCTGAGTAGTTAGACATCGCCGCCGTCCGACTAACAATCGAGCGGTCGCGACGACGCTCGGCTTCGGCGGGGAAGGGCGGGGCGACTAGCCGCCACGCCCTCGATCGGGCGCCCGATGCTGCGACGCACGGCAAGTGGGTTTTTTCACTGATGCGGCGCGGGAATTTGCTAGATTCCCGCAGGCAAATGGTCTCGTCCGCGGCATTGCAGCTCCGGTTCGACTCGTTCGAACTCGACGAAGCCGACGCGCGCCTCAAGCGCGACGGCCGGCCGGTCGCGCTCGCGCCGAAAGCATTCGGCGTGTTGTGCGCGCTGGCGCGGCAGCCGGGGTTGCTGGTCACCAAGAATGCGTTGCTCGACGCGGTGTGGGGGCATCAGCACGTCAGTGAGTCCGTGTTGAAGACCACGATCAGCCAGTTGCGGGCGGCGCTGGCGGATGACGCGGGGAATCCCAGATATATAGAGACGGCGTCGCGGTTGGGGTATCGGTTCATCGGGAAGGCGGCTGAGGGGGGAGGGCCGAGTCGTTCCGGCGGCGCGGCTGCGGGGACAGTCCCCTCTGATTTCGATGGCGGTGGTCAAGCGGCGGGTGTTGGCGCACGGAAAGAAGTGGGGACAGTCCCCTTCACCGGCCGTCGTGCCCAGCTGGCCCGACTGAACGAGGCATGGAAGAAGGCGACAGCCGGCCAGCGTCAGCTGGTCTGGGTCGCCGGCGATGCCGGCGTCGGCAAATCGACGCTGCTCGAGGAGTTCACGCGCGCCTCGGGCGCGGCCGCGATCGCGCAGGGACAGTGCGTCGAGCAGCACGGCAGCGGCGAGCCCTATCTACCGGTGCTGCAGGCGCTCGGCGACCTGACGCGCGTCTACCCGGAGTTCGCGGCCACGTTGCGCGCCGTCGCGCCCACGTGGCTGGTGCAGCTGCCGTGGCTGGTGTCCGAACAGGAGCGCCTCGCGATCGGCCGCGAGCTGGCGGGCGTCAGCCAGGAGCGCATGGTGCGCGAGTTCCACGAGCTGGTGACCCGCTTCACCGACGCGCGGCCGCTGCTGTTCGTCGTCGAGGACCTGCACTGGTGCGACCTCGCGACATTGCGTCTCATGGACCACTTCGCACGGCAGCGCGGCCCGGCGCGCGTGTTGTGGCTCGCGACCTTCCGCCTGACGCAGGTGATCGCGGAAGATCATCCGCTGCAGGCGTTGCGCCAGGAGCTGCGGCTGCACCGGCTCGCCGACGAGATCCTGCTCGATCCGTTCTCCGAGGCCGAGGTGCAGGAATACCTGCGCGAACGCGCCGCGCTCGTTGCGGCGCCGGAAGCCTTCGTGCGCCGCGTGCACGCGCACACCGACGGCCTGCCGCTGTTCGTCGCCAACGTCGTCGATGCGCTGCTGGGCGCCGACGCCGACACGTCGGCGAGCGCGCGCAACCGCCTGAGTCTGGCCGCCAACACGCCGCTGCCGGTGCCCGAGGACCTGGTGGGTGCGGTCGAGGCGCGCATCGGCCGGCTGCCGGCCGCGGTGATCGAACTGCTCGAAGCGGCAGCCGTGTGCGGCGTCGAATTCCGCGCCGGCGCGCTCGCGCAGGTCCTGGACCGTCCGCTGCAGGAGATCATCGACACCTGCGACGAGCTGGTGAAGAAACAGTACTGGCTGCGGCACACGGCCACTGTCGACCTCGCCGACGGCTCGCTCGATGCGATGTACGCGTTCCGCCATGCCATCTACCGGCACGTGTTCCACCAGCGCATCGGCGCCGCGCCGCGCGTGCAGCTGCATCGGCGCGTCGCGCAGGCATTGATCGCCGGTGTGGCGCAGGGCGTGCCGGTCGCGCCGGCGGAACTGGCGCTGCATCACGAGCGCGGCCGCGAGTACGCAGCCGCGCTGCGTGCCTATGGCCAGGCGGCACAGGCCGCGCTGCACAGTCTCGCGCCGCTCGAAGCGCGCGAGCTCATGGAGCACGCGCGGACGTTGCTGGCGCCGTTGCCGATGGGCCCGGAGCGCCTGGTGCTCGAGCTGAGCATCGAGGGGCCGCGCGGCGTGGCGCTGGCGCAGATCCACGGCGTCGGATCCACGCAGTCACGCGTGGCGTTCGAACGCGTGCGCGAGCTGATCGAGCTGCTGCCGCAGCATCCGGCGCGCGCGCTGGCGCTGAACGGCTACGCGGCCTCGCTGTATTCGCGCGGCGAATACGCGAAGCTGACCGAGCTGTCCGAGAAGATAGATGCGATGACGCAGGGCCCCGACAGCCCGGCGCTCGGCGTGTTGACCGGCCTGTTCCGCGCCGGCGTCGCGTCCGCGCGCGGCGACTGCAAGCTCGGTACCGAGTGGTGGCTGGAGGCGATCCGGCGCTGCGAGGCGATCACGGACCGCTCGGGATTCCAGGCATTCATCGTCGATCCGGAAACCGGCGTGCGATCGAACGCCGTGCGCACGTTCTACGAACGCGGCCTGTTCGACCAGGCGCGTGCGCAGTCGCGGCGCGCGGTCGAGATCGCCGAGAGACTCGCGCAGCCGCTGGCGTTGTCGCTGGCGCACTGGCGCGCGGGAATGCTCGAGGTGCGCCTGGGCCGGCCCGACGGCGTGTTGACTCACGCCGATCGCATCGCCGAGGTCGTGGCGAAGACCTGCGTCGTGCAGGGCGATGGCCCGAGTCGCTACCTGCGCGGCTGGGCGCTGGCGCAGCGCGGCGACGCGCAGCAGGGCATCGAACTCATCCGCGACGGCCTCGCGCGCCACCTGGCCATCGGCATGATCGCCAACAGCACGGAAGTCATGGGTTATGCGGCGGACGCCTTGCTGCTGGCCGGCGATCTCGCGGGCGCCGAGACGCAGCTCGGCGCCGCGTTCGCCCAGGCGCGCGAGCTCGACGAACATGTCTACGTGCCGATGCTGCTGATCACGCAGTCGCGTGTCGCGCAGGCGCGCGGCGACGCTGCCGCCGCCGAGCAGGGCTTGCGCGAATCGGTGCGCGTCGCGCGCGAGCAGGGCGCGCCGGGATTCGAGTTGAAAGCCGCGCTGGCGCTGGTCGAACGGCCGGACGCGTCCGCCGACGACCGCCGCGCGCTGGCCGCGCTGCTGGCGACGTTCACCGAAGGCGCCGACGTGCCCGACGTCGTGCGCGGGCGCCGATTGGCGGGCTGACCAGACCACAACGAGACCGGGACGAGACGACTCGGCAGCTGCGCGCCGGCAATCTGCACTGACGTTCACTGGGGAGTGAAGAACGATGAACCGGATCACGCGTCGCGACTTCCTCGACGGAGTCGCCCTGGCCATCGCCGCGGGCATGACGCCCGCGAAACTGTTCGCTCAATCGGTGGCCGGCGCCTATCCACCGGGACAGACCGGCTGGCGCGGCGGCACGCCGGCGGCCTACGAGATCGCGCACGGCGTGCGCGACGGCAGGAAATACGCGATCGGCGCGTTGCCCGTCGAGGAAACCTGGGATCTCGTCGTCGTCGGCGCCGGCATCAGCGGGCTCGCCGCCGCGCACTTCTTCCGGCAGAAGTGGCCCCGCGCGCGCATCCTGATCCTCGAGAACCACGACGAGTTCGGCGGGCACGCACGCCGCAACGAATTCCTGGTCGATGGCCGCACGCTGATCGGCTACGGCGGCAGCGAGGCGATCCAGTCGCCGGAGCACGAATGGAGCGACGTCGCACTCGGCCTGCTGAAGGAGCTCGGCGTCGACGTGAAACGTTTCGAGACCGCGTTCGACCGCCGGCTGTACCCCGGGCTCGGCCTGTCGCGCGGCGTGTTCTTCACGAAGGAGGCGTTCGGCGTCGACAAGCTGGTGACCGGCGACCCGATGCGCATGGTCGCCGACGACATTCCCGCCGACCGCCTGAACGCGCGCCCCTGGCCGGCGTTCCTCGCGGACTATCCACTCGACGCCGCGCAACGGGCGAAGCTGCTGGCGTTGTTCACCGAGAAACGCGACGTGCTGGCCGGCAAGTCGCCCGCGGAAAAAGAGGAACTGCTGGCGAAGACCAGCTACCGCGATTTCATCCGGAAGTTCTGGGGGCTCGACGACGTCTCGGCCAACACGTTCCAGGGTCGCAGCGACGATTTCTTCGCGATCGGCATCGACGGCGTGCCGGCGTACGACGCGATGGAGACGGGTTATCCCGGTTTCCAGGGCCTGGGTCTCGAGCGCAGCGCCGAGTCCGCGGCGGAGATGGACGATCCCTACATCCATCATTTTCCCGACGGCAATGCGTCGATCGCGCGGCTGCTGGTGCGCAAGCTGATTCCCGCGGTCGCCTCCGGGCACACGATGGACGACGTCGTCACGGCGCGGTTCGACTACGACAAGCTCGACGTGCCGGATGCGCCCGTGCGGCTGCGTCTGGGTTCCACGGTCGTTTCGCTGCGCAACCGCTCGTACGGCAAGGCCGACGTCGGCTACGTGCGCGACGGAAAATTGCACCGCGTGCAGGCGGCGCAGGCCATCTACGCGGGCTACGGCATGATGCTGCCGTACATCTGTGCCGACGTGCCGCCCGCGCAGAAGACCGCGCTGGCCGCGGGCGTGAAGGCGCCGCTGGTGTACGTGAACGTCGCGGTGCGCAACTGGCGGCCGTGGGTGAAGCTCGGCGTGCACGAGATCACGAACCCGATGGGGTTCTTCTCGCGGCTCAAGCTCGACTATCCGGTCAGCCTGGGCGACTACCAATTTTCCGCCGGGCCGGACCAGCCGATGGTGCTGCACCTGGTGCACGTGCCGACGCTGCCGGCCGGCAGCGGTGCCGACCAGCGTTCGGCGTGGCGCGCGGCGCGCGCGCTGCTGTACACGATGACGTTCGACGACTTCGAGCAGAAGGTGCGCGACGAGCTGACGCGCATGCTGGGTCCCGGCGGGTTCGTCGCGGATCGCGACATCGCGGCGATCACGGTGAATCGCTGGGGTCACGGTTACGCGTACGGCTTCAACTCGCTGTGGGACGAGGAGCACGACCCCGAGGTCAACGTCGTGGCCCAGGCGCGCATCGGCCGCATCGGCATCGCCGGGTCGGACGCGGCGTGGAGCGCGTATGCGCACGCGGCCATCGACGAGGCCCACCGCGCCGTCTCTGAAATGGGGTCAGACCCCATTTCCTAGCAAACGGGGTCAGACCCCATTTCCAGACCGTTTCCGGACCGAGCCCTTACGACTCCGGTGAAGCCGATCCGTACCTTGCCCTCCATGGACTGGAGGACAAGTGATGTCGAAACGCGAACCCAAACCGACCTTGATCGGAACCTGGCAGCGCCAGCCGGCCCCGCCGGCCGCGGACCGCTGGCAGTCGTTGCAGTCGTCGCTCTCGCGGCAGATGGCGCCCGCCTGTGGCTGGCCCCGTCGCTCGTCGATGACCTGTCGCTGGCACGCCGTGCCGGCCAGCGTTTCGGGCTGAGCGAATGATCCTCGCTGCCCATCCCAGCTACCCGACCTCGCGCGCCTACGTGCTGAAGCTGCACCGCGACGCGCGGCCCGCCGCCGGCAAGTTCGTCGGCCGGGTCGAGAACGTCACCACCGGCGAGCAGTTCGCTTTCGACAGCGTCGAGGAACTGCTCGCGCTGCTGGCGCGCGACGTCGCCGGCAACCCGATCTGAACCGAGGACCCGCCCATGCTCACCCCGAATCTCACCGCCGAAGCCGATCTCGTCGTGTCGCCCGGAGACACCGCGCGTCACATCGCGCTGTCGCCCACCGACTCGTTCCCCGAAGTCTTCGCCACGTCGCGCATGATCGCGCTGATGGAGATCGCCGCGGCGCGCGCCATGCGCCCGCTGCTCGGCGACGGCCAGCTCTCCGTCGGCGTCTCGCTGAACGTGCGCCACAACGCGGCGACGCCGGTCGGCAGCACCGTGCGTGCCGTCGCGACCTATCTACGCACCGAGTCGAAGCTGCTGCACTTCCGTGTCGAGGCCTTCGACGAGGCCGGGCCGATCGGCGCCGGCGAACACACGCGCGCGGTCATCGACACCGCGCGACTCGTCGGCGGCGCCGAGAAGCGCCGCAAACCGAATTCCACTTCCCCGCAGGATCCGCAATGAAAAATCTCCTCGTTCTGTTCGGCGCCGCCGCGTTGTCGGCCTGCGCCTCGCTGCCCGGCGAGGCGCCGGCGCCGGTCATGAAGCCCGAGACCTCGCTGGCCAGCGCGCGCTCGTTCGCCGCCCCGGCGGGCGAATGGCCCGCCGCCGGCTGGTGGCAGGGTTACGGCGACGCGCAGCTCGACACCCTGATCGCCGAGGGCCTCGCCGGCGCGCCGACGATCGCCGCCGCCGATGCACGCCTGCGCCGCGCGCGCTCCTACGAATCCGCCGCACGCGGTGCCTTGGCGCCACAGGTCGGAATCGACGCGTCAGCCACGGAGCAGAAGCAGAGCTACAACTACCTGTCACCCGCCGCGATGACGCCGCAGGGCTGGAACGACTACGGCCGCGCGACGCTCGACATCTCCTGGGAGCTCGACTTCTGGGGCAAGAACCGCGCCGCGCTGGCGGCCGCGACGTCCGAGGCCGTGGCGGCGAACGCCGACGCCGACCAGGCGCGCCTCGTGCTGTCGACGTCGATCGCGTCGACGTACGCGGAGCTCGCGCGGGAATACGCCGCACTGGACACCGCGACCGCGGCGCGCGACCTGCGGGCGAAGACCGCCGAGCTGTTCGGCAAACGCTTCGAGAACGGCCTAGAGACGAAGGGCAGCCTGCGCCAGGCCGATTCGCGCCGCGCGTCGACCGACGCCGAGGTGCTGTCGATCGAAGAACAGATCGCGCTGACGAAGAACAAGCTCGCGGCCCTGGTGGGCGCGGGCCCCGACCGCGGGCTCGACATCGCGCGCCCGACGCTGGTTCTCGAGCGCACGTTCACGCTGCCGGCGACGTTGTCGGCCGACCTGATCGGCCGCCGGCCGGACCTCGTCGCCGCGCGACTGCGCGCCGAAGCCGCGGCGAAGCGCATCCATGTCGCCCGCGCCGCGTTCTATCCGAACGTGAACCTCGCCGGCTTCATCGGCGCGCAGGCGCTCGGCATCGACCAGTTGACGAAGAGCGGCTCCGACATCGGCAGCGTGGGTCCGGCGATCAGCCTGCCGATCTTCAACGGCGGCCGGCTGCGCGCGCAGTTGCGCGGCGCCGAGGCCGAATACGCCGAAGCCGTCGCCAACTACGACAAGACGCTCGTGCAGGCGCTGAACGAAGTGGCCGACGCCGCCGTCTCGCAGCGCGCGCTCGGCGCGCAGATCGAGCGCGTCGACGCGGCCGTCGAAGCCGCGCGCGAGGCCTGGCGCGTGCAGAACGACCGCTACAACGGCGGCCTCGTCACGTATCTCGAGGTGCTGTCCGCCGAGGATTATCTGCTCGGCAACCTGCGCACCCGCACCGATCTCGCCAGCCGTTCCCTGACGCTCGACGTCGCGCTCAACCGCGCGCTCGGCGGCGGCTACCAGAATCACTAATAAAGGAGATGAACATGACGACGATGAACACCGAAACCTTCGAAAAAGCCGACGCCGCGCTGGATGACGCGGCCGCGAAGGCGACGCGCAAGCGCCGCCTCATCGGCATCGCCGGCGCGGTCGCCGTGCTCGGCGCCAGCTACTGGACGTACGAGCATTTCTACGCCTCGAAATTCATCAGCACCGACAACGCGTACACGGCGGCCGAGACGGCGTCCGTGACGCCGACCGTCGGCGGCATCGTGCGCGACGTGCGCGTCACCGACACGAGCTACGTGCATCGCGGCGACGTGCTGGTGGTGCTCGACGACATCGACGCGCGACTCGCGCTGGCGCAGGCGGAAGCCGAGCTCGGCCGCGCGCAGCGCCGCGTGCGCGGCTACGTCGCGAACGACGGCAGCCTGAACGCGCAGATCGGCGCGCGGGCCGAGGACGTGAAGCGTGCGCAGTCCGACTTCGAACGCGCGTCCATCGACCTCACGCGTCGCGAGGCGCTGGCCGAGTCCGGCTCGGTGTCCGGCGACGAGCTGACGAAGGCGCGCAACGCGTTCGAGAGCGCGAAGGCGGCCGTCGCGATGGCGCGGTCGAACTACTCGGCGGCGATCGGCGCGCGCAATGCGAACGCCGTGTTGATCGAGGACGCCACCGAACAGACGAACCCCGAGGTCGCGCTGGCCCGTGCGCGCCGCGACCAGGCGCAGGTGAACCTCGACCGCACCGTGATCCGCGCGCCGGTCGACGGCGTGGTGGCCAAGCGCAGCGTGCAGGTCGGGCAGCAGATCCAGGCCGGCGCGCCGGTGCTGGCGATCGTGCCGATGGGCAGCGTGCACGTCGATGCGAACTTCAAGGAAGGCCAGCTCGAGCGCGTGCGCATCGGCCAGCCGGTCGAGGTGACGTCCGACCTCTACGGTAGTTCGGTCACGTACCGCGGCAAGGTCGTGGGACTCGCCGGCGGCACCGGCTCCACGTTCGCGGCGATCCCGGCGCAGAACGCCACCGGCAACTGGATCAAGGTGGTCCAGCGCGTGCCGGTGCGCATCCAGCTGGATGCGGCCGATCTCGCGAAGAATCCGCTGCAGGTCGGGTTGTCGATGGAAGCGACCATCGATACGCGCGCGCAGCGCGGCTGATGGATGCACGAAACGGGAGAACGTGATGACCGCTATCGAAAAAGCCCTGGCCGGTGACGCGCCGCTGAAAGGCGCCATGTTGTGGCTGCTGGCCATGGTGCTGGCCGGCGCCAACTTCATCGCCGTGCTCGACATGACCATCGCCAACGTGTCCGTGCCGAGCATCGCCGGCTCGCTCGGCATCAGCTCGAGCCAGGGCACGTGGGTGATCACGTGTTACTCGGTGGCGGAAGCCATCACGGTGCCGCTGACCGGCTGGCTGGCGGCGCGCTTCGGCGCCGTGCGCGTCTTCACCACGGCGATGGGTGCGTTCGGCCTGTTCTCCGCGTTCTGCGGATTGTCGTCGTCGTTCACGATGCTCGTGATCGGCCGCATCCTGCAGGGCGTGGCCGGCGGCCCGCTGATCCCGCTGTCGCAGACGCTGCTGCTGCGCATCTTCCCGAAGGAGAAGGCCGGCGCCGCGACGGCGTTGTGGGCGATGACCACGCTGGTCGCGCCGATCCTCGGCCCCATCCTCGGCGGCTGGTTGTGCGACAGCTATTCGTGGCCGCTGATCTTCCTGATCAACGTGCCGCTGGCGCTGATGATGGCGCCGGTCGCGGCGCGCATGCTGAAGCGTTTCGAGACGAAGCTCGAGCGTTCGCCGATCGATCTCGTCGGCCTCGCGTTGATGGTGGTCGCGGTCGCGGCACTGCAGCTGATGCTCGATCTCGGCAAGGAGCACGACTGGTTCGAGTCGAGCCTGATCGTCACGCTGGGCATCGTCGCGCTGATCGGCATCGTCGTGTTCGTGGTGTGGGAGATGGGCGAGAAGCATCCGATCGTCAACCTGCGCGTGTTCCGGCACCGCGGCTACACGACGGCGGTCATCGTCATTGCCGCCGGCTTCGGCGCGATGTTCGGCGCGAACGTGCTGACGCCGCTCTGGCTGCAGAGCTACATGGGCTACACGTCGACGTGGGCCGGACTCGCGACCGCGTGGACCGGCGTGCTCGCGGTGTTCTGCGCGCCCGCCGCAGGACTGCTCACGGCCAAGGTCGATCCGCGCAAGCTCGTGTTCTTCGGGCTGACGTGGCTGGGCGGCGTGCTCGCGCTGCGCACGTTCGCGACGACCGACATGACGTTCTGGCAGATCTCCGGGCCGTTGCTGGCGATGGGGCTCGGCCTGCCGTTCTTCTTCGTGCCCGTGACGACGCTGGCGCTGGCCAGCGTCGAGGAACACGAGACCGCGTCCGCGGCGGGATTGATGAACTTCCTGCGCACGTTGTCCGGTGCGGTGGCGACCTCGGTGGTCACCACGAGCTGGGAGAGCAGGACGCAGGTGATGCACGCGGAGTTGTCAGGCGTCGTGGATCGCAACGGCGAGGTGGCGCACACGCTGACCGCATCGGGCCTGAACGCGGAGCAGACGCGGCAGGTGCTGGACAACCTGACGACCAGCCAGTCGGTGATGCTGTCGACCAACGAGATCATGGCGTTCGTGTCGCTGGCCTTCGTGATGGCGGCGATGCTGATCTGGCTGGCGCCGCGGCCGACGCGGAAGGTGGAGATGGGCGCGGCGCACTAGCGGCCGATTCGCGGGAATCTGCCTATTCGTGTGAACGGGCACGTTATCGCGGGCGAGATGATTCGAGTCCCGCGATAACGTGCGAAGCACAAGTACCCGACTGCGTGGAGCTATACTCGTGCCTGCAACCGAAAAGAGAACTTCAATGCGCGGTATCTACGACATCGCGGTTTACTCGAAAAGCCGGCAACTTGTGCTTCTTGCCGAAGTGAAATGGGTCAAGGAGTCTTCGGAAGCCAGTGCGACTTTCTTCCGCAAGAACTTGATCGCGAATCATCTGCTGCCTTGCGAGCCTCACTTTCTGCTCGCCTACAGGAACGAGTTTTTCTTGTGGGATGCAGGTAGCAGTGCTGATGATCCGCCTCGCTTTCGCGCACCGGCGAAATCTGTCGTAAAAAAATATTTGAGCACAGTCTCGAGTGCCGAGGTCGCTCCAGGTCCTGAGAGTATGGAGTCCGCGGTCAAACTATGGCTGAGCGAGCTGGTCAGCGGAATTGAGTTGCCAGATGCCTCCTCAGAGCCCGACAAGATGCTGGTCGATTCCGGGCTCTACGAGAAGATCAAGAACGGTGAAGTGACTCGCAAACTACATTGATGCGTGTCTACGCAGAAACCAATTTTGTGCTGGAACTTGCCTTAAAACAGGGCGAGTCAGATTCCGCGGAAGAGATTGTCGCGCTCTCAGAAACGAAAAAGATCGAGCTGGTATTGCCCGCGTTCTCATTGGTCGAGCCGTACAACAAGTTGCACCGAACTCGAAAGGAACGTCAGCGCTTGAGAGACGAACTCGAAAAGCAACTGGCTCAAATGATTCGGTCCGAGGGATTTGCTGATCTTCGTAGCCAATCACATGCTTTGCTCGCGGCGCTCTCCAACAAGTCAGACCTCGAAGCGCAGGAGCACGAGAAAGTAATCGAGAGGCTGAATGAATGTGCCGTGATCCTGCCGCTGACAAAGGAAATTGTTGCGTCTGCATCGGCCAGGCAGCTCGTTGATCTGGAGGCTCAGGATGCACTGGTATTCGCGAGTATCGAGAGGCATCTCAACGCCAGCGAAAAAACCTATTCAGTGTTCGCCAATAAGGATGCGGCCGGTTTTCTTGATAAGTCAGTTAGTGACGACCTAGCCAGACTAGGATGCAAGGTAATTCCCAGTTTCGACGCAACAGTCGCCTATCTGAAGGCGGGAATGCGTAAAGGCTATTGATTCATGAGCAGACTCGACATCACCTACCGCGGCGCCGTCCATCAATGGCACTGCGATTTCATGGGCCACATGAACGTCATGTGGTACGTCGGCAAGTTCGACGAGGCCACGTGGAACTTCGCCGCGATGTGCGGGTTGACGGGCCAGTACCTGAAGGACACGAAGCGCGGCATGGCCGCGGTGGAGCAACGCATCGCGTACAAGCGCGAGGCGCTGGTCGGCGACACGCTGACGGTGCGCTCGGCGGCGCTCGAGGTGAAGTCGAAGGTCGTGCGCTTCGTGCACGAGATGCGGCGCGGCGAGGCGGGCGATCTGCTCGCGGTCATGATCGCCGTCGCCGTGCACATCGACACGGTGGCGCGCAAGTCGATCCCGTTCGAGCATCACATCGTGCAGAAGACGCACGCGATCCTGGCGCCGGATCCGTCGCTGTGGGACGCGTGGCCGCCGGAGAAAGGCTGGCTCGAGTGACTCAATCCAGCGTCTTCGCCAGCGCGCGCAGCCGGCCCGCGGCATCGGCGTCGATGATCTCGCCATGCGACATCAGGATGCGCTTGAGGCCCGGCTCGTCGGCCCAGGCCAGTAGTTGGTCCTGCAGCCCGGCCTTGTCTTTCAGCGTCAGCTTGATCGGCAGCGGCACGTGCGGTTCCGCGCCGGCGAAGTGCGTCAGGCGCAGCACGATGCCGGAGTCCTTCGGCATGTTCCCGATGATGTCGTTGACGACCAGCGTGGTGCCGCCGCGCCGGCGCACCAGCAACGCCGCTTCGTAGCCGGACATTCCGCCGACGGTGACGAACCGCACGTCGTCGTCGCCGAAGTCCACGGTCGTGTCGTCGACGGGCACGACTTCGGCCGCGGCCTCGCGCGCGGCCAGGGGCGCGATCACGCGCAGCGCCGGGTAGCGTTGCTTCCAGATCCTGGCGTCGAGCCGATGCAGTTTTCCCGGCACGATCAGGAAGGCCGGCCGTCCCGCGGCTTCGAGCTTGCCCATTTCCGTTTCGCCGAGCGCGATGGCGCTGTAGATCACGAGATCGCCGCTGGCGAGCCGGACCACGGTCATGCGCCGCTGCAGCGGCGTCAGCGGCATCTTCAGTTCGCCGGTGACGGTCCACAGACCGTCGTCGACTTCGACGAGCGGGCCGTGCGGGAACACCGTCCATTCTTCGAGGATCTTCGTCATGCGCGCCTCCGGGGATCGGGAGGGGCATGGTGCGGGGAGGGCGCGGCGGCGTCGTATCAGCGGGCGGTGAGAGTCGCTGCCGGGTGGGACTGACTCCAATCGCCGCGGCGCACCCGGAAGGGGCCGGATGCGCCGCGACTGTGTCCCGGCGAAGCGCGGACGACGCCGGTTCAGTTCTGGAGACGTGCGGTCGGATGCTAGTTCGAGGCAGGGCGACCAACCAATCCGGCATGCGGCATGGATCGATGATCGGACTCGTATCAATACTCGGACAAATGACCGGTTTGACGGATGAATTTTCGTTCATTCGTGAGCCGAACCCAGGTTGTTGAGATCGCGCGCCAGTCCGCGGACAATCCCCGCCGCCATGGGGACCCCCAAGAAAACCAAGAAGCCCGCCAGAGGACTCGCGGCCCACCGGAAGACGCTGCGCATTCACGGCGCGATCGCGCGTGAAGTCGGCTTGGCCATCGTGTCGGGCCGGCATCGCCCGGGCCACGTGCTCGAGGGCGAGGTCGAGGCGAGCGTGCGGCTGCGGATCTCGCGCACCGCCTACCGCGAGGCGGTGCGCATCCTCGCCGCGAAGGGCCTGGTGCACAGCCGGCCGCGCGTCGGCACGCGCGTGAGCCCGGTCGAGGACTGGCACCTGCTGGACCCCGACGTGTTGTCGTGGGCGTTCTCGGCGGATCCCGAGCCGGAGGTGCTGCACGGCCTGTTCGAGCTGCGCGGCATCGTCGAGCCGGCTGCCGCCGCGCTGGCGGCCGCGCGCCGCAACCAGAAACATCTCGACTCGATGCGCCAGGCGCTCGACGCGATGGCGAAGCACACCCTGCACGTCGAAGCCGGTCGCGTCGCGGACCAGGCCTTCCACGCCGCGCTGCTGCGGGCGACGAACAACCCGTTCATCGTCTCGCTGACCAACGGCGTCACCGCCGCGGTCGACGCGCTGACCGAGTTCAAGCAGCGCATCGCGCCCATCAAGCGCGATCCCGTCCCGGACCACGAGCGCGTCTACGACGCGATCGCTGCGAAGGACCCCGAGGCCGCGCGCGCCGCGATGAGCGAGCTGATCCGGCTGGCCATCATGGACACGCCGACCCGCCAGCGGCCGAAGCCCGCGACGGCGAAATCGCGTCTCAGTCCCGGCCACTGATACCAATTCCCGTCTCGATCCCGCCTTGAAGCGCGCGTCGCCGCGCGGCTACGATGTTTTGTCCGAGTATTCACGAGGGGAGCATCGATGACGATCCGATTCGAATGGCTGGCGACCGTGGCGTTCGCGCTCGGCGCCGCCGCCGCGGCGACCGCGACCGCCGCCGACGCACCTTTGGCCGTCACCGTGACGATCCGCGCCGACCAGCCGGGCCCGGTGATCAACCCGAACGTCTACGGCCAGTTCGCCGAGCATCTCGGCGCCGGCATCTACGGCGGCGTGTGGGTGGGCGAGAAGTCCGACATCCCGAACACGAACGGCTACCGCAACGACGTGATCGATGCGCTCAAGAACCTGCACGTCCCCGTCGTGCGCTGGCCCGGCGGCTGCTTCGCCGACGAATACCACTGGCGCGACGGCATCGGCGACCGCGCGAAGCGTCCGGTGAAGGTGAACACGCACTGGGGCGGCGTGCCCGAGACGAACGAATTCGGCACGCACGAGTTCATGACCTTCGCCGAGATGATCGGCACCAAGGTCTACATCAGCGGCAACGTCGGCTCGGGCAGCCCGCAGGAGATGGCCGACTGGATGGAGTACCTGACCTCCGACACGGTCTCCACGCTGGCGAACGAGCGCCGCAAGAACGGCCGCGACAAGCCGTGGGACGTGCAGTTCTTCGGCATCGGCAACGAGACCTGGGGCTGCGGCGGCAACATGACGCCGGAGTGGTACGCGAACCTGTTCCGCCAGTACGCCACGTTCGTGAAGGCGCCGCGCGGCAAGCGGCCGAAGATCGTCGCCAGCGGCGGCCACGACGAGGGCACGAAGTGGGTCGAGGTGCTGACCACCAACGTCAAGCGCGATCTCGACGCCATCTCGCATCACTACTACACGATCCCCAGCGGTGACTGGCGCAAGAAGGGCAACTCGGTCGGCTTCGCCGAAGGCGAGTGGATCTCGACGTTCAGGAACACCATGAAGGTCGATGACTACATCACCGCCAACGAGGCGATCCTCGACAAGAACGACCCGGAGGGAAAAACCGCGTTCTTCGTCGACGAGTGGGGCACGTGGTATTCGCCGGAGCCCGGCCGCGAGGAGGGCTTCCTCTACCAGCAGAACTCGCTGCGCGATGCGCTGGTGGCCGGCCTCAACTTCAACATCTTCCACCGCCACGCGAAACGCGTGCAGATGACGAACATCGCGCAGATGGTGAACGTACTGCAGGCGATGATCCTGACGGACGGCCCGAAGATGGCGCTGACGCCCACCTACCACGCGTTCCAGATGTACGTGCCGTTCCAGGGCGCCACGTTCTTCCCGACGGAGATCTCCACGCCGAACTACTCGCTCGGCGACGTGTCGGTGCCGGCGGTCAGCGTGACCGCGGCGCGCGACAGCACGGGCAAGCTCGTCTACGCGCTGGTGAACCTCGATCCGAAGCGCGAGGCGGTGGTGACGACGAAGGTCAACGGGCTCGCGGTCACCAGCGCGATCGGCCGCACGCTGACCGCGGCGCTGATGGACGCGCACAACACGCCGGATCAGCCGGAGCAGGTGACGCCGGTGAAGATCAGCGCGACGAAGTCGAAGGATGCGCTGGTGATCCGCCTGCCGGCGAAATCGCTGACCGTGGTGCGCGCGCCCTGACAACAGACCGACGTCGGCGAACGATGCTGGCGGCCGCGAGACCCGCGCCGACCAGCATCGTGCTCGCCACGAGGAAGCCGGCGACGAAGCCCCAGCCGGCTGCGCCGGGCAGGATCCAGTCGCGGTGCGCGAACGTCAGCAGCGAGAACAACCCGGCCAGCAACGCGACGCGGCCGGCGCCGCGGATCCACGCGAGCAGCGCGCCGGCCGCCAGCAGCAACGCGACGTGATCGACGCCGCCGAACGGATGGCCGAAACCCTGCGCGAACCCCGATTCCGCGCCGTGTCCGGGATGCGCGACCGCGAGGCCTGGCAGCGCGAGCGCGGCCAGGAGCGTGAGAGCGGAAGTCTTGCGTGTCATGGGCCAGAGCCTAGCCGAAAAATCGCCGATTGCCGCCGCTCGTCGCCGCGACCGACTAAGTCATTTGACGCAGGCAGCGCGGAACACGCCCCCCATCGGGGCGCACGCTTTGTATGATCGCGACCATGGATACGAAGTCGGAAGTCTTGCGGGTGGGCGTGGGTGGTCCGGTGGGCTCGGGCAAGACCGCGCTGGTCGATGCCTTGTGCAAACGCATGCGCGACGCGTTCAACATCGCCGTCGTCACGAACGACATCTACACCAAGGAAGACCAGGAATTCCTGATCCGCAGCCAGGCACTGGCGCCGGAGCGCATCCGCGGCGTCGAGACCGGCGGCTGTCCGCACACCGCGATCCGGGAAGACGCGTCGATGAACCTCGCGGCGATCGACCAGCTGATGCGAGACTTCGCGGCGCTCGACCTGATCATCGTCGAGAGCGGCGGTGACAATCTCGCCGCGACGTTCAGTCCCGAGCTCTCCGATCTCACGCTGTACGTCATCGACGTCGCGGCCGGCGACAAGATCCCGCGCAAGGGCGGGCCGGGCATCATGAAAAGCGACCTGCTGATCATCAACAAGATAGACCTCGCGCCGCACGTCGGTGCGTCGCTCGAAGTCATGGACCGCGACGCGAAGAAGATGCGCGGCGACCGCCCGTTCGTATTCACGAATCTGAAAACCGGGCAGGGCCTCGACGCGGTGATTTCGTTCATCGAGACAAAAGGAATGCTGCGGCACTGACAGGCCGCGCGTCCGCCGTCTGACACCTCCGCCCGCGGCCGCGGGACGACACTGTCCTCGCCAGATCCACTTGCAAGAATGACGGAGGTAGCCATGCCGGGTGAGCAACACTCACAACCGTTCCGCATCCTGTTTTTATCGCAGCGGAACACCGCGCGCGGCGTGATGGCGGAGGCGATCGCCAACGCCATCGGCAACGGATCGATCGAAGCGTTCAGCGCGGGCGTGCGGCCCGGTGCGCGCGTGGATCCGGTCGCCGCCGAGCTGCTGCAACACGCCGGGCTGTCCGTGCCGGGCCACGCGCCGCAACACGTGCGCGAATTCAGCGCGCCCGATTCGCCGCCGCTCGATTTCGTGTTCACTTTGAGTGACACCGCCGCCGGCGAAGCGCCGCCGATGTGGCCGGGCCACCCGATCACGGCGCATTGGCACTGCGACGATCCCGCGCAGTACGACGATCCGACGGAGAAGCGGCAGGCGTTGATCCGCACGCGCTCGGAGCTCGAACGCCGGCTGCGCGTGTTCGCGAACCTCCCGGTGCGCTCGCTCGACCGCATGAGCCTGCAGGCGCACGTCGAGAGCCTCGGCGGCAACGCGCACGACTGAGCGTCCGGACGCGCGTACCATGCGCGCGCATGACGCTCCGAACCTTTCTCTTCGCCGCGACGTGGCTGGCCACGACGGTCATCGCGCAGGATGCGCCACCCGCCGCGGTCGCCGCGCCCGCTGCCGAGGCGCCGGCGGCCGACGGGACGATCGAAGAGATCGTCGTCAACGGCGAATACCCCGGCCCCGGCCTGTGGAAGGTGACGCGGGCCGCGGAGGCGGATGGCCACGTCCTGTGGATCATCGGCGACCCGCCGCCGCTGCCGAAGCGGCTGTCGTGGAAATCGCGCGCCGTCGAGGCGATCGTGCTGCGCTCGCAGGAGATCCTGCGCGACACCGGCGTCACGATGAAGCCCGACGAAAAGATCGGCTTCTTCAAGAGCGTCGGCCTGATCCCGTCGGCGCTGAAAGCGCGCAAGAATCCCGACGAGGCCAAACTATCAGACGTGCTGCCGGCCGACGTCTACGCGCGCTGGCTGGTGCAGAAGAAACGCTTCCTCGGCCGCGACGGCGGCGTCGAGAACTGGCGCCCGCTGTTCGCGGCGGACAAGCTGCGCAAGGCCGCGATGTCGGATCTCGGCCTGCGCGACAGCGGCATGGTTTGGGATGTCGTCGGCGACCTCGCGAAACGGAACAAGCTGCGCGTGACCTCGCCGATGCTCGAGTTCACGATCAAGGCCAGCGAGATCAAGACGAAGATCAAGGAATTCTCGAAGGAGTCGATCCCCGACGTCGAGTGCCTGTCCGAGACGCTCGACTACACGCAGGCGCTGTCCAACGAGACCGTCGAGGCAGCGCGCGCCCGTGCCTGGGCCACCGCCGACATCGACACGCTGGCTTCGCTGCCGCCGCTGCCGAACCCGGGTCTCGCCTGCGTCATGGCGATCATGAGCTCGCAGGTGGCGAAGGAACTGCTGCCGTCGGACATCCCCGACCAGGTGCAGGCGCGCTGGATCGCGGAGGCGGAGCGCGCGCTGCGCGAGAACGAGACGACGTTCGCGATCGTGCCGCTGGCCAAGCTGATGCGCGACGACAGTTATGCCGCGAAGCTGCGCGAGAAAGGCTACGTGGTCGACGCGCCGCGCTGATCCCGCGGCAGCAGTTCGGCCGCGCGGCGCCCGACGGCGCGGGTATCAGTCGCGCGGTTTGTCCGCCTTCGCCACGTTGATGGCTTCGCGCAGCAGCTGGTTCCATTCGCGCAGGTGGTTGCGGATCTCGAACGCGTTCGTGATGCGGTTGACCGGCCGCATCTCGTTCATGCCGTAACGCTCGCCGCCCGCGATCATGTCGACGCGGCCGACCAGCACGTTCGACGACGCGTCGCGCAGGTCGGCGGTGACGTGGATCGAGACGCTGCGCGGCGAGAAGGTCTTCGTGTCGAGATCGTCGGATTCGGCGGCAGCCAGGTCGAGGTCGGTGATCGTAGGCGCGATCACCAGCACGTCCTTGCCCGGATCGTTCGCGTACGTGAATTTTCCGTCGCGGATCATCTCGCGCTCGAATGCGTCGCGGAACGACTTCGCCGTCTCGTCGCGGATGCGCCGGATCTCCTTCGGCGACACGTGCGGATGGTTCTTCTCCCAGTCCTCGACGAACGCGACGGTGACCGGCTCGAGGATCACGCGCCTGTACTGCGTGAACGAAGCGCCGGGCAGGCGGAACACGCCGCCCGAGTGGCGCGACGGCATGCGCTCCAGGCCGTCCGGCGTGAATTCGCGCGGGCCGGGCAGGGTCTTGCAACCCGCGACCAGTACGGCGGCGGTCATCGCGGCCAGCAATGCCGACGAAGCGCGGCGCATCGTGCTCATGGCGTTCCCCCCGGTAACGAGGGCGCCAGTCTACTCCGAACGCGTCGCCTAACGCGCCAGCGCCCGCACGGCACGCGCGGCCGCCGACGCGCGATTCTCCACGCCGAGCTTCACGAAGATCTGCTCCAGGTGCTTGTTCACCGTCCGCGGGCTGATCGCGAGGATCTCGCCGATCTCGCGGTTCGCCTTGCCACGGCTGATCCACAGCAACACCTCGGACTCCCGCGACGTCAGCGCCAGCGTCTGCGCGAGCTGCTGCTCGTCGCTGGACGTGCTGAGCTCGGTGAGCCGGAACAGCAGCTCGTCGGGACCGATGGGCGCGAGCACGGCGATCTCGAGCTTGCGCCCGGCGACCGCGACCAGCAGCCGCGCCTGGCCGTGCGCGTCGCTGCGCAGCTGCATCAGCTGCGACATGACGGCGGCCGGCAGGCTGGCGCTTTCCTGGGACGCGGCGGGATACAGATCGGCCAGCAGCTGGCGCGCCTTCGGCGTACACCACAGCAACCGCCCGGCACGGTCGGTGGCCAGCAGGAACCGGCCGGCCGCATCCAGCGCGGCGCGCGAGCCCGCGGCGACGCGTGCGTTCGCGAGATGCACGCGGATGCGCGCCAGCAGCTCGTCGACGACCAGCGGCTTGGTCACGTAGTCGACGCCGCCGGCCGCGAGGCCCTCGAGCACGTTCTCGGTGTCGCTGAGCCCGGTCATGAAGATCACCGGCAGCGGCGCCAGCGACTTGTGCCGCTTGATGCGCCGGCAGGTCTCGAAGCCGTTCAGTCCCGGCATGACGGCGTCCATCAGCACGAGGTCGGGCGTGATCTGCTCGAGCAGCCGCAGCGCGCTTTCGCCGTCGGTGGCGATCAGCACGGTGAAGCCCGCGCCATCCAGCGTGTCGGTGAGGAAGCCGAGGGTTTCGGGCGTGTCGTCGACCACGAGCACGGTGTCGCGGCGGACGTCTTCGGGATCAACCATGTTTGCGCATTCCTTCCAGCACGGTCATGTAGCGCTTCAGGTCGAAATTCGCGACCAGCGTGCGCATGCGGGTCGTGAACGGCTTGTTGACGGGATCGTTCTCCATCTCGCGCAGCTTCGCCTGGATGCCGCGCACGTGGCCTATCAACCCGAGTTGATAGAGGTCGTCGACGTGGTGCGGCGCCAGCGCGGGCGCGGCGGCGGCGTCCGTGTCGGTCGCCGCGGGTTCGACGGGTGCGGTCGTCCACGCCAGGTTCAGCTGCGTGGCCAGGCACTCGAGCACCCGCTGCACGTCGACGGGTTTGATCAGGAACGCGTCGTGCGGGGACTCGCCGCCGCCGGGCGAGAACTCGTGTGCGTTCGCCGAGACGATGACCAGTTTCAAACCGGCCAAGGGCGCCTCGGCGCGCAGCGCGGCCGCCAGCTGCCAGCCGTTCATGCCGGGCATGGAGATGTCGATCATCGCGAGGTCGGGCCGGCAGTCGCGCGCCAGCGCGAGGCCGCGCTCGCCGTCCGGCGCGGTGAACAGCTCGAAGTCGAGCGGCCGCAGCAGGCTTTGCACGATGTCGAGGTGCGCCGGGTCGTCGTCGATCAGCAGCAGGCGCCGGCGTGGGCCCGCGTAGCCGGTGACCGCGCCGCGCGCGGCGTCGGCGAGGCCGGCCGCCAGCGGCGCCGGCGTCGCCTCGGACAGCAGTAGTTTGACGACGAACGTCGTGCCGGCGCCCTCGCGGCTGGTGGCGCTGATCTCGCCGCCCATGATCTGCGTCAGCAGCTTGGTGATGGTCAGACCCAGCCCGGTGCCGGGGATCGCGCGCACGTTCGCGCCGCGGCCGCGCTCGAACGGCTCGAAGACGCGCTCGATCTCGTCGGCGGGGATACCGACGCCGGTGTCCGCGACCTCGAACTCCGCGACCTGGCTGCGGTAGCGCACCGTCAGCGACGCGCTGCCGCGTTCGGTGAACTTGATGGCGTTCGACAGCAGGTTGATCAGGATCTGCCGCAGGCGCTTCTGGTCCACGTGCACCTGCGCCGGGAGGTTCGGCGGCCGCGTGTAGACGAAGTCGATGTTCTTCGCCGCCGCCTGCAGGCGGAACATGTCGACGATCTGGTCGAGGAATTCCGCCAGTGGCACGCGGTCGCGGTTCAGCCGCAGGATGCCGTTCTCGATCTTGGAGATGTCGAGGATGCCGTCGATCAGGTCGGCGAGATGCTCGGCGCTGCGGCGGATCACACGGATCGCGTTGTCCGAGGGCGCCGCGGTGCCGCGCTCCAGCAGCTGGGCGTAGCCGTAGATGGAGTTCAGCGGCGAGCGGATCTCGTGCGAGATGCCGGCGATGTAACGCGTCTTCGCGACGTTCGCGGCCTCGGCGACTTCCTTCGCCTTCTGCAGCGCGGCGTCCGTGCGTTTGTGCGCGTCGATCTCGTCCATGAGCATCGACGTCTGGCGAGCGGACTCGGCCTCGGCCGCGCGCCGGCTTTCGTGCGCCAGCACGATCAGCCACGACATCACGCCCGAGACGAACAGCAGCGCGAAGTAGACCAGCCACAGCGTGGTCTTGATCGTTTCACGTTCGGCGGGGACGGAGCCCGCGTACTGTTGATAGATGAGGCCGAGCAGCAGGCCGATGGCGAGGTTCGACAGCAGCAGCAGACCGGCGAAATGCCCGGCGCGCGTGTTCAGCAGCGCCGCGGCTTTCGCCGGCAGCACCTTGGCGATGAACAGGTCGAGCTGTTCGTTGAAGCGGCTGTTGGTCTTGCAGGCGTCGCGGCAGCGCGCCTCGAGCGTGCAACACAGCGAGCAGATCGGGCCCGAGTACGCGGGGCACATCGCGATGTCGCCGCGCTCGAACACGTTCTCGCAGATCGAGCATTCGAGCTCGGCGGCCTTCTCCGGCAGCCCGGTGTTCGGACGCGCGAGGTAGTACTTGCCCTTCGTGCCGATCGCGATCAGCGGCGCCGCGATGAAGGCGACCAGCAGCGCGACGAACGGTGAGAGGATGCGCGCGTATTCGCCGAACGCACCCATGAACGCGGCGCTCGACAACACCACCGAGATCGCCAGCGCGCCGACGCCGACCGGGTTGATGTCGTAGAGGTGCGCGCGCTTGAACTCGATGTATTTCGGCGAGTAACCCAGCGGCTTGTTGATCACCAGGTCCGCGGTCAACGCGCCGATCCAGCCGGCGGCGAAGTTCGCGTAGATGACGAGGATGCTCTCGATGGCGCGGAAGATGCCGATCTCCATCAGCAGCAGCGCCAGCACCACGTTGAACACCAGCCAGACGACGCGGCCCGGATGCGAATGCGTCAGCCGCGAGAAGAAGTTCGACCAGGCGATCGAGCCCGCGTAGGCGTTCGTCACGTTGATCTTGAGCTGGCAGACGATGACGAAGATGCCGGTCAGCACCAGCGCGAACGTCGGCGACTGGAACGTCTCGCGGAATGCGAGGTTGTACATGATCGTCGGTTCGTCGGCCTGCGACGGATGGATGCCCTGCTTGATCGCCCACACGGCGAGGAACGATCCGACCAGTAGTTTGAAGCCGCCGAGCAGCACCCAGCCGGGGCCGGTGCCGATGACGGCCGTCCACCAGCCGATGCGGTTCCGTTTCGTGCGGTTCGGCAGAAAGCGCAGGTAGTCGACCTGTTCGCCGATCTGCGGCAGCAACGACAACAACACCGACGCGGCCAGGCCGAACAGCACGAAGTTGAAACCGCCGACTTCCGCGGACTCGCTGCCCGAGTAGTGAGTCCACGCCGCGACGT
>Ga0335075_10004063_pt1 | contig 22943 bp, 18 predicted proteins | sample Lox_Sample_24_FD_206723 | JGI IMG/M metagenome (GOLD analysis project Ga0335075, IMG submission 206723) | Soil microbial communities from Loxahatchee National Wildlife Refuge, Florida, United States - Lox_Sample_2.4 | ecosystem: Environmental > Terrestrial > Soil > Wetlands | place: USA...
TGTCGCGAGCTGAGGGCCCCCCGTCCCAATGTCGGAACGGCGGGCCCCGCAGGCCCGCTGCAGTTCAGCTCAGGGCGCTATCCGCTTCGCCGTCGCGGTGCCGGTCACCACCTGCACGGTGGGCGTGGTGCTGGGTGGCACGGGATAGAAAGTGAGCGTGGTGGTATTGGTCCCCGTGTAGGAGTTTCCGTCCTGCGCCACCTCATCGGTCTCGGTCTCGTTGAAGTAGCCGATGAGATTCCCGGCCGTGCCGTCGTACAGCCAGCCGACGTGGTTGCGGGAAACGTGGAAGCGGTCCACGGCCTTCCAGGAACCCAGGCAGATGTTCCCCCCCAGAATCGGGTAGTTGATGTTTTCCCACTCGGTACCGTCGCTGTGCCACTGGATGAAGGCCTCCGCTGTCACAGCCGAAGAGGGGTCGGTGGTGTAGACCACGTCCCAGGTGCCGACGATGTTTTCCGCCGCATTATGTCCGCCAAACGGCCCGCGTGGGCCATCCTTGAGCACGAAGGGCACGTAAGGCTGCTGCCTGGAGGCATGGTTGAGACAACCCGCATGCGCGGAAAGCCCCGCCAGCGACAGTGTTGCCGTGACCGCGATGCCCGCGAGAACTCGATTCATGAGACCACTCCTTGCGTGAGGTATGATTGAAAGCACCGGGCCGGAAGCTGCCGCAAACGACATGAAAGGGCTTTAGGCTTGCTTTCAATCGTTCTTAATTCTTCTTAAAGACGGGATCGCAACGGCCCCACGGTCAGATCGATGGACCAGTCCAGCACGCCGGGGTATGAATTTCGGGGTTTTCATCTCGATACCAGCCTGCATAGGCTGCTCGCCCCGACGGGTCACCCGATCCCACTGCCCTCGCGGGCCTACGAGGTGCTGCGGTATCTGGTCGAGCGCCCCGGGGAGCTCGTCGACAAGACGTCCCTGATGAAGGCGGTCTGGCCCAAGGCCGTGGTGGAAGAGAACAATCTCAGCCAGTGCATTTTTGCACTGCGTAAAGCGCTCGGAGAGACTGGAACGCAGCGCAGTTTCATCCTCACCATCCCCGGCCGCGGCTTCAAGTTCGTGGCTCCCGTCAGGGTGATCCCCAATGCGCTGCCTGACCCCACGCCCTCGGCCGGGCCGCCTCCTGCAACTCCCCACCCCGCCAGGCGGCGGTGGGGCTGGCCCGTCGCCGCCGCGGTCCTCATCGTTGCCTTATCGGCCGGTATCGCAATCGAGCGATGGCACGCCGGTCCGGTGACGTTGCCTTCCGAGTACGTGCAGCTGACGGATGTGACCGATTCGGCCACCGCGCCGGCGATTTCGCCCGATGGACACCTGCTGGCGTTCATTCGCGGCGGAGATGCGTTCCTGAGCTCGGGGCAGATCTGGCTGAAGGTGCTCCCCGACGGGGAGCCAGTGCAGCTGACGTCCGGGGAGGCAGCGGTCTTCGCACCGACGTTCACCCCGGATGGAACGCGCGTGGCATACAGCGCCGTCACGCAGACCGCCGCGGGCGCCAATTGGGACACCTTGACGGTCCCCGTGCTGGGCGGAACGCCCCAAATGCTGCTGCCCAATGCATCGGGTCTGTCGTTCATCGGTCCACACGAAGTGGTGTATTCGGAGTTCAAGGAGGGACTTCACCTCGGCATCGTCACTTCGCTCGATGACCGCTCGCGGCACCGCGACATCTATTTCCCGGCGCACATGCGCGGCATGGCCCATTACTCCTACCTCTCGCCTGACAGGAAGTCGCTGCTGATCGTCGAGATGAACGGCGTCAATCAGTTCGTGCGCTGCCGTCTGGTGCCATTCGATGGCAGCTCCGCCGGCCAGGAGGTCGGGCCCGACGGCGCGTGCCTGTCGGCAAGCTGGTCAGGGGACGGCAAGTGGATGTACTTCGCCGCAACGGTGCGCGGCCAGTCACACCTGTGGCGACAGCGCTCTCCGGACGGGGCAGCGGAGCAGATCACGTTCGGTCCGACCCAGGAACAGACCGTCGCCCCCGGCGCTGACGGACACTCCTTGCTCACCTCGATCGGCCTGACGCAGACCAGCCTGTGGATGCATGACGCGGGCGGCGAGCACAGGTTGACGACCGAAAGCTATGCCCTGCTGCCGCATCTCTCGGCCGATGCGCGGCGCGTCTATTTCCTGTCGGCGCCGGCTGCGGGCGACCCGCCGGAGCTGTGGAGGCTCGACATTGCCTCGGGTCACAAGGAGCCATTGGTCAGGGGCTTCGACATCCGCGACTACGCGATTTCCGCGGATGAGCGTCAGGCGGTATTCAGCGACAGCGACAAGAGTGGACCGCGGATCTGGCAGGTGCCGCTCGACCGGACCGCAGCGCCCAGGCTGCTGGTGCGCGGCGCCGACGAGGTGAAGCTCGACCGGATGGGTAATGTCTACTATCGCGGCATCGGCGCCCAGGCCAACTACCTGTACCGGCTGGCCCCCAACGATCGGGTCCCGTACCGCCTCCTCGACACCGCCATTCTGAATGTGTTCGGGGTTTCCCCCGACGGACGCTGGATCTGCGTCGGGCTGCCCCGCAAGGATGGCGAGATGGCGACTTGGCTGGTGCCAGCCGGCCCGGGCGAGCGGCGGCTGCTGGGCAACGGGTGGTGGGCGATGCGATGGTCGCCGGATGGCCACCTGCTCTATGTCGAGGACGGCATGTCGGCGAGCGAACTGACCCTGGTCATTCCCACCGATGCCGAGGGTCTGCCGAGCATGCCGATTTCCGAGGCGCTGCGCTCGGGAATGACGGAGCCGATTACCCACTGGGGCGACTCCCTGGCGGTGAGTTCCAGTCCGAAGACCTACGTCTTCGTGCGCAGCGAGCAGCAGCGCAATGTCTATCGCGTCCCGCTTCACGACTGAGGGCGCGACGGTAACTGCGCCGCAAGCGAATAGGTACGACGCGAGGCACGTGAGCAGCCCTTCGCGGCCGCAACTCCAGGGGACGTGAAATCCGCGCTGACCGTCACACAAGCGCCGCCTGCAACAGCTCCATTTCCTCCTTGGCAGAACGGAGCAGGTCGGCTACGCCGCCGGCGGCGAGATTGAACCGCGCCAGACAGGGAGTCTCTCGCAGCTGCTGATCCAGCAGTGCGGGCTGGCTGCCGTGCTGGGCAATTGCGATCGCCAGCAAAAGAATGTCGGAAAGACAGATACCGCCGCGCGGCTCGCGGCTGAGATCCTCGGACTCGGCCACCGCTTTCACTATCTCTTCCGGAATACCCCAGTTCTCCAGCAGCGCGACTGCCACATTCAGGTGCCAATCGCGTTCGATGTTCCGGAAGGCGTTGGCATCACCGAAAAGCGCGCGGTGATTTCCGGCCCGCGTCAGAAGATAGAGCTTGCCGACGCTCTGCAAGAGCCCTGCGAGCATGGCCACATCCGGCTCCACGGCCTCGCTGTGCCGTGCCACGACGTGAGACAGGCTCGCCAGATGCGCGGCGCGGCCTGCGAGGACCTCAAGAGGCTTTTGCAGCCCTTTCAATGCCTCCGTCTGACGAAGAACACGTACGGCGTGCCCATGCGCTATTGCGCGCAGGGAGCTCAGACCCACCCGGTCGATGGCGGTGCGCAAATCGCTGGCGCGCGGACGTGTGCCCAGTATCGCCGCCGAGTTCGCAAGCTTAAGAAGTCGCGCGGCAAGCACAGGATCGGCGCCCACGACGCGCACAATCGTGTCCGTGGAAGCTGACTCATCAGAGAGCAGCCTTTGCAAGCGGGTGACGATCGAAGGAAACCCCGGAATATCTACAACGCCTCCGGAGAGCTCTGCGGCGAGTGACTGGACGAACTCGAACGCAGCGTCATCGCGGTCGGCCGGCGGGACGTCGTTTGGCGGAGACATGCTTGCTGACGTGGCTCGACAGGCTGCCTTCGATTGCTCCAATCCTACAGACAAGTGAGGCGCCCTACACGTACGTTTCCTCCGGCTGCCGTTGGAGTAGTGAAATTCGCTAGCGCCGTACCCGATCGCCGGCACCGCGGGGATCGACGCCGCCTCGCGGTGCCTCGAATACAAGTAAACGGTCTTGATCGGCAGGAGCACTGTCAGCGGCCTCGGGGGAAGCGAATGTAATAGCACCATTGGCACGTATGAAGAGCAGAACGACCCGGCGCGCGGATGCGGCGTGACTGGCTGGTTCTTCCGCGGGCCCAGCTAGCGCGAACCGCCATCCTTTCCTGAAGCGTTCTCGCATTTGCGAGAAGCTCATCGGCGGTTGGCCTACAACTTGGCCACGCCATTCGCGACTCAAACCGACCCAATCGTCCACCGTGCTGCCCGGGGGTACCAGCTGGCCCACTCTGTGCCTGCCGACATCGGGCGCGAGGCGCGTACAGATCAAGCTGTTGTAGATGTAATCAGGCGTCGCCGCCAAAAGGTAGTCCACTCGCCAATCCGCCAGAGCGTCTCCTCCATGCTCGGACAGCAGCTCCGCCTGCAGAACCGACAAGTTGCGGTCGCGCGCCGTCTGCAGTGCGCCCGGAAATGTGTCAACGAGCAGTGTCGCAATGCCGGCTCCGGATAGCGTTTCCGCAAGGTCGAGGGTCCAGGCACTGGCACCCACGATGGCAAGGGTCGGTGAGTCCCCGAGCGTCAGGTGCAAACGCCGTGCAAGCGGACCGAGCGTGAACCCGTGAATGACCATGGTGGCCGCGATCAATGCGAAAACTGCGGGCATCAGAAGCTCGCTGCCGGCGTAGGAAAAGGATCCGAGCTGGGTACTGGCGACTCCTGCGACAGCGGCTGCGACTATGCCCCGAGGGGCAGTCCAGCCCGCCAGGACGCGCTCCCGCCAGCTCAGGCCGGTGCTGAGCGTGGCCAGACCGATCGCACACGGTCTCACTATGAACAACATCGCACCCGTCAAGAAGAGCATCGGCCAGGACACTTCGCCCAGCACGTGGCGGTCGAGGCTGGCGCTCAGGATGATGAACAGAGCGGATACCAGCAATACGACCAGCGCCTCCTTGACCCGGGCGAGCTCGGTCAGTCCCGGGATGCGCAGATTCGCCAGCGCAACGCCGAATACGGTGGCGGAGGCGAGCCCCGCCTCGTCAATCACCAGGTTACTTAGAGCGTAGCTTCCCAGCGCCAGCGCCAGCAGGATGGGGGTTTTTAGGAACTCGGGAGCCAGATCGCGGATAAACAGCCAGCGCACCCCAAGCGCAGCGCCAATACCGAGCGCCCCCGCAAGGCCAATGCCGCCCAGGAGCCTCATGATGAGCCATCCGTGATTTGCGCTGCCGTGCGCCGCCAGGATGGCGAGCGTCAATGCGCTCAGAAGAGCTCCCACAGGGTCATTGACAATGGCCTCCCACTTCAAGAAGGAGGCAGGCCGACGCTGCAGACGTGTTTGCCGCAGAAGCGGCAAGACCACCGTTGGTCCCGTTACGACCGTGATGGCGCCAAACAGCAGGGCGACCGCCCAGCTCATCTTCGCCAGCGTGTGGGCGGCAAGTGTCGCAAGTCCCAAGCCGATGGGCAATGCCACCGCCGTCAGTCTGACGACGCCTTCTCCTGCCGCGCGCAGCTCGCGAAAATTGAGTCCCAAGCCGCCCTCGAACACCACGATCGCAACGCCAAGACCGATCAGAGGGTGAAGTCCAGCCCCGAAGGCCTTTTCGGGATGCAGCAGCTGAAGTCCGGGACCCAAGAGCAACCCTACGGCAAACAGCAGCACGATTGCAGGCAGTCGCAGGCGCCAGGCCAACCACTGAGCAGCAACTCCCGCGACGACGATGGCCAATACCCATAGAGCCACGATGCCGGTCACGGGCGGATACCTTCAGGCGGCGACATGTCGCTCGCGCGGCAACTATCGATGGAATTTGCCGGCGTTATAGCGTACCTGCATTCGCCGGCGCTCGGGTTGTGGGAAAAGGCAACCGCTCTGAAGCGCGATGAAATCGTTGTATTTGAAGTAATGGCGAGCCTCGCAAACAGGAAAGGCTGGCGTCGCCAACGCAGCATCCTGGAGCAGCAGTTCGGTCAGGACCGCATAATGATCCGCGCACTATTCTGCATCGAACTTCAGCCGGGACCCCAACGGTATCAGCTGCCCTGTCAGGCCGCGCGCGTCTCGTCGGCGATCATCTCTTCCAGGCGCTCGATGTCGGGCACGAGCGGCACCTCGTTGAGCATGCGGACCTGGCAGATCACCGGCGCGCGCTCGGGGAATACCCTGGAGTTATCGGGCCGGACCACATCGGAGCTGACGCGGACCAGCTGCGGGAAGCCCTGCGAGACCAGGCCGAAGAAGCCGCCCTCGAGCTTGTCGCCCATGCAGTGGAACACCACGATGCGGCTGCGGCCGGCGGCCGGCGGGATGTTGTGGCCGCAGGCGCCCTCGAAGGACACCAGCGGCACCTGGCGGCCGTTCCAGCCGATGGTGCCGATGTACCAGGGCGGCGCCCCGGTCATTTCGGAGGCGGCCTGGAAGCCGATGACCTCGGCGATGCAGGCGCGCGGCACGATCAGCCGGGCGTCCACCAGCGGTATCAGCAGGCTGTAGATCTCGTTGACGCGCTCAGCCATCGGCGGACACCTTGCGGGTGCGCTGGGTCTCGCGGTGCCGTTCGACCAGCGGCACGATGGCATCGAGCAGCTGCGCCTCCTGGTAGGGCTTGCCGAGGTAGTCGTCGACGCCGAGTTCGATGGCGCGGGCGCGATGCTTCTCGCCCACCCGCGAGGTGATCATGATGATGGGCACGTCGCGCAGCCGCGGATCGTTGCGCACGTGCGCGGCGACCTCGTAGCCGTCCATGCGCGGCATCTCGATGTCCAGCAGGATGATGTCCGGGACGTTGTCCTGCAGCAGGGTGATGGCGTCCATGCCGTCGCGCGCCGTCAGCACCCGCATGCCGTTGCGTTCCAGCAGCCGCTGGGTGACGCGGCGGACCGTGATCGAATCGTCGACGACCATGGCGAACGTGCGCCGGTCGCCCTTCTCGCGCACTGGCTGCGAGGCATACCGCGAGCGCCATTCGCCGCGCACCAGCGCGCCGATGTCCAGGATGATGACGATGCGCCCGTCGCCGAGGATGGTGGCGCCGCTGATGCCGCGGATGCTGGAGATCTGCGGCCCGACCGACTTGACCACGATCTCGCGGCTGCCGATGAGTTCATCGGCCACCAGGCCCGTGGAATGCTCGCCGGCGCGCACCAGCACCACCGGCACCGTCACGTCCCCTTCCGGCAGCGCCGAGGGCTCCAGGCCCACGAACGCCGCGAGCTGCTGGAAGCGGTACTTCTGGCCGCCGTGTTCGAACGTCGCGCTGTCCCGGCCCAGGTGGGTCGCGACTTCGGTCTTCGAGAGCCGCAGCACGCCTTCGACGGTCGGCAGCGGCAGCGCGTAGTACTCATCCCCGGTACGCACCACCAGCGCATGGCTGATCGCCAGCGTGAACGGCAGGCGCACCGTGAAGGTCGTGCCCTGCCCGGACTGCGTCTCCATGTTGAGCGAGCCGCCGAGGCGCTTGATCTCGGTGGCGACCACGTCCATGCCAACGCCGCGGCCGGCCTGCTGCGTCACCGAGCCCGCCGTGGAGAATCCCGGCTCGAGGATCAGCTGCATCGCATCCTCGTCCGAGATCAGCTGCCCGGGATGGATCAGTCCCAGCTGCAGGCCCTTGTCGCGGATGGCGGCGAGCTTCATGCCGGCGCCGTCGTCGCTGACTTTGACCATGACCTCGGCGCCTTCGCGCTGCAGGTCGAGGTGGATGGTGCCCGACTCGCCCTTGCCGCGCGCGAGGCGCTCCTCGGGGGTCTCGATGCCGTGGACCACGGCGTTGCGCAGCATGTGCTCGAAGGGCGGCAGCATCCGCTCCAGCACCTGCCGGTCCAGTTCCCCGGAGGCGCCGCTGACGATGAGTTCGGCGCGCTTGCCGGTCTCCGAGGCGGCCTGGCGCACGATGCGCGACAGCCGCTGCACGTGGCGCTGGAAGGGCACCATGCGGGTGCGCATCAGGCCGTTCTGCAGTTCCGTGACCGTGCGGGCCTGCTGTTGCAGCAGGTTCTGGGTGTCCTGCACCAGGCTTTCCAGCAGTCCCTGGATGCTCGCCACGTCGCTCGCCGTCTCCGCGAGGCCGCGCGAGAACTGCTGGATGGCCGAGTACCGGTCCAGTTCCAGCGGATCGAACTCGGCGCGATGCCCGGTTTCCTCCTCGTGACCGTGCAGGATCTGCTTCTCAGTCTCGATCTCGAGCTTGCGCTGCTGTTCCTTCAGGCGCGTCACCGTGCGCGACAGTTCCCCGAGGTTGAACTCGATCGACCCCATCTGCTGTTCCAGGCGGGCCCGCGAAATGCTGACCTCGCCGGACACGTTCAGCAGCTGGTCGAGGAGTTCCGCATCGACCCGGGCCATCTCCGGCCGGTCGCCCTGGGCCACCGGTTCGCGGCCCGGGGGCACCGGCAGTGCCGGAGCCGGGGGTGCCGCCTCGGCCGCGGGGGGCACGGCTTCGAACGCCGGCGGTGCGGCTTCGGCGGGCGGTACGGTCGCCTCCTCGGGCATGAGGATCGAGAGGGGCGCCGCCGTGATGGCGCTGTCGAATGCACCTTCGGTCAGGTCCGCGAAATCACCCGTGGCCACCTCCGGCTGTGCCGGCTGCGTAGGCGGCGCCTCCGGCTGCGGAAATTCCGGGGCATGCGGCGTGTCCGGCAGTTCCGGCGCGTGCGGCGTGTCGGGCACCTCCGGGGCGTGCGGCGTGTCGGGCACCTCCGGGGCATGGGGCGTATCCGGCAGTTCCGGCGCCTGCGGCGGGTGCGGGGTATCCGGCACTTCGGGCTGATGCGGCGTATCGGGGACTTCCGGCCGCTGCGGCTGCGGCGGCGCCTCGGGCGGCTCGCGCACCGGGACTTCCGCGACGGCCTGGCCCGGGTTCAGCAGCGCGCGGATGCGCGCGATCAGATCGCGGGCCTGCGCCACGCCGCGGCCGGCGGCGACGCTGTCGCGCATGCGCGCGAGCTCATCGACGCTCGCCTGCAGCACATCGAAGGCCGCCGGAGTCGCGGGCAGGTTGCCGGCGTCGATGACGTTCACCAGCGATTCGAGTTCGTGGCTGAGGTCGCCCATGGCGGTGATGCCCGCCATGCGGGCCCCGCCCTTGAGGGTGTGCAGCGGCCGCTTCAGCGCCGCCGGGCGTTCGGTATTGGACGGGTCGTTGCGCCACTCGGCCAGCTGCGATTCGCACACCTCCAGCAGTTCCGTCGCCTCCTCGGTGAAGATGCTGGCGACGTCCGGATCGTAGTCGGCGACCGGTTCCTCCTCCACGGGCGGGAGTTCCTCGGCGACCGGCGCGGCCCTGGGCGGCGGCGGCTGGACCACGGGCTGGTCGAGCTGTACGTCGGCCGCGGGACCCTCGATCTCCGGGGCGGTGGCCGGCTCCGGGGCGATCACGTCGGCGGGCAGCTCGAAATCCAGCGTCTCGATCAGGTTCGAGGACTCCGCCGCGGGGTCGGGCTCGGCCGCCGCGTTGTCCAGGGCGGCGGCCTCATGCTCGCCTTCCACGATCGGATCGGCGGTCGCGGTGTGCAGGTGCGCGAAATCCGGCGCGATCAGGGTCGCGCTGTCGTCGGTCCGTGGGGCGATGGGCTGCGAGAGCTCGATGCGGTTCTGGGCCTCGAGGCATTCGGCAATGCGCCTGTCCAGCTCCTGCTCCGCCTCGGCGATCTTCTCCAGCAGCCGGTCGTGGGAGACGAAGTAGCCGGTGGACTCATCGAGGTTCGACGCCACCGACTCCATGGCGGTCATGCAGTCGCCGAGCACGGTGAGATCGGGCGTCGTGAGTCCGACCCCGCTTTCGAAGGATTTGCGCAGCCAGTGATCCAGGGGCTGGGCCAGGCGGATGCCATGGCGGGCCTCGGCCATGGTGGAGCTGCCCGAGAGCGTATGGCAGGCGCGGTAGACCGGTTCGGTCAGCACGTGCGGCGCGGGCCGCTGGGACTCCAGGCGCAGGTACTCGCGCACCGTCGCCACGTGGGCGTTGGTCTCGCGGGTATAGATGTCGCGCAGCACATCGTCGCGCGCCGTTTCGGGCCCGTCGGCGGCGGTGTGCAGGCCCGGCACTTCGGCGAGCGTCACGTCCTCGCCCAGGGCGATGAAGGGTTCCTCTTCCGGCGCCGCGGCGGGCGCCTCTTCCGCGAGCGCGGCTGCGGGCGGGCTCGCGGGGGGCGGCGCGGCTTCCGGGACTTCCGGCGGCGGCGCCGGGCGTTCGGCGGCGGCGTCCAGGTAGGGTCGGGCGCCCTGCAGCACATCGGTGGCCGCGGGCGACACCGCCGGGGTCTGCACGGTCGGCGTGTCGGCGCCGTCGCGCGCCGCGGCCAGGGCATGGGCCCGGGCCATCAGCGCCTTGGCGTCGAAGTTGAGCGGCGTGCCGTGCTCGAGCTGCTCGACCAGCTGCGGCAGGCCGGCGACGGCGTCGTGCAGGGTCGCGGCAATGGCCGGCGAGCGGGTCAGGGTGTTGTCGAGCAGCCGGTTCAGCAGGTTCTCGCAGGCCCAGGCGAACTCGGACAGGTCGCGCGCGCCCACCATGCGCCCGCTGCCCTTGAGGGTGTGCATCGAGCGGCGCACGTTCAGCAGCGCCGGCACTTCCAGCGGATTGCTTTCCCAGACCGGGAAATAGATGGCGATGCGCGCCAGTTCCTCGCGGGCCTCCTCCACGAACAGCTTCAGCAGTTCCGGATCGGCATCGGGGCCGGCGGCGGCCTGCTCGGTCTCGAGCACCGTCGGCACGGTGCCGTGATTCTCCAGGGCCGCTTCCAGCTGCGCCTTGGCGACGGACTCGGCGGACGTGATCGGCAGGGTGTGCGCGAAGGAGGCCTGTTCGGCCGGGGGCACCGTCGGCACCGGCGGTGGCGGTTCGGCATCGAGCGCCGCCAGCGAGGCCTGCGCGTTGTCGAGCATGTACCACGGATCGCTGCGCCCGGCCTGCAGCGTCTCCATGTAGTACTCGAGGCTGACGATGGCGTCGGCCAGGCGGTCCAGGCGGCCGCCCGCCATCGAGGCCGCGCCGCCGGGCTGCATGAGGGGCGCGAGCCGGCCGTGGATGTTCTCCACGACCTCGACGGCGCGCGACTTGCCGAGCATCAGCAGGCCGGCCTTCAGGCCGCGCATCAGTTCCGGCCAGGCATCGAGCCCGGCCGTGTCGAGCGTGCCGCCGACACTCTGCGCGATCGATTCCTTCAGGCGCGCCAGGTTCAGGATGCACTCGCGCAGCACCGCCGCCTGCACCTGCTGGAAATCCGCATCGGCGGCCTCGCCGGCCTCGGGCGTGCGGGCGCGCGGCAGGATCATGCCCACCAGGCGCGCATCGAGCCGGTCCTCGACCCCGATCAGGGTCGCGGCGATGTCCACCAGCAGCGAGTGCTCCGGCTGCAGCGTGCCGGCGACGATCTTCTCGAGCCGTTCGGTCTCGCCCTGCACGCTCGCGCGCAGTTCACCCAGGCCCAACACCCCCAGGGTGTCGCCGATCTTGCGCAGCATCTCCACCTGCGGCGCCAGCGTCTGGGGCTGGCCCGCGCCACGGCGCACGAAGATGTCCAGGACGTCCTTGACCTTGCCCAGGTCCTCGCGGATGGCGGCGGCCACGGTCTGCATGAGCTTGACGCTCGGTGCCGAGAGGCTCTCGCGCTCCTGGTCCACCACCTCGTCGACGGGCAGCAGTTCGTTCAGCCGGAACGAGGCCCGCACGGCCGTCACCCGCGGGCCCTTGGATTCGGCGCGGCCGACGTAGTACAGCAGGTTGTTGAGCAGGTCGATGGCCGGGCTCTGGGCGTAGCGCGCCTCGGTCTGCTCGTAGATGCGCTTGATCTCGCGGTCGGCCAGTCCCAGCAGGCGCTTGACCGAGACGCCTCCGGAGAGGCCGTGTTCCTGCAGCGCCTCGATCACGGCGCCGATCACCCACCACAGCTGGAACACCGGCTGGCGGGTGGCCACCTGTTCGAGCTTGTGGGCGACCTCGGCCAGCATCGCCAGGTTCTGCTCGGTGCGCTCGTTGCGGATCCAGCCCACCAGTCCGAGCTGGAACCGGGGCCGCAGGCGGCGGCTCCACTGCTCGATGGAAAGCGGCGTCTCCTCGGTGCTGGCCGCCGGCTGGGCCTGGCGGTCGGACTTGAGGTTCAGCAGCAGCAGCGTGCCTTCGGACAGCAGCGAACAACCGCGCACCGCGCGCAGGTCGTTGAGCAGCGGCAGCAGCACCAGGGCCAGGTCGCGGCCACCGGCCAGGACCCGCTCGAGGTAGCTCGGCAGCTGCACCATGGCGCGCATCAGCGCATCGAGGCTTTCGGCCTGGTTGCGGTGCTCGCTGGTGCTGGCGACCAGGTAGCGGGCCACCTGCTCCATTTCCTCGGCGAGCAGGGCGGCGCCGTAGATCTCGAGCACCTTGAGCACGCCCTGGACCGAGTGCAGCTCGGTGGCGCAGCGGTTCAGGAGCGACGTGTTCTCGGGCTGCTCGACGTAGTTCTCGAGCGCGCTGCGGGCCTCGCCGAGGGTGACGTTCAGCTCGCGGCCGACGTGTTCGAAACTCTGGATTGCGACTTCAGTCATGCGCCGTCTTCACCCCAGCCATCAGCTGCCACGGACGGCGGCTACCGGGCGCACGATGGTGGCGGCGCGCGGGTCTTCGGGCCGCGCGAAAGTGCCGGTGGCGTTGGGCGCCTGGGCCCCCGGGAGCCTGAAGCCCGCGGCGGACTTGCGCAGCCCCGCGGACAGTTCGGCGAGCTTGGCGATGGCCACCGAGGTGGCGCTGGTCGAGTCGGCCGTCTGGGCACTGATTTCCTTGAGCACCTGCATGTTGCGGGCGATGTTCTGCACCGCGCCGGACTGCTGGCGGGAGCTGGCCGAGATGTTCTGCACCAGGCTCGCGATCTGGTTGGAGACCTGCTCGATCTCCTCGAGCGCGGCGCCGGCGTTCTCGGCCAGCAGCGCCCCGCCGACCACGTCGGTGGTGCTGCGTTCCATGGACACCACCGCCTCGTTGGTGTCGGTCTGGATGGTGCGCACCAGCACCTCGATCTGCTTGGTCGCGGTCGCGGCCCGCTCGGCCAGCCGCTGCACCTCGTCCGCGACCACGGCGAAGCCGCGGCCCGCCTCCCCGGCCATCGAGGCCTGGATGGAGGCGTTCAGGGCGAGGATGTTGGTCTGCTCGGCGATGTCGTTGATGAGCTCGACGATGTTGCCGATCTCCTGGGAGCTCTCGCCCAGGCGCTTGATGCGCTTGGAGGTGTCCTGGATGGTCTCGCGGATGGCGTTCATGCCATCGATGGTGCGGCGGACGGCCTCGCCGCCCTTGTGGGCCACGTCCACCGAATGGCGGGCGACGTCGGCGGCGCGCTCGGCGTTGCCCGAGACCTCCTCGGTGGCGGCGGCCACGTGGCCGGCCGTTTCGGTCGCCGCGGCGATCTGCTTGGACTGCGCGCCGCTCGCCTTGGCCAGGTGCTGGGCCAGGGCCTGGGTCTGGCGGGCCGCGCCGTCGAGGGAGATCGCGGAGCTGTTGATGGTCGTGACCAGACCCCGCAGGGCGTCCACGGCATAGTTGATGGAGTCGGCGATGGCCCCGGTGATGTCCTCGGTCACCGTCGCCTGCACCGTGAGGTCGCCGTCGGCGAGGCTCGAGAGCTCATCGAGCAGCCGCAGGATGGCCTGCTGGTTGCGTTCGCTCTCGCGCCGCTGGGTGTCCACGGCCTGGCTCTGGGACTCGGCCTGGGCGCGCACCCGGCGCAGGTTCACCCACAGCACCACCAGCACGACCACCGCCGCGAGCGCGAACCCGACCGGGATGAGGGCCGCCTGCAGGCTGGTGCGCATCAGCGCCAGCGCCGCCCCGACCAGCACCAGGAAGGCCGCCAGTGCCACCAGCAGTTCGGGTCTGCCGGACGATTCGTTGCTACCGAGCGCCATTTACGCCGCCGCCTCAGCGAACGCCTGGCTTTCCAGGATGGTCCGCAGACTCAATACCGGCCACTGCTCCTGGCCACGCCGGAAACATCCGGCCAGGTACCGTTCGCAACGCGCCACCATCGGCGGCACGTCGCCTGAAAACTCGGATTCGGCGAAGCGCCGGAACCCCAGGACCTCATCCACCAGCAGCCCCGCCGGGATCTCGCGGTGGTTGACCACGACGATGCGGGTGTTGCGCGAGAGGACCGCCACGCCGCTGCCGATGAACTGCTTCATGTCGATGATGGGCAGCAGCTGGCCGCGCACGTTGGCGAGCCCTCGCACCCAGCTCTTGGCGCCGGGCACCCGGGTGATGCTGGTCGGCACGCTCAGCACTTCGCGGGTCTCCTCGCGGGCGGCCAGGAACAGCTCCCCGGCCATGCGCAGCGCGACGCCCACCCATTCGCGGCCGGCGACGCCATCGCTGCCCTGGCTCGCCGAGACGGCGCGTCCGCGACGCTCCAGTTCCGCCAGCAGTTCGAAGGGGCGATCGCGAAGTGTTTTGAGTGCTACCTCTTCCATGCGTTCGGTCGGCGCCACGTCCTTCAGTGCGCGAGTGTTGCCTGGGCCTTCGCCACCAGCTGATCCGGCGACACCGGCTTCACCATGTAGTCGACGGCGCCCTGGCGCAGTCCCCAGATCTTGTCGGTCTCCTGGCCCTTGGAGGTGACCATCACGATCGGGATGGTGCGCGTCTTCGGATCGTTCACCAGCGTGCGGGTGGCCTGGTAGCCGTTCATGCCCGGCATCACCACGTCCATGAATATCAGGTCCGGGTTCATCTCGCGCGCGAGGCGCACGCCCTCGGCGCCATCGGCGGCCGCGGCGGTCTTGTAGCCGTGCCGCTGCAGGGCCTTCTCCATGACGTGCAGCTCGGTCGGTGAGTCATCGACGATGAGGACCAGCGGCATTGCCATCATCTCCCAATGTGCGTTTCGATAGCGCTGAGCAGCTCGTCCTTGGTGAACGGCTTGGTGAGGTAGTGCTCGGAGCCCACGATGCGGCCGCGGGCCCGGTCGAACAGGCCGTCCTTGGAGGACAGCATGATCACGGGGATGGTGCGGAAGACCTTGTTGTGCTTGATCAGCGAACAGGTCTGGTAGCCGTCCAGGCGCGGCATCATGATGTCCACGAACACGATGTCGGGCTGGTGGTCGGCGAGCTTGGCCAGCGCATCGAAGCCGTCGATGGCCGTGAAGACTTCGCAGCCTTCCTTGGCAAGCAAGGTCTCGGCCGTGCGGCGGATGGTCTTGCTGTCATCGATGACCAGTACCTTGAGGCCCTGGAGCTTCGAACTGCTGCCGGACACGGAGGCGACTCCTTCCACCTTAGATTCCCAATGGTCGCCTGCCCGATTTGCAGGCCGTTCGGGTTTTAACATATCGGCACACCCCTAGCTATGCCACACTGGTCACGATTTTGCACACAAGCCACGGTCCCGGGTGTGCATGATTCGCGTCTTGCGACGTAACTCCCGCTTCCGTGGGCATGCGAAACTCGCGACATGACCCAAAACGCCAACCCTAGCCGACGACTGGCCGTCGTGATGGACCCCATCGCCGGCATCCGGTACGCGAAGGACTCGACGCTGGCCATGCTGCTGGCGGCGCAGGCCCGCGGATTTCAGCTGCATTACCTGGAGCTACAGGACCTGTTCGTGCGCGACGGCCGGGCCATGGGCCATTCGCGGCCGCTCACGGTGCGCGCCGATGCGGCCGGCTGGTTCGCCCTCGGGGAGCGCAGCGCCGGGCCGCTGGGTGCGTTCGACTGCATCCTGATGCGCAAGGATCCGCCGTTCGATATGGAGTACGTCTACGGCACGTACATCCTGGAGCTGGCCGAAAGCCAGGGCGCGCTGGTGGTGAACCGGCCCCAGGGCCTGCGGGACATGAACGAGAAGATGTACACGGCGTGGTTCCCGCAATGCTGCGCCCCCACATTGATCACCCGCAGCATGGCCGACATGAACGCCTTCCTGCAGGAGCACGGGCGGATCGTGTGCAAGCCGCTGGACGGGATGGGCGGCCGGTCGATCTTCGTCACCGAGACCGCCGACAAGAACCGGCACGTGATTTTCGAGACCCTGACCGCGACCGGGACCCGCTACGCCATGGTCCAGCGCTACCTGCCGGAGATCGTCGCGACCGGCGATTCGCGGGTGCTGCTGGTCGACGGGGAGCCGGTGCCCTACGCGCTCGCGCGCATTCCGGCCGCCGACGACAACCGCGGCAATCTCGCCGCGGGGGCCCAGGGCCAGGGCCGGGCCCTGACCGACCGCGACCGCTGGCTCGCCGCCCAGATCGGGCCCACGTTGGCGCAACGCGGCATGCTGTTCGTGGGCCTGGACGTGATCGGCGGCACGGTGACCGAGATCAACGTCACCAGTCCCACGGGCATCCGCGAGCTCGACAAACAGTTCCACCTCAGCATCGGTGACCTGGTCGTGCAGGCCATCGAGCGGCATCTGGCGCGCTAGGCCGATGGTGGCGCTCACGCCCCGCGAAGGTGCGGCCCCGGTCCGCGACCGGCTGCTGATGACACTGTTCATCGCCGCCCTCATCCACGGCATGCTGATCCTGGGCCTGACGTTCCGCGGCGGCCTGCACCCTCAGAGCACCGCGCGCGGCATCGATGTGCTGCTCACCTCCGAGGAGCTGCCGACCGCGGCCCGCAACGACACCGCGGCCTACCTCGCGCAGCGCACGCAGCTCGGCTCCGGCAACAGCAGCGCACCGGGCGTCGCGCACAACCAGGACCGGGGCGCCGCTCCGCCGCCGCACGCCGGGGATGCCGAGGGCAGCAGCGCCCGCAGTTCGGCGCCCGCGGGGGGCCGCGCGGATGACCCGGTGCTGGCGACCAGCGCGCAGCGGACCGACATCCGCTACTTCAGCAATGCAACGGCCCCGGAGGGTACCCCGCAGGCGCAGCCGCTGGCGGCCGATGCGACGCCGACGCCGCAGCCCACCGACACGGAGGCCGGGCCGGTGCAGCTGCACGGCGCGAAGCGCGACGAGCTGTGGGTGACGCCCGATACCCGCGAGTCCCTCATCGCCCCCTACCTCGACAGCTGGCGGCGGCGGGTGGAGCGCATCGGCACCCTGAACTATCCGACGGCCGCCCGGCGGGCCGGGGTGCAGGCCAGCCCGGTGCTCGAAGTCGCGATCGACGCCGACGGCCGGCTCACCACCGCCGCCATCCTCACCAGCAGCGGCTATCCGGACCTCGATGCGGCCGCGCTCGCGATCTTGAAACTGGCGAGCCCCTTCGATCCGTTCCCGCCGGACCTGGCGGCGAAGTACCACAGCCTGCGGTTCGCCTACGAGTGGCAGTTCACCGGCGGCGGCATCGCCCAGGGTGCCGTCACCAGCCTTCCTTGAGCGCTCCGCCCACTGCCCCCATACTGGCAGCCGTGACCCCGAGTTTCGCCAACCACCTGCTGATCGCCATGCCGGCGCTCACCGACAGCGACTTCTCGCACTCGGTGACCCTGGTGTGCGAGCACAGCGACAAGGGCGCCCTCGGGATCGTCCTCAACAAGCCCTCGCCGATGATCCTGCGCGACGTGCTCTCGCAGATGAAGCTGACGGCGCGCGATGCGCAGATCGGGTCCCAGACCGTCCTGTGCGGCGGCCCGATGCGCACCGACCGCGGTTTCGTGCTGCACCGGCCGGGGGGCGAGTGGGACTCCACGCACAAGGTTTCCGAACTCATCCAGGTGACCACCTCGCGGGACGTGCTGGCGGCCATGGCCCGCGGCGAGGGGCCCGGGGATGCCTACGTCGCGCTGGGCTTCGCACGCTGGGACGCCGGGGAGCTGGAGCGCCAGATCCGCGACAACGACTGGCTGCCGGTGCCCGCCGACGAGCGGCTGCTGTTCGAACTGCCCTTCGCCCAGCGCTGGCAGGCCTCCTGGCAGTTCCTGGGCGTGGACGTGGAGAAGCTGAGCTTCACCGCCGGCAATGCCTGACCCTGCGCAGCGCCCCGCCGGACCCCGCATCGCCCTCGCCTTCGACTTCGGCCGCCGCCGCATCGGCGTGGCCGCCGGGGACACCCTCACGGGAACCGCCGCGCCGCGTCCGGCCGTCGCCGCCCTGGCGGGGGTGCCGGACTGGCCGGCCCTCGAGCGCGAGATCCGGGCCCTCTGCCCGCACGTGCTCGTGGTCGGCGTCCCCTATAATGACGACGGCAGCGACGGCAGCCTGGCGGCGGCGACCCGGGAGTTCGGGCGCGCGCTCGCGGCGCGGTTCGGGCTGCCGGTCGAACACGTGGACGAGCATGGTTCCTCGCTGGAGGCCGGGCTGGCCCTGAGGCAGCAGCGGGCCAGCGGCCAGCGCCGCCGCCGCGTGCAGCGCGCAGACATCGACAGCGCCGCCGCCGCAGTCATCCTGACGCGCTGGCTGGCCGGAGAAGGGGACCGCAGGACGTGAGCGAAACCACCGTGACCACCCGGGCCATCACCCCGCAGCTGCGCGAGAACGGCGGGCTGCGGCATCTGCTCACCCTGGCGGGGCTGGAGCGCAGCGTGCTGCTGCGGCTGCTGGAGCGCTCGCAATCGTTCGTGCGCGAGCTGGGCGAGCCACCGCCGGCGGCGCGCGACCTAGCCGGCATCACGGTCGCGAACCTGTTCACCGAGCCCTCCACCCGCACCCGGGTGTCCTTCGAGCTGGCCGCGAAGCGCCTCGGCGCCGATGTCGTGAACCTCGAGTTGCAGCTGTCCTCGCGGGTCAAGGGCGAGAGCATGCTCGACACCATCTACACGCTCGAGGCCCTGCACGTCGACGTGCTGGTGATCCGCGATGCCGAGGAAGGCATTCCGGGCCTGGTGGCCGACCACGTGCGGCCGCATGTGAGCGTGCTGTCCGCGGGCGAGGCGCACGTGGCCCATCCCACGCAGGGCCTGCTCGATGCCCTCACCATCCAGCAGCGCAAGCCGGACTTCTCCAGGCTCGCCGTGGCGATCGTGGGCGACGTGCGGCACTCGCGCGTGGCGCGCTCGGCCTACCACGTGCTGGGCGCGCTCGGGGTCGGGGAACTGCGGATCGTGGCCCCGCCGGTGTTCATGCCCGAGCCGGGCGAGTTCCCGGGCTGCGCGCGGCACACGACCCTCGCCAAGGGCCTCAAGGATGCGGACGTGATCATGATGCTGCGCATCCAGAAGGAGCGCATGAGCCAGGCCTCGCTCCCGGACGCCGACCGCTACTTCGCCAAGTACGGTCTCACCCCCGAGCGGCTGCAGCTGGCGAGGCCCGATGCCATCGTCATGCATCCGCAGCCCATGAACCGGGGCATCGAAATCGCCTCGGACGTGGCCGACGGACCGCAGTCGGCCATCCGCGACCAGGTCCGCAACGGCGTGGCGGTGCGGATGGCGGTGCTGGCCGAGGTGATCCTCAGCCGCCCGGAGCTCATCCGAAGTTGATCTTGGTCTCGAGGTTGGCGCGCGAGTCGGCGTGCAGCAGCGCCTCATCGAGCGACACGCGGTTCTGCTTCACGAGGGCATGCAGGGCGACATCGAAGCTCTGCACGCCGCGCTCGCCGCTGGCGATGATGGCTTCCTTGATGCCGACCACGTCGCCCTTCTTGATCAGTTCGCCGATGTGCGGCGTGTTCAGCATCACCTCCACCGCCGCCACCCGCTTGCCGTCCTTGCCCATCACCAGGCGCTGGGCCATGACGGCCTTCAGGTACTGGGAGAGGTCCAGGAACACCTGGCTGTGCTGCTCGCGGGGGAACATGTTGATGATGCGGTCGAGGGTCTCGGCGCAGTTGTTGGCGTGCAGCGTGGCGAGCACCAGGTGGCCGGTGCCGGAGAGGCTGATCGCCGCCTCCATGCTCTCCCGGTCGCGGATCTCGCCGATCAGGATCACGTCGGGGGCCGCGCGCATCACGCTGCGCAGGGCCCGGGCGAAGGACTTGGTGTCGAGCCCCACTTCGCGCTGGTTGACGATGGAGCGCTTGTTGGTGTGCAGGAATTCCAGCGGGTCCTCGATGGTCACGATGTGATCCGAGGAGCCCTCGTTGCGATGGTTGATCATCGCCGCGATGGTGGTGGACTTGCCCGAGCCGGTCGCCCCGACCACCAGCACCAGCCCGCGCTTGAGCATGATCAGGTCGCGCATGACGTCCGGCAGGTTCAGCGACTCCAGGCGCGGCATATCGGCCGTGATATAGCGCAGCACCACGGCCGGGTAGCCGCGCTGCATGAAGACGTTGACGCGGAAGCGCCCGAGGCCGGGCCGGGAGATCGCGAAGTCGATCTCGAGCTCGCTCGCGAACCGCTCGCGCTGTTCGGGGGTCATGAGCCCGAGGGCCGTCTGGCGCACCACTTCCGGGGTCAGCACGTTCTTGTTGACCGGGAAGATCTGCCCCTCGATCTTGATCTTGATGGGGGCATTGGCGGTGAAGAACAGGTCCGAGGCCTTCTTCTCCACCATCAGCTTGAACAGCGGCTTGGTGTTCAGGACGGCCGCCGGGGCGTCCCCCTGCTCCAGGGCGCGGCGTACCCCGGTGCTGTCGGTGTCGGGAACGAAATCGTCGCCGGCCGCACTCACAGGCTCTTGCCCTCGTCGCCTTCCTCGCTCAGCGTGAGGCCGCCGTCGCCGGCGTCCACGTGCTCGCGCCGGCTCTCCAGCTTGATCCGCAGCCGCAGCTCGTTCTTCGAATCGGCGTTGCGCAGCGCATCCTCGTAGGAGATGTACCCGGACTCGTAGAGCTCGAACAGCGACTGGTCGAAGGTACGCATGCCGAGGCGCGTCGAGCGCGACATCACTTCCTTGATCTTGGCCACCTCGCCCTTGAAGATCAGGTCCTGGATCAGGGGCGAATTGAGCATGATCTCGGTGGCGGCGATCCGGCCGCTGCCCGATTCGCGCGGGATCAGCCGCTGCGAGACGAAGGCGCGGGTGTTCAGGGACAGGTCCATGAGCAGCTGTTCGCGCCGCTCGTCCGGGAAGAAGTTGATGATGCGGTCGAGCGCCTGGTTGGCGCTGTTGGCGTGCAGCGTCGCCAGCACCAGGTGGCCGGTTTCGGCGAACTGGATGGCGTATTCCATGGTCTCGCGGTCGCGGATCTCGCCGATCAGGATCACATCGGGGGCCTGCCGCAGGGTGTTCTTGAGGGCCGCCTGCCAGGACTCGGTATCGACGCCCACCTCGCGGTGCGTGATCACGCAGCCTTTGTGGTGGTGCACGTACTCCACCGGATCCTCGATGGTCACGATATGGTGGCGGGTGTTCTCGTTGCGATGCCCGACCATGGCCGCCAGCGAGGTCGACTTGCCCGAACCGGTGCCGCCCACGAGCATCACCAGCCCGCGCTTGGTCAGCGCGACCTCCTTGAGGATCGCCGGCAGGTCCAGCTCATCGAAACTCGGGATCTTGGCGTTGATCAGGCGCACCACGGCGCCGACGGCGCCCTGCTGCACGAAGGCGCTGACGCGGAAGCGGCCGATGCCCTGGGGGGAGATCGCGAAATTGCACTCCTTGGTGGCGTCGAACTCCTTGGTCTGGCGGTCGTTCATGATGGCGCGGACCAGGGTCGCGGACTGCTCGGCGGTGAGCGCCCGGTCGCTCTGCGGGCGCACCTCGCCGTCGACCTTGATGGCCGGCGGAAAGCCCGCCGTGATGAACAGGTCGGAGGCCTTCTTTTCGGTGACGCGACGCAGCAGGTCCTGCATCAGCTTGATGGCTTGATCGCGATCCATGGTGAATCCTCTTTGGCCCGTGCGGCGGGCCTACAAGGCATCCTTGTTCGAGGCCTTGTAGCGGGCCTCTTCCTTGCTCACCAGGCCCTTCGAGACCATTTCCGTGAGGCATTGATCCAGGGTCTGCATGCCCAGCGCCTGGCCGGTCTGGATGGCGGAGAACATCTGGGCGATCTTGCCTTCGCGGATCAGGTTACGGATGGCCGGTGTGCCGATCATGATTTCGTGGGCCGCCACGCGCCCACCACCGTTCTTCTTCAGCAGCGTCTGGGAGATGACCGCGCGCAGGCTCTCGGAGAGCATGGAGCGCACCATTTCCTTCTCGGCCGCCGGGAACACGTCGACGATGCGGTCGATGGTCTTGGCGGCGGAGCTCGTGTGCAGGGTGCCGAACACCAGGTGTCCGGTCTCGGCGGCCGAGAGCGCCAGCCGGATGGTCTCCAGGTCGCGCATTTCGCCCACCAGCACCACGTCGGGGTCCTCGCGCAGCGCCGAGCGCAGCGCCTCGGAGAAGCCCAGGGTGTCGCGGTGCACCTCGCGCTGGTTGATCAGGCTGCGCTTGGACTCGTGCACGAACTCGATCGGGTCCTCGATGGTGATGATGTGGTCGGGACGGTTGTCGTTGACGTGGTTGACCATGGCCGCCAGCGTCGTCGACTTGCCGGAGCCGGTCGGCCCGGTGACCAGCACCAGCCCGCGCGGCAGCATGCACAGGTCGCGGAAGATCTTCGGGCAGTTCAGGTCGTCCAGGGTCAGGATCAGCGAGGGGATGGTGCGGAACACGGCCCCGGCGCCGCGGTTCTGGTTGAAGGCGTTGACGCGGAAGCGCGCCAGCTTCGGGATCTCGAACGAGAAGTCGGTCTCGAAGAACTCTTCGTACGACTTGCGCTGCTTGTCGTTCATGATGTCGTACACCATGCTGTGCACTTCCTTGTGGGCGAGTGCCGGCATGTTGATGCGCTTCATGTCGCCGTCGACGCGGATCATCGGCGGCACGCCGGCCGACAGGTGCAGGTCGGAGGCGTTGTTCTTCACTGCGAACGCGAGCAGCTGCGCAATGTCTACGGCCATTGGAGTTCCTTGGGGACGGCAAGCGCGATTCAAAATGAGTATAGCGGAGGGGTAGCCGTACCCATATGTTAATAGTTCCACAAAATTCGACAGACCCGGCACGCATTGCCGTAAATCTGCAGCGCCTGCGCGCCCGGGTCGCCGCTGCCGCAGCGCAATCGGGCCGGAGTGTGGACCACGTCACAGTCGTCGGCGCCGCCAAGGGCCAGCCGGCCGTCGCCGTC
>Ga0335075_10004065_pt1 | contig 22935 bp, 23 predicted proteins | sample Lox_Sample_24_FD_206723 | JGI IMG/M metagenome (GOLD analysis project Ga0335075, IMG submission 206723) | Soil microbial communities from Loxahatchee National Wildlife Refuge, Florida, United States - Lox_Sample_2.4 | ecosystem: Environmental > Terrestrial > Soil > Wetlands | place: USA...
GAAGCCGACGGCCTGGGCGGTCCGGCCCGGGCGGTGGTGCACCTGCTCCGACACCGCGAGGGCCCGAGGCCGTGGCTGATATGGGTGCACGGAGCCGGTCAGGGGCGCGCCGACGACATGTTGTTTTCGCGGATCGACCGAGTACATCGCGGGCTGGGGTTCAACATCGCGATGCCGGTGCAGCCCGGCCACGGTCCGAGACGCGGCCACTGGCCGCTCTACCCGGACATGGATCCACTGGGCAACGTCGCGGGCATGATGCGTGCGGTTTCGGAGGTGCGCGCCGTGCTGCGATGGGCGCAGACACAAGCCAACGTGATTGTGGTATCGGGCATTTCGATGGGTACCCCGGTGGCCGCGCTGGTCTCGCACCTGGAGAGACAGGTCGACGCGGTTGCGCTCTACACCCCGATTCTGGGGCTCAATGCGATGATCGCGCGACATCTCGGGCGCTGGGGTTCCTCGCGCGGCGGATATCGAGAGCTGCTGCAGTCATCGGTGGTCTCGAAGCTGACCTCGGTGATCGACCCGCTGGCCGTCGACCCGGCACCGCCGCCGCAGCGGCGGCTCATCGTGGGCGCATGGCATGACCGGATGGCCATGCGTGAGCCAGCGATTGCTCTGCACGAGCGCTGGGCCGGCCAGTTGTACTGGTATGACGGCGGCCATGTCGGCCACGTGTTCTCTCGGCGCGTGCAGCGGGTTACCGAGCGATTCTTGCAACAGGTTGCCAATTGAGCGTTCGCACGCTCGACGACTTCGGCTAGTACCTGCTCGCCGGGCCGGTGGTGAGGGCCTACCCATCCGTGTCTACCGGGCCCGAACGGCGGTGATCGCGAAGGCGACGCGGGGGTGGCGCGATACGCTGGAACGCATCGATCGCACTACGGCACAGGTCGTGCAGCACCGAATAGGGAGCGATTATCACACCGTTTCAGGACACGTCGATGGGCGCCTCGGTTATGTGGGACAGCCCGGCCATGTTGGCCGACCCATTCGCAGTCTATGAGCGGTTGCGTCGGGAAGCCCCGGTCTGTCGAACTCGGATGAGGATGGGCTATCTGGGCGATGCGGACGTCTATGCGCTGTCCCGTTACCGGGACTGCGTCGATCTGACCACCGACGAGCGCGTGCGCCGGACAGTGGAGCTGTCTGAGTCGCTGCCGGTACCCAAGGTATTCCAGCTGTTGACCACCGACAGCATGATCGTCAAAGACCGACTGGAGCATTCGCGGCTGCGCAAGCTGGCCAGTCGCACGTTCAGCCGGAAAGCGATCGCCCGTATGTCAGACCGCATCGACGCCATCACCGGCGACCTGCTCGACGGGTTCACCCCCGGCCAGCGGATCGACCTGCAGGCCGACTACGCGGTGCCAATCGCCTCCACCGTCATCAGCGAGATGGTCTGCGCCGACGAAGCCGACCAGGCCCGTTTCCGCGAAGTCAGCGGGATACTCAACGCGCTGGCGATGCCCCAAGATGGGATTGAGCAGATGATGGCCAGGCTAGAGGGCACGGTCGAGTTCGTGCGAGAAATGATTGAGCGGCGCCGGGCCGAGCCGGCCGATGACATCATGACCATGTTGGTGCACACGAACCAGGACGGCGACACCCTCTCCGACGACGAAATTGTCGCGATGGTGTTTCTGCTGGTAGTCGCCGACTCTGAGAGCACCTACAGCCTGATCGCTAACGGCATCGCCGCCCTGCTGACCCATCCCGACCAACTGGACCTGCTCAAAACCGACCCGGATCTGATCGGTTCTGCGGTCGAGGAGATCCTGCGCTTTACCGGCACCATCGGGAGCACCGAAGTGTTCTACCCGCAGGAGGATATGGAGCTGCACGGGGTCATCATCCCGCGCGGGGCGAGGGTCATCCCGCTGTTGGCCTCGGCGAACCGCGACCCCTCGGTGTTCGACGATCCCGACACCTTCGACATCACCCGCACGCCCAACCGCCACATCGCCTTCAGCAAAGGCGCGCACTTCTGTCTGGGCGCCAAACTCGCCCGGATGGAAACCTGCATCGCGATCACCAACTTGATCCGTCGATTCCCCGAAATGCAGCTGGCCGTCGACCCCGCCGACCTGCAGATCGCCCGGCTGCCGATCCTGAGACGCTTCACCAGCCTGCCCGTCGTCCTCAACTGACCGAGGGGTGCGATCGCGCTGCAGCTACGAAACGTGTTGTACTGGTATCCCGGCGCGTGCAGCGGGTCACCGAGCGATTCCGGCAAGGGGTTGTCAATTGAGCGATCGCACGCTGGACGAATTGGGCTACTACCTGCTGGCCGGCGCCGGTGGCGAGGGACCGGCGACGTTGATGGACGAGGCCCGTCGCGGCGAGGAATTGGGCTTGGGCACCGCGTTCATCTCCGAACGCTGGAACGTTAAAGAAGCGTCGTCTCTGGTCGGCGCGGCGTGCGCGGTGACCAGCCGGATGCAGATCGCCACCGCCGCAACCAATCACAACACCCGTCACCCACTGATTACCGGATCGTGGGCGACGACCATGCATCGGCTTTCCGGCGGTCGGTTCACTCTGGGCGTGGGCCGCGGCATCGCCGCGATCTATGGCGCCTTCGGCGTACCGGCGGTGACCACTGCACAAATGGAGGATTGGGCACTGGTGATGCGCCGACTGTGGCACGGCGAGGTGATCTTCAACCACGACGGGCCGATGGGCAAGTACCCCATCCTGTTTCTCGACCCGGACTTCAACGAAGACATTCGATTGGCGCTGGTGGCTTTCGGGCCCAACACCCTTGCGCTCGGCGGCCGGGTTTTCGACGACGTCATCCTGCACACCTACTTCACTCCGGAGACGTTGCAGCGCTGCGTCAAAACCGTCAAGTCCGCCGCGGAGAAGGCGGGCCGGGACCCGGACACCGTGCGGGTGTGGTCCTGCTTCGCGACGGTCGGCGACCATCTGCCCGAACAATTGCGGCTGAAGAAGACCGTTGCCCGTCTGGCCACCTATCTACAGGGGTATGGCGATCTGATGGTGCAGACCAACAAATGGGATGCCGCTGTGCTGCAACGGTTCCGGGAAGATTCGGTGGTGACGTCGATTGCCGGCGGGATCGATCACAAAGCCACGCCGAAACAGATCGAACACATCGCCACGTTGATTCCCGACGAGTGGCTGGAACCGTCGGCGACCGGGTCGGCCGAGCGGTGCGTGGCTCGCATCCGAAAAGAATTCGACTACGGGGCCGACGCGGTGATACTTCACGGCGCCACGCCTGACGAGCTCGAGCCGGTCGTCGCGGCATATCGGGCGAGCAGGTAGGACCAGAAAGGGCGGGTATGTCGCAGGACGTGAAGTACCTGAAAGATAAGGTCATTATCGTGACCGGAGCAGCTAGCGGCTTCGGCAAGCTGATCTCGGAAAAGTGCGCCGCCGGTGGCGCGAAAGTCGTCGGTGTGGACGTCAGTGCTGAAGCCCTGAACGGGGTCTTCGAGGGGATCCGGGCGGCGGGCCTCGAAGGCACCGCCCATGTTGCCGACGTCACCGACATGGCTCAGGTCCGAGCGGCGGGCCAGCACGCGGTCGACACGTACGGTCGCATCGACGTGATCGTGAACAACGCCGGCGTGATGCCGCTGGCGTTTTTCGCCGACCACGAACGCGCATGGGAGAAGTGGCACAAGGCGATCGACATCAACATCAAAGGCGTCGTGAACGGCATCTCGGCCGTTTACGATACGATGATCAAGCAGGGTCGAGGCCAGGTCGTCAACATTTCTTCCATCTACGGCAACGCCGGAACCGAAGGCTCCGGCGTCTACAGCGCGACCAAAGCGGCAGTCGATGTCATCTCGGATTCGTTGCGGGTCGAGACCCAAGGCAAGATCAAGGTGACCACGGTCAAGCCAACCGGTGTCCTTGGAACCAACCTCGCCGCCGGGGTCGTCAACGAAGCGGCGGTCATCGGCATCGTCGGGCAGAAAGGCGCCCAGTTCCTCGAGAATGCCGGCAATCTGCAGACCGGAGCCCTGAGACCCGAGCAGATGGACGTGGACTCGCCTGCGTACTGGCTGATCACCCCCGATGACTTGGCAAACGCCGTGGTTCACGTCATTGACCAACCCTGGGGAATCAACATCAGCGACGTGACAGTACGGGCGAGCGGCGAGAATTACGTCTGCTGACCCTCAGGGCATGATGACGGTCCGGCTCACCGGTTCGGCGGCGGCTTGCCGGCTGGACAAGCCCCGCTGCAAGGAAGCCAGCAGCGCGTCACGGGTCTCGCGGGGATCGATGAGCTCGTCGAAACCCATGTGCTCCGCCGACCGGTAGGACGCCTGCAGCTCCGCATCGCGCAGCTTCTCGGTGAGGTCCTCGCCGGCGTGCGACGCGCGGCTCAACGCCGCCGCGCTCATCGCGCCCATCGTCGCGCCGGGGTAGGCGAACGTCGCGCCCTGGCCGTCAAAACTCAGCAGCGACATGACCATCGAGCCGAACCCGTACGCCTTGCGCAGCGTGACATGGAGCTTCACGGTGGTGGCCGCGGTCTGGGCGGCGAACATTCGGGCACCGGCACGCAGCACGCCGCTGCGCTCCGACCGGCTACCGGGCAACATGCCGGGATTGTCGGCGAGGAAGACGATCGGCAGGTGAAACGAGTCGGCCACCATGATGAAGTGCGCCGCCTTGTCCGCGGCGTCGGCGTCGATGGAGCCGGCCAGCACCTGGGGCTGGTTGGCCACCACCGCGACCGGATGACCGCCGAGATGGGCCAGCCCGCAGATGATCGCTCTGCCGAATCGCGGTTGGACCTCGAACCAGTCCGGCCGGTCGAAGATCACATCGAGCACAGCGCGCATGTCATAGACCCGGCGGTTGTCGCGTGAGACGATGTCGAGCAACTCCGGTGTCTGCCGCGGCGCACTGGTCTCGTCGTCGGGCAGCGGCGACGGGTACGACCATGCGCTCGGCGGGAAATACGACAGGTAGCGGCGGATGTCGTCGAGCACGGCTGCGTCGTCCTCGGCGACGTTGTGAATCACCCCGCTGGGCAACGCTACGTCCGGTCCGCCGAGGTCCTCTTTCGAAATGTCTTCTCCGGTGGACTCTTTGACGACTGGAGGTCCGGCGGTGAAGATGGCGCCGTGGGTGCTCATAATTCGGAAGTCGCACACCGGGGCCACCAGTGCGCCATGTCCGGCCGACGGGCCCAATACCGCGGCAACGGTCGGGACCCGGCCCGAGCATTGTGCCTGGGCAAGTAAGTCCGTCGGGGAGCGTCCATAGTGCCCACCGGTAGGCCGAAAGCCCGCGCCTTCGAGCAGCATCACCAGCGGAACTTTGTCGCGCAACGCCAATTCGGCGATGCGGTAGCGCTTGGAGTTTCCGCCGGGCCCGATGCTGCCGGCCAGCGTGGTGAAGTCTTCGGCACCGATCATCACCGGCGAGCCGTTGATCAAGCCGGACCCGACGACGATGCCGTCAGCGGCGGTCTCGCCACCGACCAGGGTGCCGAGTTCGCGAAATGTCCCGGGGTCGAGGAGGTGGTCGATGCGCGCCCGCGCATCGAGCTTGCCCTTGCCGCGGTGTTTGTCCAGCCGCTCCGGACCGCCCATCGCCCAGGTGCGCTGGCGGCGACCGTCGAGGTCGTCGAGGGTCTCCTGCCAGTCGGGGGGCTTCGTCATCGGCAGGTCCTCACTGGTCGGCCGTCACCTACTGAAGTGCTTACTGTAGCGTCTGCGAGAGGTCGACGGCCAGCGGCCGCCCGACGACACAGTGAAGGAGCGCAGCGATGAGCATCCGGCTGACGTTGGACGAGGCCTGGGAAGCCGTGGAATCCGCGCATACCGGAATTCTGACCACTCTTCGCCGCGACGGCATGCCGATTGCGCTTCCGGTGTGGTTTGTGGTCGATGATCGCAGCGTCGCGATGATGACCCCCGCCGGCACCAAGAAGATTGCCCGCATCCGGCATGACCCCCGGGCGTCGTTCCTGGTCGAGTCGGGGGAGCAGTACACCGCGCTCCGCGGCGTCCATCTCACTGGGCGTGTCGAGGTCGTCGAGGACGCCGAGGCGACGTCTCGGATCGAGGCCGCCGTCAACGCCAAGTACGCCGCGTTTCGCCCGCCTGCCGGTAGCCTGCCCACGGCGGCTCAGGCGTATTACGCCGAGCAGGCGTTTCTGCGCTTCGTGCCCGATGATGGCCGAATCCTGACCTGGGACAACGCCCGCCTCGGGATGAAGTAGCCGCTATCGCAGCGCTTTTGCCGCCGGACAGCTGCCGACATTGACCCTACCGAATAGCTTACTGTAGCTTCTCAAGTATGGTGCCTGAGTGCTCCCAGCTGCAGCGGAACGCGCACGGATGACCGCGACGCAAGTGTGTGGTCTCAAAGTCGACGGGGGCATTTTCACCGACCTCGCTCGGGTGCCGGAGCTGGCGGGTGCTCTCGAGCAACAGGGTTACGACGCCTGCTGGACCGGCGAGATCAACCACGATCCGTTTCTGCCGCTGCTGTTGGCCGCCGAACACACCACGCGACTTGAACTCGGCACCAGTATCGCGGTGGCGTTCGCGCGCAACCCCATGATCGTCGCCAATCTCGGTTGGGATCTGCAGACCTACTCGCAGGGCCGGTTCATCCTTGGTCTGGGTACCCAGATCAAGCCGCACATCGAAAAGCGCTTCAGTATGCCCTGGAGTCGTCCGGTGGCCCGGATGCACGAATTCGTGCAGGCGCTGCACGCGATCTGGTCGGCCTGGAAGGACGGAACCAGGCTGGGATTTGAGGGTGAGTTCTACACGCACAAGCTCATGACGCCGATGTTCACGCCTGAGCCGCAACCCTATCCGGCGCCCAAGGTCTTTATCGCCGCGGTCGGCGAAGCGATGACCGAGATGTGCGGCGAGGTCGCCGACGGCCTACTGGCGCATGCGTTTACGACGAGGCGCTACCTGCACGAGGTGACGCTGCCGGCGGTGCAGCGCGGCCTGAAGCGCTCCGGCCGTGACCGGCGTGCATTCCAGGTGGCGTGCCCGGTGTTCGTGGTGACCGGCAACGACGACGCCGAATTGAGGCTCGGTGCTGCCGGTGTCCGCAAGCAGATCGCCTTCTACGGCTCAACGCCCGCCTACCGCAAGGTCCTCGAGCTGCACGGTTGGGGCGATGTGGCAACGGGGCTGCATCGACTTTCACTGCAGAGCGAATGGGACGCCATGGGCGCGCTGATCGACGACGAGATCCTGGATGCCTTCGCTGTGGTCGCGACGTCCGACAAGCTCGCGGCTGCCCTGCAAAACCGCTGCGACGGCGTCATCGATCGGGTAATGCCGGCCTTTCCCCGCAGCCTTTCCGAAGCCACTGTCACCGCCGTACTACAAGAGTTGCGTCAGTAAGGAACTGCCCATGAGTACGCCGACGATGGATGAAGCCGGCAAAGTCCTTGCCGATCCGTTGGCATACGCCGACGAGCCGAAGTTGCATGCGGCGCTGGCTCATCTGCGTGCGACGGCCCCGGTGTCCTGGGTCGAGGTTTCGAACTATCGTCCGTTCTGGGCGATTACCAAACACGCCGACATCATGGACATCGAGCGCGACAACATGCTGTTCACCAACTGGCCGCGTCCCGTCCTGACGACGATAGAGGGCGACGAACTGCAGGCCGCCGCAGGAGTGCGCACCTTGATCCACCTGGACGATCCGCAACATCGGGTGGTGCGGGCGATCGGTGCTGATTGGTTTCGTCCCAAAGCGATGCGGGCGCTGAAGGTTCGCGTCGACGAGCTGGCCCGCAATTACGTCGACAAGATGATGGCGGTGGGCCCCGAATGCGATTTCGTCCAGGAGGTCGCGGTCAATTACCCGCTTTACGTGATCATGTCGCTGTTAGGAATCCCCGAGTCCGACTTCCCGCGAATGCTCAAGCTCACCCAGGAGCTGTTCGGAAGCGACGACAGCGAGTTCAAACGCGGCAGCACCAGCGAGGATCAGCTGCCCGCGTTGCTCGACATGTTCCAATACTTCAACGGCGTGACCGCGTCTCGTCGTGAACACCCGACCGAGGATCTCGCGTCCGCTATTGCCAACGCCCGCATCGACGGTGAGCCGCTATCCGACATCGACACGGTGTCCTATTACCTCATCGTCGCCACCGCCGGCCACGACACCACCAGCGCGACCATCTCCGGCGGCTTGCAGGCTCTCATCGAGAACCCGGATCAACTTCAGCGGTTGCGAGACAATCTCGACCTGATGCCGTTGGCCACTGAGGAGATGATCCGATGGGTCACCCCGGTCAAGGAATTCATGCGCACCGCGGCCGAAGACACGACGGTGCGCGGAGTACCGATCGCGGCGGGCGAGTCGGTGTTGTTGTCTTACGTGTCGGGCAATCGGGACGAGGACATCTTCGACGATCCCTTCTGCTTCGACGTTGGCCGCGATCCCAACAAGCACTTGGCATTCGGCTATGGCGTGCATTTCTGCCTGGGTGCCGCGCTGGCCCGCATGGAGGTCAACAGCTTTTTCACCGAGTTGCTACCCCGGGTGAAATCCATTGAGTTGACCGGTGCTGCGCAGTTCGTCGCAACGACATTCGTCGGCGGGCTCAAACACCTTCCGGTTCGCTATCAACTCGACTGAATCGAGTGAACATCAGGCGAACACAGACCATTGATTAGGAAACACCGTCAGGCGGAATTGCCAAATAGCTACCAATCTGAGGATCTCCCGTGATAGACCCACCGATAGTGGATATCCTTGACGGCTTCGTAGGAGGAACTAACGTGATGGCTGTCGCACGGTGCATCACCGCCACCGCTTTTCTCGGCGGTCTCGCTCTTGGACTGGCCGCTCCCGCCGGCGCGTGGGGACCGGCCGGGCCTGTACCATTTCCTGTGGACTTCCAGACGAACGCCCACTACACCGAGACCCAGATAAACCCACAAACCAATCAGCCGTACATCGTCAAAGGCCATCCGGTCACCAACGATTGGTACTTCAGCCCGTGCGGCGACGGATGCGCTACGGCAGCTCGCACGCCCGGTGGACAATCGATGGGGCAGGCCAACTTGGTCAACGGACAGTGGACGTTGGATACGACCGATGGCGCAGACTGTCCGGACGGTACCACCGTTCCGGACGTCATCTCGGCGCACCGCTCGTGGGACCCGAACACCCTCGCAGGCACCATCTCAACTGACGGTAGGAAGCCGGCCTGCGGCTTTCCGGCCGGAGACCCGGAGACGGCGAACATCCAGCTCCAGCTGGTGCCCTAGGCCCCACTGCCGGGTTCTACACTCGCGTCATTACGACAATGGTGTCTGAAGATGCGGGGCGAGCCTGTGTTGGGTGTTCATCATGCGGCGATCTGTACCGCCGACATCGAGCGATCGTTGCGATTCTGGCGAGACGGGCTGGGATTCACCACGCTGTTCGATCACACGTTCAGCGGTAACTGGCCGGAACTGTTCGGGGCGCATTCCGACCGACTGCGATCGATATTCCTTGGCGACCCGCAGGCCCCCGACACCGGCATCGTCGAACTCGTGGTGTTTGAGGGAGCCAGCGACGCACCGCCCCCAGCCCTCGGTCCCCGGCACGGATTCTTTCTGCTCTCGCTGCAGCGTGACGTTGAAGCGACGCTGTCCGGCTTGGCCGCGTTGGGTTTCAGCGACGGCGTTCGCCGCATCAATGTGCCCGCACCGACCGGCGCGACGGTACCGATGGCGGTCATCACCGCGCCCGACGGGGTGCTGGTCGAGTTGATCGGGCCACCTGCATGAGCCGCGCGCTCGTCACAGGCGGTGCGTCCGGTATCGGGCGGGAGGTCGCCGGCCGGTTGCGCGAATCCGGCCACGATGTCGTGGTGTGGGATCTGGCTGGCGGCGAGATCGATTGCGATATCAGCGATCCGGATGCGGTAACGGCGGCAATGAGCCAAACCGTGCGCGAGCACGGTACACCGATGCGGGTGGTGGCCTGCGCTGGCATCGGGGCGTCAGGCACGCTGCTGGCGGAGTCGGTTGAGCAGTGGCAGCGGGTGCTGGCGGTAAACCTCACCGGTACCTGGCTGACCATTCGGGCCGCCGCTGCGGCGATGATCGATGCAAAGATCGGCGGATCGATCGTCGCTGTCTCCAGCATCAGCGGAACCGTCGCCGACCGGGACATGGGCGCCTACTGCGTGTCCAAAGCGGGGCTGAATATGTTGGTCAAGGTCGCAGCGGTGGAGTGGGGCGGTTTCGGCATCCGGGTGAACGCCGTCGGCCCCGGCGTTACCCGCACACCGATGCTCGGCGAGCCCGAGCAGCTACCCGGCTGGGTGGAGGGCTTGTCTGAACGCACCGCATTGGGACGTCTCGGCGAAGCCGCCGACGTTGCCGGTGTCATCGTTGGTGTCCTCGAATTACCCTGGGTGACAGGGCAAATCATTCACGCTGATGGCGGCCTGGCTCTGCACAGCCCGATCGATGCATACGGTCAGACACAGCGCCTGCGCGGCAAACTCAAGCAATCCCGAAATCAATGACGCCACGGACGAGTTCACCGTTGAGTAAGTCTGCGTAAGCTTCGTTGATGTCGTCGAGGTCATAGCGTTTGGTGATCATCTCGTCGAGCATCAGTTGTCCGGTCTGATACAGCTTCGCGAGCTTGTGGATGTCCGCCTTGGGATTACACGAGCCGAACACGGTGCCCGCCAGGTTTTTGTTCATCAGGATGAAGTCCTGCAGATCGAATTTGATCCCACGGGTCGTCTGCGCCGTCATGCCGGTGAGCACGCAGGTTCCGCCCTTGCGGGTCAGCCGCAACGCGCTGCGGACGTCGTCGGCGCCGATCAACGACGGTGAGACGACGACGCCGTCGGCCATCACGCCGTAGGTCAGCCCGGTGACCAAGTCCAGCGCCTCGTCGACGTTTGCGCAGGCGTGGGTGGCGCCGAAGCGCAGGGCCGACTTCTGCTTGAACTCGACCGGGTCGACTGCCACGATCTGCGTGGCGCCGTTGATCCGGGCGCCCTGAATGGCGGCGGTGCCGATACCGCCCGCGCCGATGACGACGACGGTGTCGCCGCCGCGCACACCGGCCCGATTGGCGGCCGAACCGTATCCGGTGGGGATGGCGCAGGACAACAGCGCGCCCGCCAGCAGCGGGAGATCCGGCTCAACTTTGACCAGTGAATTCGTCGACACCACAGTGTGTTCGGCGAAAGCGCCGATCTTGGAGATATGACCTAACGGTTTGCCATCGGCGAGGTGGTGGCGGAATGTTCCATCGGTGGGCATTCCGGGCGTCAGGGTTCCGATGCCGGCGTCGCACAGGTATTCCATGCCGGTTGCGCACCAACGGCATTGGCCACAGACCGCGACGAACGACATCACCACGTGGTCGCCGGGCTCGACATCGGTTACGCCGGCGCCGACTTCGCGCACGATCCCCGAACCCTCGTGGCCGCCAATGGTGGGAAACATGGTGGGCAGCCCCATCGCCCGCAGCACCTCGTTGGGTGCTGCCATATCGCCCTTGAGGATGTGGTCGTCGGAGTGGCACAACCCGGCGGCGGCCATTTGGACCAGAACCTCGCCGGCGCGAGGAGGGTCTAGCTCGAATTCCTCAATGGACCAAGGGCCGCCGACGTCGTGCAGAATCGCCGCCCGGCTTCTCATGACGCCGGGGTGAAGGTGACTGGAAGCTTATTGGGCGACCGGAAGGTGTGTCCGACGATCTTGCACTCCGCGCCGGTGCCGTCGTCGGCTACCAGCGCCAGGTCCTCGACGCGGTCGAGCAGACTGTTCAGCATCACTCGGGTTTCCAGCCGGGCCAGGTGCATGCCCAGACACATGTGGATTCCGCCGGCGAAGGCGATGTGCGCGTGCCGCGTGCGGTTGATGTCGAAGGTGTCGGCGTCGGGCCAGCGGCTTTCGTCGCGGTTGGCAGAGCCCATGCAGACGTCGACCTGCGCGCCGGCCGGGATTGTCTTACCGCCCATTTCGACGTCCTCGGTGTTGGTCCGCATGACCATGGTCAGCGGGGTTTCCACCCGCAGCCCCTCCTCGATCGCGGCCGGAATCAACGACCGGTCCGCCCGGACCATCGCCAACTGTTCGGGGTGGGTCAACAGGAGATACAGCAGGTTGCCCGACGACCGGTAAGTCGTCTCCAGGCCCGCGGGCAGCAGCAGCCGCAAAAACGCGATGATGGCCTCGTCGGTCAGCTTCTCGCCATCGATCTCGGCGGCGACCAGGTCGCCGATGATGTCGTTCGTGAGTTTGCGACGCCGCTGCTCGACCTGGTTGAGGAAGTAGCCGTGCAACTCGTTAGCCGCAGCCAACCCCGCCATGATGTCGGTAGGGATCGAGATGAGGTCCAGCGACAGCCGCCGGAACATGTCGAGATCCTCGCGGGGCAGGCCCAGCAGTTCGGAGATGATTCGGGTCGGAAACTCGAACGTCAGCGCTTTGACCAGGTCGGCGTGGCCCTCGTGCTTGATTTCGTCGATCAACTGTTCACAGACCGGCCCGATGACCGATGGTTCCCAGCGTTCGAGTGCGGTCGCCCGGAAGGCCTTGGCCACCAGGCTGCGGTGGTCGTGATGCTCCTTGCCGCCCATCGCCAAGATGGTGTGGCCCATGACCAAACCGATCGTCTTGTCGTACTCGGCGGAGGTAAAGACGCGGTCGTCGCGGAACGCGCGGAACACGTCGTCGTAGCCGAACAGCATCCACTCGTCGCTCGGCCGCAGTTCTTCCGGCATCTGTTCGTAATCCATGAAGGCGCCGTGCCACACCGGATCATTGCGCCGCATGTATTCGAAGAAGATATAGGGGCTGGTTTCGCCGGTGAGGTCGAGAGTGACGGGCTCGTCAGGATCGGTGCGCAGCGTCATTGCCGCTCCTACGTGGTCGCTGGGCGCTCATTGGGATTGTCGCTATCATTGCATAAATAGCAACGAAGCCCAACGGCTTGTGGTGGTTACCGTAACGGGGACAGTATTGACCTGCATGATCGTCAGGAAGGCGGTGGTCCGGCCCATGCTGAAACGCCGATTGGTCTGCTCCCTCGATGAGTTGCCGCCGGGCACGATGAAGCTGGTCGAGGTCGGGAAGTTCGGCGTGGGCGTCTACAACGTGCGGGGGTCTTTGCACGCGATCGTTAACTACTGCTCCCACGAGGGTGCTCCGCTGTGCCTGGGCTACATCGGCGGAACCAACGAAGCCGACCCGGACGCACCGGACAGGCTGCGGCGCGCCCGCGACGGGAAGATCGTTCGGTGCCCTTGGCACAACTGGGAATTCGACATCACCACGGGCTGCAACATTGCCGATCCGCGGCGGCGCATCCGCACCTACCAAGTCGATGTCAGCGACGGCGAGGTGTACCTCACCGCATGATCGTCGACGCCAACGTCCAACCGCATTTCCGAGATAACGCCGAAATTCGCCGCTATCTCCCCGCCGCTCATCAACTGCGGGCGATCCCCGACGTCGAGCAGCAGTGGTATCAGGCGCCGGGCGGCGACTATCGCCAAGACCTCTACGGCGAGCACTACCCGGGGTCGGATCCCGAGACCGTCAGTCGGCACCTGTTCGAAGACGGGGGAGTCGACTACGCCATCTTGAACCCGTTGACTCGCGGCAACATTGCCGACTATCTGCTCAACAGCCGAATCTGCGCCGCGGTCAACGACTGGCTGCTCGACCGATGGCTGGAGCCCGACACCACCGGCCGTTTCCGCGGCACCATCCGGGTCAACCCCGAGGACCCCAAAGGTGCGGTCGCCGAGATCGAACGCCTTGCCGCGCATCCGAAGCTGGTGCAGGTCGGGGTTCCGATGCAGTCCCGCGAGCCATACGGCAAGCCGATGTTCGAGCCGATCTGGGAGGCCGCCGCCGCCCATGGGCTTCCAGTGACCGTACACATCAACGGCGGCAACGGCGTCGACTACCCGCCGACGTTCGCCGGCCACGCGCACACCTACCCCGGCTACGCGGCTTTCATGCCGCTGAATTATTTCGTCCACCTGGCCACGCTCATCGTCGAGGGTGTGTTCGGCCGACACCGCGATCTGAGGTTCGTCTTCGCCGACGGCGGCTATGACATCCTCACCCCGCTGATGTGGCGGCTGGACACGTTCTGGTTGTCGATGCGCGACCAGACGCCGTGGGTCGACCGCTATCCCAGCGAATACCTGCCCGCCCATGTCCGGTTCTGTTCGTCGGCATTCGACGGGCCGACCGACACCGGCCTGATGCAGCGCTGGATGGAGTTCTCCGGCACGGAAGACCTGCTGATGTACGGATCCGGTTACCCGCACTGGTCGACGTCGCCGCCGGAGGTGGCGGCCGCAGATCTTAAGGGGATCGATGCTGCGCAACGCGACAAAGTGTTGTGGCAGAACGCCAGTGAGCTCTACGGGCTTGAGGCAAGGGAGGCAGCGCGATGACCACGATCGAACGGATCGAATCGCAGACCGAAATCGCGGTGGCCATCGTCGACACCGATGTGCACCCGATGCCGGTCTCGTCCGAGGTACTCAAGTCCTATGCGCCCGCCGAATGGGTCGACAAGATCTGGCCGACCGGAAACGCTGTCACCCCGGTGTCGCATTTCTACGACACGCCGGACTCCTACAAGACCATGTCATTGCGGGTGGACGCGACTCCGCCCGGCGGCGGCTTCGCCGGCACCGACCCGGACTACGCCGCAAAACAACTGCTGATCGACGCCGGCGTCAGTATCGCGACGCTGGAGCCGATGTGCGACGCGCAGCTTCCGCAGGCCGAGCACGTATTGAAGTCCACCTACAACAACTGGCTCGCCGACGTCTGGTTGGACCAGAACAACGCGCACGGTCGCTGGCGGGGGTCGATCAGCGTCAGCGCTCAGGTGCCCGAGCAGGCGGCGCGCGAAGTCGAACGTTGGGCGGGCCATCCCTACATGGCGCAGGTGCTGATGACGCCGCAGACACGTGGAATCCCTTTCGGTAACCCGCATTTCGACCCGTTATACGAGGCTGCGGCGGCCAATGGCTTGCCGGTGGCGACGCACTTGATGGGGCAGACACCGTTCGAGCTGATTCCGCTGTACCCGGTCGGCAACCCGGCGCACTGGCATGATTTCTTCGCCTCCTGGCCGCTGCTGTACGTCTCGCATTTGATGAGCCTGGTCTTCGACGGCGCCTTCGACCGGCATCCCGATCTGCGGGTGGTGTTCATCGAAGGTGGCTTCACCTGGGCGATGCCGGTGATGTGGCGGATGGACCGGATCTGGGAAGCCCGCCGCGCCGACCTGCCGCAGGTTCGTCGCCGGCCGTCGGAATATGTCCGCGAACACGTCCGGTTCACCACCCAGCCGCTGGAAGACGCCGACGTCAGACAATTCCGTGAGTATCTGGAAATGATGGACCTCGGTGACAACCTGATGTTCTCGACGGACTATCCGCACTGGAGTTATGACTCGCCGGCGTATGCGATCAACCGTTTCCCCGCGGCGCACCGGGAGCGAATCATGCGCGGCAACGCGACCGCGCTGTATGGGTTGCCGGCGACCGTCAAAGCCCTGCCCGGCGATCAGCCGCCGGTCAGCGTGAGTTTTGAGTGACGCGCTGGCCGGGCTGGCCGCTGTAGTCCGCCAATACGACGCAAAGTGGTCGGCACTGGATCTCGCGGGCGTTGCCGACCTCTGGGAAGAGGACACGCCCCAGCCGGTGTACATCGGCGATGAGTACCCGACGCCGTTGATTGGCGCCGACGAACTCGAGCGGCACTGGGCACGCGTCGCCGGGCGGCTCAAGCGCGCGTCGGTGTCGTCACAGCTGCGGTCCGCCGATCTGCTCGCCGAGGGGTTCGCGCGTTGCGTCGTGTTGAGTCGATGGCGTTACACCGGACGCGAATCCGACGTCGAGCACAACGGCAGCAGCTGGATCACCTGGTTGCTGGTGGCGCGCGGCGGAACGTACCGCATCTTTCACCACATGGAGTCGCAGGTCTACCTTGATGACCATGACGACCGAGACCGATCGCGCCCGCCCGCGCGGCCTTAGCCGAATCGACCCGGCGCTCCGCGACGCCGCGGCTGGCATGGACATTGTCGAATTCCGTACGGAGTCACTTCTGGCCGAGCGGGAGCGTGGCGATCGGCTGGCTGCCGAGCGCGCGGCGGTCGTCGACACCGGCGGCGTGGAGATCGAAGACCGCGCCATCACCGGTCCAGCGGATGGGCGGCTGGGCCTGCGCCTCTACCGGGGCCTGACCAAGGCGGCAGCGCCGCTGGCGCTGTATGCGCACGGCGGCGGGTTCGTGACCGGAAATCTTGATACCGATCATCTGCACTGCGTGGACTTGGCCCGCGCGGCCGGCTGCCTGGTTGTTTCGGTGGACTACCGGCTGGCACCGGAGCACCCGTGCCCGGCAGCGCTCGACGACGTCGACGCGGCGTTTCGCTACGTCGTCGAGAACAGCGCCCGCTTAGGCGCGGACGCAACCCGCGTCGTGGTGATGGGCCGGGATGCGGGCGCGGCCCTGGCCGCCGCGTTGGCGCAGCGCATGTTCGACCAAGAGGGTCCGCCGATCCTGGCCCAGGTGCTGCACCAGCCGATGCTCGACTCCGACGCGACGCCGTCGCGACGGGAATTCCAGCGGACGCCGGGGCTCAACGGCCCCGCGGTGAGCCGCGCGTGGGGCCACTATCTCGGCCATAGTGCCGCGACAGCCCAGCACGTGCCGGCGCACCGGGCCAACTTGGAGGGATTGCCGCCGGCGTTCATCAGTTGCGCGGAGATCGACCCGTGTCGCGACGAAGCTATCGACTACGCCAATCGGCTGCTGCACGCCTACGTGCACACCGAACTGCACGTCGTCGCGGCGACGTTTCACGGGTTCGACTCGGCGGTGCCAGAGTGGGTCGTCTCCCGGGAAAGTGCCGCGCTGCACGCTCAGGTGCTTCGCCGCTCGTTTGCCATCTGAACATCTTCTCGGCGTTGGGTTCGGCTCAAACCGGCTGGAACTTGGTGATCAGCCACTTGCCGTCGACCTTGGTCAACGACACCAGCACGCTGCTTGACGCCATCACTGGATCGGGCCGGTCTTTGCTGACGGTGGCCTGGTTAACGAAGAGCAACACGACCGCCGAATTCGGGTGCATCTCGGACGCCGCCGCGCCCACGACCTGAGCTGTCGTTGTCAGCTTCTTTTCCTTGGCGGCGGGCGTCACAATCTCCCGGGTGAACTGGTCGTAGTAGTTCAGGAAATCGCCGGTGAGATGGGATTTCGCGGCGGCGAAGTCCTGGTTGAGGGTGTCCGGTTTGTAGGACAGCAACGCGACAGTGCCGTCGCGCGCGGCGTCGACCGCGCTTTTAGCGGCAGCGGCGTCGGTCTGCTGATCCGGCCGGTACTGCGTGACGAACAACCACGCTGCCAGTGCGCCGGAAACCAGCAGAAGCAGGGCGAGGACCACCGGGACGACTATGACGCGTCGGGCGCGCGCGACCTTGCCACCGATCCCCGAGGCCGCGTCGCCCGCGGTGGTCTCGTTGTCGCGCTGCGGTTCGCCGCCGTCCTCTGTGGCCGTTGTGGCCTTGTCGATTTCCACCCCGTCGCTGGGTTCGAGATCGGACGCGGCCTCGACGTTTCGCTCCTTGGTCTTGTCGTCCGCGCTCTTGCGCCGCTCCTCTTGCCCTTTCCGGATCGCACTGCCCTGTCTATCGTCGCCGGCGCGGCTCATAGCACGAACTCCACTTTCGAGATCTTCAATTGATCGCCGTCGCGGACCACTGACACCCGGAACCGAAAAGCCCGTGGATCATCTTTGGCGCCAGCTGAATTGGTGACCCGTTCGTGAGCCAGAACCAGAACCACCGCGGAATCTTTTCCCATCGACTCAACCGCGGTGGCGATGACCGATCCTTCGGTGACCGCTTTGGAGTCTTTTACCACCGAGGCGAAATCGTCGGCGCGACGCTGGAAGTCGTCCCTGAATTCGCCGGTGGCGCTGTCGAGTACCCGCTGGACGTCTTCGTTGGCCTTGTTGAAGTCCAACGATGTCAGGTTGACTACGCCCTGTTTGGCGGCCGCGGTGTAGGCGGCGGATCGCTGTCGTTCGGCCAGGACGGTGTGGTGATGCCATAGCATCCATCCGCTGGCTCCGAGCAGACCGCAGATGGTGACCGCGAGCAGACCGCCGATGACGCTGACGGCCACGGAGTTGAGGATGTTGGACGACCCGGCCATCGCCGGCACCGGCGATGGCGGCTGGGGTGGCTGGGTCTCCGCAGTGGCGTCCGCGGCATCGGCAACGGTGGTGTCGGCAGCTTCCACGGCGGTGGTGTCGGCGGCTTCCACGGCGGTGGAGTCTTCGGCATCCTCGCCATCTCGCGCGTGCGCCTCACGCCGCAATTTGATGGCCCGGGCGCGTGCACGCGCCGCCGCAGCCAGCGCTTCCGCCTCAGCGGCCTCGGCCTCGGCTTGCTCGGCCAACGCGATCGGGTCGGCCTTCCCCTGGGCGGAATCCTGCGACTGCTCGCCCGTGTCAGCCACGGCGACCACAGCTTCTCGGCGTCATTATCGACTGAACTCCGGTATCTCTTACTGTATTGCTCATTGCTACCATCGAAGGCACCAGTGAACCCCGACTGGGATCGAATCGGACGGAAGGTCCAGCCACCATCATGACTGCCGTCGATTCCCCCGAAAAGATACTCTTCGCCTCTACCAGCCAAGCTTTTCTGCAAAAAGAGGTTCCGCTGAGCCGGGTGCGCGAACTGCACGCGGCGGGCGTTGCCTTCGACCAGGCCTGGTGGCAGCGCGCCGCTGAGCTCGGTTGGACGGCTTTGCTGGTCCCCGAGGAACTCGGCGGTGGCAGCGTGTCGGGCGATGGAGTCGCCGATCTGGCGATGGTCGCCGAACTACTCGGAAAGACTGTGGCGCCCGGGCCGCTGTATCCCATCAGCACGGTGCTGGCCGGGCTGGTGGACTGTGCCGAGCGCCAATCGCATGCGGCGACGATCGAGTCGTTGATCTCCGGCGAAACGGTGGCCTCCTGGGCCGTCTACGAGCCGGGGCAGGGCTGGGCGCCCGATCAGCCGTCGGTGACCGCCACGCCGACCGATTCCGGCTACCGACTCGACGGCGTCAAAGACCGCGTGGAGGCGGGCGCCCAGAGCGACCTGCTGCTCGTGGTGGCCCAGAGCGACGACGGCGTGCGCCAGTTCCTGGTGCCTACCAACGCCCCCGGGGTGCAGGTCGAGTCGCAGCAGTCGCTCGATCTGGTCAAGCAATACGCCCGCGTGCATTTCGCCGACGTGGATGTCGAGCACAGCGCGGCCGTCGGCAGCGCCGCCGAGACCGCCGGATTGATCGACCGTCAAAGCCAAATTGCGCAAGCGCTGCAGTGCGCCGAAGTGGTCGGCATTCTGCAGACCGTTTTCGACTTCACCGTCGCATGGGCGTTGGACCGGCACACCTTCGGTCGGCCGCTGGCGTCCTACCAAGCACTCAAGCACCGCTTCGCCGATATGAAGATGTGGTTGGAGGCCTGCCGGGCGTCGACGGCAGCGGCGGTGGCCGCCATCTCCGCTCGTTCACCCGACGCCGGTGTGTCGGCCAGCATCGCCAAGTCCTATGTCGGGGAAATGGCCACCGAGATCGTCCAGGGCTGCGTGCAGATGCACGGTGGAATCGGCGTCACCTGGGAACACGATCTGCACGTTTACCTGCGACGGGTTGCGCTGTACCGGTCCATGTTCGGCACGCCCGAAGAGCACAATCTGCGGGTGTACCAGTGGCAGGAGGCAGGAAACCCCGCCCCGAGGTCTGCTTGATGGCCGAGGCTCACGGAACAGTGGCATCCACGGACGTGGAAACCATCGACGAATTCCGCGCCCGGGCCAGCGCCTGGCTGGCCGAAAACATGCCGGCCATCGATCCCGCGCATCCGCCGGCCGCCCACCGCGATGACGAACGCTGCTGGCAGCGGGCCCGCGAACTCCAAAAGCGGCTGTATGAAGGTGGATTCGCCGGAATCTGTTTTCCGCGCGAATACGGCGGGCTGGGCCTGGACTACGAATACCAGCGAGCATTCAACGAGGAGAGCTTCAGCTATGAGATGCCGCTGATCCTCAACACGCCGACGTTCACCATCTGCTGCGCCACGCTGCTCGACACCGGTAGCGAGGAACAGAAACGCCTGCGCATCGCGGCCGCGTTGCGCGGCGACGAGGTACTGGTTCAGCTGTTGTCCGAGCCCAGCGGCGGATCGGATCTCGCGGGTGTGATCACCCGCGCCGAGCGGGACGGCGACCGTTGGGTGATCAACGGCGCAAAGACGTGGAGCACCAGCGCATTCGCGGCCGACCACGGCTTGTGCCTAGCCCGCACCAATTGGGATGTGCCCAAGCACGATGGCCTCACCATGTTCTTGGTGCCGATCAAGCATCCCGGAATCACGTTGCGGCGCATCACTCAGCTAAACGGGTCGACAGAGTTCTGTGAAGAGTTTCTCGATGGTGTCGATGTGGGCGATGACGCCGTCGTAGGCGAGGTGAACGACGGCTGGACGGTTGCCTCACGCCAGCTCTACCACGAACGCCGCGCCGTCGGCGGGAGTTCGGAATTCGCCAGCGGCAGTGGCAGCGAGGGCGGCCGAACGACACCGGTGAACTACGCGGCGTTGGCCCGCAAGACCGGGCAAGCCGACAACGAGCGGGTCCAACAGATCGCCGGACGCGCGCTGGTGCACCGGGCGGTCAGCGACCAACTGGGCGAACACATCTACCGCAGCGTCCGCGACGGCACCCTGCCGCCAGCTGCCGGAACGCTGCTCCGGCTCTTCCACGCCGAGACGGTCACCCTGGAGATGGACGCCGGGCTGGCCATTACCGGAACCGCCGGGGTCGTCGGTGCGCAAGGGGAGGGCCTGGAGACCGGCCTGCGATACCTGTCCCGGCAAACCGTTTGCATCGGCGGCGGCACCAGCGAGTTGGCCCGCAACGTTATCGGCGAACGGGTGCTGAACTTCCCCCGCGAGTACGCAGCCGACCGTGGTGTGCCGTTCAGCCAGGTGCGGCACGGCAACTAGTACTTGGGGGCGACGGCGCCACCGGCGCTGCGGGGTTCGTGTTTTGCTATATGACTCGCTAAGCAGCGCGCGCTGCCGTACCGTCGGTCCATGATCACATCGATGTCGGAGCTCGGTGCCTCGTCGCGGCGCCGTGGCAGGTCGGGTGCAGTGCTGGTCATCGCCGCGACGATGATCGTCACAATGGCTGTGGGTGGGTGCTCGAAGAATACTTCCAACACCGGCGCATCCTCGACTACCGCGGCGACCGGCACGGCAAGCTCCGGTCCCGGAAATTCCTCCAGCCCAAGCAGTTCGGCCGTTCCCTCGGCGACGGCCAGTGCCCGCTTCGTGGGCGAGTGGCATGTCCACGATTCAAGCCTCAACATCGCCCCGACGACGGCCACCCTCACCGCGAGCGCGGGCATGGGCCCATGCATGCAAGACCCGAAGGCCCCCTGCTCGGAGACCGACCAGTTGGCGGTCACGTCTGGCAACGACACGCAGCTAACGCTCACGGTCACCGGCGTGAGCTACACCTTTAACGACTTTCAGACAGCCACGGTCAACCCCAGCCCTGGTCCGTCGACGGCGGTGGGTGACTCAATCCAGTTGCAATGGCAGGCGCCTGGCCTGCTCAAGGCGACGGTGCTAAAAGGCTTTCCCGGTATAGTGCGCGGCAATCCCTACTGGTGTGGTGCTGGCATTAGCCAAAGCGACGCGCAAAAGTGTGGCGCATAGGCGCTCATCGCTACCCGGGCATGGCGCGAGACTAGCGACCAAGCCGGTGAAAGCGCCCGCCTAGTTCCAAGCCGGGCTGAAACGCCCGCTGGCTGCGCGACAAGTTTCCGTTGAGGATCCGTATAGGGCCGCGCCACAGCCTTTTCTCGACAGCAACACGCCGCCGCGACGGCTCGAGAAAAGGACAACCCATGACCGGCATCTTCACCAACAAGTTCGCCGCCGCGGCACGGGGCGCCGGGCTCGCGGCCGTGTTCGGTACGGCCGCCGCTGCGTCCGTGGTCGGACTAGCCGGTGCGGCCCAGGCCGCTCCCGCGCCAAACACCAACCAGGTCGCCGCCAGGTACGCCAACCTCGCCGCCTCCGCGCCCGCCTGGCTCCAGCGACACCATTTCGGTGCGACCCCCGCGGCCCCCGGCGCTCCCACCCCGAGTGCCAACCACCGCGACGGGATGTACGGCAATCCCGCTGCGGCCGCGCCGTATTGGCGCCGGCAACACGCCTCCGACTGCGGAGAGATGGCGGCGGCCGATGTGATCGGTCAGATCACCGGCCACGAACCCACCGAGCCGCAGATCACCGCGGTGGCTGAAAGCATCCCCAGCGGTTACGGTCCCGGACCGATGTATAACCCGCCGGGCGGCACCGATTATCGAAATCTGCCGAAGCTGCTCGCGCACTACGGCATTCAGTCCAATGTAGTCGGTACCGATACCAGCGCACTGGAGCAGGATCTGGCCGGCAACCGCAAAGTGATCGTCCTCCTCAACGGCGAAACCATCTGGAACCAGCCCGGTAAGCGTACTTACCCGGACCACTTCGTGGTTCTCACCGGCATCGACACCAAAGCCGGTGTGGTGCACCTCAACGACAGTGGTCTCGGGACTGGCCGCGACGAGCAGGTTCCCATCGCCACCTTTGAGCAGGCGTGGGCCACCAGCCACGACACGGCTGTCGTAACCAAGTGACAGCAAACCCTGATTTAACGTCTTAGGACACTGGAGCGCGCCCGCGGCTATATCGTGCGGACCAGTCGGTGAGCAAGCAACTCAGCGAACCGCGCTGGATCCTCGGGCGTGCCGCCTTCAGCGAGAAGTGCTGTGCCGTAGAGCAGTTCGGCAGTTTCAGCCACCTTGGAAAGCTCCTCAGCGTCGTCGGCGCGGTCTTTGT
>Ga0335075_10004066_pt1 | contig 22935 bp, 21 predicted proteins | sample Lox_Sample_24_FD_206723 | JGI IMG/M metagenome (GOLD analysis project Ga0335075, IMG submission 206723) | Soil microbial communities from Loxahatchee National Wildlife Refuge, Florida, United States - Lox_Sample_2.4 | ecosystem: Environmental > Terrestrial > Soil > Wetlands | place: USA...
CGGCGAAGAAGCCGGTCAAAAGCTCCTGTCGGACCGTGCCGCATTGCCGGACGCCATCGTCTGCGCGAACGACCAGATGGCGATCGGCATGCTGCAGGCACTGGCCAGAGGCGGCGTCCGCGTGCCGGAGGACGTGTCGGTGACCGGTTTCGACGACATCTTCCCCGGCAGCCTGTACGAGCCGTCGCTCACCACCGTGCACCAGCCCATGCGGCTGCTGGGCGAGCGGGCCTGCGCCCGGCTGCTGGACCGCATCGCCCAGCCGGAGTTGCCGCCGCAAGTCGAGCTGCTGCCGACCGACCTGGTGCTCCGTAAGAGCTGCGGCTGCCCGCCCGGCACCGCGGTGCGGACGCTTACCCCGCAACCTGGCACCGCCAGCCTCGCCGCCGATCCTCTCCTCGAGGCCCCGGCCAGCCGGGGCCGCCGCCACGCCCGTCTGACCTGCGAGAGTTAGGAGCTGGGCGATGCCATTTATCCTCCGCCGGCTGGGGTTCTATGTCGTCGCGGCATGGGTAGCGCTGACCGTCAACTTCTTCCTCCCGCGGGCGGTGCCAGGCAACGCCGTCGAGGCCATCATGTCGAAGTTCCCCAGCCTCCAGCCCTCGGCCTACCGCGCTCTCGAGGCCATGCTCGGCGTCGGCCATGCCGGCTCGATCTGGCATCAGTACGTGTCCTACCTCAACGACGTCCTGCACCTCAACTTCGGCATTTCCTCAAGCGAGTACCCGGCACACGTGTCTACCCTGCTCGCCCAGACCATCCCGTGGACCCTCGCCTTGGTAGGCACGGCGACCGTGATCGCGTTCTTGCTCGGCACGTTGCTCGGCATCTTGGCCGGCTGGCGGCACGGCGGCTGGCTCGAGCGGCTACTGCCGGCACTGATGTTCCTCCAGGCGATCCCGTATTTCTTCCTCGCCCTGTTGCTGCTCTATGTGCTGGCCATCAACGTGCACATCTTCCCGATCGGCCAGGGCTACGCCGGCGGCCTGGTCCCCGGCTGGCACTGGAGCTTCATCAGCAGCGCGATCCTTCATTCGCTGCTGCCGGCCTTCACCATCGTGATCACGTCGGTCGCCGGCTGGATGCTGCAGATGCGGAACGTGATGATCACGACGATCGGCGAGGATTACGTGCTGGCCGCCCAGGCCAAAGGGCTGCGGGACCGGCGCGTCATCTTCGGATACGCAGCCCGGAACGCGCTCCTGCCGCAACTGCAGGGATTCGGCCTCGCGCTCGGCTTCGTCGTCTCCGGTGCCATCGTCATGGAGATCGTCTTCTCCTATCCCGGCATCGGACTGCTGCTGCTGAACGCGGTCACCTCCGACGACTACCCGCTGGCGCAGGCCATCTTCCTCGTGATCACTTTCGCCGTCCTGCTCGCCAATCTGATCGTCGACCTCGTCATCGTCGCCGTCGATCCCAGGGCCCGAACGAGAGAGGCAGCCTGATGACCACTGCCCTTCCGATCAATGTCGAGCTACCGGGGCTGTCGGGAGCCCCAGCCCGGCAGCTTGGCCGCTGGCGGCGGCTGCCGCTGAAGGCGAAGGCGGGCGTAATCCTGCTCGGGTTCTTCGTGCTCATCGCCATCATCGGGCCGCTCGTGACGCCCTACGACCCCGGCTTCCAGAACCCGAACCCGGCGCTCTCCATGAACGCGCCGAGTGCCGCACACCTGCTGGGCACCACCCAGAGCGGGCAGGACGTACTGTCGCAGCTGCTCGTCGGGATTCGATTGACCCTCGTGCTAGCGCTCCTGGTCGGCGTGATCGCCACCGCGTTGTCGGTCATCGTAGGCGTGGCCGCCGCCTTCCTCGGCGGTATCTGGGACGAGCTGCTGTCGCTGGCCATCAACGTGTTCCTGGTCATTCCGGCGTTGCCGCTACTGATTGTCCTGCTCGGCTACCTGCCGCACACCGGGCAGACCGCGACCATCCTGGTGCTCGCCGGGCTGGGCTGGCCGTGGGGAGCGCGGGTGATCCGCGCACAGACGCTGACGATCCGCAACCGCGACTTCATCGCCGCATCGCGCGAGTCCGGCGAGAGCAGCTGGCGAATCATCGTTTCCGAGATCGTCCCGAACGAGGTCAGCCTCATTGCCGCGAACTTCGTGAACACCGTGCTCTATGCGATCGGCGCCTCGGTCGCGCTCGCCTTCATCGGTGTGACCAACCTGTCCAGCTGGAGTCTCGGCACCATGCTCTACTGGGCGGAGAGCCAGCAGGCACTCCAGTTCGGAGCGTGGTGGTGGTTCGTGCCGCCGGGACTCGCCGTGGCGCTGATGGGCACGTCGCTCGTGCTGCTCAATACCGGCATCGATGAGCTGGGCAATCCCCGGCTGCGGGACGCGAACCAGCGCGCCAAGGTGAATGGCCGACGGCTACTGCCCACGGATCCGACTCCGGTGCTGCATGCCGCGCTGCCGTCCGAGCGGCGGAGTCCGGTCACCGCCTTCATGCGCTCGTTCTCCCGCAGCGCGTACGTATCCGATCGCGCGCAGCGTCTCTCCGCAGCCAAGCCAAGCGAGGGCGAGCGATGACCACTGACCTAGGCGACCCCGTTCCCGTCCCCGGAGCGGGCGGCGGAAGGTTCGCCGGCGAGCCGGTGCTGTCGATACGCGATCTTTCGGTCGCCTACCGCACGATGGCTGGCGATGTGCGTGCGGTCGACCGGGTGAGCATGGACCTGAACCCCGGCGAGATCGTCGGCCTGGTAGGCGAGAGCGGCTCGGGAAAGTCCACGCTTGCCTACGGTGCGACCCGGCTGTTGCGTGCGCCCGCGGTGATTACCGGCGGCAGCGTTCAGTATCAGGGCCGCCGGATGGACACGCCGGTCGACGTGCTGCAACTGAGCAATTCGCAACTCGCCGGGCTGCGCTGGCGAGAGATCGCCATCGTCTTCCAGAGCGCGATGAACGCCCTGAACCCGGTCATGAGCGTGCGCAACCAGCTGACCGATGTGATCCGCGCGCACCTGCGGCTGCCGTTGCGTGCGGCGACCGAGAAGGCGGCCGGGCTGCTGGACATGGTCGGCATCCCGCGCTCCCGGCTGCACAGCTACCCGCATGAGCTGTCCGGCGGCATGCGCCAGCGGATCATGATCGCGATGGCGCTGGCCACCGACCCTGAAGTGGTCATTATGGACGAGCCGACGACCGCGCTCGATGTCGTGGTGCAGCGCGAGATCCTCGGCCAGATTCTTGAGCTGAAAGAGCGTCTCGGCTTCGCGATCCTGTTCATCACGCATGACCTGTCCCTGCTGCTCGAGCTGGCCGACCGGATCGCTGTCATGTACGCGGGGCAGCTCATGGAGATCGGCACCGCGGCCGAGATTCATCACGAGCCCTCGCACCCCTACACCAAACGGCTGCTGCACTCGTTCCCGGCGCTGCGCGGGCCGCGCAAGGATCTGACCGGCATCCCCGGCACGCCGCCTGACCTGCACAGCCCTCCGCCAGGATGCCCGTTCCTGCCGCGCTGCACTGAAGGCACCGACGCGTGCAGCCGCATCGAGGTCAGGCTCTCGCGGGTCACCTCCTCCGCCGATCCCGAGCATCTGACCGCCTGCCCGTTCGTGCTGCCCGACCGGCCGGATGCCGCCGCCTCCGGTTCCGCAGTCAGCGTCCGGCCGAGCACCGAGGAGCTGACGACATGAGCAGCCAAGCAGCGGACGAGCAGCGACCCGCCGTCCTGGAGTCGGCGGCCGCTGCACGCGGCACGCTCGTGCTGGAAGCCGCCGGACTGACCAAGGACTTCCGGCTCGGCCGCGGCCAGATACTGCACGCGGTCCGTGACGTTTCCATCCGCCTGTACCGCGGCGCGGTCGTCGCGCTAGTCGGCGAGAGCGGATCCGGCAAGTCAACTGCCGCCCGCATGCTGGCTGGCCAGGAGCACCCGTCGGCTGGCACCATCCGGCTCAATGACCAGCTGGTCGAGCTGTCCGGACGGCGGGCGTTCCGGCGCTATAAGAGTGAGGTCCAGCTCGTCTTCCAGGACCCGTTCGCGTCGCTGAACCCCGCGCACACCGTGCGGCACCACATCGAACGTCCGCTCCGGCTGCATCGCGGGCAGCTATCTAAGGACGAACTGTGGAAGCAGGCTGCCGCCCTGATGGATCAGGTCCGCCTCACGCCTGCCGAGAATTTCCTGGCGAAGTACCCGCACGAGCTGTCCGGCGGGCAGCGCCAGCGGGTTTCATTCGCCAGGGCGCTGGCCGCCAACCCGAGCGTACTGCTGGCCGACGAGCCGGTCTCCATGCTGGACGTGTCCATCAGGCTCGAGATGCTGGCCCTACTTGACGACCTGCGGCAGCGATTCCAGCTAGCCCTGCTCTACATCACCCATGACATCGCCTCGGCACGTTACTTCGCCGACGAGATACTCGTGATGTACGCCGGGCAGGTCGTCGAGCGCGGACCGGCCGAGGACGTGACCCAGCAGCCCGCGCATCCGTACTCCCAGCTTCTGGTCAGCTCGGCTCCTGATCCTGACAACCTCGGCGCAGCCCTGCGAAATGGCACAGGACGTGACGGACGGCAGCCCGGCAGTGCCGGATCGCCGCCTGAGAACGCGTGCCAGTTCAGCGCCAGGTGCCCGCTCGCGATCGACCGATGCCGCGCGGAGGCGCCGCCGCTGCTTCAGATTTCGTCGTCCAGGGCCGCCGCGTGCTGGCGGCTGGACGCCGCAGCTCCTTCCCTCTATGCCGGGGGCGAAGGAGGTGGGAACGTTACGAGCTAGTTCACAGTCAGACGAACCCGCACCAGGTAGCACGTTACGCAGCACAAGCACGGGAAAGGTAAAAATGAGTGTTCATTATCAAGGCACCAGAAGGATGGTTGCCGTAGCGGCTGCCGGCCTGCTGGCAGCCGGGCTCGCGGCCTGCGGGTCGTCGGGCTCACCGGGCTCATCGGGCTCAGGGAGATCGTCGAGCACCATCATCATGGAGAGCTCGCCGGAAGACAGCATCACCCAGAACTTCAACCCGTTCACCCCGACCGCCGCCCCGCAGGGCATGGGCGCCACCGGGCTGATCTATGAGCCGCTGATCCAGTTCGACCTGGCTAAGGCGCCGGTGTACTACCCCTGGCTGGCCACGTCATACAGCTGGTCGAATGGCGACAAGTCGATCACCTTCGCGATCCGGCAGGGCGTGAAGTGGAACAACGGGACGCCAATGACGCCGGCCGATGTCGTGTTCACCTACAACCTGCTCAAGCAGTACCCGGCGATCAACCTAGCCGGGCTTCCGATCTCCAGCGTGAGCAGCTCGGGTAACAACGTCACGGTGAACTTCACGACGTCCGAGTACAACAACCTCCAGTTGGTCTCCGGCGTCCCGATCCTGCCGCAGGCAATCTGGAGCAAGGTCGGCAACCCGGCAAGCTACGTCGACAAGACGCCGGTCGGCACGGGGCCGTACAAGCTGAAGACCTTCACTCCGCAGGGCTTCACGCTGACGAAGAACCCGGACTACTGGCAGCTGTCGAAGGTGAAGATCCAGAACGTCTACTTCCCGGACTACACCGGTAACACGGCCGCGCTGGATGCGCTGTTCGCCGGCCAGATCGACTGGACCGGGAACTACATCCCCGGCATGAAGAAGGACTTCGTCGACAAGTCCCCCGCCTACCACCACTACTACGAGGCGTCCAACGGTGACGAGAGCTGGGAGCCGAACCTGACGAAGTGGCCGACCAATCAGCTGCCGGTGCGGAAGGCGATCAGCCTTGCGGTCTCCCGGACGCTGCTTGGCTCGGAGGGCGAGGCCGGACTGGAGAGCCCGGTCACAGAAGCGGGTGGCCTGACGTTGCCGTTCTTCTCCGCCTGGTCCGGGCCGGTCGCGTCGGACACCGTGTCGCCGAATGCGAACGCTGCCGCGGCCGAGAAGGTCCTGGAGAACGCCGGCTACACCAAGGGCAGTAACGGCTACTTCGAGAAGGGCGGCAAGGAAGTATCCCTGACGATCATCGCCCCCTCGGATTACACCGATATGTCCGAGGTCGACTCCATCGGCGCCCAGGAGCTGAGGGCCGCGGGTATCGACGCGACCTTCCAGCCTCTCACTGTCGACGCGTGGAACGCCGATGTCGCCGACGGCGACTTCCAGATGACCGAGCACTGGTCGAACGGCGGCATCACGCCGTACAACATGTATGACGGCTGGCTGAACAGCTCGCTCTCCACCGGCGCGTCCGCGAAGAACGCGACGGGCGACTATGAGCGGCTGGACGACCCGACCGTTGACGCCGAGCTGGCCAAATTGTCCGGCGCGACCTCGATCACGCAGCAAGCGACCGATCTCGTGCCTCTCGAGCAGTACGTCGCCGCGAACCTGCCGGTGATCCCGCTCGAGACTGCGGCGGAGTGGTTCGAGTACAACTCGCAGTACTTCGTCGGCTGGCCCACTCAGCAGAACCCCTACGAGAGCGGACAGCCCTCCGGCACCAACAACAGTGCCGGTTCAGGCACCGACGAGGTGGTCATCCTGCACCTGTCGCCTCGCAAGTAACGCTCTGAGGCAGTGAGCGGGCCCGCCCCCTGGCCCCCTCCGGGGGCGGGCCCGCTGCGTGCCACCACCGCTACGAAGGGAAGGACATGCTCACGAGTGCGCCGCGAATCGCCTTCAGCACCCTGGCGTTCCCGGACGCGACATTGGCCACAGCCGTGTCGCTCGGACGTTCCTGGGGCTACGCAGGTGTCGAGTTGCGGCTTGTCGATGGTGAACTGATCGAAGGGTCCATGCCCGCCGCTGCCCGCGCCGAGGTACGGCGGACGGTCGCAGCGGCCGGCCTGCCGATCGTGGCTGTCGACAGCTCGATCCGCCTTACCGGCGAGGATCCAGGTCCGGAGCTGCGCCAGTTCCTGGAGCTGGCCAGTGAATGGGAGGCGCCGCTGGTGCGCGTCTTCGGCGGCGCGCTTCCCGGCGACGAGCATGCGCGCCGCTCGCGGCTCGCCGAGGCAGCGCGAGTGCTCGAGGCGGCTGCCGGAGACGCCGAGCGGCTCGGCGTCGCCGTCGGTGTCGAGACCCACGACGCGTTCTCGGCCTCTAGCGTGGTGGCTGAGCTGCTGGCAATGGTCGAGTCGGAGTGGGTGGGAGCAGTGTGGGACAGCCATCACCCGCACCGCGTGGGCGAGCGGGCAGCTGAGGTCTACCAGAACATCGGCAGGCGAACGTTGCTCGCGCAGGTCAAGGACGCCCGGCGTGCTCCTGCCCGAGAGGACGGCTGGCAGCTCGTCTTGCTCGGCGAGGGAGAAGTGCCGGTGCGGGAGATGCTCAGGCTGCTCGCGGCAGGCGGCTACGACGGCTGGATCTCAGTCGAGTGGGAGAAACGCTGGCATCCTGAGATCGACGAGCCGGAGGTGGCGCTCCCTCAGCACCTGAAGTTGCTCGATACCTGGACGCAGGAACTTTGGGAGGCGGTATGAGCGAGGCATCCGTGGCCGGACTTGGCGACCCCGCCCGGCAGTACGGGTTCGGGATCGTCGGGGCCGGCGTCATCGCCCCGACACACGCCAAGGCGATTGCCGCGCTTCCGGCCGCCCGGCTGGTAGCGGTGACCGACGTGGTGCCCGAGTCCGCCAAGGCCTTCGCCGAGCGGCACGGCTGCGACGCGGTGCCCGATCTCGACGCGCTCCTCACCTGCGACGACATTGACGTCGTGTCGGTGTGCGTGCCGAGCGGTCTGCATGCGGAGATCGGCACCCAGGCGGCAGCGGCCGGTAAGCACCTGGTCGTCGAGAAGCCGATGGACGTCACCCTGGCTGCGGCTGACCGGCTCATCGACGCCGTACGCGCAGCCGGCGTCATGATGACCGTCATCTCGCAGCACCGTTTCGATCCAGGGCTCGTCGAACTGCGTCGCCTGCTGGATTCTGGCGCCCTCGGCCGTCTCGTGGTCGGCGACGCCAGTACGAAGTGGTATCGCACCCAGGGCTACTACGACAGCGCGGCCTGGCGGGGTACCCGCGCGCTCGACGGCGGGGCGCTGATGAACCAGGGCATCCACTACGTGGACCTGCTCCGCTGGAGCATGGGGCCAGTCGCCGAGGTGACGGCGGTTTGCACCACGCAGACCCATCAGATGGAAGCCGAGGACGTCGCACTCGCTGTACTGCGATTCAGCTCCGGCGCCGTCGGCACGATCGTCGCCAGCACAGCCATCTTCCCCGGCTTCGCGCAGCGGCTCGAGATCAGTGGCACGGACGGCACTGTGGTCATCGAGGACGGCGAGATCGTTCACCGGGCCTTCAGCGCAGAGCTTCCCGAGCCTGGTGACCGGGGCAGCCAGGTTGGCATGGGTGCCACTGTTCCGGGAGTCGCGGCCAACGCATCGGCCCTCGGAATCTCCAGTCACGCCGCGCAACTCGCCGATCTCCTTGCGGCAATCGACGAAGGCCGTCAGCCCCTGGTCACCGCCGAGAGCGGACGCGACACACTTGAGATCGTCTGCGCCGTTTACGAGTCGGCGCGCGAAGGTCGCGCCGTCGTCCTTCCCGCCGCGAGGGGCGAGGCGCACGACGCCGCCTTGCGATGACCTTCATCCTCAGCGGGTTCGCCGACGAAATCTCACCCGAGCTCGACGAACAGCTCGCGGTACTCGCCGCCGAGTCCATCTCGCATCTCGAGTTGCGAAGTGTGTGGTCGACCAATGTCGCCGACCTCGGCGGCAGCGAGCTCGCGAGCTTCCGCCACGCGCTGGATGACGCCGGGGTAGGAGTATCGGCGATCGGCTCACCGATCGGCAAGATCCAGGTCGAGGCTCCGCTCGGACCGGAGCTGGAGCGAATGCGGCGCGTGGCCGACATTGCCATCGAGCTCGGCACCCGGATCGTGCGCGTCTTTTCGTTCTTCGTGCCGCCGGGGACGCCGCCGGAGCGCCACCGCAGCGAGGTCATCGACCGCATGTGCGCCCTCACGCAGATCGCCGAAGACCGCGGGCTGATCCTGGCCCACGAAAACGAGAAGGAGATATACGGCGATCGTCCCGAGCGGTGCGCTGAGCTGATCACCGCCGTTGGCTCGCCTGCCTTCCGGGCAACCTTCGATGCGGCGAACTTCGTCCAGTGCGGCGTGCAGCCGCATACCGAAGGCTACGGCCTGCTCCGACCGTATCTTGTCTACCTCCAGGTCAAGGACGCGCTGGCCGCGACGGGTGAGGTGGTGCCGGCCGGCCAGGGCGACGGCCAGGTGCGCGAGACGCTGAGTGCGCTGCGGGACTCCGGCTTCGAGGGTTATGTGTCGCTGGAGCCGCATCTGGGGCAGGCCGGGCGCTTCGGCGGCTTCAGCGGCCCGCACGGGTTCCGCCGCGCCGCCCAAGCGCTGAAGGCGCTCCTCGACGAGTTGTCGATCTCCTGGCAATGAGGGCCGGGTGGCGCAACGAGGCCGGGTGGCGCAACGAGGCCGGGTGGCGCAACGAGGCCGGGTGGTGCAACGAGGCCGGGTGGCGGCGTAGCCCGCCGCTTCAGTCGTAGCTGGCCTCGATCAGCCAGCGGCCATCCTGCAGGGCAGCCAGCCAGGCGTTGCCGTCGTCGGTGATCAGCTGGAACCTGGCCTGACGGCGGGCATGCCGCGGATCCCACCACCGCTCGGTGACTGGCCAGGGCCCGGCCCAGGCAGTGATTGCCCTGGCCGGGCCGCCATCCGCGGAGAGCCGGGCGGGCGGCGCGGACAGCTGAGCTCGTCCGCTGACCGTCACCTCCCTACCCGCGTCATCGGTCACGCTGGCCGTCAGCGGCACGCCAAACACGGTCGCCGGAGCCGGAGCCGGGATCTGGTCCGGCCACGGGCGATCGGCCGGGCGCCGCGGTACTCCGTTATCTCCGAACGGCACGAGCAGTGCCTGGTCGGCTGGCCTGCGGCCGCCGGCCAGCACCGGCCGGGTCACCCGGTCGTGGCCGAGCATCGCCTGCACCCTGATTGCCGCGCGAGCCACCCGGTCGCTGGGCACCGAGTCGCCCCACAGCGCTAGCTGCCGCCCGGTGGCGCGGACCAGCTGATCCGGGACCAGCCGGAGCAGCGTGATCCCGGCCGCGCCATGCCAGCCATCGAGTTGCCAGCGAACACGCTCGGCCACGGCCAGCGCCGACAGCAGCCCGTCATGCCGCCACAGCCGGCTCAGCTCCTGGCCGTCGGCACAGCGCACCTGCACCTGGACCCGCACGCAGGCAAGCCCGGCGGCCGCCAGCCGGTCATGCATCTGGTCAGCCAGTGCCTTGGCCGCGAAGATAGCTGGCTCGGACTGCTCGGCAGGCGGATCAAACTCCAGCTGCACGGACAGATCAGCGGCGGGCGGCCGAGGGATCAGCGGCCGAGGGTCGAGCCCGCGGGCCAGCCGGCTGGCGAGTTTGCCAGGCGGCCCGAACCGGCTGGCGGCCTCGGTCGGTGGCAGTGCGGCAAGCTGGCCCAGCGTCTCGATGCCCAGCCTAGGCAGCAACTCGCAGAGCTCCGGCATACCCAGCACGCCCACCGGCAGCCCGGCCAGGAACTCCGGCGTCTCTCCCGGTGGCACCAGGAGCCCGGTCGGCCCAGCGCGCGCAGCCAGCCCGGCAGCAAACAGGCCGTCGGCGATCCCGGCCTGACAGCCGACCCCGGCCCGGCCGACGGCCTCGGTCAGTTTCCTGGCCAGCTCGGCTTCGCCGCCGAAGTAGCGCGCCGGGCCTCGGGTCGCGATCGCGCAGACGCCGGGCCGCAGCACCTCAACCTGCGGGCAGAAGTTCTCGACGACGGCGACTACCGACTCGAAGGCGCGCGCGGCGGCACTGTCACTGTCGTCGCTCACCGCGTCGCTGCCAGCACTGCCGCTGCCAGCACTGCCGCTGCCAGCACTGCCGTCGCTCACCGCGTCGCAGCCAGCACTGTCGCTGTCAGCACGGGCGCTGTGAGCACGGGCGCTGTCAGCACGGGCGCTATCGAGCCAGGCCGGACAGCGCAGCACGAGCACCCGGCGCGCAGCGGTGGCCTGACCCGTCATCCGTTGCTCACTAGCGGCTCGCCTGAATTGGCCAGCACAGTATCGGCCAGCACAGCACCGGCCAGCACAGCACCGGAGAAGCCGCCGCGACCGGGGAAACCACTGTGCGGGCTGGCCCCGGCGACGCCAGTGGGCTCAGCGGCTGCCATGACGGCACCGTCCGGACCCGGCAGCCACAACCATGCCGAACGCGCCCGCTCCCCCGCCCCGCGCCCGGTCGCAATCACCTGTGCCTTGCGCGCGCGCAGCCGTCCGTGCCCCGTGCCGATCCCGGTCCACTCCGCGTCCGCCACCAGCAGCCGGGATTGCGCGCCTGGCCAGTCCCCGGCGATCACGAGCACGCTGGAGTACCGGCGAGCTGCTGCCTCCAGCTTCCGCCGCAACTGGGCAGACGGCTGCTCCGGCGGCCGCAGCAGCACGATGTCGAATCCGTCGAGCAGCGATGCCACCACCTGCATCCAGCCCGGTCCAGGCTCAGCGACCAGCAGCACCCGCTCCGGGTCTAGCCCAGCCTGCGCCGCCGCCCGCAGGCCAACGGCCGGTACCCCTACTATCGAGCACCACGCACCGTCAGCTACCGCACCTGCAGCCAGCGCCAGCGACAGCAGTCCCCAGTCCCCCGTCGTCACCACCGAACCGCGCTGCAGCCCGCCGCCCGGCAGCAGCTCTCGCAGTGCCGGGAGGACAGGCAGCAGGCCCGCGCCAGTCAGCACGTCGTCCCGGTGGCGCATCGGGGATAGCGAGATGACCTGAGCTATCCCCGCTTCCATGCCACTACTATCGAACAGGTATTCGAGCTAGTCAAGTACCACTTCCCCGGCTACCACTTGACTCGCCAATCAGCGTGAAACCACTCAGCAGCGAACATTGCGGAACAACGTACCTGTACCCGCTGTTCGTAGTAAACCTCCTATATGAGCCATGGCAGCAAGCTGGCCAGCCGGAGGTTCGCACGGATCATCGTGCCCCTCGTGGTCATCATTGCCGGGCCGATCGCCCTGCTCCAGGCCGAACCCACGGCTGTCGCCCGCGACGTTGCGATGTCAGTGGCAGCCGGGACGCCAGCCAAACCAGTCGGCCCGGCCACCAAGCCACCCGGCACGGCAAGCAAACCAGCCGACCCGGCCACCAACCCCCCCGGCACGGCAACCAAAGCCGTCTATTTCCGCACCCTGCCGCCGGGCGCGAAGCTGCCTAGCGGCGCATATTGCGCCAAGCTCGTCAACTCCTCGCCGCTCCCCGAGGACAAGGCTGCCAACAAGCCGTACAACCAGCGGAAGGGCCGGCACGTCGGCGCGAAGTTCCTCGCCTACGACGGTCCGCAAGCGCAGAGGCTCGCGAAGCGAGTTAACGGCGACTTCACCGGGACCACCATCGACATACTCCGGTGGGCGGCCTGCAAATGGGGCATCAACCAGGACATCGTTTTCGCCCAAGCGGCCGTGGAGAGCTGGTGGCAGCAGGACACACTCGGCGGCTGGACTGACTCGTCCGCGTGCCAGCCCGGTCGCTTGCTCGGGCAGCAGCGCAAGCCCGGCCAGTGTCCGGTGACCTATGGGATCCTGCAGAACACCTACGAGCCCGGCGGCACGCCAGCCGGCTGGCCGGCCATCTCACGGTCCACAGCGATGAACGCCGATGCCGCCTACGCGGTCTGGCGGTCATGCTTCGACGGCTACGAAACCTGGCTCAACACCATGCCCAGAGGTAGTCAGTACCACAAAGGCGACGTCTGGGGCTGCGTCGGACGCTGGTTCTCGGGCCAATGGCGAAACCCGCCCGCACTCGCCTACATCGCGCAGGTCAAGAAGTACCTGCGCGAGAAGATCTGGCTGACGCCGGACTTCCAGCAAGGGCACTGACGGACCAGCAGGGGCACTCACGGAACGGCGCGCATCGCTCGCTTCCCCGCCGGACGCAGCCTGCCCCAACCTAAGGCTTCTGTCGCGGTAGCAGCGAAAGCCTTACTTCCACCGTGTGCAAATCTGCCCAAATAGAACAAAGCGGCGTGCGTGCAGCGTCCTCGGCGGGCGGCCGACACGTCCAGATCGGCCCGATGATCTTCATGGATGCGGATCTAGGGGGCCAATAGCACCCCTCAGGTCACATCGATCATGGTCGCTGGCCGGGATCCGGGCCCGCAGAGCGCGAGCGGACGGCCGGCGCGCCAGCACCACCTGCCACCAACCCCCGCCGTCCCCGCCCGCCACCGGCCCACCAGCGCCACCTGCCACCAACCCCCGCCATCCCCGCCTGCCACAAGCGCGCCAGCACCACCTGCACCAACCCCGGCCGTCCCCGCCCGCCACCGGCCCACCAGCACCACCTGCCACCAACCCCCGCCATCCCCGCCCGCCACAAGCGCGCCAGCACCACATGCACCAACTCCCGGAGTCCGCACCGCCACCGGCGCAGCAGGGCCACCTTCCCCGACCACGGCCGGCCCCACCACGGCCGCGCCGCCCCCCCACCGCGGCCGCCCACTCCCACCGTTCGCACCGCCCACTCCCACCGTTCGCGCCGCCCACTCCCACGGGCTGCACCGCTCACTACCACCGGCCATGACATCGGCGTTCCCGGCATAGTGACGGCTGGCGGCGCGTTGACGTCAGATGTAATGTTGTAATTCCTGACGTGGAGAGCAGCATGACATCTGATTCACCCCTCGACGCGTACTCCCGGACAGTCTCCGGTGTCGCGGCGGAGCTAACCCCCAGAGTGGCAAGCCTGCGCGTGCCCAGTCCCGGCAGCCGGGCCCGCGGCGAGGGCCTGGGCTCAGCGGTGATCTATACGCCTGACGGGTTCCTGCTCACCAACGCGCATGTCGTCGGGCGGGCCGAGCACGGCACCGCACTGTTCTCTGACGGCACAAGCGCGGACTTCCGCGTGGTCGGCGCGGACCCGTTGTCTGACCTGGCAGTAGTCAGGGCCGACAGCCCGACGCCGAACACGGCCCTCCTCGGCGAGGCCGACGAGCTTGTGGTGGGACAGCTTGTCGTCGCTGTGGGCAGCCCGCTCGGCTTGACCGGCTCGGTGACAGCCGGAGTCGTCAGCGCGCTTGGCCGGTCGCTGCCCACGAGCGCCGGTGCCAGAGCCAGTCTGATCGAGGACGTGATCCAGACCGACGCCGCACTCAATCCCGGGAACTCCGGCGGCGCCCTCGCTGATTCGCATGCCCGGATCGTTGGCATCAATACCGCCGTCGCCGGCGTGGGGCTCGGCCTCGCCGTGCCCATCAACGCGACAACCCGCAAGATCATCGCGGCACTCATGCGCGATGGCAAGGTCAGGCGTGCCTATCTCGGCATCGTGAGCGTGCCGGCCCCGCTGCCGGAGAAGCTGCGCGAGCGGTTCGGACGGCCCAGTGGACTGCGGGTCGCCGAGGTCGTGCCGAACGGGCCAGCTGCGCGGGCTGGACTACGACCTGGCGACTTGCTGCTGACCGCAGGCGGCCGGCCCGTGACCAGAGCACAGGACCTGCAGAAGCTGATGTTCAGCGAGGCGATCGGGCGCCCTCTCGCCATCACCGTCATGCGGAACGGCGCACTCGTGGATGTCATCGCCGAGCCGGCTGAACTCGTCGCGGCCTGACTGCCGCTAACCGCTCGGTTACTGTATTCAGTACAAGCGCTTAATGTCTATTACCTCGCCTTTGCCGTTAGCGAGGAATTGCGTGAAGCCGCCAGTATCCGGGCATGAATGTCCCAGCGCTAGGTATCAGGCGCATCACTGAATTCAGCGCTGCTGACTTAACCTGTGCGGCATGCCGGCCAGTGCCAAGCAGTCAGTACTTACCAGGTATGCCTTCTCGTGGATTTACCTTGCTGCAGTATGCGCTGCCGAGATCGTGTACACGCTACTTCCGCAAAACGACCGGGCCGCCGCCTTGCGATGGGCTAGCACCAGCGTCCACAACCTGCGCCACCAACCGGTCACGAGCCTCGTCGCCTCGGCCTTCTTCATAGGCAGTCACCTGCTCGCATGGCCGGTCCTGATCTCGCTCGCAGTGTTCGGCGCCAACCATGCCCTTGGCAACTGGCGCACGGCGCTGACCTGCGCGGTTGCCCACGTCGTCGGCACGCTGGTCAGCGAGGGCATAGTTGCGTACCGGCTGTCGCATGGCAGCCTCCCGGGAGCGGACCGGTACCTGATCGACGTCGGGATGTCCTATGTCGTGATATCGGCGATCGCCGTCGCCCTGCTCTACGGGCCGTGGCTGGCTAGAGCCGCAGCCGCTGCGGACTTGCTGCTACTGATCTTTGCCGGACACATCTTTGCCGGGCTCAGTGAACTCCAAGTAGCCTCGGTCGGCCACCTCACTGCCATGCTTACCGGGGCTGTTGCTGGCAGCTTCCTAATCTGGCAACGGCATCGCCGAAAGGCGCACCCTTTATTCGATTGAGCTTCGGTATCCTCCCGGCGGAAACCCGGACGGCGGCTGCTAAGTTGGGCTCGACAATCGTCAGTCGCGGGGTCCCGGAAGACTGACGGCCGGGGACTATGGGTAGTACCCCTTCCTTGAGTTTCAAGCCTTAGCTAACTTTTCAATCACGCGGATTGAGCTTCGCATGAGCTTTGACGTGCACGGGCATGCCCAGCTGCAACCAGCACAGCCCCGGCCAACGCAGGCGGGGTCAGCACACTCGCTGTTCACGACAGTGGCAGCGCGACCGCGGTCGGCGCGGATCTGGCTTTGGATTGCCATGGCCGGCATCGGCGCGTCGCTCGTCACCATCGTCGTGGTCTCGCTTGGGCGACAGTCCTGGATGGGGCCGCCCCTGCCGATGCCGCGGATCGGCCCGCCGTTTGAGCTCGCCAGCTTGCATCTGTCGCTGAACAGCGTGGCAGTCGCCCTGTGGCTGTCCGCGCTCGCGGGCGGTCTCGGGGTCACGGCGGGCCTCATCGCCGTCCGGAAGGGAGCACGGCCGCCAGTCCGGCTACTGCTCATCACGGCGGCAACTGTGGTCGCGGTGCTGACACTCCTGCCGCCGGTCGGCTCGACGGACGCTCTCGATTACATGGCATTCGGCCGGATAATGGTCCTTGGCCACAGCCCGTACATCATGGTGCCCTGGGACCTCATCCACATGCATGACGCGGTGGGCAAGTCCATCCCCTGGGAGTGGGGCCGCAATACGACGCTCTATGGCCCGGCGGCCACAATCGAGGAGTTCGTGGCGGCCAAGCTCGGCGGAACCTCGGCAGCGCGTATCGTGTTCTGGCTCAAGCTCGCGAACGCTGCGGCGTTCGGCCTGGTCAGCTATACCGCGGACCGGCTGCTGCGCTCGGATCCCGCCTTGCGGCTGCGGGCGCACCTGCTGTGGACCGTCAACCCCCTGCTGATCTGGCAGCTCATCGCGGCCGCCCACCTGGACGTGCTGGCCGCTGCCGCCGGAATGCTGGGCCTGATCGTGGCCGGAGGCTGGCCGACGGCACCGGCTGCCGGTCATCCGCCGCTCGGGCGGGTGCTGGCCGGCGGCGCGCTTATCGGCCTGGCCGCCGACATAAAGATCGACTTCATTCTTTTCGGGCTGGGCCTTCTCTGGGCACTCCGCCGCACGCCCGCGTCCTGCGCTGTCGCGGTCTGCGGCATGCTCGCCGTGCTGCTACCGAGCTACGCCTGGTTCGGACTGCCAGCCATCTCGTCCGTGCAGAACCGCGACGACCGGACAACTGCCGACAACTTCTACCAGCTCTTCTCGCACGCCAGGTACGGCTTCCTCATGCAGCACGTCGGGCTCATCGCGACCATCCTGGTGATCGGACTGGCCATCGTCACGCTGTCTCGGCTCCCCGGCCAGTCAACGGCACAGCCAGCGATCTTTGCCGCGCTAGCGCTGAGCGTTGCCTGGCTGTTCGTCTGGCAGTACCAGTTGCCCTCCTACGAGTCGATGGTGATCTGCCTGCTCATCTTGATGCCCGTCGGCTGGCTTGACTGGCTGGTGATCGCGCGCCTGACCGCAGCCACCATCGCGCTGATGCCGGGCAATCCGACCCCGCTGCAGTCGCATCTGCTGGCCAAGATCGCCTACGACAACATCACACTGGCCGTTCCGATCGTGCTGCTTGCAGCTGTCGCCGTACTGATTGGGGGATGCCTGCTCCAGCGGCGGGTCAGACCGCAGATAGTCGCGCCCGCGTCCTGACGGACCGCTTCGCTGCCCTGCCGCCTGCGGACCGGCTCAGCTGCTCGTCACCGGATTGGGCGCGAGCTCCGCCGGGCCGGCCGGGCCGACCGTGGCGCGGCGGCGCGTAGCTTCGCTGCTCACCGCCAGCACTGCGAGCTGCACGAACAGCATGAGCCCGGTCAGCACGAAAAGGTTGCCGGTGATCAGCTGAATGCCGTGCCAGTGGTACTCGGCGTACCCCGGCCGGTCCCCCAGCAGCGCGAACGTGCCGGGGTTGGTGTTCGGCGGAATCCAGATCAGGCCCTCGGAAAAGCCTCCGAGGTCGAGCGGCTGTCCCCAGAGAAAGCCAGGCCAGGCGCCGAAGATCGCAGTCAGCAGGCCAGCTCCGGCTAGGTAAGCCCACCGGAGCGATCGGCGTGCCCGGATTCCGTAGACCACCAGGACAGTGACGGCCGGCGCGATCCAGACCCAGTGGTGATCCCAGCTAATCGGTGACACGAGCAAGCCGGTCAGCGCACAGGTCAGCACGCCCACGGTTCGGTGCCCGGCGCGGTCCAGCGCCGCCGCCGACGCAATGCCGACGATCAGCGCGACGCATGCCGCGACGTGCCACAACGGCTGGCCCGCGGCAATGCTGCCGGACAGCCGTGTGATCAGGCCCTCCAGAGACTGATTGCCCTCCCAGGCGGGGAATCCCGTGCGGCTGCTATTCAGGAACAAACCGTCCAGCCACCAGGAGCGCGAGTCTGCGGGCAGCACTATGGCACCCAGCACCGCCGTGGCCGCGAACGTGCCGGCTGCGACGGCCGCCTGGCGGAACCGGCGGGTCAGCAGCAGGTACGGGATGAATATCAGCGGCACCAGCTTGATCCCGGCAGCGATGCCGACCCCGGCCCCCTTCCACCACCGGCGATCTGGCTGTCCCAGGTCCCACATGATCAGCGCCATGAGCACCAGCTCGATCTGGCCCAGGTACAGCGTGCGTTGCACCGGCTCGATCCACAGCAGCGCACCGGCCAGCAGCAGCGTGCCGCCTAGCCGCGCAGAGCCGGCCCGGTAGCCAAGGGCGCCGAGCGTGACCCAGATCGCCGTGGCCAGTGCCGCGATGTTCACTGCGATGGACAGCTTCAGCAACAGCGTCCAGGACGGCAGCACCAAGACGGTGAAGACCATCGCGGCGAACGGAGGATAGGTGAACTTCAATCCGTGCCCGGGCCAGTCATACAACGGCGCAGCAAGTCTGCGGTTATAGGCCGGCGCCTGCTGCGCGACGACCTTTCCGCCAAGCCGGTAGACGTGCAGGTCGACAGGGACCAGCCAGCGGTCCATCGGATGCGTCAGGATGAACGTGCAGTAGCACGCCATCATTACCGCGAACACGATCACGCCAGCGAACAGCAGCATGGTGCCGGCAGCCGGCCGGGTTCGGCGCGAGTCAACCGCGGTCACATCAGCGTGACGCGGGCTCGCGTCGGGCGTGATCACGGGTCAGCCGTCCGGGACAATGCCGCCGGCTGTGAAGTTCCCGGAAGAGTGTGCACGTGCCACGGTAACTCCCGGCCAGACGCTGGTCCGCGGCGTAAACCAGCCTGTGACTGCACGATGATCGGGAAATTAGCTACCCGATACCCGCCGGTTGCGGGATGTGCACCACCACGCGAGAAGTCGCCCTGCCGCATAGCACACAGCACCGCCAGCGCCGACGAAGAAACCGATCGGCCAGTTAGTCTCGAACGACGCAGCAATCGCCACCCAGACTGTCACGACGGCCAGGACAACGGACAGGCCCATCGCTGCCATCGGGCTTGCCGCTAGCGACCGGGCCGCGGCTGGCGGCCCGATCATCAGGCTGAAAATGAGGAGCGCGCCCACGACCGGGAGCGTCAAGCTTGTCGCGAGCGCGACGATCACCAGGAAGATCAGTTCCATCCGCGCGGTGCTAATGCCCGCGGCCGCGCTCGACTCCGGTGCCAGCGACGACATCAGCATCGGCCGGAACAGCAGCAGGACCGCCAGCACGCACACTGCGCCGAGTATCGCGACCGGCAGGATCTCGGTCGTGCTGACTCCGAGTACCTCGCCGAACAACAGCGAGAAGATCTCCGACGAGTACTCGACGGTGAAGCTGAGGAACAGCGCGCCAAGCCCGAGCATCAGGACAAGGACCAGCGCGGTCGCCACATCGCGCCGCGCGCGTCTGCTCAGCCAGCCGATGCCAAGCGATCCGGCCAGCGCGAACAATCCCAGACCGACGAGTGTGTTGATGCCGAGCAAACTGGCTCCGGCCGCTCCGGCGAACGCGCCCTGGGGCACAGCGTCCGCCACGAAGGCGGCGCCACGCAGCACCACGAAGAAGCCGACCACGCCGGCGATGACCGCGACGATCGAGGCGGTGACCCACGCATTGACCATGAATGGCTCGAACATGGCCGCCTAGCCGTTCACTCGTCGGGCCCGCCCGGTCAGCTGGGCACCAATGAATCCGACAAAGATCAGCGTGACGATGAAAAAGCTCACCGGCCAGCCGTCGTGGCTCGGCGGCCAAGTGAAGCTGTCGTAGGCCAGCACCACGCCAAGCCAGGTCATCGCGACTGCGATCACCGCCGCGGCTACAGTGGCGCGGCCAGGTGAGCTGGTCAGCCGGAGGGCGATCGCCGCTGGCCCGACGAGCAGAGCCGTCGACAAAATCGCGCCCACCGTGACGGCAGCCAGCGACACCGCTAGCGCGATCGCCATCAGGCACGCGAGCCCGGTCAGCCGGACTCGCACGCCGCGTGCCGCCGCCACGTCAGCGCTGACCGAGCTGAGCAGGAGCGGCCGGTACAAGATGGCGATGACCGCGAGCGCCGGCACGCCGAAGCCCACGACCAGCGGAACCGCGTTGCTCCCGATCGTGAACATGGAGCCGAACAAGATCGTCACCGCGGCTCCGGTGGTCGAAGTCGAGGTGGTATCCCAGTACAGGAACAACGCAGCCAGCCCGAGACCGGCGCCGCGCACGATCCCGGTCGCCAGGTCGCGACCGCGCGGACGGCGGATCCCGATCATGTCCATGATCCCGGCCGCGATGACGCCTGTCCCCGCGAAACCCCACAGCGGGCTGATGCTCGCCAGGAACGAGGCAGACCCGCCCGTGACTGCCAGGTCAGCGAGGGCATGTCCGGAGTAAGACTGGCCGCGCAGCACCGTGAACGTGCCGACCACGCCCGACACGAGAGCCGCCATCCCGCCAGCGACCAGCGCTACGTGCACCGGCGAACTGGCAAAGAAGCCGGGCGCGAACAAGAGGCGGAACACCGAGCTCACTGCTGTATCTCAAGGCCGCTCAGGGCCCCGTCCGCCGAGTGGTCTGGATGACCAGGAGCGGCCGCGGTCTCGTCCCCGGCCAGGATCTCGAACCCGTCGCCCGCATGCCCGACCACTAGCACGCGGCCGTGCCCGTGCAGCACGTCGACGTGGTGGCCATAAAGAGCGCTCAGCACGTCCTCGCGGATGACCTCTTCGGTAGTGCCGCTCGCTGCCCGGCCTGCGGCGAGATACACGACCCGGTCCATGACCGGCAGCAGCGGATTCATCTCATGCGCCGAGATCAGCACGGATACCTGCTGGCGCTGGGTGATCTTCGCGAGGAGCGAGATGATCTCCTGCGCGCTGCCGATGTCCAGGTTAGCCAGCGGCTCGTCGAGCAGTAGCAGCTTCGGCTGGCTGATCAGCGCATGCGCGATCATTACTCGCTGCTGCTCGCCACCGGACAGGTTGCCAACCCGCTGGTTGGCGAACCTGGTCGCGTCGACCGCCTCGAGCATCTCATCGACCCGCAGGCGCCGCTGCCGCGACGGAAACGGGATGCCGAGCCGGTTCCCGTCCAGGCCGAGACCGACCAGGTCCCGTGCCCGTACCGGCATGTCAGGGTCGAGCTGGATCTTCTGGGGAACGTAGCCGACTAGCCCCCGGCCCTTTGCCCGGCCGCCGATGCTGACGCGCCCTCCGGTCACTGGCTGGAGGCCGAGTATCACCCGCAGCAGCGTCGTCTTGCCCGCGCCATTAGATCCGATCAGCCCGACCAACTCGCCCGGGCCGACTGCGAAGCAGACGTTGTCAAGAATCTGCCGGCCCGCAAGCTGGACGCTGACTCCCTCGACGGCCAGCACCTGGCCGCTGATTTCGCCAGGCTGGGCCGAGTCGCTCACTGCCATCGTCACCGCCATCAGAGTTTCTCCGTGGAGACCTTACTGGCGACCGCCTTGCGGAGCGCGTTGACTTCGGCCACCATCCACGACTGATAGTTGTAACCCGGCGTCGGCATGGTCTCGTAGACCCCGACGACCGGGATGCCGTAGCGGTGGGCGGCCGCCAGGAATGACGCGGTCAGGGAGTCGGTGACCTGCTGGTTGTAGACAAAGACCTTGACCTTGTGCTGCGCGAACAGGCTGTCTTCCAGCGACACGTACTGCGGCGACGGGTCGACTCCGTTCATGATGTCGGCCTGCAGCCCGAACGGGGTCTTGATGTCGGTACCGGCGGCCTGCAGCATGTAGTCTCCGACCGGCTCGGTGACGGCCACGGGCGTCCCGCCGTAAGCGGCCTTGAACTGCGCGATCGCGGAATACCACGGCTTCAGCGAGTTGTCGAACTTCGCAACGTTGGCGCGGAAGTACGCTGCGTGACCCGGGCTGAGCTTCGACAGATCGTCAGCGATCGCTTTGGCCACCGCCGGCATCGTCTTCGGCGAGTACCACAGGTGCGGGTTCGGCGTGCTGTCGGGCAGGCCGAGCAGGTCCTGAACGTCGATCACTTTGCGGCTTGAGCTGGGCGAACTGCTCTCGATCTTGTTCATGTAGGTGTCGTAGCCGATGCCGTTCTGCACGATGAGCTGAGCGCCGGCTACTTCTCTGGCCACCGCCGGGCTCGCTTCAAAGGTGTGCGGGTCGGTGTTCGGATTGCTCTCGATGGCGCTGACCGCTATGTACTTCCCGCCGATCTGCGAGATGACATTGGCGTATTCGTTCTCAGCGCCCACTGCGCGCACAAGGGCGCCCGGACTGGTCCCGGCAGAACTTGCCGAGCAGGCTGTGGCGAACAGGCCAGCCATGGCGGCAATTGAGATAGCAGCGAACGCATGACGGACTTGCATACCGGCGCTCCAGCAGTTTCTTCGGACTAAGCACGATGAGTTGATTACTCGAACCAGGCGGGGTGCGTGCTTGGAGCCCCGGACCCGCTTAGTGTTAATGAAAACCATAACCATTTTCAGCAGGCACCGTCAACTCGGTTCCGTAACCCCTCGCAAGCCGCCCACGGCCATCGCCGAGGCCCCGTGCGGCCGCTGGCCGACTTTTCATCCGAACCAGCGTCCTCACGCGAACTTATATGGCGTTATGACCGATTCTTGACTCACGTTCCGAATGAAAAGACGGCTTATGCGCAGTCTTTGCTCACCACCGCAAGCCAGTTGCCGTCCGGGTCAGCGACATAGGCCCGGCGCAGGCCAGAGACGTGACCGCTGTGCGGCTCGATGAGCACGGGCGCGCCAGCGGCACGCAGCGAATTGACGGTGTCGTCGGTCCAGTCAACCCAGACCACGAGCTCCATCGGATGGCCAGCCACCGGCTCGGGCAGCCCTTCCGCGACGACGGCGTCGCGGCTGCTGATCGCGATCGTCACGTCGCCAAGCCTTAGTTCTACGTGCGACGGCCGCCCCTCTGCCGGCGTCCTGAACGTCTGCGTGCCGCCGAGCTGGTCACGGTAGAAAGCGACCGCCCGCTCCACGTCGGCGCTGTACAGGTTGGGCATGACGGACTTGGTCATCGGTGTCGCTCCCCTATCTGCTTGCCGTCTGCG
>Ga0335075_10004067_pt1 | contig 22935 bp, 21 predicted proteins | sample Lox_Sample_24_FD_206723 | JGI IMG/M metagenome (GOLD analysis project Ga0335075, IMG submission 206723) | Soil microbial communities from Loxahatchee National Wildlife Refuge, Florida, United States - Lox_Sample_2.4 | ecosystem: Environmental > Terrestrial > Soil > Wetlands | place: USA...
TGCTGCAGTACGCCGGCGGCATCTTGATGGTGACGCCCAACATGTCAAGCGTGCTGCACAAGATCAGCGAGCTGTATGACCGGATCGCGTTCGCCGCGGTCGGCCGGTACAACGAGTACGAGAACCTGCGGAAGGCCGGTGTCACCTACGCCGACATCACCGGATACCAATTCGACCGCACCGATGTGACGGCCCGCGGCATCGCGAACTGGTACGCGCAGAATCTCGGTGAGATCTTCACCCAGAGCCTCAAGCCGTTCGAGGTGGAGATCGTCGTCGCCGAAGTGGGCGCGACGCCGGACTCCGACCAGATCTACCGGATCACCTTCGACGGCTCGGTGACAGAAGAGCCGGGCTTCGTCGCGTTCGGCGGTCAGGCCGACCAGGTGACCGCGCAGCTCAAGGAGCGGTTCTCCGACGGGATGTCGCTGACCGAGGCCCTTGGCGCCGCGCTGGACGCGCTGACCGCCCGGCCCCCGGGCGCTGCGCCGAACGGAGAGCCGTCCGCGCTCGGCGCCGCCCAGCTCGAGGTGGCGATCCTGGACCGGGCCCGGGCGCACCGGACCTTCCGCCGCTTGTACGGCCCGCGCCTTGAGGAACTCCTCGCGGAAAGCCGTGCCGCGACCGCGGCCTCGTCAGCACCGGAGTCGGAGCCCGCCCCGGAGTCCGGTGCGGGCCCTGAGGAGCCCCCCACGGGTCCCGCCCCCGGCAGCCAGGACGGTGCCCCTAAGCCCCCGTCGGACAAGTAGCCGCGGAACTGCCTACAGCGGGATGTTGGCGTGGTTCCCGCGGCGCTGCGGAGCCGCCGCGATCGCGCTGGCGATCTCGGCGGCCGTGCCGGCGGGCGAGATGATCTCATCCACGACGCCGATCTCCACCGCCCGGGCCAGGCCGCCGACGGTCGCCTCGTGCTCTGCCGCCAGTGCCGTCTCCGCCTCGTGCAGCTCCTCGGCGGGGACGGTCGCCAGCCGGCGCCGGTGCAGGATGCGGACCGCCGCGACAGACCCCATGACGGCGACCTCGGCGTCCGGCCAGGCGAAGACGCGAGTCGCCCCTAGCGCCCGCGAGTTCATCGCGATGTACGCGCCGCCGTACGCCTTACGGGTAACGAGGGTGACGCGCGGCACGGTCGCCTCGGCGAAGGCGTGCAGCAGCTTGGCGCCGCGGCGCACCACGCCGTCCCACTCCTGGCCGACCCCGGGCAGGTATCCAGGCGTGTCGACAAGCACGATCAGCGGCACCCCGAACGCGTCGCAGAACCGAACGAACCGCGCCGCCTTCTCCGCAGCCGAACTGTCCAGGCAGCCGCCGAGCCGTACCGGGTTGTTCGCGATCACGCCGACGGTGCGGCCCGCGAACCGGCCCAGGATCGTCACGATGTTCGGCGCCCACTTCGGGTGCAGTTCTATGTTGGTTTTCCGGGGGGTTGAAGGGGGGTCGTCCCCCCTAGGGCCAGCAGAGCCGGGACCGTCGAGCAGCCGGGACGTCAGCAAGTGCACGTCGTAGGCGCGGCGCGCCGAGTCCGGCAGCGCCCCGGACAGGTCGCGCGAGGCCACGGTCTCCGGCGAGACCTTGCCTTGCTCGCACAGCAGCGACGCGAGCGAGCGCGCGTAAGAAAGCGCCTCGGTGTCATCCGAAGCGACCAGGTGCACCACGCCCGACCGCCGGCTGTGCGGCTCGGGACCGCCAAGCCGGGCCATGTCCACCTCCTCGCCAGTGACCGAACGCACCACGTCGGGCCCGGTCACGAAGATCCGTCCCTGGCCGGAGAGGATGACGATGTCGGTCAGGGCCGGACCGTAGGCGGCGCCGCCCGCCGCCGGGCCGAGCACCACGGAGATCTGCGGTACCACGCCGGACGCCGCGGTCATCGCCGCGAAGACGGTGCCGACGCCGTGCAGGCTGGCCGCTCCCTCGGCCAGGCGGGCGCCGCCGGAGTGCCACAGGCCGATGACCGGGACGCCGCGGGCGACAGCCTCGTCGTAGGCCGCGACGATCACGGCGCAGCCTTTCGCGCCCGTCGCCCCGCCCTGCACCCGGGGGTCCGAGGCGAAGGCCACGACGCCGTTGCCCTCGATCAACCCGGCCGCGGCGACCGCGCCGCTGCCCTCGGGGGCGCTCAGCGTCTCCATCGTGCCCTCGTCGAACAGCGCCTCGAGCCGGACGGCCGGATCGCGGGGGAGCGAAGAACGGGCTGGGGATGTCTCTTCAACGGCTGTCATGGATCAGCCCTCCTCTGCAGCGCCAACGTACTCAGTGAAGGCGAGCGACACGTTGTGCCCGCCGAAGCCGAACGCGTTGTTCAGCACGGCCATCGGCCCGTCCGCGGGCGGCTTGAGCGGCCGCGGCGCGGTGGCGATGTCCACCGTCACCTCGTCGTCGAGGTCATCCAGGTTGACGGTCGGCGGCGCCTGCCGGGTGTGCAGCGCCATGATCGCGGCGACCGACTCCACCGCGCCGGCCCCGCCGAGCAGGTGGCCGGTCATCGATTTCGTCGAGGTCACCACGCAGCCACTCGCGGCGGGCCCGAGCGCGGCCGCGATGGCCTGCGCCTCGGTCGCGTCGCCTTCCGGCGTGGAGGTGGCATGCGCGTTCACGTGCACCACTTGCTCGGGGATGAGCCCGGCGTTTTGTATGGCGCAGCTGATGGCGTGCCGCACCCCGGCTCCGTCCGGTGCCGGGTGGGCGATGTGGTAGGCGTCCGAGGAGTACCCGGCGCCCGCCGCCACCGCGTAGATCCGCGCGTTCCGCGCGCGGGCGTGCTCGAGGGACTCGAGCACCACGATGCCGGCCCCTTCGCCGAGCACGAACCCGTCGCGGCCCTTGTCGAACGGGCGCGACGCTCGTTCCGGCTCGTCATTGCGGGTGGACATCGCGCGCATCACGGCGAACGCGCCGATGTTCAAGGCCACGATGGCGGCTTCCGCCCCTCCGGCCACGACGACGTCGGCGCGGCCGGAGCGGATCATGTCGATGCCGTACCCGATGGCCTCGGCACCGGACGCGCACGCGCTCACCGCGGCGTGCGCGCCCGCGCGTGCGCCGAGTTCTATGCTGATCCAGCCGGCCGCGCCGTTCGGCATCAGCATGGGAACCGTGAAGGGTGAGATGCGCTCCCATCCCTTCTCACGCAGGGCGTCGTAGGCCGCCAGCGTGGAGCCGATTCCGCCGATGCCGCTGGTGACCGCCACGCCAAGCCGCCACGGGTCCACCGAGGGCGCGCCCGCGTCCGCCCAGGCCTCGCGGGCCGCGACCAGCGCGAGTTGCTCGCACCGGTCCATGCGGCGCGCTTGGACCCGGCCGACCACGGCCACCGGGTCGGCCGCGGCGGGTGCCGCGATCTGCACCGGCAGCGACTTCACCCAATCCTCGGTGATGCGGCGCACTCCGCTGTTGCCGGAGAGCATCGCCGACCAGGTGGACGCGACATCACCGCCGAGCGGCGTGGTCGCGCCGAGTCCGGTGACGACGACGCTTCCCTGGTCGTTGTTGCTCACTGGGCGCTCCTCGTTGTGTGTGCTGATGCGATCCGGGGCCGGGGCTATTCCCTGCCCTCGCATGCCCGATATATTTGCTTTTCCATCGGGCGTGCGATCCGGGGCCGGGGCTATTCCCTGCCCTCGCATGCCCGATATATTTGCTTTTCCATCGGGCATGCAGCCGGGGGGTTCCGGGGGGTCGCCCCCCGGGTATTAAGAGTTCTTGCTCACGAAGTTGATGACGTCCTGGACGGTCTTGAGGTCCTTGAGCTGCTCGTCCGGGATCTCGACGCCGAACTTGTCCTGGGCCGCCACCGCGATCTCGACCATCGACAGCGAGTCGATGTCGAGGTCCTCGACGAAGTTCTTGTCCGGCGTCACCTCGTCGGCCGGCACGCCCGCGATCTCGTCGATGATCTCGGCGAGCCCGGCGAGTATCTCCTGGTCAGTCACTGTTACTCCTTTTGTGTGTGGGGGAAGCGGTGCCCCGGGATCGGGCCCGGCTAGGGTACCGTGATCACCTGCGCGGCATAACACAGTCCGGCGCCGAACCCGAGCAGCAGAGCCGGCGTTCCCGGCTGCAGCCTGCCTTGCTCCGCCATCCAGGACAGCGCGAGCGGGATCGACGCCGACGACGTGTTCCCGGAGTGCACGATGTCGTCGGCCACCCGCTCGCGGGGGATGCCGAGCTTGCGGGCGATCGCCTCGATGATACGGAGGTTCGCCTGGTGCGGCACGAAAGCCGATATGTCCGCCGGGGTGACGCCCGCCCGCGTGCACGCCTCGAGCGCCACCGGCGCGAGCGCCGTCGTGGCCCAGCGGAACACCGCCTGCCCATCCTGCCTTAGCGCCCCGGTGCGCCCGGTGATCGTGATCCGCTCGGCCATGTCCCCGGCGCTACCCCACACCACCGGGCCGATGCCAGACGGCTCGCCGTCCGGAGCCGGGCCCACGACCGCTGCCCCGGCGCCATCCGCGAAGATGATGCAGGTCGACCGGTCGGTCCAGTCCAACCACGAGCTCAGCTTCTCCGCGCCGATCACAAGAACATGCCGTGCGCTGCCCGCTCGCACCGAATCTGACGCCGCGCCGATCGCGTAGCTGAACCCGGCACACGCCGCGTTCAGGTCGTAGGCGCCCGGCGCGGTGATGCCGAGCCGGTAGGCGACGGAGGAGGCCACGTTCGGTATCGGGACTTCCGGCGTGCAGGTGGCGACGATCACCAAGTCGATGCTCTCCGGGGTCAGGCCGCTCGCCGCGAGCGCCTTGGCTCCGGCGACCTCGGCCATGTCCGTGACGGTCTCGTCATCCGCGGCGATCCGGCGGCTGGCGATCCCGACCCGGGAGCGGATCCACTCGTCGTTCGTGTCGACGAACTTGGCCAGGTCGTCATTGGTGACGACCTTATCCGGCTGGTATCCGCCGAACGCCAGGATGCGCGCGCCGTTCACTGGTCCTCCTTCGGTTCGAGCCGTACCAGCGGCTGTCCTTCACTCACCGGGTCGCCGTCCTCGGCCAGCCACTCGACCAGGGTGGCCGCCTGCGGCGCGGCTACCGGCCGCTCACCGCTGCGGGCGACGACATGCCCGAGCACCGCGCCCGCGGGCACCGTAGCGCCGACCGCCGCCGTGGCCGCCCCTGGCGGGTATTCCGAACGGAACGTGCCCGCTCCAGGCGACACCACGATTCTCCATTCCAGTGGCTGTCCGCCAGGCGGCGTCGCGTAGCCCGCCGTGGCGGACGCGTGCGCCGCGATGAGGTCGCGCGCGGCGTCTAGCTGGTCCGGTGTCTTGAGCGCGAGCACTTCGACGCCCGGCAGCCCCCGCTTCCCCAGCCCGGCCAGCGTGCCGGCCGGCGGCAGCTCGATCATCGCGGTCACCCCGATGTCCGACATCGTGGCCATGCACAGGTCCCAGCGGACCGGCGCGGCGACCTGAGCGATAATCCGCTCTATCCAGGTCTGGCCCGAGGTGATGACGGCCCCGTCCGCGTTGGAGATCAGCGTGATTGAGGGGTGCTTGACCACGGTTCCCGCGGCGGCCTTGGCCAGCGCCTCGGCGGCCGGGGCCATGTGCTTGGTGTGGAACGCGCCCGCGACCCGCAGTGGCCGCAGCCGCGCGCCCTGCGGCGGGTGGGCGGCGAAGGGCTCGAGCTGGCTCAGCGTGCCGCCCGCCACGATCTGCCCGGCGCCGTTTACGTTCGCCGGAGTCAGTCCCGCCTCGGCGATCGCGGCGAGAACCGTGGCCTCGTCGCCGCCGAGCACCGCGGTCATCCCGGTCGGCTCGATCGCTGTCGCCCCAGCCATCGCCTCGCCGCGCACCCGGGTCAGCCGCACCGCGTCCGCGGCGCTGAGCACCCCGGCGATGGCGCCGGCGGCAAGCTCCCCGACGCTGTGCCCGGCGACCGCGTCCGGCTCGCCGGGCAGCAGTCCGGCGGCGGCGAGCGCCGCGGCAACGAGCAGGGGCTGGGCGACCGCGGTGTCGGTGATCTCTTCGGCGCTGGCGGTCGTGCCGTAGCCGATCAGGTCACGGCCTGCCAGCTCGGACCAGGCGCCGATTTGTTCGGCGAGGCCGGGTAGCTCCAGCCAGGGGGAGAGAAATCCCGGAGTCTGCGAGCCCTGCCCGGGGGCGGTGATGATCAGCACGTTGTCAACCATGCCCTGTAGGAGTCCGCCACACCGATAACGAACGAGACGAAGTTTTGCGCTAATAATTTGTAGCTATTCGCTAAAAATCGTTCACCTGACCGTCACCGCCTCGTCACCCAACGGCGGATGCCGGTGGATGCCCGCGATACCCAGCGCGGCGGCGGCGAGCAGGTCTACCGGGGAAGCCTCGCCGCCGGTGACGCCGATCGCCTCTGGGCCCCGGTCAGTACGGCCACGTTAGCCGCGGCCGGCCGAGAGGCGGCCGAGGATGATGGCTATCCACAGCGTGAAGCCGTCGCGGCCGACCGAGGGAGTGTACTCGGTCAGCTCGGCGACCCGGCGGAGCCGGTAGCGGACCGTGTTCGGGTGGACGAACAACATCCGGGCTGTCGCCTCGAGCGAGGATCCCTGCTCCAGGTAGGTAGCGAGCGTGTCGAGCAGCGCGGCGCCGCCGGCAAGCAGCGGCTGGTACACCTGCGTGAGCAGGATGCTCACCGCGTCGGCGTCCCCGTTCAGGGCGCGCTCGGGCAGCAGTTCGTCGGCGCCCACCGGGCGCGGGGCGTCCGGCCAGGCGGGCGCGGCGCGCTGCCCGGCCAGCGCGGCGCGCGCCGACACCGACGCCGAACGCAGGTCGCGCACTGCCGGCCCCACCACGACCGGCCCGGGGCCGAACCGGCCAGCCAGCCGCTCCGCGGCCCCCATCGGGTCGTCGGTGCCGCCGAGCACCAGGATCAGCCGGCTGCCCTGCACGCTGGCCAGCAAGTCCAGGCGCGCGCGCCGCGCCTGGGTGCGCAGCTCGTCGATGAGCGGCTCGGCATCCTCGCCGTCGGTGCTGCCGGCGATCACCGACACGGGAGAGGAGGACCAGTTCAGCGCCGAGGCCCATGAGTTCAGCGACTCCTGCGCTTCGCCGCGCACCAGCGAGTCGACGACCAGGGCCTCGAGCCGCGCGTCCCATGCGCCGCGGGCCTCCGCGGTCCGCGCGTACACCTGCGCCGCGCTGAACGCGATCTCGCGGGTGTAGACCAGGACCGCCTCGCGCAGTTCGGTCTCCGCGCCCGGCGCCGCGAGCATGTCCACCTGGTTCTCCACCACGTCGATGATGACGCGGACCATCTCCACCGCGCGCTGCAGGCTGACCGCCCTGGCAAGTTCGCGCGGCGCGGTGCCGAAGACCTCCATGGCAGCGGGACGGGTCCGTTCGGGATGCTTGATCCAGTTGACGAACGCGGCGATGGCGGCCTGCGCGACAAGGCCGAGCCACGACCTGTTCTCCGCCGACATCTTGCGAAACCAGGGGAGCCGCTCGTCCATCGCCGCGATCGCGGCGGTCCCCAGTGCGCCCATCGATCGCTCGATCCGCCGCACGGTCTCCGGATGGACCCTGCTCGCGGACACCGCGTCGGCGCTCCGCGCGCCGTTTCCGGCGCCCTGCCGCTTTGCCTGCACACCCACCAGAGTGCCACGCGCGCGGCGATGCTCGCCCGCGCGTCACTCCGCGGCGTCGGTGACGCGCAGGGCCCGCCCTGGCGCCCTAGTCCTGGCGGCCCGGCTACGGCAGCAGCAATTCGCCGATTGGCGCTCTCCCGCGGGCGATTCCCTGCCCGCAATTGCCGCAAAGCCCTTAAATGGGCACATGATCGTGAAGATATTTTTCCTAGCGTACGATTTTCATCGTATAAGTACTAAAAGCTTACGCCGAGAAATAAGTCTTCGTGATCATGCAAGTCGTCGAGCACTTGCATGATCACCTTCGGGCGTGAGCGGCGAATCAGGCAAGCCCTGCCGCCGGCCTTTGGGACCCCGGAGAACACCCCAGCAACGGGCCGGGGCAGTGCCTCGGCGTGACCCTCGAACCCTGGACCGGTCCCAGCGGCCGCGCCTACACCACTCACCCCACCAAGTACCAGCTGCGAGGATGGACGCCGGCTAGCCAAGCGCCTCGCTGACCGGGAGGTCCAGCTTGTACTTGGCGATCGCGAGCCCCGGCAGCGACGGGTCGACCGCTCCCGCCTTGACCAGCGACGCCAGCACCGCCAGCGTGATCGACTCCGCGTCCACGTGGAAGAACCGGCGGGCGGCCGGGCGCGTGTCGGAGAAGCCGAACCCGTCCGTGCCCAGCGACTCGTACGGCGCGGGCACCCAGCGGGCGATCTGGTCCGGCACCGCGCGGATCCAGTCCGAGACCGCGACCATCGGGCCCGGGGCACCGGTCAGCACGGACGTGACGTAGGGCACCCGCTGTTCCGCTGACGGGTGCAACAGGTTCCACGACTCGCAGGCCAGCGCGTCCCGGCGCAGCTCGGTCCACGAGGTCGCCGACCACACGTCCGCGGCCACGCCCCAGTCGGAAGCGAGCAGGGCCGCGGCGTCGAGCGCCTGCCGCATGGCCACGCCAGAGGCGAGGATCTGGGCGCGCGGGACAGACTGCCCCTGTCGTTCCGAAGAGACCTCAGGAGCCCGCGCGTAGCGGTACAGGCCCCGCAAGATCCCCTCGTCCAAGGCCGCGGGGCCGCCCTCGACGGCGGGCGCCGCCGGCTGCGGGTACGGCTCGTTGTAGACCGTGAGGTAGTAGAAGATGTTCTCGCCGTCCGGGTGCTCCGGCGTGGCGTCGTACATCCGGCGCAGCGCGTCCTTGGTGATCACGGCGATCTCGTAGGCCCAGGCCGGGTCGTACGATACGCATGCCTCCGACACCGAGGCGAGCAGCAGCGAATGCCCGTCGTTGTGCTGCAGGCCCTCACCGGTCAGGGTGGTCCGCCCGGCCGTCGCGCCGAGCAGGAAACCCCGCCCGAGCTGGTCGCCGAGCGCCCACATCTGGTCGCCCGTCCGCTGCCACCCGAACATCGAATAGAACACGTATACCGGGATCATGTGCGTCCCGTGCGTGGCGTACGAGGTGCCCGCCGCGATTACCGACCCCATCGCGCCGGCCTCGCTGATGCCCTCGTGCAGGATCTGACCGCGCGTCGACTCCTTGTACGACAGCAGCAGGTTGCGGTCTACCGCCTCGTAGGTCTGGCCCTGCGGCGAGTAGATCTTCGCGGTCGGGAACAGCGAGTCCATGCCGAACGTCCGGGCCTCGTCCGGGATGATCGGCACGAACCTGTCGCCGATGACCGGGTCCTTCATCAGGTCCTTGAGCAGCCGGACGAACGCCATCGTGGTGGCGACCGACTGCTTGCCCGATCCCGTGCGGTACTCGTCGTAGACCGTGTCCGGCGGCTGCGGCAGCGGCTTGGCGCGTACTACCCGGCGGGGGAGCATCCCGCCGAGCGCGGCCCGCCGCTCCTTCATGTACCTGATCTCGTCGCTGTCCGGTCCCGGGTGGTAGTAGGGCGGGAGTTCGGCTTCCAGGGCCGAGTCCGGTATCGGCAAGTAGAGGCGGTCGCGGAACTCCTTGAGCTCGGCCACGGTGAGCTTCTTCATCTGGTGCGTGGCGTTGCGCGCCTCGAAGTCCTTGCCGAGCGTCCAGCCCTTGATCGTGTGGGTGAGGATGACCGTCGGCTGGCCTACGTGCTCGCGCGCCGCCTTGAACGCCGCGTACACCTTGCGGTAGTCGTGCCCGCCGCGGGACAGGTTGCGCAGCTCATCGTCGGACAGGTGCCCGACCATCTTGCGCAACCGCGGGTCGCTGCCGAAGAAGTGCTCGCGGATGTACTCCCCGGACTCCACGCTGTAGGTCTGGAACTGCCCGTCCGGCGTGGTGTTCATCGTGTTGACCAGCACGCCGTCGGTGTCCTGTGCCAGCAGCGGGTCCCAGTCGCGGCCCCAGATGACCTTGATCACGTTCCAGCCGGCGCCGCGGAAGAACGCCTCAAGCTCCTGGATGATCTTGCCGTTGCCGCGCACCGGGCCGTCCAGTCGCTGCAGGTTGCAGTTGATCACGAACGTGAGGTTGTCCAGCTCCTCGCGGGCGGCCAGGCCGATGGCGCCGAGCGCCTCCGGCTCGTCCATCTCGCCGTCGCCGAGGAACGCCCACACGTGCGAACGCGACGTGTCGTGCAGTTCCCTGGCCAGCAGGTAGCGGTTGAACCGCGCCTGGTAGATCGCGTTGAGCGGGCTGAGCCCCATGGATACGGTGGGGAACTCCCAGAAGTCCGGCATGAGGCGCGGGTGCGGGTAGGACGGCAGGCCGCCGCCGCGGTGCGACAGCTCCTGGCGGAACCCGTCGAGGTGGGTCTCGGTCAGCCGCCCCTCGAGGAACGCCCGGGCGTAGATGCCCGGGGCGGCGTGACCCTGGATGAACACCTGGTCACCAGACTCGCCGTGATCCTTGCCGCGGAAGAAGTGGTTGAACCCGACCTCGTACAGGGACGCGGCAGACGCATAAGTCGCGATGTGTCCGCCTACGCCAAGACCGGGGCGGTTCGCCCGCGACACCATGATCGCGGCGTTCCACCGGATGTAAGCGCGGATGCGGCGTTCGACGTACTCGTCACCGGGGAACCACGGCTCCCGTTCCGGCGGGATCGTGTTGATGTAATCGGTGCTGCGCAGGCCGGGCACCCCGACCTGCTGCTCGCGCGCCCGCTCCAGCAGGCGCAGCATGAGGTAACGGGCCCGTCCCCGGCCGCGGGTGCGGGTAACGGCGTCGAACGAGTCGACCCATTCCCTCGTCTCATCCGGGTCGATGTCCGGCAGCTGCGTGGGCAGCCCGTCACTGATGATCGAGTAGCGCTGGCGTCCGGAAGCCACGGGGTAGCCTCGCCTTCCGCAGTTCGGGGCGGCTCATGGCCGCGGTGACTAACTTTGTTGTCCAGACCAATCGTCGTACGAGTTGGCCGGAATTGCATCTCTACCAAACGGTAACCGGTGCGGCCGGTGCCTCCCGCCACCTCGTCGCCAGCCTGTCGCCGGCTTGAGGTCGCGGGAATCGGCCCTATCGATTACGGTACGTGTCAGCGACTGTCGCGGGAGGCCGTGGGTAACGCTTACCCGCGGTGGGAAAGATCAATATATGGCGGCGGTTTCCAAGGCTGGGCGGATTGCCACTTGCGCGCGGGGCCGACCCAGTGTGGACTGTCCCAACAAGAAGTACTGACGCGGCCACTGACGCTCACGGCGGCTGGGGGGCGCGGGGAAGGATTCGGAGGAAGTCAGTGAGCGCGACCGCGCGCCAGGCGCAGGACGAACGCGGCCAGGCGGAGCGGCTCGGCATCAAGCCGGGCCAGGTGGTGCAGGAAATCGGCTACGACACCGATTGCGACGAGCAGTTGCGCGACGCGATCGCGGCGGTCGATGGCGTTGAACTCGTCGATGAGGACTACGACGACGTCGTCGACGTGGTGCTGATGTGGTGGCGGGACGGTGACGGAGATCTCGTCGAGTCGCTGATCGACGCACTCACGCCGCTCGCCGGTGGGGGGTATATCTGGCTGCTCACCCCCAAGGCGGGCAGACCCGGGCATGTCGAGCCGAGCGATATCGGGGAGGCGGCTCCCGCGGCCGGCCTGTCCCAGACGTCCAGCGTGAGCGCCGGGCGGGACTGGTCGGGTTCCCGGCTGGTGGCGCCCAAGGCCCGGCGCTGACTCGCCGCGCACAGTTTCCTTTCAGGAGCCCGGGCGGGCAGTGGCGCCTGGCGCATGTCGCCAGTGGCAGACTTAGCGTGACAAGCCTAGCTCAGCGCTCGTTGAGAGGATCAGCATGGCAGTTGAGATCGGGGACGAGGCCCCGGACTTCGAGCTTCCCGACCAGCACGGCACGCCAGTGAAGCTGTCCGGCTTCCGCGGCAAGAAGAACGTGGTGCTTGTGTTCTACCCGCTGGCGTTCAGCGGCGTGTGCACAGGTGAGCTGTGCGCGATGCGCGACGAATTCCCCGAGGTCAGCAGGGACGACGTGGAACTGCTCACGGTGTCAGTGGACTCCACCTTCGCCCACCGGGCCTGGTCGGACGCGGAGAAGTTCCAGTTCGGGCTGCTGTCCGACTTTTGGCCGCACGGGGAAGTCGCCAAGGCCTACGGCGTTTTCAGCGACGAGCGCGGCGTGTCCACCCGGGGGACGTTCGTCATCGACAAGGAGGGAGTCGTGCGCTGGAAGGTGGTCAACCCTATCCCGCAGGCACGCGACATCGCCGACTACCAGAGGGCGCTCGCCGCCCTCGCGTGAGCTTGTGAGCTCTCGACCCTTGGACGGGAGGGTGCGAGGTGCCGTGTTACCGGTGTGGCACGCGGCAGGTGGACCCGGAGCACGGGAAGAGCCCGTGGAAACGGGGCGTCCTCCGCGAGCACCAGGTGCTCGTCTGCCCGGCCTGCCAGCCGGCCGCCGACGCGGACCTGGACCGCTGTGCCCGCTGCGGCAGCAAGCACCTGATCAGACGGCTGGACCAGGTGGAATGCCTGGACTGCCGCCTGATCAGGGAAGCCGGACTAGAGCCTGTGGTCCCGGCAGCCGCTTCGCCGGGCGTGGCGCCCGCGCTCGGCGGACCTGGTGGTAATCCGCACGGCGGCGGTGCCTCCGGCGGCGGCGCGGCGCGCGGCCCGGGCGAGGGCGCCGCGCCGGGCCGTCAGGGAAGCGACCCCGCGCTAGCCGCCGAAGTCGCCCGCGCGCTTGAGAAGGTCCTCGGCCGGCGCTGAACGTTCCGTCCGGTGGCTGAACGCTTCCGGCGCCCGGCTGTCCGGCGCCCGGCTGTCCGGCGCCCGGCTGTCCGGCTCGCGCGGTTTAGGTCCTGGGGCGATCGGTAGCGAATGGGGGAGTCCGGAACAGAAGGGACAGACAGCCATGAAGGTTCGCGACGTGATGACCCCCGACCCGGTCGGCGTGCACTACGACCAGGCGATCAGTGACGCGGCGCGGGTTATGCGGGACGCCGGGGTCGGCGCGGTTCTGGTGGTCAACGGCCAGTTGCTGAGCGGCGTGGTCACCGACCGGGACCTGGTCGTCCGGGCGGTCGCCGCCGGCGCCGGGCCGAACGACCCGGTGGGCCCGCTGTGCAGCTCCAGGCTTGTCGGCGTGGACGCGGAGGAGGACATCACCGTAGCCGAGCGGCTGATGCGCGAGAACGCCGTCCGCCGGCTGCCGGTGATCGAAGCCGACCAGGTGGCGGGCATGGTCTCGATCGGCGACGTGGCCGCCGCCACGGACGCGGACTCGCCGTTGGCCCGGGTGAGCAAGGCGCCGGCGAACACCTGATACCGCGAGGAACCGCGGCAGACGCGCCGCCCCGGGTTGCCCGGGGCGGCGCGTGCCGTATGCGCCATTCACCGGAATAAGCCGGACTATGCCGGGTAGTCCCGGGGTGGCCTATAGGCGGACATCGAAGGGAATGACCGACATGACGGCGACTGCCATTGTCGCGTGGCTGCTTACCGGGCTCATCATCGGCGCGGTGGCGCATCTTCTGGTTCCGGGGCGGCAGCGAATCGGGCTCATGCTGACGATCGGTATCGGCATCGTCGGCGCTCTGGTCGGCGGCTTCGTGACCGCGGCGGTTATCGGCGCCGGCCACGTCCTGGTCACGTTCGTGGTGGCGCTGATTGTCGCGGCGCTGCTGCTCGCCGCGATGACCCGCGGCGGCTACGGACGGCGCCTCTCATCCCGCCGCCGCAGGCCGCGCTGGCTCCGCTAACCCGGGCGCGGCAAAGCGGGTCCTTTCGCCCGGGGCGGCGCTCGGGTATGGTGGATTGCGATATGACTCGAGTTGCCGTCCCGGATGGGCGGCAGACCGAAGGCAGGTGGCGTGATGTCCACACCCCTCCGCGATGATGACCAGCTCACCAAGCGCGAGGAAATGACAGTCTCGGGTGCCGCGATGAGCGGTGCCCCGATCGGTGCCGCCGCGGTGGCCGGAGGCGTCGTCGCCGTGGCAGACCTCGCGCTGCACGGGTTCGGTGCCCTCCACGTGGCCGCGGTCAGCGGGTCGGTGTCCGCGGGCGTCGCGGCGTTCCTGATCGTCGCGGCGGCCGGCGCGGCGATGCGCAAGCGCGGCGGGCGCGCGGCGCGCTGGGCACGGTCCAACCCGTTTAAGTACGCCGTGCTTCCGGGGGTACTCGCGGCGGTGATCGCGCTGGTGCTCACGGTCGTGACCGGCGGCGGGATCGCGCACGGCCTGTTCAGCGGCGTGTGGCACGGGGCTGCCGTGTTCGGGGTGACCGGCGCTATCACCGCGGTCGGCAAGGGGCGCAAGAACCGCTAGCCAGTCACTCCGGTGACAACCGTCAGCTTGAGGTCCTTGGTCAGGCCGGCGGTTGTCAGCGCGCCATAGACCTTGGTCACGACGTGGTGCCGCGCGTTCAGGGAGAACGTCCGCGGTAGCAGGCTTCCGTGGAGCCGACCGTTAAGACCCGGCCTCTCCGGGCAGGTGGCGATGAACGGCAACGGAGGCACGATGAGCACTACGTCCCTGCTAGAAGAAGACCTGGTCCACCAGTTGCGCGAGACGGCCCAGCAACTGCGCGTCGACTCCGTGCGGTGCAGCGCGGCCGCCTCATCCGGGCACCCCACGTCGTCGATGTCGGCGGCCGACCTGATGGCGGTGTTGCTTGCGCGGCATCTGCGCTACGACTTCGGCAATCCGCGTGCTCCCGGCAATGACCACCTGATCTTCTCCAAGGGACACGCGTCCCCGCTGTACTACGCGATGCTCAAGGCCGCGGGCGCCATCAGCGACGATGAACTGCTCAGCTACAGAAAAGAAGGCAGCCGCCTTGAGGGCCACCCCACACCGCAGCTCCCGTGGGCGGACGTGGCGACGGGCTCGCTTGGCCAGGGGCTTCCCATCGGCGTGGGGATCGCGCTGGCCGGGCAGATCCTGGACCGGCTGCCCTACCGGGTATGGGTGCTGTGCGGGGACGGTGAGCTGGCCGAAGGCTCCATCTGGGAAGCCGCCGAGCAGGCCGGGCAGTCAGGCCTTGACAACCTGACGCTGATCGCCGACGTCAACCGGCTGGGGCAGCGCGGCCCCACCAGGCATGGCTGGGACACCGGCGCCTACGCGGCTCGGTTCCGCGCGTTCGGCTGGCACGCCCTGGAGATCGACGGGCATGACGTCACGGCGGTCGACCGCGCGTTCGGCGAGGCGGCGGGGCACCCGGACCAGCCCACGGTGGTGCTGGCGCGGACAAGGAAGGGGCGCGGCGTCGTGGCGGTGGAGGACCGGGAAGGCACGCACGGTGAGCCGCTTTCCGACCCAGGCGGCGCGATCGCCGAACTCGGCGGCGAGCGTGACATCAGGGTCGCGGCCATGCCGCCCAAGCCGATACCGCCGGTGCCGCGGGTCAGGCCGTCCGGCACCTGGCGGCCACCCTCGTACGAGCCAGGAACGATGGCGGCCACGCGCACCGCCTTCGGCCAGGCGCTCGCCGCGCTCGGCGATGTCCGGCGGGATGTCGTGGTCCTCGATGGCGAGGTGAGTGACTCCACCCGCACCAAGTACTTCGCCCAGGCGCATCCGGACCGTTTCTTCGAGTTCTACATCGCCGAGCAGCAGATGCTCGCCGCGGCCGTGGGAATGCAGGTGCGCGGCTGGATTCCGTACGTGGCTACCTTCGCGGCGTTCTACACCCGGGCGTATGACTTCATCCGCATGGCTGCCGTAAGCCGTGCCAGCATCAGGCTCTGCGGTTCGCACGCCGGGGTATCCATTGGCCAGGACGGTCCATCCCAGATGGGCCTGGAGGACCTGGCGGCGCTGCGGGCGGTCCACGGCAGTACCGTGCTTTCTGTATGTGACGCGAACCAGGCGGCATGGCTGACGGCGGTGATGGCCGATCTCAGCGGCGTCAGCTACCTGCGGGTTAGCAGGGGCGACACGCCGGTCATCTACCAGCCCGGGCACACTTTCGAAGTGGGCGGCAGCAGCGTCCTGCGATCGGCGCCGGACGACCAGGTGACGCTCGTGGCCACCGGCGTCACGGTGCACGAGGCGCTGGCGGCCGCCGACCTGCTGGCCGACGACGGCGTCTCGGCCCGGGTCATCGACGCGTACTCGGTAAAACCGGTAGACGCGGCCACGCTGCACGCGGCGGCCAGGGATACCGGGCGCATCGTTACGGTGGAGGACCACTGGCCCGAGGGCGGCCTCGGCGACGCGGTGCTGAGCGCGCTTGCCGTCGGCGGCTCGCCGCTTCCGGCCGTGCGGAAGCTGGCCGTGCGCTCGATGCCGGGTTCCGCGACCCCCGCCGAACAGCTCCAGCTGGCCGGCATCGACATGGCGTCCATCGCCACCGCGGCCGCGGAACTCGTGGCCGGACATTAGCCGGCCAATAGGCGGTTACTTAGAGTGACAATTTTATCTTGCGCGCCAGATGTTTTATTCCCTTAGTGGGGGTAAGGAGGTAGCGTGCTGAACAATGCGCGAGACGATCTCATCGGAGTGCAGAACGCTCTGCTCAGGACCGAGAACGTTGAGCAGTTTCTGCACGAACTAGCGGTGCTCTCCACGCGCGTGGTGGGCGAGGGGCTCTCCTGCGGCCTGACGTTGCGGCCGCGCGGCCGCCCCCCGTTGACCGTGGCGTGCAGCGATCCGCTGGCTTCTCAGGCGGACGGCACGCAATACGAACTTGGTGACGGCCCGTGTTTGCACGCCATGCGGCTCGGTCATCCAGTCCGTATTGACGACATGTCCAGTCATGAGCAGTGGGCAGAATTCTGCGAGCAAGCCGCGACGCTCGGCCTTCATTCCGCCTTCGCGGTGCCGTTGTTCGTAGACGGCGCCGCGGCCGGCGCGCTCAACTGGTATTCACGCAAACTCTCCGCGTTCGGCGAGGCCGAGACCAAGCGCGCGGAGACTTTCGCCAGGCACGCCTCGGGCGCACTGACCCTGGCGCTGCGGCTGGCCGCGTGCACGGATCTCAATAACCAGCTCCGTGAGTCGATGGACTCCAGGGCGGTAATCGACCAGGCGCTCGGCGTGATCATGGCCACGGAGAAATGCCCGCAGGACCACGCCTTCGGCATCCTGCGGACCGTGTCCCAGAACACCAACGTCAAGCTGCGCGATCTGGCGAGTTCCATCGTGGCCAGCGTCAGCGGCGAACCGCCGCAGCCGAGCGCCCCGTTTGAGGATGGTTGAGGACCCGAGAGCTGAGGACCCCGAGATGGGCACAAAAATGCGCGGCAACGGAAACGCGGGCAACGGCAGAGTCATCTCGCCCGCCCGCTCGGTGGAGGAGCGGACGTTTGACCGCGCCGACCTCCCTCAGTTGCGGCGTCTCGCCGCGGGGTTCGGCGGGTCCGCGGGGATGTGCGCGACCTGCATGGACGACTTCGTCCTCGCCGTCAGCGAGGCGGCGGCGTCGGCGATCAGCCATGGTCCTTACCCCGCGTGGCTGCGGTTGTGGGCGGTGGGGAAACGGGTGTTCTGCGAGATCCGCGGGGCCATGGTGCTGGAGCACGGCCATACGGCGATCCGGCAGGGCGACGCGGAGACGCTGCGGCTGTGGGTGCTCGAGCAGGTCTGTGATGATGTCGCCGTCGCCACCGGCCCGGACGGCGTCACGGTACGGTTCTCCATGACCGTGCGCTGACGTCGGCGACGCCGACGATAAGCCCCCGTCCGCCGAGGCCGCCGGGCCGGCCCCCGTGGCTCGGTCCCGCGGCTCCGGCGGCATGTCACCGGGCAGTGATGCCAGCGCCGCCGCCACGCTCGGGTGGATGTCGATCACGCGATCGATCCCGACCAGGGTGAACACCCGCCGCACGGACGGCGCGGCGGCAGCTACCCGGATCTTCGCGCTGGACGCGGCCGCTCGCCGGGCGGCGCGGGACAGGGCGGTGATCCCGGCGGAGTCGCAGAACGTGGTGAGGGTCATGTCCACGATCAGGGCCACGGCGCCCTGGTTGAGCACCGAAAGGAGCGACTCCCGCAAGTCGTCCGCGTTGGTGATATCGACCTCGGCGGGCAGTCTTACGATGGCGGTCCGGTTGGACCAGAGCACAGGGAAGAGCTCTCCAGGCACGCGACATCACCGCCCTTCAGGCTTACGGGGGCGGGCCGCGTCTCCGGACCCGGAAGAAAGGCGGCGCGACAAGACGGCGCGACCGCAGGAAGCATTATTGCCGTCCTGCCGGTCCGGCACAAGCCGACGGCCCGTGTCGCAACGGCGATCTTTCCGGCGCGGGCGATCAGTCGTCAGAGTTCGCGGAGCGCGGGCAGCAGTTCGGCGCGCGCCCACGCGATGAAGTCGCTCTGGAGCCCGGCGCCGACCTGCACGAGCGCGATGTGGGTGAACCCGGCGTCCACCCATTCCTTGGCAGCTTTGACGTACTTGCCCACGTCGGGCCCGCACGGCACGCGGCTGGCGACGTCTTCCTCGCGTACGTTCTCGGATGCCATGTCGAATGCGCGCGGATCGGGCAACTCGGACATCACGTGCCAGCCGGGCAGGGCCCACCGCCACAGCTCTCGGGCGAGCGTCAGGGCGGCCTTTTCGTCCCGGTCGTAGCACACCGGGAGCTGGCCGTATTTCGGCTTATTTTCCCCCGCGGCGACCTCGAAGCCCCGCACCAGGCCGCCGTCCGGCTGGGTCGCGATCATGCAGTCCGCGTGGGCGGCTGCGACCCGCAGCGAGCCTTCTCCTGAGACCGCGATCCCGATTGACGGGGGAGCGCCGGGCAGGTCGTAGAGCTTTGCCCGCTCGACCGTGAAGTGCTTGCCGTGGAAATTGACGTAATCGCCGGAGAAGAGCGCGCGGATGATCTGCACGGCTTCGTCCAGCCGTTCGTGCCTGACCCGCGGCATCGGCCACCCGGCGCCGATTACGTGCTCGTTGAGGTTCTCGCCCGCGCCAAGCCCGAGCGTGAACCGCCCGCTGGACAGCACGCTCAGCGTCGCGGCCTGCTGCGCGATCACGGCCGGGTGGTAGCGGAACGTCGGGCAGGTGACGAACGTCATGAGCGGGAGCTGTTCGGTCGCCTGCGCCGCCGAACCGAGCACGACCCAGGCGTTGGGCGAGTGCCCCTGCTCCTCGATCCACGGGAAGTAATGGTCGGACATCACCGAGAAGTCGAATCCCGCCAGTTCGGCGGCGACGAGATCGGTGACCAGCTGTTTGGCCGGCACCTGCTCGCACAACGCGGTGTAGCCGAATTCAGTCATCGCCACCGCCTACCCCTGGCACGGGAGCCATACCCGCTAAGGCGTGCGTTTCCGCTCGTCCAGGCGGGTAGTTGACCACGCGGACCCGGGAGGTTGAGGTAGAGGTGGCCATACCCGTGAAAACACCAGACCGGTTCGCTGACCAGGCGCTGCCGTACAACCGGCAGCTATTCGCGGTCGCGCTGCGCCTGACGGGGAACCTAACGGACGCCGAAGATCTTGTGCAGGAAACTTACGCCAAGGCGTACGCCGGCTTCGGCAGCTTCCAGCAGGGCACCAACCTGCGTGCCTGGCTGTACCGGATTCAGGCGAACGCGTTCTACAGCGCGTGCCGCACCAGCCAGCGACGGCCGCAGGAAGTCCCGATGGACTCGCTGGAGATCTCGGCACCGGACCGGACGGCCGGCGCGAGTTCCGCGGAGTGGTCGGCCGAGGAAGCCGCGCTTGCCCGCATGCCGGACCCCACGGTCCGCGAGGCGCTGCACCGGCTGCCCGACCAGCTCAAGACCACGGTGTACCTGGCGGACGCGGAGGGGTACACGTACGCGGAGATCGCCGAGATCACCCGGGTGCCGCTCGGCACGGTGATGTCTCGGCTGCACCGCGCAAGGAAACGGCTGCGCGCGCACCTGGAAGACTACGCGCGCGAGCGCGGCATGGGTCCGCGGCAGCGCGACGCGGCCTGAGCGGCGCGACCCGAGGCGAGGAGACCCGCGATGAATTTGGTGGCCCGACATGGCGAAAGAAGACAATCATCGGCGGCAGCTCGTTAGCGAGCTCCTCGGCCGGTTCGGCCAGACCTACGCCGAAGAGGCCGGCATCCAGCTGGCCGACCGGCCCGGTCCGCTGTACCAGCTGCATGTCCTCGCCACGCTGCTGAGCGCGAGGATCTCGGCCGACGTCGCGCTTGCCGCGGCCCGTGAGCTGTTCACCGCCGGGTACCGCAGCCCGTCCGCCATGGCCGAAGCCAGCTGGCAGGACCGGGTGAACGCGCTCGGCCGCGGTCATTACCGGCGGTACGACGAAAGCACCGCGCGCCTGCTCGGTGACGCCGCCGGGCAGCTCATCCGGGACTGGAGCGGTGACCTGCGCAGGCTGCGGGACAAGGCGGGCGGCAGTGCCAGCGGAATCGCGGGCCTGCTCGCCGGATTCCCCGGCATCGGTCCCGCCGGGGCGAGCATCTTCCTGCGCGAGGTCCAGCAGACCTGGCCGTCGGTGGCGCCGTACGTGGACGCGAAGATGGTCGAGGGCGCCCGCCGCGTCGGGCTGCCCGCCGACCGCGATGAGCTGGCCGCCGTGCTCGCCGCCAGCAAGCAGCCGGCCCGCATGTCGGCCGCGCTCATCCGCGTATCGCTGAGCCAGCGTGCCGCCGGCGAGGTCACCGCCGGAACCGCTTAAGGTGTACGTGACGCGACGCTGGGTACGCGACCCGGGTCATGGGAAGCGCACATACGACACCCATAACCCTCGCCGTCAATGGTGAGCCGCATACCGTCACCATTGACAACCGGACGTCGCTGCTTGACCTGCTGCGCGAGCGGCTTGGCTTGACCGGCACGAAAAAGGGCTGCGACCACGGCCAGTGCGGCGCGTGCACCGTGCTCATCGGCGGCCGCCGCGCCAACGCCTGCCTCGCGCTCGCGGTCACCTGCGACGGGGCCGAGGTCACCACCGTCGAGGGCCTGGTCGGCCCCGGTGACGCCGACTTGCACCCGTTGCAGGCGGCGTTCATCCGGCACGACGCCTTCCAGTGCGGGTACTGCACGCCCGGTCAGCTGTGCTCGGCCGTCGGCATGCTGACCGAGCCGGGACCGAGCGCGGTCACCGACGACCTGATGGCCAGCCCGCCGCTGACGCCCGGCGAGATCCGCGAGCGGATGAGCGGCAACCTGTGCCGCTGCGGCGCTTACGTGAACATCGTCCGCGCGATCAGCGCGGTGGCGGAGGCCCCGGCGCAATGAAGGCCTTCAGCTACGCCAGGGCTTCGGACACCCGCGCCGCCGTCGGCGAGTACCACCCCGGCACCGCCTACCTCGGCGGCGGCACGAACCTGGTCGACCTGATGCGGCTCGGCGTCCTCGCCCCGGACCGGGTCGTCGACGTGACCAGGGCGACCAGCGACAGCATCGAGAACTCGCCCGACGGCGGGCTGCTCATCGGCGCCGCGGTGCGCAACAGTGACCTGGCCACAAGCCGCGCCGTCCGCCAGCGCTACCCGCTGCTCGCGCGCGCCGTGCTTGACGGCGCCTCCGGCCAGATCCGCAACATGGCGACGGTCGGCGGGAACCTGCTGCAGCGCACCCGGTGCCCGTACTTCCAGGACGTTTCGATGCCGTGCAACAAGCGGCTGCCCGGATCGGGCTGCCAGGCCAGGGCTCCCGGCGCCGACACCGAGAACCTGGCCATCCTCGGTCATTCCGCCGCCTGCGTGGCGACCAACCCGTCCGACATGGCCGTGGCGCTGACCGCGCTCGGCGCGCGGGTGCGCGTGACAGGCCCGGACGGCGAGCGCAGCGTGCCAATGCCCGGCCTGCACCGGCTGCCCGGCGGCAGCCCGCAACGCGACACCTCGCTCGAGCCGGGCGAACTGATCACCGCGGTCGAGCTGCCGCCTCCGCTGCCGGGGCGTAGCGCTTACCGCAAGGTACGCGGGCGCGCCTCGTTCGCGTTCGCGCTGGTCTCGGTGGCGGCCGTGCTGCGCACCGGCCCCGACGGCACGGTCAGCGACTGCAAGCTCGCGCTGGGGGGCGTAGCGCACGCTCCGTGGCGCTGTCATTCAGCGGAACGTACGGTGGTTACCCTTCCGGCGACCCGCGATTCCTTCATCCGGGCGACCGACGAGGAACTGCGCCAGGCGCGCCCGCTGCCCGGCAACGAGTACAAGGTCACGCTGGCCCGCAACCTTATCGTCGGCGTTCTCGGGGAACTGGCGCGGTGAGCCGGGTCGAAGGGCCGGACAAGGTAAGCGGCCGCGCGCGCTACGCCTTCGAGTACCACGCCGACAGCGTCGCCTATTGCCATCCGGTGCAGTCCGCGATCGCCAGCGGCCGGATCACCGGAATCGACACCAGCGAGGCGCTCGCCATGCCCGGGGTGATCACCGTGCTTCCCGCGGGCACCACCTATTCGTTCGGAAACTCGGAAGACCCAGAGCTAGCCCTCTTCACCAGCAGCGATATCGCCTACCGCGGCCAGCTGGTGGCGGCGGTCGTCGCGGACACGCAGGAGAACGCGCGGGCCGCCGCGGCGGTGGTCCGGGTCGAGTGTGCGGAGCTGCCGCACGACACGGTGCTGCGGGCCGACCACCCGGGCCTGTACCGGCCGGAGAAGGTCAACCCGGCGTTTCCCACGGACACCGGCTATGGCGACGTGGAGAAGGAGCTGGCGGACGCCGCGGTGCGGGTGTCGGTCACCTACACGACGCCGGCCCAGCACAACAACCCGATGGAGCCGCACGCCGCGATGGCGGCCTGGGAGGCCGACGGCGGCCTCACCGTGTGGGACGCGACGCAGGGACCCTCGGTGGACCGGGACACGATCGCCTCGGTCCTCGGCCTGCCGGCGGAGCGGGTCCGGGTGATCTCGCCGCACGTCGGCGGCGGCTTCGGCGCCAAGGGGAGGACCTGGCCGCACGCCATCCTCGCCGCGCTCGCGGCGCGGGCCGCCGGGCGCCCGGTGAAGGTGGCGCTGACCAGGCAGCAGATGTTCGCCCTCACCGGTCACCGGACGCCGACCATCCAGCACATGCGGCTGGGCGCCACCGCCGAGGGCAC
>Ga0335075_10004068_pt1 | contig 22933 bp, 16 predicted proteins | sample Lox_Sample_24_FD_206723 | JGI IMG/M metagenome (GOLD analysis project Ga0335075, IMG submission 206723) | Soil microbial communities from Loxahatchee National Wildlife Refuge, Florida, United States - Lox_Sample_2.4 | ecosystem: Environmental > Terrestrial > Soil > Wetlands | place: USA...
CGGTCGCCGGCCGGGTGCCGGCCGCCATATGCCGCCCGACCTGCTTCACGATCCGCGCCATCTCGTAGGCAACGAGCCCGACGTCTGCCTGCGATCCGGCCAGGACGGCCAGGCAGCTTCCCTCCCCGGCCGCGGTCACGAACAGGAACACGTGATCCATCTCGATCACGCTCTGGTGCACGCTGCCCCCGCCGAAGTGCGTGGAGCCGCCATTGGCCAGGCTCTGGATCCCCGCGGCCAGGGCGGCGAGGTGCTCCGCGTCCTCGCGCGAGAGCGCGGCGGAGCTGGCAAGGACAAAGCCGTCCCGGGACAGGACGACCGCCTTCTCGACGTGCGCCACGCGGCCGACCAGATCGTCAAGGAGCCAGTCGAGGTGGCTGTCGGTGCTCGTGCTTCGCTGCTGCGGGTGCCTGGTGGAGTTCATGCTCATCGGCTCTCTCGATCCTGGGGCAGGCCGGTGCGGTCGCGGGGCGCCGCGTCATCATCGGAAAGGCCGCGCTGCCAGCCCTGCCAGTAGGCGGACATCACGCTGCGGGCGCTGTCTGGCGAGCGGGGGCCCGCCGTCGGGCTGGCGGGCGGGCGGGTGCGGGTCGCCTCCCGCAGCTGCGGCGCCAGGCTTGCCTGGCGGACCCGCTGCGGCAGGCCGTTCTCGGTGAAGCTGACGGACTCCGGGGGCTGGTCCGTGCGGGCCAGCACCGGGCCGGGGAATTCCGCGGGCATCGGAGGCGGGTCCGCGGGGGCCAGCACCCGGCCGGGGAATTCCGGGGGGTCGCGGGGCGCGGGAGCGGCGTGCAGCCCGCCGTTGGCCGACGGCGCGGTGACGACGTGGCGGAACGTGGTGGTCAGGCTGCGGCTCGGGGCAGGCGTCGAGAGGGCGCCATGATCAAGGGCGCCCTCGGCCAGCACCAGATCCCGCGGGACCAGCACGATCGCCGTGGTCCCGCCGTACGGCGACTGGCGGAGCGTCGCCCGGATGCCGTGCCGCCGCGCCAGCTGGGCCGCCACGAACAAGCCGAACCGGTCCGAGCCCGACAGGTCGAAGAGCGGCGGGTCCGCGAGCCGGGCGTTGATCTCGCCGATCTCGTCCTCGCTCAGGCCCAGCCCGCGGTCCTCGATGTCCACCGCGAAGCCCTTCGCCACGAGGTCTCCGGTCATCCGGACCTCGGTGTGGGGCGGGGAGAAGAGCGTGGCGTTCTCCGCGAACTCGGCGAGCATGTGGATCACGTCCGCGACCGCGTGGCTGGCCAGCGCGGCCGGCGTCCGGCAGATGACCTTGATCCGCGTGTAGTCCTCGACCTCGGCCGCGGCCGCCCGCAGGACGTCAACAAACGGCACCGGGCTGCGGAAGGTGCGCTGCGGCGAGTCGCCCGCAAGGACGATCAGGCTCTCGGCGTGACGGCGCATGCGCGTGGTCAGGTGGTCGATGCGGAACAGGTTGTCCAGATCGTCCGGCTCCGCCGCGCGCCGCTCCAGGCCGTCAAGGAGCGCCGTCTGGCGCCCGAGCAGCGACTGGCTCCGGCGGGCCAGGTTCCTGAAGACGTCGTTGAGGCCGCGGCGCACCCGCGCCTCGTCGACGGCCGCCTCGACCGCGGTTCGCTGTGCGGTGTTAAATGCCCTCTTGACCTGGCCAATCTCGTCCTCGCCGGCCTCCAGGGGCGGCACCTCGCGGCCGACGTCCACGTCCTCGCCCGCGCGAAGGCGCCGCACCACGCTGGGGAGGCGAACGGTGGCCAGGTCCAGCGCCGAGTCGCGCAGGCCGTGCAGCTGCCGGGCCAGCTTGACGGCGATCCACAACGACAGGGCCAGGCACGCGACGACCACAGCCAGGCCCACGCCGCTGGCCAGGTACACCCTGTCCAGCTTGGCGGCGGCCTGGGACCGGGCCTCGGACGCAAAGCGTGCCTCCGCCTGCCCCACCGCCCGCTCGGTCTGCGCGCTGAGCGCGGCGACCGCGGCGTTCCAGGTCGAGGGGCGCACGGGAGGCGGGCCCTTCGAGGCATGGCTTGCGACCAGCCGGTCCTCCAGCGCGGTGACGGTGCTCGACGTCTGCGGGTTGACGTCGTGGTTGAGGTAGCCGCGGTCTGCCGGGCTGAGGTAGGAGTAGCTCTGCGCGTAGAGCAGCCGGTGCGCGCCGACCAGCCGCACCAACACCTGCTGATCGCTGGCTGGGAACGCACCGGCCGCGAAGTCGCCGTTCAGCAGCGCGCTCTCCTGCTGGAGGTACTCGTTCGACACCGCCAGCTCGATGACCGCGATCGCGGAGAGCACCTGCGTGGCGTTGCCCTCCTGGATGATCCCCTGCTCCAGGACCTGGTAGGCCGCGGCGATCATGTCGCTGTAGGCGGTGAACGCCTGCTGCCCGCTGATGGCCCGCTCCGCGATCTTCACCCGGAGCCCGGGAAGGCCCGCCAGGCTCGCCTCCAGGGCGTCGACGGCCTTCTCCGCGCCCGCCGACGCGCTCCGCATGACCGACCCCGTGCCGGCCGCGGTGGTGAAGGACGCGACCGCGCGGCTGGTGGCCGTCTCCTGCTGCTGCAGCGCAGCCTGCGCGGCGGGCGTCGGATGGGCCCCGTATACGACGAGCAGGGCGCGCTCGCGGGAGAGCGCCCGCTGCAGGGCGGCCACCGGCGGCCCGAGATCGTCCATCACGTCCCTGGACCGGGTCAGCGTGAGCGCGCCGCTCACCGACGCGGTGACCGTGAACGCGAATAAGCCGACCAGTAAGACCAGCGGGACCATGACGAGGAGGGCCACCCTCAGCAAAACGGACCGGCGTCGCAGGCTCATGGTTGCCGCCCCCTCGGAATCAGGATGAAGCACCCCAATGTGCAGAATGCAGCTTGCAGATTTCAGAAGATAGCACGCAACCGTGCGTGTTGTCTTCATAACTCAAAGTTTTTTTCCCACGTCCTGTGGCCAGGCGGATGGCGGGGCCATGACCACCACGGCCGGGCCGGTCACCAGGAGGTATGCGAGCCCGGGCTACTGGCAGGAGCCGTCCTGGACCCGGGCGCGCGGCGCTGGTGGGGGCGCCACATGCCGGCCGGCAAGCGGGGGTGAGCACGCGGCGTAACGTTCAAGATCATTGAAGACTTGCGGGCCGGGGGGCGGCACTCTGGCGGGTACCAGCACTGTCAGCCGCCCGGTCGCCAGGAAAGCCTGCGGTAAGTCGACGGATGCAGCCGAGGCTGAGACGGCTTGCGCTAGATCCTGGTACTGCCGGTTCTCGGCCTGGTCCGCCTCGTCCACCCAGCTCTCGCCCACCGCGGCCTGGTCAGCGGCTGGCGGGTCGGAACAGCCGTTTCAGCACAAGGCCTCCTGACGTTCGGTGGTTACCAGATACGGACCCGGGCTGCGGGCTCGAGCCACAGCTCGTCAGTGGCACCGACACCAAACGCGGCGTAGAACTCGTCGAGGTTCCGCACAATCTGGTTGCAGCGGAACTCGTTGGGAGAATGCCGGTCGATGGCAAGCAGCCGGATGACTTCCTTGTCCCGGGCCTTTTGCTGCCAGGCACGAGCCCACGACAGGAAGAAGCGCTGCGCGCCCGTCAAACCGTCGATCACCGGTGCCTCTTCGCCGTGCAACGACACCAGATAGGCCTTCCACGCTATGCCCAGGCCGCCGAGGTCCCCGATGTTCTCCCCGATCGTCAGCGCTCCGTTCACATGCTGGTCAGGAGTCTGCCTCGGCGCCAGGGCGTTGTACTGCTCGATCAGCGACCGGGTCCGGGTTTCGAACGCTTGCCGGTCCGCTGCGCTCCACCAGTCGGTGAGCCTGCCGTCGCCGTCGTACTTGGAACCCTGGTCGTCGAAGCCGTGGCCGATCTCGTGACCGATGACCGCGCCGATCGCTCCGTAGTTGGCCGCATCGTCGCGGCCGGGATCGAAGAACGGATCCTGCAAGATCGCAGCCGGGAACACAATCTCGTTCATGCCCGCGTTGTAGTAGGCGTTGACCGTCTGCGGAGTCATGAACCACTCGTCGCGGTCGATCGGTTTGCCGATCTTGTTCACCTCGCGGTGGAACTCGAAAGCATGAGCGGCCTGCACGTTGGCCATGAGATCCGCCGGGTCGATCCTCAGGCTCGAGTAGTCGCGCCAGCGGGCCGGGTAGCCGATCTTCGCCGTGAACTTCCCGAGCTTGTCCAGGGCCCGCCGGCGGGTGTCTGTCCCCATCCATTCGAGCTCTTCGATGCTCTGGCGGTAGGCCCCGAGGAGGTTGGCCACCAAGGCATCCATCCGCTCCCGGGCCCCGGGCAGGAAGTGCCGGCCGACGTAGGCTCGGCCGACAGCTTCCCCCATCGCCCGCTCGACCAGCGAGACACCACGCTTCCAGCGGTCGCGCAGCTCGGGAGTGCCACTCAGGGTGCGGCCGTAAAAGTCGAAGTCTTCCTGGACGAACGCCTCGGACAGGTACCCGGCAGCGCTGTGGATCACCTGCCAGCACAGCCAGTCCCGCCACGCCGGAACGTGTTCGTCGGTGAGCAACGAGGCCAGCCCGGTGCTGAAGCTCGGCTGGCGGAGCACGATCTCGTCGAAGGCGCCAGCGGGCGGGTCCAGGGCTGCCAGCCAGCCGCGCAGGTCCGGCCCCTGAGACAACACACCGGTCCAGGCGAACAGGTTGTAAGTCTTCTCGCGGTCGCGGGTTGCGACGTTGTCCCAGTGGTGCCCAGCCACCGCCGTCTCCAGCGCGAACACCCGTCTGGCTGCCCGGCCGGCGTCCGGCAACCCGGCCAGCTCGAACATGCGCTGCACATGACCAACGAACGCGTCACGGACGCCAGCGAACCGCTCCTCCCGGTAGTAGCTCTCGTCCGGCAGCGAGATAGCAGCCTGGTCGAAAAACACGAGGTAACGCTCTGGGTTGCCAGGGTCGGTGTCAACAAAGAGCCGGTACAGACCGCCGGTTCCCCGTCGCTCCAGCCGCCCGAGCGTTTCCAGCAGCTCCGGAATCGAGCCGACGGCTCGAGCCGCCGCGAGCGTCTTGCTGATGGGCTGCGAACCCAGCAGCTCTGCCCGGTCCGCATCCATGAAACTGGCATACAGATCGCCGAACTTCCGCTCCTCGCTGCCTTCTGGTGCCGACGCGGCCTCTTCCACGATCTCCCGCACCGCGTTCTCAGCCTCTTCAGCCAGAATCCGGAACGCGCTGTGTCGCGCCCGGTCGGCGGGGATCTCGGTTCGCGCAATCCACCGCCCGTTGACGTGCCGGAACAGGTCGTCTTGCGGGCGGATGCCGGGATCGAGCTCGTCGATGGGGATACCGGATGGGAGCGTCATGCGCTCCAGCGTAGGACCAGCGCCCGCTAGCTGCCGGTGACGCCGTCTATCCGCTCGCGGAGCAGGTCGGCGTGCCCGTTGTGGCGGGCGTATTCCTCGATCATGTGCTGATAGACCCACCGCAGTGACGTCGGTTTGTTAGGGGGCTCGGGAATGAGGTCGTCAAGACTGCGGCCAGTCACCGCGGCCCGCGACCGTTCGACGCTGGCCTGGTAGATCGCCAGGTCCTGATCTGCCCGTCGCGGATCGACGTCCTCGAAATCGGCATCTGGGCGGTCGTCTGAGCAAAACAAGCGGTCGCGGGGGTCACCGGCGAACACGTGGAACCACGATTCCACCTCGGCCATGTGCCGCACCAGCCCGAGAAGGGACAGCGGCGACGGCGGGCACGACCGGGTGACGAGCTGCTCGCCCGTGAGCCCGGCGCATTTGATCAGCAACGTGGCCCGGTGGTACTCCAGCCAGGACTCCAGTGAGCTTCGCTCACCGTCGGGCACCCGAGGTGTCTTACTGCGTTCCGGAACCGGCCACGGCGACATGGCCGCCAGGGTAGACCCGCACAGATCAGGCCCGGGAGACAACCCAGCAGATACAGAACGGGTGCCCGGCGGGGTCTGCGTAGACCTGAAAGTCGTCGGCCGGGTTTTCTGCCGACTTGAGCAGCTTCGCGCCCAGCGCCATGACTTCGTCGTGAGCCGCCTTGGGGTCGTCCACCCACAGGTCGAGGTGGATCTGCTGGGGCGTTCCATGCGGCCACTCGGGCCGGACGTGGTTCGGCGCGAGCTGGACGCCCACCCGTGGCTTGCCGTCCACCAGCACCATGTGCCAGTCGTCCTCGGCGTCGACCGTGCCACCGAGCACCCCAGCCCAGAAGCTGCTCTCGGCCGCCAGATCGTCAGCATCAAACGTCACAACTTGATGGTTAATCCTCATAGCGGACATCTTCGCACTGGCCAGCGGCGAGCGCGAGTCGTAGCGAGCGAGTTCGAAATGCCGTCACGCGGCCCGGACGGGTGGTGTGGCTGGTCAGGATCGGCATCGATAGGAGATCGTGACGAAACGCCGCTTGGATAAGGATCGTGCGGAATTTATGCTTTGCCACAACTTGGTCCACACCAAGTGCGCGCGGTTCGGGCAACCGGCTGCGAAGTTCGATTGGATATGGCGGTGGTAGGCGAAGACGAGCACTTCGCAAACGGTTCAGCGTGGGGGGTTTGCGGTTAGTCGGGGCCTGTCACCGCCCGGAGTCAGGTCAGGAGAATCAGCATGAGACTAGCCAGAACGGGCGCCTCATTAGTAGCGCTTGCCTTGGTCGGGGCGACGCTAGCGGCGTGCGGCTCCACCGCCTCCACCGGTCGAGCGGCCGCGAAGGGATATGGAGACATCCCGGCACCTGCCTCGAAAAAGGCGTCCGGCGGCACCGTGACGTATGGCATGACGGCCGGCGATACGCCGACCTACATTTTCCCGATCACCCCCGGCGCCGACCTGTCCGTGTACACGGCTAGCTTCTTCCAGGAGCTGATGTACCGGCCGCTGTGGTGGACGCCGAACGGGCACTCGCTGAGCGTCGACTACGGCGAGAGCCTCGCCAGTAAGCCGGTGTTCAGCAACGGCGACAAGACCATCACCATCAACCTGAACCACAACTACAAGTGGTCGAACGGCGAGTCGGTCGACGCCGATGACGTGATCTTCTTTACCAAACTGCTCGAAGGCGCGGTCACGCTGAGCCCGGCGAACTACGGCGACTACACGCCCGGGCTGTTCCCGGACAACGTGACCAGCATCACTGCTCCGTCGAAGTACCAGGTCAAGATCACGCTGACCAAGGCCTACAACCCGAGCTACACCTTCCTCGATCAGCTGATAGTGATCACGCCGCTGCCGCTGGCGTGGGATGTGACCAAGTTCGGGAACGCCGCCGACAGCGGCGGCTGCCTGGCCGACAGCGCGGCCGACCACTGGAAGAAGTGCGAGGCGGTCTACACCTACCTCAATGCGCAGTCGATGAGCCTGTCGACCTACGCGTCGAACCCGCTGTGGCAGGTGGTCGACGGCCCGTTCAAGCTGTCCGCGTTCAACGCGAGCACCGACGCGAACACGATGGTGGCGAACACGGCCTACACCGGGCCGGACAAGCCGGTGATCAGCAAGTTCGAGGAAGTGGCCTACACCTCCGACTCCGCCGAGTACTCGGCGCTTAGGAGCGGCGCACTCGACGTCGGTCTGGTGCCGGCCGACGACTACCCGACGATCCCGGCGCTCAAGAAGTCGGGCTACGTCACCTTCGGCTACCCGGACTTCGGCTGGGACTACATGGTGTTCAACTTCAAGGACACCACATCGGACTGGAACAACATCATCGGCCAGCTCTACGTCCGCCAGGCGCTCGCGCACCTCGTGGATAGTCCTGGCTACATCAAGGCCATCGACTACGGCTACGCGGTCGCTTCGAGCGGTAGCGTGCCGCCCGAGCCGGCCAGCCCGTACACGCCGTCCAATGCCACCACCGACCTGTACCCGTACAGCGTGTCGTCCGCTAAGTCGGTGCTGGCCGCGCACGGCTGGAAGATTGTCGGCGGCGTGCAGACCTGCGAGAAGGCTGGCACCGCGGCAACCGAGTGCGGGGCCGGCATCCCGGCGGGCACCAAGCTGACGATCAGCCTGATCTACAACAGCGGCTCGCCACCGATCGTTTCAGAGGACACCGCGTTCGCATCGGCAGCCAAGTCTGCCGGCATCCCGGTGACGCTGAAGGGGGAAACGTTCACCACGATCATCAGCGACTACGACGACCCCGCGGCCCCGTCCAACGACAACAAGTGGGAAATGGAGGACTTCGGCGGCTTCTCCGAGGACCTCTACCCGACCACGGAGGACATCTTCAACACCACCGGCTCGTTCAACATCGGCGGATACAGCAGCTCGAAGGCGAACGCGCTGATCAACGACTCGGTCTTCGCCAGTAACCCAACTGCCGTGAAGAACGAGGTGGCCTACCTCGCGGTGAACCTGCCTGCGCTGTTCCAGCCCGAGGCCGACCATGTGTACGCGTGGACGGACAAGCTGTCCGGGCCGCAGTCGTCGTTCTGGGAACTCACGCAGTTTTCCATGAACCCAGAACAGTGGTACTTCACTAAGTAACGACGGCCATCACTGACAGGTTTCCAGCCGGCGGTCCTCGGGCCGCCGGCTGGAAATCGCAAACTCAACGCACGTCCGGCTAGCTGCCCGACCAGCATCGGAAGGACCGCCCGATGAGCACGTACCTGCTGCGGCGCGCCGGCACGTCGATCGTCATCCTGATCGGCCTGTCGCTGCTGATCTTCGCGATGCTGCACTGGATCGGCGGTGCCCCCGGGCGGGCCGTGCTCGGGCTGAAGGCGTCACCGGCCGCCGTTGCGTCGTGGAACAAGACGCACGGATACGACCGGCCGTTCGTGGTGCAGTACGTGAGCTGGCTCGGGCAGACGCTGCACGGCAACCTCGGCTACTCCTACAAGCTCAGCGAATCCGTGGACGCCGTGCTGGCCCAGCGCGCGCCGATCTCCGCCTACCTCAGCGGGCTTGCGCTGGTGATCTCCATCCTTATTGCGTTCCCGCTCGGCATCTACCAGGCGGTGCGGCGGAACACCCTCGGCGACAACGTGCTGACGACCGCGGCGTTCGTCACGTATTCGTTCCCCGTCTTCCTGCTCGGCCTGCTGCTGATTCAGATCTTCGCCCTCGGCCTGGGAATCTTCCCGGTGGGCGCCCCGGCGTCGGTCAGTCAGGACAGTTCGCTGGTGGGGGCGATCGAGGATCCGCGGGCCATGGTCCTCCCGGTGGCCACGCTGGTCATGCTCTCCGTCGCGGCGTACTCGCGGTACATGCGCTCGTCCGCACTGGACGCGCTCGCCCAGGACTACATCAAGGCGGCCCGCGCGAAAGGGCTGCCGGAGCGACTGGTGCTCTGGCGGCACCTGATCCGCAACGCCTGCCTGCCGATGGTGACGCTGATCGGGCTTTCCATCCCGCTGCTGCTTGCGGGCAATCTCATCACCGAGAACGTGTTCAACTACCCAGGCCTTGGCGTGATGTTCATCAACGCGCTCCAGGACCAGGACTATCCGGTGCTGCTGGCCTACACGATGATGGGCGGGGTGCTCACGGTGGTCGGCAACTTCGTCGCCGACATCGCGCTCACGGTCGCCGACCCGCGCATCCGGCTGGCATGACCTAAATCGAGGAGGCCCGATGCTCCCCAATACGCAGCTCCCCCCGCTGCCGACCGCCCAGGCCAGCGCGGAGGGCGGCGAGGTCACCGTCATCCAGAGCGGCTGGCGGTTAGGCCTGCGCGCCTTCGCCGAGAACAGGCTCGCGGTCATCGGCGTTGGCATCGTGGTCTTCTTCGTCGTGTTCTGCTGGCTCGGCCCGGTCGTCTACCACGGCAACACGACGACATCCAACCTGCTGGGCGCCAACACACCGCCCGGGGCAGGCCAGCCGCTCGGCACCGACTCACAAGGGTTCGACATCCTTGGCGAGCTGATGGTCGGCGGCCAGACCTCCCTGGAGATCGGCCTGCTTGCCTCCGCCATCGCGACGGTCGTCGGCACGCTGTGGGGTGCGATCGCCGGCCTGGCAGGCGGCATCCTGGACGGGATCATGATGCGCATCGTCGACGTGATCCTGTCGGTGCCGCTGCTGTTCGTGGTCCTGATCGTCGGTCAGAGATGGGGCACAACGGTACTGCTGCTGGCGCTGATCATCGGCATCTTCTCGTGGCTGGTGCCGGCCAGGCTGGTCCGCGGCGAGGTACTCACGCTGCGGGTACGCGACTTCATCTCGGCGGTGAGGATCGCGGGAGCGAAAAGATCCAGGCTGGTGCTGCGGCACCTGATCCCGAACGCGCTCAGCGTTGTGGTCGTCAACATCACCTTCCAGGTCGCCGACGCGATCTTGCTGGTCGCCGTGCTCGGCTTCCTGGGCTTTGGTCTCAACTACCCGATCATCGACTGGGGCGACATGCTGTCCGGAGGCACCGACAGGCTTCTGGACGGCTACTGGTGGCAGGTGTACCCGGTCGGCATCTGCATCGTCCTGACGGTGATGGCGTTCAACCTGATCGGCGACGCGCTGCGGGACGCGCTCGACGTCCGGCTTCGGCGGCGCTAATGGCCCCCGTACTTGAGATCACGAACCTTTCGACGCACATCAAGCAGAGCACGACGACGATCCAGGCGGTCGGGAACGTCGACCTGCAGCTGGAGCCGGGAGAAACGCTCGGCTTGGTCGGCGAGTCGGGCTGCGGCAAGTCGATGACCGGCCTGTCGATCATGAGGCTGCTGCCAGCCGGCGGTGAGATCGTCGGCGGCTCGATCAAGCTGAACGGTGGCGAGCTCAGAGCGCTGCCGGAGCGGGACATGTGCCGCATTCGCGGCAACGAGATCGCGATGATCTTCCAGGATCCGCTGACCTCCCTGGACCCGACAAAGACGATCGGCTCACAGGTAGCCGAGCCGGTGCGGCTGCACCGCGGGGCGAGCAAGAAGCAGGCCGAGCAGCGGGCCGTCGAGGTTCTCACCCTCGTCGGCCTGCCGAGGCCGGCCGAGCGGCTTGACGACTATCCGCATCAGCTCTCGGGCGGCATGCGGCAGCGGGTCATGATCGCAACGGCGCTCGCTTGCGAGCCGAAAGTGCTGATCGCCGACGAGCCGACGACCGCGCTGGACGTGACCATCCAGGCACAGATCCTGGATCTGCTCGACGACCTGAAGAGCCGGCTCGGCATGGCGATGATCCTCATCACCCACGACATGGGCGTCATCGCCGGGCACACCGACCAGGTGAACGTCATGTACGCGGGAAGGATCGTCGAGACCGCCCTCACCGGCGAGCTGTTCCAGCACATGCACCATCCCTACGCTCAGGCGCTCCTGGCCTCGATTCCGCTGCTCAGCCAGGACCGAAACCTGCGGCTGCTCAGCATCCCCGGCCTGCCTCCGGACCTGGGACATCCGCCGGCAGGCTGTCGGTTCGCCGCCAGGTGCCGTCTTGCCACCGACAAGTGCCGCGCCGAGGAACCACCGTTGATCGGGGCGGAACTTGACCATCTGTACTCCTGCTGGCACCCGGTGGACGGTCCGCTGACTCCCGACCAGATCATCGCGGCGGCCGCGGCGCAGAACCAGCAGGCGCCGGCGGCCGGGTCTGCCGAAGCGGCCACGCAGACCGCGGCGGTTGCAGCCGCTGCGGAGTCGGCGCCGGCAGCGGCCGCTGCGCCTGTCGCAGCGGTAACCGACCGGGCTGTGACCTCCGGGGACGGGGACAGCCCGGGGCCGTTGCTCGAGCTTGCGGGGGTGGTCAAGGAGTACGCGGTTACCGCTGGGCTGCTCCGGCGCACCGTCGGCAGCGTGCATGCGGTCTCCGGGGTGTCGTTCTCGGTGGCGGTCGGCGAGACGTTCGGCCTGGTGGGCGAGTCGGGTTGCGGCAAGACCACGATCGGCAAGATGGTGGTGGCGCTGGAGCGACCGACCGCCGGATCAGTGCGCCTGCGCGGCGTCGACGTGTCCGCCCTGCGTGGCGAGAAGCTGCGCACGCACCGTCGCGACTTGCAGATGATGTTCCAGGATCCGTATGCATCACTCGACCCCAGGATGCGGGTCGGCGCGACCATCAGGGAACCGCTGGTCATTCATCGTCTCGGCAGCCGCAAGGAGCAGGATGACCGGGTCTACCAGCTGCTTTCGGAGGTCGGGCTGCCGCGCAACGCGGTGGAGCGGTTCCCGCACGAGTTCTCTGGCGGCCAGCGGCAGCGTATCGGCCTGGCCCGGGCACTGACCCTCAACCCGCAGGTGATCGTGGCGGACGAGCCGGTCAGCGCGCTGGACGTGTCGATCCGCGCCCAGGTGCTCAACCTCATGAAGCGGCTGCAGGCGGCCCACGGGCTGACTTACATCGTGATCTCGCATGACCTTGCCGTCGTCAAGTACATGGCCGACCGTATCGGCGTGATGTACCTCGGCAAGCTGGTCGAGCTGGGCAGCGGCAGCGACATCTATGAGCGCTATGCCCACCCCTACACCGCGGGTCTGCTGTCGGCCATCCCTACCCCGGACCCCGCTGCGGACCGTATTGAGACCAAGGTCGGCATAAAGGGGGAGCTGCCTAGCGCGATCCTGCCGCCGTCAGGCTGCCGGTTCCGTACCAGGTGCCAGTTCGCACAAGAGATCTGCGCCAAGGCGGAGCCTCAGCTTCGCTCCTTCGGGCCAGGTCACGTAGCCGCCTGCCATTTCCCGCTGCAGCAGCCGGATGTGGCCCGAGTTCCCGAGGCGGTCGGCGAGTCTGCTCGGAGCAGCGAGCTGCAGCTTTGAACCGTGACCCGCCCGCGCACTTTCCCGCCTGGCCGGGAGACGCGGAGGTGGCCGTGGCCCCGCGCCCGGTGACTAGTCCTCGTGCGCGCTCGTCAGGTGGCTTTCGGGCGGAGAGGCAGGCGGATGCTGGTGAGCATGTGCCGGACGATCTCGGGGTTCTCCTTGAGCCGTCGCAGCGACCACTTGTGCGCGTCGGCGCCAAAGTTCACGGTGACTCTGACGGGATGCCCTGAGCGCACCAGTGCCGTCCGCAGCTGCTCTTCAATGCCCTTGAGCATCTGGAACTCGTAGGCGTCTGAGGAGACGCCGAGCTCTTCGGCCAGCCGCAGTACGTGGAAGATGAGGTACTCGTCGTGGGTGGCGACCGCAACGTGCACGCCGGCCTTCAGATACTGCCCGACCACATCGAGGTAACTGTCCCGGATGACCTCCGGCCGGCCGTAGGCGTGTGCCCGCCCCTCCTTGTACGCGCCCTTGACCACCCGCGCCGGAATGCGGTCGGCGACGAGCGCACGGACGTCGCCCGCCGTCCGGTAGAGCTCCGCCTGCACGACCGCCTCGACATTGGGCATCGTGCGGCGTGCCGCTCGAACCACGTCCAGTGTGTGATCGACGTAGCAGGCCTGCTCCATGTCGATCTCGACGACGCAGCCGGCTGCGGCCGCGGCTTCGGCGACCGAAAAGAGGTGGGTCCTGGCCAGCTGCGGATCGAACGCGAGCCCCAGGCCGGTCAGCTTCACGCCCAGGTGCACGTCGAGACCGGTGCCGGCAACGGCATCGGTCACGGCCAGCAGCTCGCGCACGTGCTGGTCCGCGTACTCCGGCGTTGCCGCGGCCTCACCCACGACAGCCAGCGTCGCAGGCATGCCCGCGGCGGCGAGCGACCGAGCCACATCCATCGCCTCGGAGACCGTCGCGCCGCCCAGGTAACGCCGCGCGGCGTGCCGGATCACCGATGCAGGCAACACGTCCAGAACGCTGGTCATCGCGCGGCCCGTTGCGGTCATCGCGGCTTACCTGTACGGCAGGATCGGCGGCACCACACAACCGTAGCGGACCGGCGTCCGGCCGGCCGCTGGCGTCTTCAGCGCACGGTCACCGGGGCGCGGCTAACAACGCTGACGGCAACGACGGCCCCCGCGCCGGGCCGCGCAGGAACCGGCTGGACATGAAGGCCAGGGCGTACAGGACTCCGACCACGATGAGCAGGAAACGGTAGCCGGTGATCAGCGCCGCGTACTCCAGGACCCCGCCGGCGATCGCGCCGAGCAGGTTGGCGGCGAACGCGGTCCCGGTCATCTCGACACCCGAGAACCGCTGCGCGAAGATCAGGTTCGCGATGTAGATCGGCGCGAACGCGAGCGCGCTGGCGGCCAGGAAGCGCGGGATAAGCGGCAGGCCCAGCGGCGCGTCCGCCGGCACCAGCCAGGTGACGGCCAGTGACACGACGAGCGCGGCGTAGAGGAGCATCGGCCGCGGCAGCCGCGCGTGCCGGGCGGTCTCCACGGCCAGGTACACCGCGACCAGGACGCCGGCGGACACCAGCGAGTTCACGAACCACGTCGCGCCGAACAGCAGCGCGAACTGCACGATGTTCTTGGTCTCGAGCAGCATGAACGCGGCGCCCATGAAGGCAAGGTCGGTGTAGCGGTGCATCCGCCGCAGCGGACCGGAGCCGCCGCCGACCCGGATCAGCACCACGGAACCCAGCAGGATGGCGACGAGCAGCCACAGGTAGGACGACGGCAGGCCGGGGCTGGGCAGGTACGGGAAGGGGTAGTCGTCGGTGGCCGGCGCGACCGGGGTGCCGTGCCAGTAGCTGCTGCAGTTCGGGACCGCGCCGCGGCTGTAGACGGTCAGCACGGCCAGCTGGCGGCCGCCGAGCGGTGGCCCCACGTCCTCGCAGGGCACCCGGCCGAACACCTCGTCGATCGTCGTCGCGTACCGGTTGAGCAGGAACGGCGCGTAGTAGTTGTACATCGCGAACGTGCCGCCCGGGGCCAGGTGCGCCTTGACCGCCGCGATCGCCTGCTTGGTCAGCAGAAAGCTCTCCAGGCGGACCGCGGACTGGCCCGACACCGCCGCCAGGGAGTCCGGCAGCGCGAACAGGATCAGGTTGTACTTCTTGCTCGTGTCCTGCAGGTACTCGCGGCCGTCGGCGACGTGCAGGGTGACCCGGGGATTGCTGTACGGCTTGCTCGGGGCCTGCTGCTCGCCGAGGCGCAGCAGTTCCGGGTCGATGTCCACGGCGTCGACGTGCTTGGCGCCGCTGGCCAGCGCGACCGCGGTGTCGTTCCCGGTGCCCGCGCCGATGATCAGGACGTTGTCCAGGCTGGCGGTGTTCACGTGCCGGTACGGGTACCAGTAGAACGGCTTCTGCCGGGCGAGCACGGCGAGCGACCGCGCGGCCTGGTAGGGGATGTTGTTCGCGGACACGTTCAGAGCGGGGTTCTTGCCGCCCTGCTGGTACACCGACAGCTTGTTGTACGGCGACCACACCTGATCGGGGACGAACGACTCTACGCACAGCGCCGCCACGACCACGGCCACGGCGGCCGCATGCCACCAGCGGATCTTCGGTGCGAGCAGCGCGAGCAGGCCTGCGCAGGCGATGATGCCCCAGGTGGCCGGCGGCTGGTCGAGGAACGACAGGCCGGAGAACACCGCGATCCCGGCGATGCTGCCGGCGATGTCCAGCCGGTAGGCGTTCAGCGCCCGGAAGCCGACGAACGTCCGCGCCATGGCCTGGCCGAGGCCGGCCATCACCGCCGCCGTCAGCACGAAGATGACGCCGAGGCTGACCGGCTGCGGCAGCGCGAGCATGTTGTGCAGGCCCCGGTACGGATGGGAACCGCTGAGCGAGGACAGGATCACCGGGAACAGCAGCACGAAGCCGACCAGCATCATCAGGGTCACCGGGGTCCAGCGCAGGTAGTCGCGCCGGGCCCGGGCGTTCAGGAACCCGATCCCGATACCGAGGAAGCTGGCCAGCAGGACGAAGTTGGTTGCCTTGGTCACGTAGACGTTGTTCGAGGTGATCCACCGGATGAGGGCCAGCTCGACGAACAGCATCAGGAAGCTGGCGAAGGCGAGCCTGGCCCGGTCGGCGGGCCGCTCGGGCTGCCGCTCCGCGGGCCGCTCGGGCTGCCGCTCCGCGGGCCGTGCCGCGGTCAGCCCGTCGGGCCGGGCACCGGGGCCGCCGCGGTCGTCATCCCAGGCCGCGTCGATCTCGGTGAAGGGGGTTCCGGAGTCCACCTCCGTCACCGTAGTCAGTTAGCGAGGCTAAATCTTGGTCTCTTCTATATTTTCAGCAAACCATTTCTTTACCTTGAGTCGACTCATGGCCGGGTCAGGATTGACCCAGCCCGGGCACGGTTGGTCGCCCCCGCTCTTCATCCGCTTTGTGGCTATTTTCAGGCTGACCGGGCGGCGATATGCTCGGCGCCGGTGGTGACCGGCCTGGCGCGGGCGGCGGCGGAGGTGCGCGGCGGTGCGATGGCGGCGTGTGGCGGTGGTGTGCCTGGCAGTGGCGTGCGTCCCGGTGGTCACGGTCGTCATGATCATCACCCATGAGGTCGGGCACACGGTTGTCGCGCAGTTGTTAGGGGAGTCCCAGGCCACGTTCCGGCTGGTTGGGCACGATTGCTACGGCTGCAACCTGTACAACTCGGCGCTCCTGTCGCCGTGGGGAAACGTGGCGGTCAGCCTCGGCGGGGTGTGGGGCACCATGTTTCTGACCGTCGTGGCCGTCGGGGTGCTGGCCTGGCGCCGCCGCCCGCGGTGGGTGCCCCGGTGGCTCCTGGCCGAGGTGATCGTCATCTGCTTCGCCGGGGACCTGGTGTGGCAGTTCGTGCAGGCGGTGCAGCAGCTTCCGGTGCCGGCGCGGGAGCCGGTGGGGTGGGGGCTGGGTTACACCGATCTTGATGCTGCAACGTCGTTCGGGTCGCAGGCCACCGGGTGGGGTCACGGGACAGTGGCGGCGATCGGGTTCAGCGTGGCGGTGGTGTACAGCGTCGGGCTGGCGGTGGCCGTGCGGTGGGCGTGGCGCCGCGGGCACGCGGACGCCGGGCTGCGGCCCGGGCGGGGCGTCAGAGTGGCCGCAGCCGGACAGGGTCCGCCTGGCGGGGGCGGACAGCGCATGTAACCGGGGCCACCCGCGGGATGAGCTGGAGCCGGGCGCCGGCGTTGGTGTGGGTGCCACATGCCGGCCGGCGGACGGGGTGAAGCACGCGGCGTCACGTTCAAGATCCTTGAAGACCTGCAGGCCGGCGGCGGCAGGCTGGCGCGTGCCTGGGGGGAGGGACATCGGCCTTGGCGGGGTGGCTGCGCAAGGGTGGTTCTTGCCGTTAGCATTACCAAGTCTTTACGGACTGAGGTGGGTGCTGGTGGCTGTGTTGCAGACCGGGTCAGCTGTGAGGTTCCGATTGCGCTAGACGCGGGCCGGATGACGACCGGCCAGGATCATCGGGCCTCCGGTACCCGGAGCCCGCGTGTTTACCTGCACATCGGCGAGCCGAAGACCGGCACAACCTTCCTCCAGGACGTGCTGTGGGCCAACCGGGCCCGGCTGGCCGCCCGGGGGCTGCAGCTGCCGGGTTACAGCGACCGTGATCATTCTCGGGCGAGCCGGGACCTGCGTGAGACTCTCCGGCCGGCTTCCGATCCGGTCGATCCGTGGATCGGCGAGTGGGACGTCCTCGTGGGCCAGGCGCTGCGTACCCGCGGCCGGGCGGTCATCTCGAACGAGCTGCTGGCGGCGTCCAGCCCCGGGCAGGCCGACCGTGCCGTCCGGTCGCTGCTCCGCGCCGAGGTGCACGTCATTGCCACGGTGCGCGACTTCGCCGCGGTGCTGCCCGCCGAGTGGTGTGAGGCGGTCAAGTGCCGGGGCACCACCGGATGGAAGGCGTGGCTCGACGAGGTGATCGTGGCGGAGCGGGCAGCCGAACGGCGCCGCCAGTCGTGGTTCTGGAGAGTGCACGACACGCTGGCCATCCTGGACATGTGGTCGCAGCACATCCCGCCGGACCAGGTGCATGTCGTCACCGTGCCGCGTCAGGGTTCGTCGGGCTTGCTGTGGGCGCGGTTCGCCGCCGTGATGGGCATCGACCCGGCGGGCTGCGACCTTACCGGGGCGCGGCGGAACTACTCGCTCGGGGTTGCGGAAACCGAATTTCTGCGCCGGATAAACCAGGCGCTGCCGGCTGAAATGCCGGACTGGTTTTACACCCGGGAGATCAAGCAGATCCTCGCGCACGGTGTTCTCGGCGCCGGCTCGCAACGCTCCCAGCTGGCGCTGCCGCCCGGCCTCGAGGCGTGGGCGGCGGAGCAGGCGGAGATCCGGATCGCGGGACTGCGCGACGCCAAGTACCACGTCGTCGGCGATATCGCGGAGCTGCGCCCGGCTGGCGAGACTGGCGAAGTCGGCGCGGCCAGCGGGGCCGCAGGGGCCGGTGTGGCCGGAGGGGCCGATCTTGACCTGAGCCCGGAACGCCAGCCGGGCGAGCAGCAGCTCGAAGCCGCCGTGCAGGCGGTGGTGGCCCTGGCCGACCGTTACTACGAGGTGCGGTACCCCGTCCGGAAGCCGCAGCAGTCCCGCGGCCTCCGGCAGAGAGCCAGCGACATCAAGTGGGAGATGCTGAACGGCCGCCGGGTCAGGCGCATGCTGCGCCGCGCGAGTCACCTCGCGGCCGTGCGGCGCCTGCGGGTGATGATCTGGTGCGTGCTGATGCGCCCGTACCGTCGCCGGCGCTTATCTGGTACCTACCGCGGCCACACGTTCGGCCGCACGCTCGATGCTGCTGCCACCTCGTTTCCGGACTCCGGCTAGCCTCGTAGTCGCGCGGGCCGGGACGTTCGAAGGAGCGCGGCGCGCATGGCGGGAGGCGCGGCCATGAGACGCCTGCTGGAACTACTTTGGCTTGGTCAGTTCTTTCATGGGAATTCTGTGAAGCGGGCAGATTGGAATTTGGAATCTCGATAGCGCCGTGTGAGTACAGCCCGGTATTGGGCACGCGTACGCCGCGGCCTTCCTCTCCATCCTGCCCGGGACCCTACCGCTTGGCATCTGCGCTCTCCTCAGCAGACTTCGCCCGGGCGCTAGCGAACGCCAGGGCGAGGATATCTACGGCAATCTGCATTGCAGTATGACAGAAATTTTCCGACATGCCGTTCACCTGGGGGCACTCTACGATGAGGGCACCTACTGCCATTGCATATTGCAGGCCAAGGTGGTTAACAGGCGCCTCAACCCTTAACGGCAAGGATGCGAACGACTGAAATTCTGCTTTATCAAAGCACAGAGAAGTAAGCTTGCGGTCCCCCGGCGCTGGATGGTTGACATCTGGCAGGACTACCCAATCCCCGCGCTTGACCATGGTGAGCAGAAGCTGCTCCCGTTCTGGATCAAGCTGCAGATCATGGGGGCGCCCCTTCCATCCATTATGGACCTCGGAAGACGCCAGCATCTTATCGCCGAAAATGTAGTAGACCACGTACCGGCTTTTAGAGGGAATGACGTGATCGATAAATTCCCGCATCATTTTCTCGCAGCCGGCAAAACCTGGCCCCAATTCTGCCGATGTTGAGGGAAGCCCGGCCGGCTCGGCGAGAACATCAGGGATGCTGGCGTTTGCGACTTCAGCAAGAAGGTCGTGCAGGTAGTCCCAGTAGTCGGTGGTCTCGCAGACTTGCTCGTGGAGCTGGGGAGACGACTCTGGCGATCTGGGCGCCGCAGCTTGAGTTTCCAGGCGTTCGTAGCGCTGGTCGGCCAGGAAGTACAAGACGTACATCCAGATTGTCACGACTGCCAGAATGGCGATTGTGCCGATGCGCCATCCGAGGCCCTTTCCGATCACCGTGAAGACGGCTGCCGCAGCCACAACCGGTAGCGCTGCCACTCGAATTCGGCGACCATGATCGCGGATCAGCTCTTGCAATATCCACCCCCTTGCCGTCGTGATCGTACGAGGTCAGTATGTCCCTGCTGGAACCGTCATGCAAGGTCATGAGCCAGTCTGGGCCATTTCGGCGTGTCGGCCGCTCTTAGCGTTGCTCTTGAAAGGCTGGGGCTCAACGAATGTGATTTCTCCGCACGGGCCTGTAACATCCCGGTGCCCTCAGGCCTGGCAGGACTATGTGACTTGCGGTACTGCGGGAGGATATTCGCTGCGGCCAGGGCCATCGAGCGCCCGTTTCTAAGTCGCGAAAGTACGCCCACGGTTTCTGATACCCTCTATTCCTCGACCAAGGCCCAGCACGTCTTGCGCTCCGGGTAGATACACATTAGTCCGCAAATTGCTTGGTGCGCCCAAGCGAGTTCCGACTAAGGCAGGATTCTGATGGGCGATCCAATACTTGATCGCATTACCTATCAACCAGAGCACGGGAAGCTCGCACCGATCCCCTGGCCCGAGGGGCTGGCACCGAAAGGGACTCAGTACGGGCAGCGAAGCGACGGCCCGCTTCCGCTGGCCGAGGTGGTGGTGGTGACCTGGACGTTTGCGGAGGGAGAGGCGCTGGCCGATGTGCTGACCCCGGGTCTGCCGAGCGCGTCCTGGCAGCCCTACGCCCACCTGTGGAGCATCTACAGGCCCCAGCTGACCGAGCGTTCGCCGGCTGGCGATGCGCAGGCGTCAGCCTTTGGCGATCTCGCCGGGCCCAATGCCGCGCACCTGGCTCCCATTGCCGATCGCCCGCCGCGCCTGACCTTCGGCGGCGCGAGCGGCGGTGTGGAGACGATCGACTACTTCGGCTTTGCCAATACGAACGATTCCTACGGCGTCGTCAGTAACTACCCCGACGCTTGCACCGAGGAGATGGACGACGCCACCCTCCCACTGGCGCTCGCAGACATCAGCAACCCGCCTCGGTGGTGCTCGATCCGTAACGCCAGCGATCCCCAGGTCTCCTCCTCAATCGGCGACCTCCAAGCGCAGGCTCGCTGGGCCACCCAGATTTACCAGGAGTACGGCTACTGGACGACCGTCGGGTCGGCCATCGCCACCTGGGCCGTCATCGCCAACCTGACCTGAAAAGGAGGCCCCGTGCCCGGACCCTACAAGCTCGGCAAGCGCCCGCCAGTCATCGATCACCGGACCTTGCGCTTCAGCGACTACCTCACGCCTGCGTTGCCAGCATCGCCTGATTCCGTCGACTCCTACCAGAAGGTCCCCACCTGGCCGATGTACTACAACAACCAGTACGGCGACTGCACCTGCGCGGCGGCGGGCCATATGATCCAGAACTGGACGGCCTGCGCCGCGAGCGAAGTGACCCCTCCGCCAAAGACCGTCCTGACGTTCTACGAGTACTTCGTGGGCACGCCGCCGCCTCCGGACGCCGGCTGCGACATGCTCAGCGTCCTCAAGCACTGGCGCACGGCCGGGCTAGACCGGCACAAGGTGCAGGCCTTTACCAGCCTCGAACTGCAGAACCAATCGCAAGCACAAAGTGCCGTCTACCTCCTGGGCGGAATCTACATCGGCGTCGAGCTCCCGGACTTCACGGTTCAAGGCGACGACTGGCTGGCCATCCCGTGGGTGGTACCGCCGGGCGGCCCGGTCGGAAACGCCGCCCCTAACCCCCAAAACGGGCACTGCATCCCGGCGGTCGGCTACGACGCCGAGCAGCTGTGGATCGTGACCTGGGGGAGCCTGAAGTCGATGAGCTGGGGCTTTTACAACGCCTACGCGGACGAGTCCTACGCGGTCGTGAGCACGGACTTCATCGGGAACTCCGGAGAGTCGCCGGAAGGGTTCAACCTCGCCGCTCTGCAGCAGGATCTCGCGCAGCTATGAGGACTGCCTCCAAGAGCGGATCGTCCGCAGGTTAGAACGAGCCGCGGCGCGAGGAATTCTGCGCAAGGCGTTTCCGCGGAAACGTCACGGGTGTGCGGCCGGCGCGATGACCATTCGGGCCGGCCGCTCCGGCAGACGCCTGCGACCGGATGGAGCAGCAGGTGGGCGCCTGGGCGGATGCCGGGATTATTCAGGCGCGCGCGGCTGCCCACGGTGGCAGGATCTGGCAGGTGAGTGGCGACGACGAGCTGCGTCTTGCGACGGAAGGCAATGGCGGACAGCCGTCGCGGGCCAGCCTGCGGGCAGGCGTCGTATATCGCGATCCTGGCCCGTGGAGCCCGGCGGTGCTGGCGTTGCTGCGGCACGCGGAAGACGCCGGGTTTGCCGGCGCGCCGCGAGTGGTAGGCAGCGGGTTCGCAGCGGATGGCCGTGAGATGGTCAGCTACGTCGAGGGCTCGAGCCCTCACCCTCATGCCTGGGCTGAAGATGCGGTTGGCGAGGTCGGCGCGCTGCTGGCCGGCCTGCACGCCGCCGGCGCGACATTCACCCCGCCGCCTGACGCGGCCTGGAAGCCATGGTTCGGCCGGAGCCTGCGCGGGTCGCGGCCGGTCTTCGGGCACTGCGATACCGGGCCATGGAACATCGTCGCCACGGACGGACGGCCGGCGGCGCTGATCGATTTCGAGTTCGCCGGGCCGGTCGACGCGGAATGGGAACTTGCCCAGGCTGCCTGGCTCAACGCGCAATTGCACGACGACGACATCGCCGAGCGGTGTGCCCTGCCCGACGCTGCGGCCCGGGGACGGCAGCTCAAGGCAATTCTCGACGGCTACGGACTGCCCCGCCGGGGCCGCGAAGGCTTCGTCGACAAGATGATCACCTTCGCCGTGCACGATGCGCGGGCTGAGGCCGTCAACGCCGCAGTGACCCCGGACGCCACCAGCGCGACGACGCCCGGCGGGTACCCCTACGCCTGGGCCATCACCTGGCGCGCCCGCAGCGCCTCGTGGATGCTCACCAACCGGTCCCTGCTCCAGCGCTGCATCACCTGACGGCACCTGCCGAGGCAGCATCCCGCTGTTCTGTTTGAGGTTCCTGAAGCGTCCATGAGCGCAGCGGCCGCAATGCGGCTCACTCAGCTCCACGGCGAACCCCAATCGACACCCGCCGCGACCCATCTGCGGAGGGCCGCCGGGACCTAAACGAGCATGCTCCTTAGGCGCGAGACGATTCCGTCGCGGTTCAGTTCGTAGCGGTCATACAGCTGCCCAGGAACGCCGGCGAGCAGTTCCTCATCCGGCAGTCCGTGCAGTGTGAGCCGCGCGGACACCCCGGATCGCGCGATCACCTCGGCGACTATCGTGCCGAGCCCGCCCAGCACGTTGTGCTCCTCCACGGTCAGGATCCGGCCCGTCCCCCGCGCGGCCGCGACGATAGCCTCCTCATCGGCAGGCTTGAGGTACGCCGCATCGAGCACGCCAACCTCGATTCCTTCCTC
>Ga0335075_10004069_pt1 | contig 22927 bp, 21 predicted proteins | sample Lox_Sample_24_FD_206723 | JGI IMG/M metagenome (GOLD analysis project Ga0335075, IMG submission 206723) | Soil microbial communities from Loxahatchee National Wildlife Refuge, Florida, United States - Lox_Sample_2.4 | ecosystem: Environmental > Terrestrial > Soil > Wetlands | place: USA...
GAAGCATCCCCGAAGGCAGGTGGAGCATGATCGAGCAGCCGTACGTCTACCGGCATACGGAACTGGTGGAGCCGGACTGGCAGCGGCTGCCCGGCTGGGCCGACGTTTCGCCGCGAGACTGGGCATCGGCCCAGTGGCAGCGAGCCCACTGCGTCAAGAACATCCGCCAGCTTCGCCAGGTCATTGGCGACGGCCTCGACGAGCGTTTCTACGCCGACCTGGAGCGCGACCAGGCCGAGCGCGCCACCATGTCCATGCTGGTACCGCCCCAGATGGTCAACACAATGGTGCCGCACCTCTCCCCCGCCCACCCCGGCTTCACCGACGCCTTCTACGCCGATCCGGTCCGCCGGTACATGATCCCGGCTTTCACCGACCGGCGCGAGGACTGGCCGTCGCACCCGATGGCCTCACGTGACTCGCTGCACGAGGCCGAGATGTGGGCGGTCGAGGGTCTCACGCACCGGTACCCGACCAAGGTGCTTGCCGAGTTGCTGCCGACCTGCCCGCAGTACTGCGGTCACTGCACGCGCATGGACCTTGTCGGGAACCCGACGCCGGTGGTCGACAAGCACAAGTTCGCGCTCGGCCGCGAGGACCGGCTGACCGCGATGCTGGGATACCTGCGCAAGAACCCGGGCGTGCGGGACGTGGTCGTCTCGGGCGGCGATGTGGCGAACATGCCATGGCCCCGGCTCGAGTCGTTCGTCGCAGGCCTGCTGGAGATCGAGAACATCCGCGATATCCGGCTCGCCAGCAAAGCGCTGATGGGCCTGCCCCAGTACTGGCTCACCGACGAGGTCCGGGCCGGAATGGAGCGACTGGCCAAGGTGGCGCGAGAGCGGGACGTGAGCATCGCGATCCACACGCACGTGAACACTGCCCAGTCGGTGACGCCGCTCGTCGCGGCTGCCGCCAAGGCCATGCTCGAGACCGGTATCCGCGACGTCCGCAATCAGGGCGTGCTGCTCCGCGGCACCAACGACAAGACCGAGCAGCTACTCGACCTGTGCTTCGCCCTGCTCGATGACGCCAAGATCATGCCGTACTACTTCTACATGTGCGACATGATCCCCGGCAGCGAGCACTGGCGGCTGTCACTGGCGGAAGCACAGAAACTGCAGCACGACATCATGGGCTACCTGCCAGGCTTTGCCACGCCGAGGTTCATCTGCGACGTGCCCTACGTCGGCAAGCGCTGGGTCCACCAGGTCGCCAGGTACGACCGCGAGCTCGGCATCTCGTACTGGACGAAGAACTACCGCACCGCGGTCGAGTCCGGCGACGAGCTGGCCCTGGACCGGGAGCACGAGTACTACGACCCGATTCACCTCTTGCCGGAAGCGGGTCAGGAGTACTGGCGCTCTCGCGTCGCGGCGCCGGTCGCGGTTGCCTGAGCCTGCTGCCTGACCAGGCAGGCGCCGTGATCCAATCCCGCGCGCCCGGGCAGTGCGACCGCGCTGGCTACTGCGCGCCGGTCGCCGCCTGCTCGCAGCGTTACTTGTCGCGATCCGCGGAGTCAGCGGGAGTTCGATTCGCGCGGTCGTAGGCTTCCTGCGACGCTGACACGTCGCCGAGGTGCGCGATCGACCATTCCTCCAGCGCGCGCAGCGGCTCGCGCAGGGTGCGACCCGCCTCGGTGAGCGTGTACTCCACGCGGACCGGAACTTCGGGGTAAACAGTGCGGTGCACGAGCCCGTCCCGTTCGAGCCCGCGGAGGGTCTGGGTGAGCATCTTCTGCGAGACGCCCTCAATGCGCCGGCGCAATTCTGAGAAGCGGGCGCTGCCGTCCCAGAGTGCGCCCACTATGAGCACCGTCCACCGGTCGCCAATGCGATCCAGGATGCGGCGAGTCGGGCAGTCCGAGCGGTAGGGGCTGCCGCGGAGCACCGACTCGGCCCGGGTGGTTACCACAAAGTGCCTTCTTCCCAGTGGAGACCTGCTCTCATACGGTAATCGCAGGGCGTCGCCCGACGCCACCCGTAACGAGGAAAGGCACCCCATGGCTCGCATCACCGTCATCGGCGGCACCGGTTATGCCGGTTCGGCAGTCGTCGCGGAGGCCGCTGCTCGCGGTCACCAGGTCACCGCACTGAGCCGCTCGCTCCCCGACACACCAATCCCGAACGTGACCTATGTCCAGGGCGACGCCAGCGACGAAGCAACGCTAACGGCACCCATTGAGGGCGCGGACGTCGTAGTGGCCGCACTCGCCCCGCGCGGCCCGCTGGCAGGCACCTTCCGCGACGTCTACAGCACTATCGCGCGTCTGGCCGACGCCGCGGGCGTACGCCTGTTCGTCGTCGGCGGCTACTCGTCGCTGCGGCCTGCGCCAGGGGCGGATCGCTTCGTCACCGACCTTAGCCACATCCCTGCGGAGCTTCACGACGAGATCCGCGCCGGGGCGGCGCTCATCATTGAGGACCTCCCGGCGACGCCCGCGACGCTCGACTGGGTATTTGTGAGCCCGGCACTCAGGTTCGGCGCACGTATGCCCGGCGAACGACTAGGCCGTTACCGCCTCGGCGACGACGTCGCGGTTCAGCCCGAGGACGGCGGCGCGATATCCGCCGCGGACTACGCCCTCGGGTTCGTCGACCTGATCGAGAAAGGCGAGCACCACAGGACACAGGTCAATCTCGGCCACTAACCTCAGTTATTCTTGCCCGGCGCCACGTGCCGCGTCGACTCCCTGACCTGCGGAAAACGTCGCTCTACCTGAATCGCCCTGCGGCTGCAAGGCGCAGCCCGCGTTAGCGTCAGGTGAGGCGGCCGTTTACGCCACTTGCGCCGGGGCAATGAGAGCCGGTCATGAGCGTCGACCAAAAGCTTGACGATCCTGCTACCGGGCAGGACGATCCGCGCGCGGACGACGTCGCCACCGCCTCGCCGGTGCTAAGCGACGGCCTCCGCGTCGTCCGGGCGCAGGCCGCAGACGTAGCGGCTCCTGATCCGCGCGCGCTGGCGAAAAAAGCGCTGCGCAGGGCATGGCCATATGCGGCGGGCCTCGCCGTCTTGCTGATCGCGGCCGGCGCCGTATTCGGCGGGCGGGGCAGCTGGGGGAACGTGCCGACGTGGGTGCTCGCGGTCACCACGCTGCTGGCTTTCGTCGCTGCGGCGTTCGCCGCGTTCGCGACCTACGAGCTTCTGCGCGTGGAGTCGCGGCGGCATGCGGTGGCGCTGGAGGAACAGCGCCTGCGCGAGCAGGCGCAACGCCGGGCGCAGGCTAGCAGGGTTGCCGCCTGGTACGGCAGATGGTCATCGGTGGTGAAAGGCCCGGGCATGGCAGCGGACCACCGCGAGTGGCTGCGCTGCGGGGCGATCATCAGCAATGCCTCCGACCTGCCTGTCTACAACGTCCGGGTCTCGCTCTGCGTTGCCGCCGACCCCGCCGCAGGGCTGACGTGGCGGCAGGGCGAGCGGTTCGCGGGTGCGCTGCGTCTCATGCCGCCTGGCCAGGAGCACATCGAGATGCCCGACCACGTCAGGACCGAAGAGGAGGCAGACGGCAACCAGCCGACGTGGCTGGTCGCCATCGAGTTCACCGACGCCTCGGGTGTCCAGTGGCTGCGGGATACTCGGGGCAGGCTTGAGCCAGCCGATGCTGGCCTTGCGGAGAGCGATCGTTCGGTAACCACCAGCCGCGCACACAGCAGTCCGGCAACACTGGACAGTTAATTAGCTATTTGCCATAATTCCTTCGTGCTGGACGTGGATCTCGTCAAGGCCCTGGGCAATGAGAAGCGCCTTCAGGTGCTGGAGTGGCTGCGTGATCCCGTGGCCAACTTCCCGCCCCAGCGAGACGGCAATCTGATCGACGACGGCGTATGCGCGCTGTTCATAGCCGACAAGCTGGGCGTTAGCGCGCCGACCTGCGGCGAGCACCTGAAGCTGCTCTCACGGGCAGGGCTGATCAGGGGCACGAAGATTAAGCAGTGGGTCTTCTACAAACGCGACGAGGACCGCATTGCCCGTGCGAAGGAGGCACTCGCTAGTGACTGGTGACATGCGAGCTAGCGAGCGCCGGCTCGGGCAGCATCTGGTGATTACGCGTGAGGATGTTCACCGTGCGTATGACGCCATCGGGCAGTACCTGCGCCGGACGCCGGTCATCCAGCTCGATCTGGCCGGGCCCGTGACCCTGAAGCTGGAACAGCTGCAGTGCGCGGGATCATTCAAGGCCCGCGGCGCGTTCACGAACCTCTTGCTGCGCGATGTGCCGTCGGCTGGCGTGGCGGCGGCTTCGGGCGGCAATCACGGCGTCGCCGTCGCGTATGCCGCGCACCGGCTGGGCATCCCGGCCAGGATCTTCGTGCCGACAGTGTCATCCCCGGCCAAGATCGAGCGCATCCGCCAGCTCGCAGACCTGGTGGTCATCGGCGATCGCTATGCCGACGCGCTGGAGGCCGCGCAGCAGTGGATCGCGGCGTCCGGCGCAATGAGCGTTCACGCCTTCGATGGCCAGGAGACCATACTCGGTCAGGCCACGCTCGCCCTCGAGCTCGACGAGCAGGCCGGCCCCCTGGACACGGTGCTGGTCCCGGTTGGTGGCGGCGGTCTCATCGCCGGAGTCGCATCGTATCTCGCTGGCAACGCCAGGATCATCGGCGTGGAACCTGACGGCGCACCGACCCTCGCCCGCGCCCGGGCGGCAGGCGCGCCTGTCGATGCCCCGGCCGGGAGCATCGCCGTTGATGCCCTGGCGCCGCGCCGGGTCGGCGAAGTGGTCTTCCCGATCACCAGCGCCTACGTCGAGGACGTAGTGCTCGTGGACGATGACGCCATCCGGAGCGCGCAGCGCACGCTATGGCAGACCGCGCGCATCGCGGCTGAGCCGGCCGCCTCAGTCGGTGTCGCGGCGCTGCTCACCGGCGCTTACAAGGCCGCGCCGGGCGAGCGCGTCGCCGTCATCATCACCGGTGCGAACATGAGCCCGTCCCAGCTGGATAGCTGACGGGGAAGCTCACTGCGGGTCCCCTGGCTCGCGCAGCAGGAGCAGGTTCACCGCCACGAGGCTGAGAGCGATCAGGCCGTCCTGGTTCAGCAACTCGGCCCTGGTGCGCACCACGCCGCGGTCCGGCTTGGACCGGGACCGGCGCGTCTCGACGATGGTGGTCCGGAGGCGCAGCCGGTCGCCGGGCCGCACCGGCACGGGCCACCGGAGCTCGTCGATCCCTGGAGAGCCCAGGCTGGCCACCCGTGACAGGTAGTGGTCGGCGAGCAGCCGCATAAAGATCCCGCCGGTGTGCCAGCCGCTGGCGATCAGCCCGCCAAACGGCCCGGCAGCGGCCAGCCGCGCATCCGCGTGGATCGGCTGCGGGTCGAACCGCCGGGCGAACGCGACGATCTCCTCCTCGGCCACGGTCGCGTAGCCGTACTCGTAGACCGCTCCCGCTTCGTAATCCTCGAAATAGCGATCCTCGATCGGGGCGGCGAAGTCCGCCTCGCCCAGCGTCCGCGTAACGTCGTCGTCGCCTGCTGGCCGCGATGTCATGAGTCGCCAGTGCGTGTCCGCCGGAGCGCTCGCGCGGACAGCGTTGTGAGCCAGGCGAAGCCGGTGATGATGCTGGCGCGCTGGAACAGCCCGCCGAGGCCGACGAGCCGAGGCGACTGGCCGAAGCCTGCGCCGGCCAGCGCCATGGTCGTGAGCATGGTCACCGCGGTGCCGGCGCTGTAGAGACCAAAGCGGTGCTGGCCGGCCCGCCAGGATCGCCAGCCACAGGCAAGCGCGGCGGCGGGCAGTCCGGCGAACACCGGCACCGCCGACAGATTGTGGGCGGTACCGGTGGGGCTTGGGTGGGTGAGCGCATCGGGCGTTCCGGGCGGGTAGCCGCTGACCGGGTCTGTGGTGAAGACCGCCGAGCTGATAAGCCCCGCGCCCGCAGCGCCGATAAGAGCGGGCGCTGCCCGGCCGCTGGTCGCGGCGTCACCAGCGCGCGCCAGGCCTGCGGCTCCGGCCAGGAACAACGTCCCTGCCACCGCGAAGTTTCCGGCCTGGATCCAGCCGCGCGGTCCGAGCGCAAGAGCACTGACCGGATGGCGCAGCGGCCGGTAACCGTCCCTGACAACACCCTCGAGCAGGAACACGCCGACGAAAACAGGGCCCGCGGCCACACCGCAGCGCAGCAACCTGCGGGTCAATGCCTGCGGCGGCGCGGGGATGCTGGCTGCTTTCACGCACGAAGCGTAGCGGTCCGGGCATTGTGCCGACGGCAGTGCGCCAGTGGTTTTCCCGTCTCGGCGAAGGCGGCCGGGTCGTCGGCGACTTGCAGACGCGGCGACTGAGCGCTCATTACCCGGTCAGGTGATCTGCCTCGCGGTAATGCCGCGCGAGGATGTCCGCACCGAAATCGCCGCCAGGCCGGCGCAGCACAGTATGCGCGTGATTGGCGTTGGTCTTGTCGAACTCGATGAGAAGGTCGTCCGCCTGCACCCGGTAGTAGTGCCTGTCGTCCCGCGTCAGCGGGCCTTCCCAGGCGAAGTATGCTTCGCCGCCTGCGAACCTCGGCGCCTCCCGCGCTGCCATCGCATCCGGGAGCCGGTCCAGGTAAAGAGCCACGATCTGCGCGAGCAGCGCTCGCGCCGTCGGCCCGAGCGTCGACGCGGCAACGCCAAGCGGCTCGACTTGCCCGGCGCGGGCCGAGGTGGCCGAGTGGATGTCGCCGGGCGCATGATCAGCCACGACGGCGTTCCTGCGGCCCGCCGGACCGAGCGCGTCGACCAACGCGTGCCCGAGGTCTTCCTCAGGGCCGAGCGGGCGGGACACCGGCCGTCCGGCATAACTCACGCACGCCGGATTAGCGCCGAGGAAAACGGGGGCCGGGGAGACCCGGTCACCGGCGATGGTCATCGTGACGGACAGGTGGTGCCCCTCGAACCGCCATGACCACACATCGTCCCTTGCCGGATGGCCGAACACGCTAACGAAGTAGCCGCCGCTGTGCCGGTTCATCGCGCGCTGCTCCTGCAGATCGAGCACTTCCTCGAGCGCGACGACCGCCATCGCCTGGGCGAAACAGTGCTCGCTCAGCCCGGTGGCCAGCAGCCGGTGCACGGCTTTCCGGCCCGCCACGCTCATCGATGCCAGGCACCCGCCTGGCCGCCGGTTCGGCCGGTACTCGATCCACCGCCGCGCTTCGTCATCGCCGAAATCCAGCGCCGTGAGCTTGCGCTGCTCGTCGTCAAGTTCCCCCAGCAGCGCTGCTGCCTCCTGCCGCATCTGCGCAGCGGTCTCGTCACTCGCCATGCCTCCGGTATACCAGCGCATGCCCACCGGGCCGAGCCACCTCGCAGCGCCCACCGGCTGGCGGGATCAGTAGTTGTCGAGGAAGGCCTTGACCTCGGGGGCAGCGAATTGAGCGCCGTAACCGGCGTCGAGGACCAGACAGCCGATTGCGACGTCCTTTGACGGCTCGAATGCGATGAGCCAACTGTTGGGCTGCCCTTGGCCGTCGATGTCCGCGGTACCCGTTTTGGCGTAGACATCGGGGCCGAACCCGACCGCATCGGCCGTGCCGCTGGTGACCACCTCGCGCATCATTTCCTTCAGCCAGGCGTCGGTATCGGCCGGAAGCGGCGTAGCGGTGACACGCGGGGCACCGGTGGCCAGGTAAGGCTGCAGGAAGCTGCCGTTGTCGATGGTGGCAGCAATCGACGCCATAGCCAGCGGCGAAGCGACTAGCTGACCTTCGCCAAAGGCTTCTTGTGCCAGTTCGGAGCCCGATGCGGACGCAGGGGCGTTGAAGTAGCTGGCGGATTCCGTGCCGATGCCGATGTCCCAGTTCTGGTCAAGGCCGTAGTACTTCTTGGCTGTCTCGGCTAGCCGGCCGTTGGTGAGATGCTCCCACTGCGTACTGAACGCGTTGTTGCAGGACTGGGCGAAGTCAGTGATGAACGGCGTCCCGGCCGGCTCGGATTCGCCCTTGTCGTTGTGGTAGGTGACCCCCTGAATCGTGAAGGCCTTCGGGCATGCAACGGGGCTGTCAGGATTGAGCACCCCCTGAGTGAATAGCGCAGTCGAGGTGACGGTCTTCATCGACGAGCCGGGCGCCACTCTTGCGGTAAGCGCGAAATCGTTGAAGCCGTCGTTGTTAGCGACGGCCAGGATCTTGCCGGTCGATGGCTGGATGACGACCATGGAACTGTTCTTATGCGCGGTGACCGCGGACTTGGCAGCCTGCTCCGCCGCTGGGTCGATTGTTGTAGCGAGTCCGGCGACGTTTTTCGGTGCGACCACGACCGCCTGGGTGTTAGCGACGGGTCTGCCCTTGCTGGTCTGAATCTCGACGTCCAGTCCGGGGGATCCGTTTCCGGGCGGGGCGCCTGATTCCAGGCCGGCGGCGATGTTGTTCAGCCCCGGGTCACCGTAACTGGTGAGATTGTTGCCGCTGGCGTCCGTGACTGAGGTGACGCGCGGAGCGACCGAAACCGCATCAAGGTGAGTGGACGCCGTGAGGTTAGGCGCGAGATCGTCGGGCGCCCAGGCGACGTACCAGTACTGGGTTTGCTTTCCCCGGTAGGCAATCAGCGATGCGTGGTAGCGCCAGGTTCCGCTGACCGTCGCGGAGCCGTCCGGCGCGGCGACGCTGGCGCTAGCCGCGTAGGTCACCTTCTCCCGAGGGCTCGCCGAGTTCGACGAGATCGCCGTTGCCGACGCCGGCGCACTAGTGAGTTTGCCGAGGTGAAGGTACATCCGGAACGTCGCGAGCGCGGCTCTGGTCAGAGCCGGGCGATTTGTATAGTTCGCCGCCTGCTTCAGGTCACCAGCGTCCCAGGCGCGCAAGAAGGCGCGGGCTGTCTGTTGTGCGTCCTGGCCAGCCGATGAGCCCGTCGGCAGGTAGCCAGTAGTCTGGGCGTGCTTGCTTCCCGGCAGTACCAGTGCGGCGGTGACACCGGCCGCCACTACCACCACGGCGACCAGCACATACGGCAGCTTGCGCCGCTTCCTCTCCCGCCTGGAGTGCCTGCTGCGCTGTGGCCGCTGCTCGACGACCGGCGGGAGCTGTGCGGCCGTGGGCTCCGGACGAAACCATGAGTCCCACGACGACGTGTCTTCCGAACTGCCGCTCACCCCAGTGACCGTACCTACTGCGCCGATTGCTGGCCAAATTATCCGTAAAACTGCCGGACGCGCGGGCCGCCCCTGGACGCGCCTTCCGCGCACGTTTGGTCAATCTTTGATCACAATGCGTGACTGATGCGGGCCAGGCCGCACCCGACAGCCGATCCCGGACAGTGGCCGCGCAGCGGGCCGTGCCGTAACGGGGCGCCTCGCCGATCATGGCGTGCCAAAGCAGATGATCCCAGTGCTCCGCGACCTGCCTCAGCACGGTGGCCCCTTGCGCCTGGGGTACTGGGTCACGCCGGCCGGGAGTCCGAGGCGATGGTGGCTACCGGCGACGCAGCGGCAGGGCGGTCCGGCAGGACGCACACCCTTCCGGCGCTGAAGCCCGCCGAGCCGACACCGAACGCCGCGTTGAAGCGGTTCGTGTTGACCAGCGTTATCAGCGCGGTGATCTCTACGATCTGCTTGTCGCTGAAGTGCTCCTTCATCCGGGCGAACACCTCGTCGGTGACGTCGACAGGTGTGCGCATCACCCCGGCCGTATAGTCCAGCGCCGCTTTCTCCTGCTCGGTGAACAGATCGCTGGACTGGTAACGCGGCAGCGCGAGGAGCTCGGCGTCAGACATCCCGGAGTTGCGGCATATCTGCGAGCCGAGGTCGACACAGAACTCGCAGCCGATCATCTGCGCGCCCTTCAGCTCGACCAGGTTCTTGATCCGCTCGCTTACGGCCTTACCGCCGCGGACCGCCTGATTGAACCTGCCCATGCCCATCATCATCTTCGGCTGGTGCGCCCAGATCTCCATGGGCTCTATCCCGGTGCCGGCCTGCGGATCGCGGCCTGTCAGCTTCCTTACCGCCCTGGGCCCGAACCTGTAGACGAGCTTGACCATCAGGCTGGCCTGTGACTTCGGGACTCCTTGAATGCGTGCCATCGGGAGTGCCTCCTGTTCCGATCAGCTGGATTACGCCAGGCGTCACTGACATGACACCCGGCAGGCAGCCGATGTGACAAGGATGGACAGGCTGCAGCTAGCGCAGGAGCTTGGCTGGCGTAATCGGCAAGTCACGCACGCGGATGCCGGTGGCGTGGAAGACGGCGTTAGCGATGGCGGCCGACGAACCCACGATGCCGATCTCGCCGATGCCTTTGGAGCCCATCGGGTTGACGTGGTGGTCTTCCTCATCGATCCAGGCGATGTCGAACTGGCCTATGTCGGCATTGGCCGGGACGTGATAGCCAGCGAAGTCGTGGTTCATGACGTGCCCGAAGCGGGCGTCGACCAGGCTCTCTTCGTGCAGTGCCATACTCAGGCCCCACGTCATCCCGCCAATGATCTGCGAGCGTGCGGTCTTCGGATTGATGATCTTCCCGGCAGCGAAGACGCCCGCCATCTGAGGGATGCGCACCTCGCCGGTGTCGGCATCCACGCGCGCCTGCGCGAAGCAGGCTCCGAAGGCATGCATCGCGTAGTTTCCGGCCTCGGGGTTGCCGGCCGCAGCAGCCTCTGCCCGGGCGCCTTCCGCCGGCCTGTCGCCATGCCTGTCGCGAAAGACGCGGGCTGCTTCGAAGATGGCCGTTCCCCAGCTCGTGATGCCTGACGATCCCCCCTCGATGGTCGCCTCGGGCTGGGTTGTGTCCCCGATGCGCAGGTCAATGTCCGCGACATCAACCGCCAGGGCGTCGGCAGCGATCTGGCTTAGCGCCGTCCATGTTCCGGTGCCGATATCCACGGCGGCCATCTCGACCACGTACCGGCCGCCGCCGGCATAGCTGATCCTTGCCACCGAGCCGGGGAACCTGACGACCGGGAAAGTGGAAGACGCCACGCCGGTGCCCACGAGCCAACGGCCTTCCTGCCGCGCGCGCGGACGCGGGTCGCGGCCGGCCCAGCCGAACCGGCGCGCTCCTTCGAGGAGGCAGGCAACGAGGTTACGGCTGGAGTACGGGAGTCCCGTCTCGGCGTCGAGCTCGGGCTCGTTGCGGATGCGGAACTCTACGGGATCCAGGCCGCACTTGATTGCCATCTCGTCCATCGCCGATTCGAGCGCGAACATCCCGGGGGCTTCGCCGGGGGCACGCATCCACGTTGGCACCGGCACGTCGAGTGCGGCCAGGCGATGGGTGGTGCGGCGGTTCTGCGTTGCGTACATCGTCCGGGTCGGGACGGCAGCGTTCTCGGCGAACTCCTTAATCTTCGCGGTCTGCTCGACGACGTCATGGGAAGTGGCGGTGAGATGGCCGTCCTGACCGGCGCTCAGGCGGATCCGCTGAACGGTCGGGGTACGGTAGCCGACTCCGGAGAACATCTGCTGGCGGGTGAGCGCGAACTTCACCGGACTGCCCTCGACCGCCACGGCTGCCAGCGCCGCGAGGATGGTGTTGGCGTGCAGCGTCTTCGACCCGAACCCGCCTCCGACGTAGGGAGCGATGATGCGCACACGATCCGGGTCAATCCCGAGGACCCGGGCAAGCGTCTCCCTGACCGCATACGGCCCCTGTGTGGACTCGTAAAGAGTGAGGTCGCCCGCTCCCCACAGCGCGATGGTGGTGTGCGGCTCCATCGGGTTGTGGTGCTCCATCGGTGTGGTGTAGGTCTCGTCCAGTTTCACCGTCGCCGAGGAGAACGCCCGGTCGAAGTCGCCCTCCTCGGTGTCGGTCGGGTTGACCGGGTTCACGTGCTCGGGCGCATACAAGTCGCCCCGGTCCGCGCGCAACTCCACATCGTGGGGCATCTCGTCATATGACACGCGGACCAGGCTCGCGGCGTACCGGGCAGTTTCAAGCGTCTCGGCGAGCACGGCAGCCACGTACTGGCCGCGGAAGGAAACGTCGCGAGCCTGGAGTACGGCGAGTTCCTGGTCGCTGGTATCAGCCAGCCTGGGAGCGTTCTCGTGGCTCAGCACGGCAACCACGCCGGGGAGGGCCCCGGCAGCGCTTGGATCTATCCGCGTGACCCGCCCCCGAGCGACCTCGCTCTGCACCGGGAACAGGTACAGCGGGTTATCGAAGCGATACTCGTAGGCGAAGGGAGCCGTCCCGGTGACCTTCTGCGGGCCGTCCCGGCGGGACAGCGGCTCGCCGATGGCTCTGCGTTCCGCGAGAGTAGTCATGGTGCTCCCGTCAGGTCCAGCAAGGTGCGAGTGATGATGTTGCCGGCGAGCGGCACCTTGTAGGAGTTCTCGCGCAGCGGCACCGCCGCGGCCAGCTCGGCCTCAGCTGCAGCGCGGAAGCTCTCCTCGGCTGCCGGCCTGCCGCGCAGGGCGTCCTCGGCCTTGCGGGCGCGCCAGGGCTTGTGCGCCACCCCGCCAAGCGCGATCCGCACGTCATGCACGGCGCCATCGCGCACCTGCAGCGCCGCAGCGACCGAGACCAGCGCGAACGCGTACGAGGCCCGCTCGCGCACCTTGCGGTACCTTGAGTTGGACGAGAACGCCAGGGGCGGCAGCTCGACCGCGATGATGAGTTCCGCGTGCTCCAGGGTGGTGTCGCGCTGAGGCTCGTCCCCTGGGAGTCGGTGCAGCTCGGCGGCGGGGATCCGCCGTTCCCCGCCCGGCCCCCTGACCACCACGACAGCGTCCAGCGCGGTCATCGCCACGGCCATGTCCGAGGGTTGCGTGGCGACGCAGTGCGGGGAAGCGCCCAAGATTGCGTGATCCTTGTTGCATCCCTCCAGCGCCGAACAGCCAGTTCCCGGCTCGCGCTTGTTACACGGCGTGGTTGTGTCGTAAAAGTAGACACACCGGGTGCGCTGCAGGAGGTTCCCGCCGGTAGTGGCAAGATTCCGAAGCTGTCCCGAGGCGCCCGCGAGCAAGGCCTGTGACAGCACCGGGTAGCGCGATCGCACCCGCCGGTCGGCCGCTAGTTCGCTGTTCGTGACTGCCGCGCCGATGCGCAGTCCGCCGTCCGGCAGATCCTCGATCTCGCCAGAGGTCAGCCGCCTGACGTCCACCAGGACATCCGGCTCCATCACCCCCAGCTTCATCAGGTCCACCAGGTTCGTGCCGCCGGCCAGGAACTCGCCGGCCGGCTCTCTGGCAAGCGTGGCGACGGCCCCGGAAATGTCCCCGGCTCGGTCAAAGCGGAAGGGCTTCACCGAAAAGCGCCCCCTTCGGCGGCCTCGCGGACGGCGGAGACGATGTTCGCGTAGGCGCCGCAGCGGCACAGGTTGCCGCTCATCCGCTCCCGGATCTCATCGTCGGTGAGCCGCGTCTCCTCCGCGCTCACGTCCCTGGTTACGTGGCTGGGCCAGCCCGCCTCGGCCTCGGCGAGCATTCCGACCGCGGAGACAATCTGGCCGGGCGTGCAGTAGCCGCACTGGAACGCGTCATGCTCGATGAATGAGCGCTGCATTGCGTGCAGCTCGCCGTCTGCGGCGAGCCCTTCGGCCGTGATGATCTCAGCTCCGTCATGCGCCACGGCCAGCGCGAGGCAGCTGTTAACGCGCTTGCCGTCAAGCAGGATGGTGCAGGCGCCGCACTGGCCATGATCGCAGCCCTTCTTGGCGCCATAGATACCGAGATGTTCGCGCAGCGCGTCAAGCAGCGTCGTACGCGGGTCTACCGCGATCCGATGCTCCTTCCCGTCCGCTTTCAGTGATATCTCCACGTCCACGCCCCTGCTTTCGGTGCGGATTCCCGCCCTTGGCCACCAGACGTCGCGTCCGTACCCAGGGACAATGCACGGCAAGCCCAGGCAGCTACCCGGATTCCCCCGGTCGCCACAGTTCCGGGCTGCGCGCACCTACCTGAGCACCGATCCGGTCGAGCGCTTCGGCTGCTGGCATCGGCGGCAGTTTCTGACCGCCCCGCAAGCGCAGGGAGATTTCGCCGGCGGATGCCTCAGCCTCGCCGATCACGGCCTGATACGGCACCAGGCGATGCGCGCGGATGCGGCTGCCGAGGCTGCCGTCGGCGGCTAGCTCGGCCCGCAGGCACTGGCCGGCCGCCGCACCGAGCAGGGCGCGCGCTGCCTCGACCTGATCCACGCCAACGGGCAGCACGACCAGCTGGACGGGGGCCAGCCACGGCGGGAACGCACCGCCGTGGACGTCGATCAGCTGGGCGAGCAACCGCTCCAGCCCGCCGATGACGCTGCGATGCACCATGACTGGCCGGTGCTTCCCCCCGTCTGCGCCGATGTACTCAAGGCCGAAGCGATCCGGCTGGTAGAAGTCGACCTGCACAGTGGCCACGCTCGCCTCCCGTTCGGAGCTGTCAGCCGCCTGCACGTCGATCTTCGGCCCGTAGAAGGCCGCCTCCCCCTCCTCCGCCTCATAGGGCACGGCTGCTGCGTCGAGCACCTCGCGCAACACAGCGGCAGCCCGGTCCCACTGCTCACGGCTGCCGACGTACTTATCCGACGCGCCCGCCAGCGACAGCCGGTACCGGACAGGCCGTATGCCGAGCGCCACGTGGGCCTGCCTGATCATGCTCAGTGCGGCGGCGGCTTCGGCCGCCACCTGGTCTGGAGTGCAGAAGATGTGCGCGTCATTCAGCTGGATTGACCGCACTCTGGTCAGGCCGCCCAGTACGCCAGACAGCTCAGACCGGTACATCCCGCCGAGTTCGGCAATGCGAAGCGGCAGCTCCCGGTAGCTGTGCGCTCTGGACCGGTAGATAACCGCGTGGTGCGGGCACAGGCTCGGCCGCAACAGGACCTGCTCGCCGCCGATGTCCATGGGCGGGTACATGCCGTCCCGGTAGTGATCCCAGTGGCCGGAGATCTCGTAGAGCTCGCGCTTGGCGATCACCGGTGAGTAGACATGCTGATAGCCGGACTTCTGCTCCAGCTCGTATACGTACTCTTCGAGCGCGTGCCGGATGGCCGCGCCGGCCGGGCGCAGGTAAGGCAGGCCAGCGCCGATCAACGGGTCGGTATCGAATAGCTCAAGCTCGCGGCCCAGCTTGCGGTGGTCGTGCAGCTGCCGGTCAGGCATGGCGGTCTCCTCGCGGTTTCGGGTGGCGGGGCGTGGTGACCGCGGGAAACGCAGAAGCCCCGGGGCACTCGCCCCGGGGCTTCTGCTGAGATCAGGTGTCAGCGCGCCGGGACATGCTCCGGCGTCGTCGTCAGTCCCGCGCGCTTCATGCGAACACGGTAGCAAACCGCCGCGAGCCGCCGGCAAGCCAGTTCCCGGCCAGCGTGAACCGCTACGGGGTACTCCCGGGTGTCACCGCGCTATCGCGCTCCGGGCTGGCCTGACTGCCTGCGCTACCGGGGTCCCCTGAGCTGCTCGAAGCGCCCTCCTCCGCGCCCTCCCCGGTGACGGCAGCCGTCCTTTCAGCCGCAGGCGCGCCGGCTTCAGCCGGCCAGGCCATCAGGGCGTCCGCAGGTCGCCGCTGGGCCCGGATGAACCAGCCGATCCCGATCAACGTCACGACGATGGCCACCCAGAAGTTAAGCCGCATACCGAGGAAATACTCCGAGGAGTCGATCCTGATCGTCTCCTCGAAGATCCGGTATCCCGAGTAGCCGGCCACATAGAGCGCGAACAGGCCCCACGGCCGGATCCTGTAGTGATGGCCGATCCATACCAGCGCCGCGGCCCAGGCAAGGTCAAAGATCAGCTCGTACAGGAACGACGGCTGGAAGGTGCCGTAGCCAAGGTAGCCAGCCGGGCGGTGGGACAGCGATATTTCCAGCGCCCACGGCAGTGAGCTGGGCTTGCCGAACAGTTCCTGGTTGAAGTAGTTGCCGATACGGCCGATCGCCTGGGCGACCAGCAGCGCGGGCGCGATCGCGTTGGCGAACATCCCGGCGCTGGCCCCCGCCCGCCTCACCCGCCAGATCCCGGCGATGGCACCGCCAGCGATCCCGCCCCAGATCCCGAGGCCGCCCGACCAGACGGCGAAAACGCCGTACCAGACATGCGGGATGTCCGCCGGCGTGGTGATGTCGAAGTAGATGCGCCCGCCGATGATCCCGGCCGGCACCGCCCAGATCGCCACGTCACCGACCAGGTCAGGGTTGCCGCCGACAGCCCGCCACCGGCGCCGGGTAATGATGATCGCCAGTGTGATGCCGACCACGTACATGAGGCCGTAGAAATGGACGAAGAGCGGCCCGATGTGAAACCCGTTAACCGACGGGCTGGGAATGAAGCTCAGCAGGTGGCCCCGGGCGGAGTGAAGCATGTGTTGAGAGTACTGCCCGCCCGCAGGCCCCGGGGCCGCGCCGTGGGGCTAACGGGCGGCGCGGCTAGCATCCCGTTATGACCCTTCGCAGCATGCCGCTGACACCTGAGCTTTACGACTACCTGATCGCGCACAGCGCCGAACGCGACGCCACGCTGGCCGAGCTGGCCGCGGAGACCGCGAGCCGTTTCCCGGATGCGGCAGAAATGCAGATCGGGCCTGAGCAGGGTACGTTCATGACGCTGCTGAATCAGCTCATCGGCGCCAGCCGCGCACTGGAGATCGGCACCTTCACCGGTTACTCCTCCATCTGCATCGCTCGCGGGCTCACTGGTTCGGGCAAACTCACCTGCTGCGACGTGAGCGAGGAGTGGACCGCGCTAGCACGCACGTACTGGGAAAAGGCCGGCGTCGCCGATCGGATCGACCTTCAGCTACGGCCGGCCATTGAAACGCTGCGGGCGATGCCAGCCACCGAGACGTTCGACCTCGCCTTCATCGATGCCAACAAGACCGGCTACGTCAGCTACTGGGACGAGGTGGTCCCCCGGATCAAGCCGGGCGGCGCGATCCTGGTCGACAACACGCTGTCGCACGGCCGGGTCATCGACCCTGCCAGCGACGATCCGAACGTTCAGGGCATCCGCGACTTCAACGACCACGCGGCCGCCGACAGCCGGGTGACGCTGGTACTGCTGCCGGTTGGCGATGGTCTGACCCTGGCCCGCAAACACGACTGACCGGGTTCTCAGCGCTGTCAGCTGCGAACCCCGCCAGTCGCGTGGTCACCGCCAGTGCTGACCGCGAGACCTGTCCTGCTCTGGCTCGACCTCGACGCGTTCCCTGCGAAGTTCTTCCCTGACGACGCTGTCCTCCTCGATGCGCTTCGTGCGCAGCCGGATGCGCTCGACAGGCACTATCTCCTTGCGAGGAACAGGCCGCTCCTCGTACAGGATGATTTCCTGCTCTTCTTCGCTAATGTCGCCGCCGACCCGGTCCTGGGCAGTCACCGTAATCCGCTCTATGTCGTACTCATCATGAAAAGTGCGAACGGTCTCCTGGACTGGCTCGACGTCGACGTACTTGTGCAGCCGGACACGGCCGGTCTCGACCGTCTCCTTGTCGATCTGCAGGCGCTCCTCCTGGCGGACGAGCCAGTCCTGTTCGGTCGGCGCGCCGCGCTGCCCGTACTGAGCCTGGCCGTAAGAAGACTGCCGGGACGGAGTCTGGTAAGACGGCGAGGGCCTGGACGGGCCCTGGTAAGACTGAGCCGGCCGGGACGGAGCCTGCCGTGAGGGAGCCGCCCGTGCGGGAGCTTCCTGCGCGGGAACGGCCAGGCCGTAGTACTTCCTGATCTCTTCGGCCTGTGCCGCCGACATATGCTGGCCCGCGTCAATGTTGGGGCCAGCCATGACCTTCCGCGAGTCGAACGGAACGCGGAGGCCTTCGGGCGTCATCTCGCCTGTGCTAACCGGTACAAACCGGCCGGTCTTACCCGACCGGATCCGGGCCCACGCGGGCGTCCCGTCTGCATCGTCTCTGAAAACCTGCTCGACGGTGCCGATAACTTTGCCGTCGGAGCCAGTTACTCGCGCGCCGAGGAGTTGCTCAGCCTGCGTCGTCATGGTGACATCTCCCCCCGAATTACTTATTCCCCATTCAGGCAGAAACGCCGCAGCCCGCTAAGCTGGCGCGCTTACCGTGCCCGGCTACTAACAGTGAGTTACCCAGTACGGGACGTCTCAAAGTCCTGTTTTTGCCTCCCTGACCGGTCCCCCGTAACCCATCCGGCGCAAGATCGCCGTCTCGACCCGAGAAGCTCAGCGAAGCGCCGACCTGCAAGCGCTGGTACTGACGTCGAGCCAGCCCTGGCCGACAGGGCATGCCGCGCCGCCCTGCTGAGAGGGGGCCTCGCGCGCGAGATCCGGCCGGCCGCGAGTCTTAGCCAGGAGCCTGCTGGCCGGGGATGGTCAGCCCGTAGTACCGGCTCAGCTCGTCGCACTGTGTCGCGGACAGATGCTGGCCTTCCTCAATGACCGGGCTGTTCATGACCTTCACGGAGTCGAATGGAATGCGGAGGCCCTCCCCCGCAACCTGGCTGGTGCCCAGCGGCGCAAACCGGCTTATCTGCCCTGACCGGATCCGGCCCCACGCAGGTGTCCCGTCGACGTCGTCCCTGAAGACCTGCTCGAAGGTGCCTATCACCTTGCCGTCTGAGCCAGTTACCCGAGCGCCAAGAAGTTGCTCAGCCTGCGTCCTGATGACATCTCCTCGCCCCTGGTCGGTCATGCCTGCGGCCTGCTGAGAGGGAAACTCCCGGCTGGGTGCTTGCTGGCCTTGAGCCTGCTCGCGCGGAGCCTGCTCGCGCGGAGCCTGCTGGCCGGGGATGCCGAGCCCGTAGTAGCGGCTCAGTTCCTCGCACTGCGCCGCGGACATGTGCTGGCCTTCATCGATATCCGGCCCGTTCATGACCTTCGGTGAGTCGAACGGAACGCGGAGGCCCTCCCCCGTGACCTGGCTGGTGCCCAGCGGCACAAACCGGCCTGTCTGGCCTGACCGGATCCGGGCCCACGCGGGCGTCCCGTCGACGTCGTCCCTGAAAACCTGCTCGACGGTGCCTATCACCCTGCCGTCGGAGCCCGTTACTCGCGCGCCGAGAAGTTGCTCGGCCTGCGTCCTCATCGTCACATCTCCCCCCGAATCTCGATCAGCGGTCCGGGCATAGGCCGCGTCCTGGTCGGCGGGCATGTCTGCGCCCTGCTGAGATGGAGCCTCCCTGGCGAAACCCTGCTGGGCGAGACCCCGCTGGGAGGGAGCCTGCTGGGACGGAACCTGCCGGGAGGGGGCCTGCTGGCCCGGAGCCTGCTCGCCCGGAGCCTGCTGGGGAGGGATGAGAAGTCCGTAGTACCGGCTCAGCTCTTCGGCCTGCGCCGCGGACATATGCTGGCCTGCCTCGATACTCGGCCCGTTCATGACCTTCGGTGAGTCGAACGGGACGCTGAGGCCGTCTGCCGTGACCTGGCTGTTGCCGAGCGGCACGAACCGGGCAGTCTTGCCCGACCTCACCCGGGCCCAGGTGGGCGTCCCGTCGACGTCGTCCCTGAAGACCTGCTCAACGGTGCCTATCACCTTGCCGTCTGAGCCAGTTACTCGTGCGCCAAGGAGTGCTTCGGGCTGCGTCCTCATCGTGACATCCCCCCCGAATCTTGATCAGCGGTCCGGGCATAGGCCACCGCAGCGCGCTAAGCCGGCGCGCGTCCCGTGCTCGGCTACTAACGGTGATCTACCCAGTGCGGACGGTCTCAAAGTCGCGTCTTTGCCTTCGCCGACTGCGCCGGCCGAGACGGGGCCGCGGCGCAGCCGCGACAAGCTCGGTGCAGAGTGTCACCTGGGCTGCGCCATGTCGCTACGATGTCCCGCTATGGCGGCATTGTTCAGCCGGATAATTCCGATCCTGTTTGTCGGCGACCTGCAGGCAGAGCGTGACTTTTACATTGGCCTCGGATTCCATGTCACCTACGAGGGCCCGGAGTACCCGTACTTCCTGGCACTCGGCCACGGCAAGGTCGAATTCGGCATCGAGTGGCGGGAGGACTTCTCGCCGGCCGCCCCGGACAGGGTCTTGACGTGGCAATTCGGTGTGAGCGACCTCGAACTGGCGAAGAAGCGGCTCGCCGAGGCGGGCGTGCGCTACCGCGAGGAACTGATGACGCCGAGCCCGGACTGGCAGTACCGGGTGCTGCACGCGAGAACGCCGAATGGCTACCACCTGCTGCTCGAGGAAGGCAGCGAGTAGGCCCGGCAACTCGAACGCAGGCCGGCGAGGGCGCAGCTGCCGGAAATGAGCCGTACGGGACGGAATCGCCGGCCCTCCTGACTGAGCGCCCCTCGCGGCGATGCCATCCGCGACAATGGCGGCGGCATGCCGGCGCGGCAGCCTGCCGGCCGGCACCTCGCCAGGGAAGCGGCAGGCTATGGGCAGGTCAACTGATCCGGTCTACCTCAAGGTCCTCGAGGATCTGCGGATGCGCATCCGCGAGGGCGTGCTGGAGCCGGGGGCGAGAGTCCCCTCCAGGAACGCCATCGTCGCCAGGTACCGCGTCGGCGAGACAGCGGCCAAGCACGCACTGGCGGTCCTCGTGACTGAAGGCCTGATCGAGGCAAGGGCCGGGTCAGGGTCATACGTGCGCAAGCCGCCCGCGGCGCGGCACCTGGAGCATGACCGGCTGCACTTCCCTGGCTCGCCCTTCGGGGTCGGGGAGTCGGCCGGGCGCGCCGATGACATGCTGGTCACCGGCTCCCCAGCAGCCAGGTACGTCGCGTGGGAGCACTACAGCGAGCACATCGCACCGCCAGCCCACGTCGCCCGCCGACTCGGCGGTGCTCCCGCTGCGGCGTTAGTGACGGCGACCCGTTACCTGATGAGCGCCGATGGCCAGCCCGTTCAGCTTGCGATTAGCTACGAGCCGGCCGGGCTGACTGAAGGAACCGCAGTGGCGCTCCCCGAGCATGGGCCGTATGCCGGGCGCGGCGTTATCGAACGGATGCTGTCGATCGGAATCGAGGTGGACCAGGTGCTCGAGGAAGTGTCGGTGCGGACCTGCCTGCTGGCGGAGGCCGCTGCATTGGCCATGCCGGCCGGGGCGGCCGTCATCGCTATCGAGCGCACGCACTACGCCGGCACCCAGCAGGTGGAGACCGCCGACATCGTTATCCCGGCCGACCGGTTCCGCCTTCGGTACCGGTTCAGCGCGGAAGGCGCGCCGGTTGCATCCGGCCTGAGCTCGTGATCAGGCCCGCGAGGCCGGCCGACGGGCCGGCTATCTACCAGCTCATTCTCGACCTAGCCGAGTACGAGCGCTCGGCCGGAGAAGTGACCGGCACGCTCCAGGACCTGCACTCCTCGTTGTTCGGCCCGGATCCGGCCGTGTTCGCACACGTCGCTGAGCACGAGGGGAATGTCCGCGGATTCGCGCTATGGTTCCTCAACTACTCCACCTGGCTCTGTCAGCACGGCATTTACCTGGAAGACCTGTACGTCGCTCCGGAGCTTCGCGGCCAGGGCCTCGGCCGCGCGCTGCTCGCCGAACTCGCCGCCGTATGCGTCGAGCGCGGCTACGGCAGGCTCGAATGGTGGGTGCTTGACTGGAACGAGCCAGCGCGCGGCTTCTACGCCAGGATCGGGGCCAGCCCGATGGACGAATGGACAGTGCAGCGGCTGACTGGTGAGCCGCTGCGCGCCCTGGCCGCCAGCCGCCGACCACAGCGAGCTTGATCGCCAGCGCCCCGCGGCTAGCCTGATTTCATGCGGATCACTGGCGTGGACTCGACTGACCTGTTCGGCGGAACTGCGGCGGAGCCGCGCCAGATCGTCAGGGTCCGGTTGGTCAACGCCGGCCCAGGCATGATCACGGACCGGACGCAGGTGGCGACGGTGCAGATCAACGGCCCGGGCGTCGGCACTCCGGCGCCGGCCGTGATCACCGGGCTCGAGCCCGGCGCCGAAGTAACCGCGGAGGTGGCGATCGAGACGACAGCCGGGCCGGGGACGTCTCTCCCGGTGCAGGCCACGGTGTCCTGGGCGGGCGGCAGCACGAGCTTGCCGGCTGCCGTCGCCCGCGCCGAGCCCGGCTGGGTCATGTGGATGGTGAGCCACTTCCACTACGACCCGGTCTGGTGGAGCACGCAGGGTCAGTTCACCGAATCCCGGCTGAGCCTGCCGGACGCAGACGGCCGGCTACCGGAGGTCCGCACTGCGTTCGAGCTCGTCAGGCTGCACCTGGATGCGGCCCGCCGCGACCCGGACTACAAGTTCGTGCTCGCGGAGCTCGACTATCTCAAGCCGCATTTCGACTCCCACCCTGAGGACCGCGCTGACCTGCTTGATTTCATCGCGGCAGGCCGGATCGAGCTCGTCGGCGGCAGCTACAACGAACCCAACACGAACCTCACGTGCGCCGAGTCCACCATCCGCAACGCTGTGTACGGCATGGCCTACCAGCGCGACGTGCTGGGCGGCAATCCACGTACGTCCTGGATGCTCGACGCGTTCGGGTTCGATCCCGGCTACCCGGGCATCATGGCCGCGGCGGGCCTCACCAGCTCGTCGTGGGCCCGCGGCCCGTTCCACCAGTGGGGCCCGCACCGGTCGGTAGGCGACAACTCACTGATGCAGTTCGCCTCGGAGTTCGAGTGGCTTTCGCCGGACGGCGCTGGCTTGCTGACCAGCTACATGGCCAATCACTACGGAGCGGGCTGGGTGCTGCACCAGGCAGCGACGCTGGCCGATGCCGAGGCTGCCGCGTACGAGCAATTCAGCCAGCTGGCGCCGGTCGCGGCGACCCGCAACGTCTTGCTGCCGGTGGGCGCCGACCACGTCATCCCGGCGCGGTGGGCCACTGCCGTGCACAGGGACTGGAATTCCCGCTACGTCTGGCCGCGGTTCGTGACGGCAGTGCCAAGTGAGTTCTTCGCTGCCGTCCGCGCCGAGGCTGCCGACCGCGACATCTGGATCACGCCGCAGACCAGGGACATGAACCCCGTCTATACCGGCAAGGACGTTACCTACATCGACACCAAGCAGGCGCAGCGCGCTGCCGAGACCGCCGTGCTTGACGGCGAGCGGCTTGCCACGCTCGCCTGGCTTGCCGGGGCGGACTATCCGGTCGCCAGCCTGGACAAGGCCTGGCGGCTGCTGGTGTTCGGCGCGCACCATGACGCCATCACCGG
>Ga0335075_10004070_pt1 | contig 22926 bp, 22 predicted proteins | sample Lox_Sample_24_FD_206723 | JGI IMG/M metagenome (GOLD analysis project Ga0335075, IMG submission 206723) | Soil microbial communities from Loxahatchee National Wildlife Refuge, Florida, United States - Lox_Sample_2.4 | ecosystem: Environmental > Terrestrial > Soil > Wetlands | place: USA...
ACGAAGGGGATTTTCTTGCTTCTCAGACTAATCGATCACCCGGCGACAGCGCCTATCGGCAAGATCACCAGCTTCGTGGCCCTTCGTGCAAGCCTCTGCGGCCCTCCGTGTGAACTCTTTCCCGAGCCCGAACCGATCAAGGTGTCAGGTTCGTTCCGTACATGTGCGATCGTCGTAGCCCGCAAGGGGATGGGGCTGTTTCACTCCGCGGCGCGGGGCTCTGCCGCCGCCTCAGGCGGCTCGTAGGCCCGGATCGGCGGCAGGTTGCCGCTGAAACGCTCCACTTCCATGGCAGTGAGCTGCCCTGTGCAACCCTGGGCCAGACGCGATGTACCGGCGTCGCGAGTCAGCACGTTCGGATTGCCGTGGACGCAGAGCGGGGCGTCCTCGTCCGGGTCCGCCGGATCGTACCATGCGCCTGTTGGCAGATGCACCGTACCCGGGCTTACGTCCTCGGTCAGCACCGCTGCAGCGAGACACGCGCCACGATCGTTGAACAGCCGGATGATGTCGCCTTCCGCGATGCCGCGCGAGGCCGCGTCGGACGGGTGCAGCCGTGCGACCTCGCGCCCGCGGTGCTTGCCGGCCTGGCTGTGCTCGCCGAAGTCCAGTTGGCCGTGCAGTCGCCGCGCCGGCTGATTGGCAGTCAGCCGCAGGGAGTGGCGCGCATCGGGAATATCGGTGGGTGGCAGCCAGACCGGGTGGCCGGGGCAATCATTGTAGCCGAAGCCGGCGATGGTGGCTGATGCGATCTCGATCTTTCCGCTGGGCGTCGGCAATGGATGTGCCTCGGGATCGCGACGGAAAGCAGCCACGATGCCGCCGTCGTCTGGTTGCATCGGCAACTCGAGCTCGCCGCGCTGCCAGAACGTGTCGAAGTCCGGCGCGTCGTGACCCGATTTGGCAAGCGCTTCCTGGGTGCGTCCGTACAGATGTCGCAGCCAGCCGTCGGCGTCGCGGCCCTCGGTGAACGCTTCTCCTCGGCCGAGCCGTTCCGACAGCGCGGCGAAGATCGCGTAGTCGTCGCGCGCTTCGGCGAAGGGTGGGGCGACGCGGTGCATCGCAATCATCAGCTCGTCCGCGGAACTTGCACCGATGTCGTTGCGTTCCAGCGTCATCGTGCACGGCAGCACGATGTCTGCGTGGCGCGCGGTCGCGGTCCAGGTGGTTTCATGCACCACCAGTGTCTCGACGCGCGCGAAGGCACGACGCAGGCGGTTCAGGTCCTGATGGTGGTGAAACGGGTTGCCGCCGGTCCAGTAGATCAGGCGGATGTCGGGATAGGTGAGACGCTGACCGTTGTAATCGAACCACGTGCCGGGATGCAGCAGCATATCTGCGATGCGCGCCACGGGAATGAAGTGGCGGACGGCGTTTTGGCCTTGCGGCAGGGTGGGCAGCGGCACCGCGACCTCGCGCCGGCCGTAATGCCCCATGGTGCCGAGCGCGTACGCGTAGCCACCGCCCGGCAGCCCGATCTGACCCAGCATGGCCGCCAGCACCGCCGCCATCCACACGGGCTGCTCGCCATGTTCCGCACGTTGCAGTGCGTGCGCGACGACAATCAGCGTGCGCCGGCCAGCCATCCCGCGCGCCAGAGCGATAATTTCGTTCGTGGGAATACCGCAGATCGCCGCTGCCCAGGCGGCGTCCTTCGGCTGGCCGTCGCTGCGCCCGAGCAGATAGTCCTCGAACACCGGATAGCCGACGCAGAAACGCTCCAGAAATGCTTGGTCGTGCAGGTTCTCCGCCACGAGCGTGTGGGCCAGGCCGAGCATCAGGGCCGTATCGGTGTTGGGCACCACCGGCAGCCAATCCGCCCTCGCCTCTTCCGGCAGGTCATCACGCAACGGGCTGATCAGCACGAAGCGCGCACCACGCTGCCGCGCGGCGCGCATGGCGCCACGGTCGATATGGCGGCTGACGCCGCCGGCGGCGATCGCCGAGTTCTTCAGCGCCATGCCGCCGAACGCGACCACCACTTCGCTGTGCGCCGCAATCTGGTCCCAGGTGACGCCGTGGCGGCTGACCGCGTCGAGCGAGCCCAGGATGTGCGGCAGGATCACCGAGGAGGCCCCGGCGCTGTATGTGTTCACCGAGCGCACATAACCGCCGAGCACGGTGTTCAGGAACCGGTGCATCTGGCTCTGCGCATGATGGAACCGCCCGGCGCTGGCCCAGCCATAGGAGCCACCGAAGATCGCACCAGGCCCAAGCGCATCGCGGACGCGGGCAAGCTCCGCGGTGAGCAGGTCAAGCGCCCGGTCCCACGACACCGCGACGAACGTGTCGCGGCCGCGCCTGTCGGTCTGGCCAGGGCCGTGCTCCAGCCACCCGCGCCGCACCATCGGATGGGCAATGCGGGCCTTGTGGCGAAGGGCGGTGGTGAAATTGTCCAAGATGCTGTTTGGATCCGGATCGGCGGGATGCGGCCGAACCGCCAAGCGTCCATCCGCCCAGCGCGCGCTGAAGGTGCCCCAATGCGCGCTGTGCGGGCGCCAGTCCGTCGTTTCGGTATCTTCCATCAGTCCTTCAGCAGCTTCACCATCGTGGAGCCTAGCGCCGCCGGGCTGTCCGCCACTTCGACGCCCGCCGCCCGCAACGCCTCGATCTTGGCCGCCGCGGTGTCGCGCCCGCCGCTGATCACCGCGCCGGCATGTCCCATGCGCCGCCCCGCCGGCGCCGTGGATCCGGCGATGAAGCCGACCGTCGGCTTCTTCACCTTGTGCCGCGCCAGAAATTCCGCGGCCTCGATCTCGCTTTGCCCGCCGATCTCGCCGATCAGCAAAATCTGCTTCGTCTCCGAATCGGCGAGGAACATTTCCAGCACCTCGACGAAATCGGTGCCCTTGACCGGATCGCCGCCGATGCCCACGCACGTGCTTTGTCCCAACCCCGCGGCGGTGGTTTGCGCCACGGCTTCATAAGTCAGCGTGCCGGAGCGCGACACGATCCCGACCGTGCCGCGGCGATGGATATGGCCCGGCATGATGCCGATCTTGCAGGCGTCCGGCGTGATGACGCCTGGGCAATTCGGGCCGATCAGACGCGAACCGGTGCCGCTCAGCGCGCGCTTCACCCGCACCATGTCGAGCACCGGGATGCCCTCGGTGATGCAGACGATTAGCTCGATGCCGGCATCGATCGCCTCCAGGATCGCGTCGGCGGCGTAGGGCGGCGGCACATAGATCGCGCTTGCGGTCGCGCCGGTGGCGGCTTTCGCCTCGGCGACTGTGTCGAACACCGGCAGATCGAGATGCGTGGTCCCGCCCTTGCCCGGCGTCACCCCGCCCAGCATCTTCGTGCCGTAGGCGATCGCCTGTTCCGAATGGAACGTACCCTGCGCGCCGGTGAAGCCCTGGGTGATCACGCGGGTCTCGGCATCGACCAGGATGGCCATGTCACGCGGCCTCCTGCACGGCCTTCACCACCTTTTCGGCGGCGTCGGCCAGGTTATCAGCGGCGATGATCGGCAGGTTGGAGCGCGCCAGAATGTCCTTGCCGAGATCGACATTGGTGCCCTCCAGCCGCACCACGAGCGGCACCGAAAGCTGGACTTCCCGCGCCGCCGCGACCACGCCCTCGGCAATCACGTCGCAGCGCATGATGCCGCCGAAGATATTGACCAGGATGCCTTCCACATGGGGGTCCGACAGGATGATCTTGAACGCGGCGGTGACCCGCTCCTTCGTGGCGCCGCCGCCGACGTCCAGGAAATTCGCCGGCGCCGCGCCGTAGAGCTTGATGATGTCCATGGTCGCCATGGCCAGTCCGGCACCGTTCACCAGGCAGCCGATATTGCCGTCCAGTGCCACGTAATTCAGGTTGTGCCTGGCGGCTTCCAGCTCCTTCGGATCCTCCTCCGACTCGTCCTGTAGCCGGACAAGCTCAGGGTGACGGAACAGTGCGTTGTCGTCGAAATTCACCTTCGCATCCAATGCCACCACATCACCGCTCGGCTCAGCGCCGCCGCCGGTCACCACCAACGGGTTGATCTCGACAATCGCGCAGTCGAGCGCGGTGAATGCCGCGTAGAGTGCCTGCACGAAGCCGGTGAAGGTCGCGACCTGCTTGCCGGTCAGACCGAGGCCATAGGCGAGCCGCCGCGCATGGAAGGGCGATACGCCAGTGGCCGGGTCGACGGCGACACGCAGGATCTTCTCGGGATGCGTCGAGGCGACTTCCTCGATCTCGATTCCGCCTTCCGACGACGCCATGATGGTGATCCGCCCGCTGGCACGATCGACCAGCAGCGAAAGGTAGAGTTCACGGGCGATGTTGCAGCCGGATTCGACGTAGATGCGGTGCACTTTGCGGCCGGCCGGTCCGGTCTGCCGGGTGACCAGCACATGGTTGAGCATCGCGTCGGCCGCGGCGCGCACTTCATCGAGCGACCGCGCAAGGCGCACGCCGCCCTTGCCGTTCGGGTCGTCGGCAAAATGTCCGGCGCCGCGCCCGCCGGCATGGATCTGCGCCTTCACCACATAGATCGGCCCGCGCAGTTTTTTTGCTGCTTCCACCGCTTCGTCCGGCGTCCACGCAACGTGCCCGTCCAGTACTGTGACGCAGTAGCGCCTCAGCAATTCCTTGGCCTGGTATTCGTGGATGTTCATCGCCGGTCAGCCGAGCAGCTTCTTGGCTGCTTCAATCAGCTCGCGCACAGTGCCGCAGGAGGCTGCGAAGGCCGCTTTTTCATGGGCGTTCAGCTCGATCTCGACGATCCGCTCCACGCCGCCGGCGCCGATCACTACAGGGACGCCGACGTAAAGGTCCTTCACCCCGTACTGTCCGGTCAGCCAGGCCGCGCAGGGCAGCACGCGTTTCTTGTCGCGCAGATAGCTCTCGGCCATCGCGATCGCCGAGGAGGCCGGTGCGTAATAGGCGCTGCCCCGCTCCAGCAGCTTGACGATCTCGCCGCCGCCATTCGCGGTGCGCGTCACGATCGCGTCGATCTTCGCCTGCGTGCTCCACCCCATCCGGATCAGGTCAGGCACCGGGATACCGGCGACCGTTGAATAGCGGATCAGCGGCACCATCGAATCGCCGTGACCGCCGAGCACGAAGGCGGACACGTCCTCGACCGAGACGCCGAATTCCTGCGCCAGGAACAGCCGGAAGCGCGAGGAATCCAGCACGCCTGCCATGCCGACGACGCGGTTTGCCGGCAGGCCCGATTTCTCCTTCATCACCCAGACCATCGCATCGAGCGGGTTGGTGATGACGATCACGAAGGCGGTCGGGCAGTGCGTGCGGATGCCTTCGGCGACCTCGGCGATCACGCCGGCGTTCTTGCCGATCAGATCGTCGCGCGACATCCCAGGCGTGCGGGCGAAGCCGGCGGTGACAATCACAACGTCGGCATCCTTGATCGCGGCGTAATCGGAGCCACCGGTCATCAGTGCGTCGAACCCTTCGACGGGGCCCGATTGCATGATGTCGAGCGCCTTGCCGGCGGCGACGCCGCCAAACACGTCGAACAGCACGACGTCGCCCAGTTCCTTGAGTCCGATCAGGTGGGCGAGCGTGCCGCCGATGTTGCCGGCGCCGATCAGGGCGATCTTGTTGCGGGCCATGGGCAGACCTCTCGGATGCCAGTGCAAGCAGCCCGCCGAGCCCCGGCGGCTGGCGGGCGGCCTCGTGCTATCGCAACGCAGCAGACGCGGCAAGGACCCGCTGCCCCACTCGGGGCTTGTGAAACGGGGTTCACACGGAGGCCGCGGAGAATGACACGGAGGGCCGCAGGAGGCGAAGAGCCTTTCGCCAAAAGACAAATGAGCCGGCAGCACGGGGAGCCCCGTGGCGCTCCGTTCGACCGTTCCCCGAGTGAGTAAAGGAAGAAGTATCACTGCAGAGACGCAGAGGACGCTGAGTGCGAATCATGCATGGCAATCTTGGTGCGGAGGTCACACGATCGGTGATCGGGACGGCGATCGAAGTTCATCGTCAGCTCGGCCCCAGGCTCCTCGAGTCTGCCTGCGAAAAGTGTCTTGCCTGCGAGCTGCGCGAGCGCCGCATCAATTATGCGCAGCAGGTGCCTTTGCCACTGATCTATAAGGGGATCGACCTCGATCGCCGATACATGATGGACTTCGTCGTGGCAGATCAGCTTGTCGTCGAGCTCAAATCGGCTGACCAGATCATACTGATCCCTGAAGCCCAGATCCTGACCTGTTTGCGGTTCACTGGCCACCAGCCACGGCTGCTGATCAATTTTAACAACGTTCTCCTCAAGCACGGCCCCCGCCGTTACGCACGTTCCTCAGCGCCCTCTGCGTCTCTGCGGTAATACTTCCTTGCTTGCCTTCCTCGCCCCCCTTCTTGTTTATGTCAGATGCGGCAGCGCCAGCCACTCCTGACTCTGCATCTCCTCCAACCGCGAGGCGGTGCGTTCGAACATCGCCGCCCCCTCCCTGTCCTGATACAGCCGGTCCGGCGATGCATCGGCCGACGCGACCAGCTTCACCCGATGGTCGTAAAGCGCATCGATCAGGACGATGAACCGGCGCGCCTCGTCGTCCCTCTCCTGCGACAGCACCGGGATTCCGTCCAGGATCAGCGTGTGGAAATGCGTCGCCAGCGCCAGGTAGTCGCCGGGCCCGAGCGCCGCACCGCACAGCGCCGCGAAGTCGAAGCGAGCGACCCCCTCGGCCGCCGCCGGCACCACCAGCCGCCGCCCGGTCACCACCAGCGTCGCCGGCCCGGGCTGGGCATGGCCGGTCATCTCGACGAACGCCCGATCCAGCGCGCGCGCGGCCCGCGCATCCGCCGGCACATGCCAGGTCGGCATGCCACGCAGCCGATGGCGACGGAAATCCCGGCCGGCATCCATCTCCAGCACGTCCAGATGGCGCTTGAGCAACGCGATGAAGGGCAGGAACGCGTCGCGGCCCGGCCGGCCCTTGAACAGCTCGTCGGGCCTGGTGTTGGAGGTAGCGACGACGACCACTCCACGCTCGAACAGCGACTGGAACAGCCGGCCGAGAATCATCGCGTCGGCGATGTCGTTGACCTGGAACTCGTCGAAGCAGAGCAGGGCCGCTTCGGCGGCGATCGAATCGGCAAGCGGCGGGATCGGATCGTCGATCCCCGGATCGGCCCGTTTGAACGCATGGATGCGGGCGTGTGCGTCCTGCATGAAGCGATGGAAGTGAATGCGCTTCTTCCGCCGCACCCGGGCAGCGGCGAAGAACAGGTCCATCAGCATCGACTTGCCGCGGCCGACTTCGCCCACGAGGTACAGTCCGTTCGGCGCGCCCGGGGGTGCTTCATCGACCGGCTTGCGGCGCAACAGGCGCGACAGCAGGCCGTTGCCGTTGGTCTGGTGCAGCGGCGGGTCGTAGCCTCGCAGCTTCACCCAGAGGTCCTGTAGTCGCTCGGCGGCCATGAACTGGGGTGGATCGGGGGTCAGGACACCCGCCGCCGCCATCGCCCGATAGGCTGGCAGCGGACCTGCTTGAGTCTCGGGGATCGGGCGCTCGTTCATGTCGGCCGGCCGCATTACCGTGTCGCACGGCGGGCTTCAACGCAGCGGGTTTCGTGGTAGAGGCCAGTCCGTCAGTTCGCGCAGCGAACCGGGTGAGGGCGGCGCACGCCGAACCCTCGCCCGCCACGCTCCGCGCGGCGACCTCTCCCGCACGGCGGAGGGGTGAAGTCTTAGGTGGGACCCATGATCGAACTGGACTATGCCGCGTTGCGCTCGATCCCGGTTGGGACTGATCCCTATCCGCACCTGGTCGTGCCGCATTTCGTGCCTCCGGCCGCCTTGCGCGCGGTGCTGGCGGATCTGCCGCCGCTCGGCCGACGGGGCTCGATCCCGCCGGGATCGCTGCGGCTCGGCCCAGCGGCCAAGTCGCTGGTGCGGGAACTGGAAGGGCCGGCGCTGCGCGAGGCGGTCGCCCATCGGTTCAGCCTCGATCTGACCGATGCACCGACAATGCTGACCCTGCGCGGCTGGACCAATGACCGCGACGGGCACATCCACGTGGATTCGACCGCCAAGCGCGTGACCGTGCTGCTGTATCTGAACCCGGAGAATGGCGCCTTCACCGGACACGACGGCTGCCTGCGCCTGCTGCGCGGCCCGCGCGACTTGGAGGACTACGGCGCGGAGGTGCCGCCGGTGAACGGCACGCTGCTGGTGTTCCCCAATGGGCGGAATGCCTGGCACGGGCACAAGGTGTTCACCGGGCAGCGCTTCAGCATCCAGCTCAATTACATGACCACGGATGCGAAGGCGCGAAGCGAGCTTCGCCGGCATCGGGTCTCGGCGTTTGTCAAACGGCTGACGCGCGCGGCGTAGCCGGCCCACCGGGTTTGCGGGTAGCTCGGGATGCAGGCCTGATTCAACAGATCGAGGCGTTCCGGACGGCAGGCGTCCGGCGCGTCCGATAAGCCTCAACAGAACCGGAATGGCAGGTTTCGAGAGACCGCACGACGAAACGGCCATTCGTTTTATGACAGAGCGTCGCTACGGGGCGCTGCGCAAACCAGCCGCAGCGCAATAACCGCAGCGGCCAGCACCACCACGGCGGTCGCGAGAAAGACAGAGCGTAATCCGGCCCGACTGGCGATCAGCCCCAGCGCGGGGCTGCCGAACCCGAGCGCCACGTCGAGGCAAGCTGTGTAGGTGCCCATGACGAGGCCACGACTTTGTGGCGGTGCACGGCGGACTGCTTCCACGCCCAGGCCGGGATAAACCAAGGCAAAACCAAGACCGGTGAAAACCGCCCCTGTCGCGGCGAAAACACGATTGGATGCCAGCCAAATGAATGCCAGGCCGGCCGCTTCGATCATGATGGATATGAGGGCGACCCTGGCTCCTCCCAGCTTGTCGGGGATGTGACCGAGGAAGCACCGTGCGACAACCAACGAAGCCGCGAAAGAGCTGAACAGAAGCCAGGCCGGATTCCATTGCTGATTCGTCGCCAGCAGCGAGCTGAAGGCAATCATGGTGCCGAAGCCGAGGCTGCTGAGGGCAGCACCCAATCCCGGCATCCAGACCGCTCCTGCCACGCTGAAGATGCCGGCACGGATGCCGCGATGCCGGGGAGCAGCCCTCAAAGGCAACACGACAAATGTTGTTGCCAGCGGAATGAGGGCCGTTGCCGCTGCGACGGCTGCGAAGCCACCACTGCCGTAGAGCGCCATTCCGAGTGGCGCTCCGACCGCAAGGGCGGCAAACATCGCCATGCCGACCCAGGCGATCACTCGCCCCGCATGCGAGGGACCGGCAAGGGTTAATCCCCAGCTCACTCCACCGGTGATGATGAAGCTTTCAGCGGCACCCAGAAGGGCGCGCCCACTTAGCAGTATAGCGACGGACAGACCCGGTGAGGCCATGAAACCGAGCGATAGTAGATAAAGCAGGCCGCCCGCAACTGCCGTCAACAGGCCGGCAATAACCGCATTCTTGGCGCCTCGACTATCGGAGAACTGTCCTGCCCAGACCCTCGAACCGAGAGACGCCACGAACTGGCTGCCGGTCACAAGGCCGACAAAAAACGTGCTGAGGCCGAGGCCCTGGTGGACGTGGAGTGGCAGCACCGGCAACGCAAGGCCGATGACCAGGAAGCCAATCGAAACAGCCGCCATGATTGGCAGCAACACGACGGCGACGGGAGACGCAGCGGGCCGGGAGAGTAACGTTGCCGACATTCAGGGCATGCTCCGCATTTTGCGGCCGTATCCGGGTTTCTTCGATGTGTCCGGGTTCAGGCCGGCCACTGTCACAACGGGGCAATTTGCCATTCTTCGCTCAGAGTTCCTGGCAAGTTGGCCGAAACACGACCTCGTTTATGTCCACGTCCTCCGGTTGGCTGATCGCAAACGAAACCACGCGTGCGAACGAATCAGCCGGGATCGCGGCGTTTGCGTAGAATTTGCGGACCCGCTCGGCGGCATCCGGGTCGGTCACGCTGTTCGGCAGTTCGGTTGCCACCGCGCCGGGCGAGATCACCGTCGTGCGGATGTTGTAAGGCTTCACTTCCTGGCGCAGACCTTCGGAGAGGGCCCGCACGGCAAATTTGGTCGCAGCATAAACAGCGAAGCCGGGCCCCACCCTGTGGCCGGCAACGGACGAGACATTGATGAAGTGCCCGGATTTCTGCTGCTTCATTTGTGGGAGTGCCGCGGCAATGCCGTACAGCACACCCTTGATGTTCACGTCGATCATTCCGTCCCATTGATCGATCTGCAGACGCTCGAGCAGCGCCTGAGGCATCAGTCCAGCGTTGTTGATCATGACATCGATGCGTCCATATGTGCGCACAGCCCAATCGACCAGCTCCCTGACCTGCTCGCGATGGGTGACGTCCGCCGTCATGGCAATTGCCCGGCCGCCAGCGGCGGTCAGCTCGCGCGCCAGGGATTGAATTCGGTCAGTGCGCCGCGCGCCAAGCACGACGCTTGCACCTTGGCCCGAGAGAAGTCGGGCGGTTGCCTCGCCCAGTCCGCTGCTCGCACCGGTGATGACGACAACTTTGTCCTGGATTCCGTTTGTCATGGCTTTCTTCAAACCTGTGTTGGCGGAGAGTTCCGTGTTAGCGATGGCGGACTGCGTCCGCCCCTACGGTTACAGCCGTATCAGTTTCCGACAGTATGTTGCATCCATGCTGGATACCGCTCGCCCTGCACTGCGATTCCTGACACCGCGTGGTTGATGTCGCGCAGATCTTGCTCTGTCAGCTCGATACCCAGCGCGCCGAGATTCTCGTGCAGACGACCGAGCTTCGTTGTGCCGGGTATCGGAACGATCCAGGGATTCTGTGCAAGCAGCCACGCCAGCGCGATCTGCGCGATCGTGGCCTGCTTCCGCGCTGCAATCTCGCTGATCCCATCGACCAGTGCTCGGTTCGCTTTACGCGCCTCCGGCGTGAAGCGCGGGACCGAGTTGCGAAAGTCGCTCCGGTGGAATGTGGTCGTTTCGTCGATTGCGCCTGTCAGAAAGCCCTTCCCGAGAGGGCTGAAGGGAACGAAGCCGATCCCCAGCTCCTTCAAGGTCGGCAGTACCTTGGCTTCGGCCTCCCGCCACCACAGTGAATATTCGCTTTGCACGGCCGTAACGGGCTGGACTAAGTGCGCGCGACGGATTGTGGCCGCGTTCGCCTCGGAAAGCCCGAAATGCCTGACTTTGCCCGCCGCAATCAGGTCCTTCACCGTACCGGCGACCTCCTCGATCGGCACATTCGGATCGACGCGATGCTGGTAGAACAGATCGATGACGTCGCTCCTGAGACGCACGAGCGAGGCTTCGGCGACCTGTTTGATGTGATCCGGTCGGCTGTTCAGCCCGCGGTGCACCTGCTGCGCACGCGGGTCGAGGTCCCACCCGAACTTCGTGGCGATCACCACCTGACCTCTGACCGGTGCGAGTGCCTCGCCCACGAGGTCCTCATTCGTGAACGGGCCATAGCTTTCCGCGGTGTCGAACAACGTCACGCCGCGCTCGAAAGCTGCACGGATCAGGTTGATCATCTGCTCGCGGTCTCGCGGTGGCCCTTGGTTGGCACTCATGCCCATGCAACCAAGCCCGAGCGCCGAGACCTCGAGACCGCTGTTTCCAAGCGTGCGTGTCAGCATGGCGCCTTTTTTCTCACCTCCAATCCGGGCTGCTCGTCCGCCGGTAGTGCGCATCGCTAACGCGCTCCATCCAGTCGCCGGCCGAGGCATTGAACTTTTCCTGAATGGCAATGTGACTCATGGCTGCACTGGGTGTGGCGCCATGCCAATGCTGCTCCCCCGGCGCGAACCACACCACATCGTCTGGCCGGACTTCCTCGACCGGCCCGCCGTCGCACTGAACCCAGCCAGGTCCGGTTATAATGATCAGTGTCTGGCCCAGCGGATGGTCGTACCAAGCCGTGCGCGCCAGGCTCGAACGTGACCAAAGCCGCAGAGGTACTGGCGGGCTCGATTGGACTGGCGAGCGGGTCGATGCGCACAGCCCCCGTGAAGTATCTGGCAGAGGCTCTGGCCGACGGCTGGGAGCCGTTTCGCTTGATTTCCATTACGTTCACCCCGGTTACGTGGAGCGCTTCCGCTACTTCCGGTATTGCTCGTCTGTGACCTTTTCCATCCAGGTAACCGGCGATCCGTTCTGCTTCTCTTGAACAGCAATATGGCTCATTGCCGTGGTGGAGGTGGCGCCATGCCAGTGCTTCTCGCCTGGCGAGAACCACACAACGTCGCTGGCCCGGATTTCCTCGATCGACCCGCTCTCGCGCTGCACCCAGCCGCAGCCCGCGGTCACGATCAGGGTCTGACCCAGTGGATGCGTATGCCAGGCAGTCCGCGCCCCGGGTTCGAACGTGACCAGCGCCATCGACACACGCGCCGGTTCCGGGGGATTGTTCAGTGGGTCGATCCGCACCGCCCCGGTGAAATACTCTGCTGGGCCCTTGCCTGATGGCTGCGAGCCGCTTCGTCTGATCTCCATCTCGGCCTCCATCCCGCGACGCCGCGAATTTAGTGCCGCGACCGGGTCGCACTAGCCGCTATGATCCGTATGGACTCATTAGGGTGGCTAATGAATGGCCCACGACAACTTCCACGACCTCGTCGCCTTCCTCGCAGTTGCGCAGGAGGCGAGTTTCACCAGGGCGGCGGCAAAGCTCGGCGTGTCTCAGTCGGCACTGAGCCAGACAATCCGCGGCCTGGAGGCACGGCTTGGCCTGCGGTTGCTGACCCGGACCACCCGCAGCGTCGCGCCGACCGAGGCGGGCGAACGTCTGCTTCGCGCCGTCGGTCCGCGCTTCGAGGAGATCAACGCGGAGTTGGCCGCCCTGAGCGAGCTGCGGGATAAGCCCGCCGGCACCATCCGCGTCACATCGACCGAGAATGCTGCGGCAGCCGTGCTGTGGCCCGCGCTGAAGCGCCTGTTGCCGAACTACCCCGACATCAAGGTGGAGATCGTCGTTGATTACGGGCTGACGGATATCGTTGCCGAACGATACGACGCCGGCGTGCGGCCCGGCGGGAACGTGGCAAGAGGCATGATTGCCGTACGCATCGGGCCGGACATGCGCATGGCTGTGGTCGGCGCGCCATCCTATTTCGCGCGGCGCTCGCCGCCTCGCACGCCGCACGATTTGACGAATCACGACTGCATCAATCTGCGTCTGCCGACACATGGCGGGCTATACGCCTGGGAGTTCGAGAAGGACGGGCATGAGCTCCGGGTACGGGTCGAGGGGCAGCTCGTCTTCAGTACCGCCGAGCTGATGCTCAATGCGGCGGTGGACGGGTTCGGGTTGGCGTATTTGCCGGAGGAGCAGGTGCGGACGCAGCTCGAAGGCGGTCAGCTTGTGCGGGTGCTTGCGAACTGGTGCCCACCGTTCTCAGGGTATCATCTCTATTATCCGAGCCGCCGGCAGCCGACACCCGCATTTGCGTTGCTGGTCGACGCATTGCGGTATCGGGCCAGGACCCGAACTTCGCAAGGTAATATCGGCCGCCCGAGAGAATGATCCACGGCTGGCGGCGCCCACGTACCCATCATCGGCGGCACAGGGCTGCACAGGATTGGCCATGACGATGTGGGAGTGCGTTCGCCCGAGAGTCAATTTTTTCGCCGGTTGGTGCGCGGAACGGCCAGCCTGACGGCGGATTCAGCGCCCTGGCACATCACCCCGCCGGAAATCTGCGTTCTTCTACCGACGTCTTCGCTCCGGCCGGATTCATGCCGCGCGTTTTACCCGCACTTTGCCGTCCCGCATGACCAGCCTGACGTCCGCGAGCCGCCTGATGTCATCGAGAGGATTGCCGGCAACAACGAGCACGTCCGCGGCGAGGCCGGGCTTCAGCGTGCCGAGCCTGTCGCCGATCCCGAGCACTTCAGCGGCTCTCCCGCTCGCAGCGGCGATCGCCTCGATGGCGGAAAACCCGCCCTGTTGCATGAGCTCTAGCTCCAGCGGCAGCCCCTCGATCGCAGTGAAGCGCCACCCCGCATCGGTACCGGCGATCCAGGTGACGCCGGCGTCGCGCATGCGGCGGAACTGGGAGAGGTTATCGTCGAACATGCGCAGCCAACGGTCGAGCACACGCTGATCCTCGGGCGAGAGTGGCCCTTGCTTCTGTTTCTCCCGCAACACTTTGAGCATGAAGCCGCCGACAGCAAGCGTGCTGGTGACGGGCACGCGCGCGCGGGCCACCTTCTCTGCTGTTTTCGGGACGAATTCCTGGCGCCCGTCCGGGCTCACCAGGAAACCCCCATGCTCGATCTGATCGAAGCCGGCTTCGACCACCATCTCGGTGGCCGCGGCGCAGAGGCAATGCGCGGTGATCTTGCGCCCGAGCCGGTGCGCCTCGTCGGCCATCGCGGTGAGTTCCTCGCGGCTGTACGAAGGCAGCCAGGACATCGTGTTGACGGTACCGCCGCCGCTCGCCATCACCTTGATGAAATCGGCGCCGAGCTTTGCCAGATCGCGGATCTTGCGACGCAGCGCGTCTTCGCCGTCCGCCTCGCCGCCGAAATACCAGGTGTGGCCGCCGGTGATGGTGATCGGCTGGCCACAGGCCAGAATGCGCGCACCCTCGCCATGACCGAGCGCGAGGGCTCGCCGGAGGTCGAATACCGTGGTCCGCGCGCCGCCAACATCGCGCACCGTGGTGATGCCGGCTTTGAGAGCTCGCCCCGCGCACCAGGCGGAGGTTGCGACCAGCACGCCGTCGGTCTCGCGCACTGCGTCCTCGAGCACGGTGCCGTCGCCCGGCAAGTTGAGGTGCACGTGGGTGTCGATCAGGCCGGGCAGGATCGTGCACCCGCGGAACTCCAGGCATTCGGAATTGTCCGGTGCACCGCCGGTGGGCACGGCACCCTGGAAGACCGCTTTGATCTTGCCGCCCTCGACGACAAGCACGGCATCGTCGATCGCGGCGGCACCCGTTCCGTCGATCAGCCGGTCCGCGTGGATGACTGTGGTCAAAGCGCATCTCCTTGCGAGGACAGACTAGTAGCCCACATCTTGGATCTCACGGCGAGTCTCCGAACCGACGGCTCGGCAACTCCGGGCTGTGCCGTGAACCGAAGGCTAGCGCAATTCGCCTGCTGCCCGCGGGGCCGGTATCGCACGCGCCGCTGCAAGAAGAGGTTTGCACCCGAAGATGCGCGCAGATGAAATCAGGGGCGATCAACTGTCGGACCAAAGTATTGGTTGCGTTGTTCCAGAGCTACGCAACTATGGTCTCGTACGCAACAAGTCCTGCATCGAGATCCAGCAGTTCTGCCAAGGGTCCTTGAAGCGGCACAACGCATCTGCGTCCATCTGCGGTTGAAATTACTTGATTGCTTGCTTCGCAAGCAGCCCGTTCGGCTGTCGCAGAATCAATGCCGAACCACCGGCGTTCGTGCCAGGTAGCGCAACCGCGGAGCATAATCAGGAAGACCCAGGATAATGATGCCGAGGACGTACCTGCGCACAATGTCCGGCCCGTCATAGTCCTGCGTCAACGCCTCGTTACCGATGCCGGCGACACAATGGCCATGTCATCGCGGGGAGGCGACCCGACGTCGTGAGTCGGGCAGTCGCCAGCCCGCGCGAGATGACGCAGGTTTCATCCATTGCCAGAAGAATCCGCAAGGACAGTGGCGCATCATTGGTCCCGGTGATCACAATCAGACGGGAGACGGCGTGATGGCCAAGCTTCGCAATTCCCTCCTCGGTGCCTGCCTGGCACTTCCTTTGACCGGCCTCGGCGGGATAGCGCTGGCAGCGAATCCGGGATGCGCGACGCAGCCCCCGGACGCGATCACGATCTTCCTGCCTTCACCCGGGACAACGCGGGTCACCGACAGTCAGGCCGTCCGACTGATCGCCGATACGAACGCGATGTTCCGCGAGATGGACGCCGAGATGAACGCCATGGCGGCGCAGATCAACGCGCTGGCGGCGATGCCGCTTGAGCTGCCGACGCCGCAGCAGGTGATCCGGGCGGGGTTCGGAGGCGCCCCCTTCATCAGTGTCGCGCCCGGCAACGGCGTGGTGTTTACGTCGATCTCGAGCGGCCGCGGTACTTGCAGCGAGACGATCACCTATAGCTACTCCGCCCATGACAGGCGCCCGATCGTCCATGTCTCGCAGAACGGAAACGCCTGCGGCGCCGTCAACGTGAACGGCCCGGCGCGGGTGCAAGCGGCCCAGCCAGTGGTGCCACGTGCAATCCAGCCAACCGTCCCGGCCTCATCGCAGCCGCGTCTGTGGCACGTCGTCTATCGGCGGCCGCTTTCGCCTCAGGGGTGACACGCGGCGGGTGAGGGTGCGCGGCACCGGCCCCTCAGCCCGGTTGGCTGCGCAATCTCCCGCAGAGCGGCACCGCTCATCGATCATGTGGGGTGCCGGGCCTTCTGCCCGTCAAGCCAGGCGTGGCAGGATCGGCTGCCAAGGGACCCGGATAGGATCGAAGGAGGGTGCCGTGACCGCTACCTATGCCGTCGGCCAGCGCGATGACCGGCCGTGGGGCCAGTGGGAGATTCTGGCCGTCGCACCAGGCTACGCCGTGAAACGCATCCTGGTGCGCGCGGGCGGCCGGCTGTCACTCCAGCGCCACGCGCATCGCGCCGAGCACTGGATCATGGTCAGCGGCTCGGGAAAGGTGACCCGCGGCAACGAGGTGTTCCCCGTTGCCGCGGGTCAGCACGTCCTCATCGGCCTGGGCGACGCCCACCGCATCGAGAACCCCGGTACGGAGGACCTTCTGTTCATCGAGGTGCAGTATGGCGAGCATCTCGATGAGGGCGATATCGAACGCCTACAGGACGATTACGGGCGGAACTGAACGGCGCTGCCGTCATTCACCCGCGAGCCCATATCAGTGCTGGTACTGGCCGCTGCGAGCCAGCCGGGCATCCTGGCCGCCATCGCCGCCGCTTCCCCTGGCGAAGGCAGCGGTTGTAACTGAAAGCGCCAGCACGGCAAGGGCCGCGACTAGTAGTGCCCTCATGATCGTCTCTCCTTCAAAGTGCGAGTGGCAGATTCAAAGTGCGAGTGGCAGACCCACGCTTTCGCACGGGGCCTGCGGCGATCGGCAGCGATAGATGCAGCGATCGCCGTTCGCCATCTTCAGATGACGACGATAATCATGTAGGCGAGCGGATCGCATATCTGCGTTGCAGCCGGACTAAGGTGCGGGACTGCGTTACGTCCGGATGCCGCCTGGCATGACAAGCCGCCGTGACGGGTTACGAGAAGTTACGGATAGAAATATGTAACAAATCTCAATTCATCTTGAAAGCAGCGGTGCCCCGGCCTGGGACATGCCGGGGCACTGCGGATAATCCGAGCGTCCGAGTTATCGGCCGCGTCGCACGTGCGACGCCTTCCCGGCCCTATGAGCGATAGTCTTTCGCCTCCTCCGGACCCACGCCCTGCGACGCGCTGCGACGCAGCTCGCAGATCGCGGCGTAGATCGACTGCCAGCGGTCCAGGCCGGCGGTGTCGCCCTGCAGCCGCATCTCCTGCACGTGTTCGAGCGCCACCGCCTGCGCCTGCAGGCCATGACGCTTGATCATCAACCGGGCGGTGTCCTTGCTGTCCTGTTGGGGCATAGGCTCGTCTCCTTCGGCTGCACGATGCGGTCGGATGTGAGGCGACCGCCGTAACGATGCCAGTCGCCGGCCGGTCACGATTGAGGCACACAACCCAGCCCCCCAGCCCTTGCATCCCCCGCGTGCTTTGCCGAAGAGGGGGCATGGCACTGAAAATCGGCCGAGGCGCATCGGCGCCGCCGTTCCTGGTGATGGACGTGATCGCGGCGGCCAACGCACGGCAGGCAGCGCTGCCGCCCGGCGGCCCGGCGGTGATCCGGATGGAAGTGGGCCAGCCCGGCACCGGCGCGCCAGCCGGCGCGCTGGCGGCCGCCGCGGCCGCCCTCAGGTCGGGCGAGCCGCTCGGCTACACCGAGGCGCTCGGCCGACGGTCCTTGCGTGAGCGGATCGTTGCGCATTATCGCGACTGGTACGGCCTGGTGGTGCCGATCGAGCGGGTCGCGATCACCGTGGGCGCGTCGGGCGGCTTTCCGCTCGCCTTCCTGGCGGCATTCGACCCTGGCGACAGGGTCGCGCTGGCCGCACCGTTCTATCCGCCCTACGTGAACATACTGACCGCGCTCGGCATCCAGCCGGTGATCCTGGAAGCCGGGCCAGACACACGGTTTCAGCCCACCGTAGCCATGCTGGAGCGGCTGGACCCGCCACCCGACGGGCTGGTGGTGGCAAGCCCATGCAACCCGGCCGGCACGATGCTGCATCCGGAGGAACTCGCCGCCATCGCCGCCTGGTGCGACGGCGCCGGGGTGCGGCTGATCAGCGACGAGATCTATCATGGGCTGCACTACACCAGCGCGGTCGCGACCGCGGCGGCATTGAGCCAGCACGCGGTGGTGGTGAACAGCTTCTCCAAGTATTTCAGCATGACAGGCTGGCGGGTGGGCTGGCTGGTGCTGCCCGAAGACCTGGTCCGGCCGGTGGAATGCCTGGCGCAGAACCTGTTCATCAGCGCCCCGCACATCTCCCAGGTCGCCGCCGAGGCGGCGTTCGACTGCGGCGCCGAGTTGCAGGCAAACGTGGCCCGTTACCGACGCGCGCGCGAACTGTTGCTTCGGGGTCTGCCCGAGGCTGGGTTTGCCCGGCTGAGCCCGGCCGAAGGGGCGTTCTACCTGTTCGCCGACATCGGCGAGCGGTCGAACGACAGCGTTCAGTTCTGCGCCCGCATGCTGGCCGAGGTCGGCATTGCCTCAACGCCGGGGGTCGATTTCGATCGCCGCCGGGGGAACCGGTTCATCCGATTCAGCTATTGCGGACCGGAGGCCGACATGGCGGAGGCCGCCGAGCGGCTGCGATCGTGGCGGTGATGGAAGATCCTCCGCGCGCCGGAGATGGCCGCTACAAGGCCGGCGACGACGATGCGGAGGCGATCCTACGGCGCTTGCAAGACGTGGCGCGGCGGGTCGAGACGCCATGCGGCGACGGGCGCATGGTCTGGCACACATGGGGCCGCGGCCCGGCGCTGGTGCTGTTGCATGGCGGGACCGGCTCGTGGCGGCACTGGGTACGGAATATCCCGTATTTCGCGCCGCAACGGCTGGTGGTCGCCGCCGATCTGCCTGGGCTGGGCGAGTCCGATATGCCGCCCGACCCGACCGATCCGTGGGATTCTGCCGCCGTGCTGGCGCGCGGGCTCGATCAGGTGATCGGGCCGGAGACACAATACGCCCTCGCCGGGTTTTCCTATGGCGGCGTGGTCGGCGGGTGCCTGGCGGCGCTGGATGGCGGGGGGGGTGCGCTCGCTGACGATTGTAGGTTCCGGCGGGATCGGGCTGCCGCGCGGGCGGACCGATCTCGTGAAGGTGCGGCACCTCGAGGGCGATGCCCGGGTCGAGGCGCACCGGATCAATCTCGCCCGCCTGATGATTGCCGATCCAGCGCGGATTGATGATCTGGCCCTGGCGATCCAGGATTGGAATACACGGCATTCGCGGCTGAAGAGCCCGCCGATTTCGCGCGGAACCTTCCTGCGCGACGCGCTGGCCACCGCGCGTTGCCGGGTGAATGGCGTCTGGGGCGGCCGGGATGCGCCATCGCTCCCCGATATCGCGGCGCGCGAGGTGGCGTTGCGCGCGCTGCGGCCGGAATTGCGGTTTCGGGTGATAGAGGGAGCCGGGCACTGGGTCGCCTATGAGGCGGCAGACGCATTCAACGCCACGCTCGACGCGCTGCTGACCGATCCCGGCCCTGTGTCCAACGGCGCAGAGAGCGTATAAGCCGCCCGCATGAGCCAACCGCCCGCGCGCCGCTGATGATGTATTTCAGCCGCCTGAAGACCGCCTTGATTCTCGGGGCCTGCCTGCTTGGCGCGTTCCTGTGCATCCCTAATCTTGCCCGAGCGCCCGCCCCGTGGCTGCCGTGGCGGCAGGTGCACCTCGGGCTCGACCTGCAAGGTGGCAGCTACCTGCTGATGCAGGTCGATATGGGGGCGGTGACAAAGCAGCGGCTCAACGGGCTGATCGGTTCGGTCCGGCAAGCCCTCGTCAGCCGCACGATCTTCTACCGAACGATCCAAGCCGAACCGGCGCAGAACCGCGTCGTTGTGCAGCTTCAGGACCCGACGCGGCTGCATGATGCGCTGGCGGCGCTGCAGCCGCTGATCTCCACCGAAGGGGCGCTGGGCACGCCCGACTTGGTGCTTACCTCAACGCCCGGGGCTCAGATAACCCTGACATTGTCGGCGGTAGCCTTGCACGATCGGGCGGTGGCGGCGCTGCAGCAATCGATCGAGATCGTCCGCCGACGCGTCGACGCGACCGGCGTGGTGGACGCGCAGGTCGCCCAGGAAGGCGACTCGCGCATCGTGGTCCAGCTTCCCGGTATCGGCGATCCGGACCGCATCAAGCAGCTTCTCGGCAAGACAGCGCACATGACGTTCCAGCTCGTCGATGAGAGCGCCAATGCGGCTTCGTCGGCGCCACCGCCGCCGGGCGTCGAGTATTTGCCGATGCAGGACAATGCGAACGAGAAGATCGGGGTCTATGACCGCGTCGATGTGGATGGCGGCGACCTGACCGACGCGCGTGCCGGATCCGACCAGCAGACCGGCCAGTGGGTGGTGAACTTCTCCTTCAACACGGTGGGCGCGCAGCGCTTCGCCGACGTGACCCGCAGCAATGTCGGGCGGCGCTTTGCCATCGTGTTGGACAACAAGGTGATCAGCGCGCCGGTGATCCGCGAGCCGATCCTTGGCGGGCGCGGCCAGATCAGCGGCAATTTCACCGCTCAGTCGGCCTCCGATCTCGCGCTGTTGCTGCGTGCCGGCGCCCTGCCCGCCCCGCTTACCGTCATCGAGGAGAACAGCATCGGCCCCGAGCTGGGCGCCGATTCGATCCGTGCCGGGGCGATCGCGCTCGGCGTCGGCTTCCTGCTGGTGGTCGGCTTCATGGGGTTCTTCTACGGGCTGCTCGGCTGGTTCGCGAATGTCTGCCTGGTGGTGAACCTGGTCCTGATGCTGGCGATCATGTCGCTGTTGCAGGCGACATTGACGCTGCCGGGCATGGCGGGGATCTTGCTGACGCTGGGGATGGCGGTCGATGCCAACATCCTGATCAACGAGCGCGTGCGTGAAGAACAGCGCAACGGGCGGCCACCCTTGCAGGCGCTGGAGCACGGGTTCCAGCGGGCCTACCGCACGATCTTCGATTCCAATGCCACGGCGTTCCTGGCGCATGTGATGCTGTTCATCTTCGGGTCGGGGCCGGTGCGGGGCTTCGCAGTGACGATCACGGTGGGCATCGCGACTAGCCTGTTCACCGCCTGGATGCTGACGCGCCTTTTGGTCTCGCGCTGGTATATCGCCACGCGTCCCCGTCTGCTGCCGGTCTGAACCGCCATGTTCCTTTCCTCCCTGCTCCGCCCGCATTTCCGGCTGGTCCCCGACGGGACGCGCATCCGGTTCATGCGCGGGCGGTTCATGGGGCTGATCGTCTCGGCGATCCTGTCGACTGCCTCGATCATCCTGTTCATTCACCCTGGCCTGCATCTGGGCATCGACTTCTCGGGCGGCATCGTGATGGAGGTGCGCACGCCCGGTCCGGCCGATTTCGGCAAGATCCGGAGCGCGCTGGCGGCGAACAACGTGCCGCAACAAGGGGTGCAGCGATTCGGCGCCGCGGATGAGGTGCTCATCCGGCTGGGCACGCAGCCGACCGCGCAGGCGACCGATGCGATGGTGGACCGGGTGCGGGCGGCGCTGGACAAAGCGGTGCCGGGCAACAAAGTGCTGCGGACCTCCGCGATCGGCGCTTCGGTCTCGGCGCAGTTGCTGCGCAACGGCATCCTGGCGCTGGTGATCAGCCTGGCGATGATCCTGGTCTATATCTGGTTCCGCTTCGAGTGGGAGTTCGCGGTCGGCGCGGTGGTGACGCTGGTGCTGGACATCACCAAGGCGGTTGGCTTCCTGGTGGTCACGCGCTTCGACTTCGATCTTGTGATGGTGGCGGCGATCCTGACCATCCTGGGGTATTCCACCAACGACAAGGTGGTGGTGTACGACCGGGTGCGGGAGAATTTGCGCAAATACAAAACCATGCCGCTGCGCGAGCTGATCGATCTTTCGATCAATGAGACATTGAGCCGGACGCTGGGGACCTCGATGACGCTGTTCCTGGCGGCGTTGCCGCTGGCGCTGTTCGGGCCGGAGTCGATTTCCGATTTTGCCTGGGTGATGCTGTTCGGGATCGTGGTGGGGACGTCGTCCTCGATCTTCATTGCCGCGCCGATCCTGCTGTTCCTGGGGGAGAACCGGCTGCGGCGGGATTCGGTTATCGCGGCGGCGCCGAAGCCGCGGGCAACGCGGGGGGTGGAAGGGGATCGGCCCGCTGCCGTCCAAGGACCGAAGGCGCCGGCAGCGAAGTCTCGGGCCGCGCGGGGGGCGGTCGCCCAGTCACGGCCGAAGGCGTAGAGGGCGCCAGAGCGCGACGGCTCTCCCGTCACGTTCCGGGAGGAAGTCGACCAATCAGGGTCAGTCGCAGACTGACCTTCCCAAGACATACCGATACTGCGTGACGTCCTCGCCTCTTGAGCGGGATTTCACCCGCACTGTGTCAACTTGGCGAAATCCGAGCTTGAGGAGCACACGTCCGGACGCTGCATTATCCTCGGCATGGCCGGAGCGAAGCCCAGACAGCCCTACTTCGTCGAAGGCAAAGTGAACAACTGCTCGCGCCGCCTCTGAGGCATAGCCATGGCCCCAAGCCTGCCGATCAAACCAGTATCCGAGGTCGCCCCAGCCGGCACAGATCTCATCAATGTCCACCAGCCCAATGAATTTGCCTGCGCACCCAACGCTAGCCCAACTTGCGCAGTTGGAGTGGGATTCCGCGAATTTTGCCTGAAGCGCGGCGAGTCAGATCAATCGGTTAGCGGCGATCAGCGGCCGGTTTGCG
>Ga0335075_10004072_pt1 | contig 22924 bp, 23 predicted proteins | sample Lox_Sample_24_FD_206723 | JGI IMG/M metagenome (GOLD analysis project Ga0335075, IMG submission 206723) | Soil microbial communities from Loxahatchee National Wildlife Refuge, Florida, United States - Lox_Sample_2.4 | ecosystem: Environmental > Terrestrial > Soil > Wetlands | place: USA...
CGGCCGGTGGCGAGGCCGCGGCCGGCCTCGGCGGCGACCGCTTCCTGCAGGTAGAGAACCCAGTCGTCGAGGGCGCGGCCGGGACTGCGGTGGAACCACAGGGCATGGTCGAGGCTGGCCGTGACCAGCCCGGGCTTGGCCCACGGCAGGTCGAGGACCCGCAGCACGGGCTCGAGGATGGTGTAGTCGCAGACGTAGGCGAGCGCCGCGAGATCGCGCTGCTCGTCGGTGAGCCCCTCGACCGCCCGGAGGGCGTCGAACGGCTTGATCCAGACCGCCTGGTGCGGGACGCGCTCACCGTCGACGGTGACATAGAGCGGGCCAGGGATGTGCCGCATGTCGAAGCTGCGACCGCCGGCCCAGTAGGTCCTCGACCGCTCGGTCATGGTCGTACCGGCGGCGGCCTCCCCGGCCAGCCCGTCCAGGTAGGCGGCGGAGCTCGGCAGCCCGTCCGGGCCCGGAATGCCCTCAGGGAGGGCGGCCGCGAACGTCGCGCCGGGCTCCCCCACCGCGAACGAGGCGAGCGCGACGTAGACCGGCTTGCCGTTCTGGTAGCCGCGGACCTGGCGGGTGCTGTAGCCGCGGCCGTCGCGCAGCAGTTCGACCTCGTAGCGGACCGGGGCGCCGATGTCGACCGGCCGCAGGAAATAGCTGTGGGTCGAGTGCGGCGTCTTGCCGTCGGTGACCGAGCGCATCGCCGCCGCCAGGGCCTGGGCGACCATGTCGCCGCCGTACGCCTTGGGCCACGGGCAGGGCTGGGTGACCGCCGTGAAGGCGAGGTCGAAGTGCTCCGGCTCGGCCGGGGTCAGGGTGACGGCCGCGGCGAAGGTCGCCGAGGAAGGCGCCAGATCGACGGTCGCGCGGGTCACGGTCGCGTCACCCAGTCCGGCAGGTCGGCGTCGGGCACCTGCGGCAGGTTGACCACGATGTTGTCAGGTGTCCTGGTGGTCATCCAGGTCAGCGGGTTGTTGCGGTCGAGGTTGCACTCCACGTGCGGCATGAACGGCGGCACGAACACCCAGTCGCCCTCCGACATGTCGGTGTAGTCATCGAACTTGGCGCCGAAGTAGATACGGGCGCGCCCCGAGAGCACGTAGCCGCCGGTCTCGGCCTCGCCGTGGTGGTGCGGGACCGAGCGGTAGCCGGCCAGGTTATGGACCTTGCCGAACCAGATCCTGGTGGCGGGCGTGTGCTGCGGGCTGACGCCGGAGACGCGGGTCGCGCCCTCGGACTGGCCGGTGTCGCCCGGTTCCTGGCCGGCCCGGATAACGACCGGGACGACGAGCCCGCCCTCGGTGACGTGGGCCGCGTGCTCGCCCGCAGCGGCGTGGCGGTTCATGTCCATCTCCATGGTGGCTTCTCCTGGAAGGGTGGTCGAACGTCCTCGTCGCGATCCACTCGATATTACATAATCTTCACGATCGTTGATTTGTTGTCAATAGATGTTACGGTTCGAAGACCGCCGACCTCGTCCAGAAGGAGTCGTCCCCATGCCGGCCACCACTCCCCCGCTCGCGATCAATCCGGCCACGCTCCCGGCGCCAAGCGGCTACTCGCACGGGACCCTGACCGGGAACACGCTCTACCTGGGCGGCCAGACGGCCCTCGACCGGGAGATGAAGATCGTGCCCGGCGGCATCGTCCAGCAGTTCCGTCAGGCCTTCGGCAACGTCCTCACCACGCTGCGCGCCGCGGGCGGGCTGCCCGAGGACCTGGTCAGCATCACGATATTTCTGACCGACATACCGGACTACCAGGCACACGGACGGGAAATCGGCCGGGTCTGGCGCGAGCTGGCCGGGCCGGTCTACCCCGCCATGGCCGGCATCGGGACCACCGCGCTCTGGCAGCCTGAGGCGATGATCGAGATCATGGGCGTCGCCGTCATCCCCGACGAGCGACTGAAGATCCCGGCCTAAATTCAAGATCTTTCGTCCGAACGGACCGTGGCTCTGACCAGGACGGCCCTTCTTGCCGCCCCGGCGGGGTCGGCGTCGTCGCGGGGGCTTGCTGCCGGCCCGGCCGTCAGCAGGCGCTGGCCGGTTGCGGTTACTTCAGGAGGGCGCCGCCGTCGACGGGGAGGGTCACGCCGGTGATGTAGCGGGCCTCGTCGGAGGCGAGGAACACGATCGCGTTGCTGATGTCCTCCGGCTCGACCCAGCCGATCGGGAGCACGTGCATCATCTGGGCGATCGGCGCCACGTCGTCCGGTCCGGGGTTCTCCACGTCCGGGCGGAAGAGCCGGTACGTTCCCTCGTTCATGAACATCGGCGTGTTGACGTTGGTGGGATGGACGGAGTTAACCCGGATGCCGTGCTGGCCGAGCTCCACCGCCAGCGACCGCATCAGCCCGACGACGCCGTGCTTGGCCGAGACGTAGTGGCTCATGTTCGGCAGCGCGTGCATCCCGCCGACCGAGCTGGTCAGCACGATCGACCCGCCCCGGCCGCCCGCGACCAGGTGCGGGACGGCCGCCCGGGCGGTATGCCACAGGCCGGTCAGGTTGATGTCGATGGTGTCCTTCCAGTTGCCGGGCGCCATCGACTCGACCGGGCCGCCGATGCTGGCGATGCCGGCGTTTGCGACCACGATGTCCAGCCGGCCAAGCTCCGCCACGCCGTCGTCGACCGCGGCCTTGACCGCGTCGAAGTCGCGCACGTCGGCCTGGGCGGCGATGATGCGCCGGTCCTGCGCCTCCACCAGCTTGACGGTCTCGGCCAGGTCGTCCGGCGTGGCCATCGGGAGCGCGCCCTCGACATCGTGGCAGATGTCGATGGCGATGATGTCGGCCCCCTCCTGCGCCAGCCGCACCGCGTGGCTGCGCCCCTGGCCGCGTCCGGCGCCGGTGATGAAAGCGACCTTGCCTTCGGCTCTTCCTGGCATGACTTACCTCGGTTCCTGAGTGTGCGTGGTTTCCTGAGCTGCCGTCGGGATGCTGTCGGCGGCCGCCCTGACGGCCGCGAGAATGCCCTGGTAGCCGGTGCACCGGCACAGGTTCCCTGACAGGGCGTCACGGATCTGCTCGTCGGTCGGGTCGGGATGCTCCCGCAGGAACGCGGTCGCCGAGATGACGAAGCCGGGGGTGCAGAAGCCGCACTGCAGCGCGTGGTGCTCGCGGAAGGCGGCCTGCACGACCGACAGCTCGCCGACCCCGGTGTCCGACGCGCCCGCGTTGACGCCCTCGATCGTGGTGATCTCGCCGCCATCGGCCTGCACGGCGAAGACCAGGCAGGACCGGACGGCCTGGCCGTCTGGCGGGCCTGGCTCGGTCTCGTCCGCGTCGTCGGGGTACTTCAGCAGGACGGTGCAGGCGCCGCAGACGCCGTGCTCGCACCCGATGTGGGTGCCGGTCAGCTGGCAGCGCTCGCGCAGGAAGTCGACCAGGGTCAGCCTCGGCTCCACCGTCGCCCGCCTGAGCCTGCCGTTGACCCTGACCTCGATGCCGATGTCAGCCATCGACCGCCTCCTCGCCAAGGGCTCCGGTAATCGCTTCTTCGATCGCGCGCCGCCAGGCGGCGGCCACCAGAACCGCGCCCACGCGCTGGCGATAGGCGGCCGGACCGTGCAGGTCGGACGGCACCGAGTCAAGATCCGCCATGGCGGCCCGCCCGATTTCCCGTCCGAAGGCGTCCGCGCTCAGGTCGCCTGCGGCGCGGCCGGTGGCGAAAGCCTCCGCCGCCGAGGCCCGCAGCGGCGTCGGGCCGAGGCCGAACAGCCCGATCGCGCAGCGGCTGACCCGGTGGTCCCGGCCGTCCGCTCCCCCAGCAGGGTCAGCATCGAGCTCGATCGCGACGGCGGCCCCGGCCACGGCGAAGTCGCCCGGCCGGCGAGCGAACTCCTCGACCGCGAAGCCGGCCCGGCCGCCCGGCACCCGGAACGTGACCCCGGTGAGCAGCTCGTCCGGTTCCAGCGCGGTACTCCAGATGCCGGTGAAGAACTCGGCAACGGGGATGGCGCGCTGACCGCGCGGCGACAGCGTCTCGATGACCGCGTCGAGGGCCAGCGCCACTGCCGGGTATTCGGCGGCCGCGTCAGCGTGCGCGAGCGAACCGCCGATCGTGCCGCGGTTGCGGATCTGGAAGTGACCGATCAGCGGGGTGGCCCGCGCCAGCAACGGGACCTTGGCCGCCACCAGCGGCGACCGGCCGATCGCGGCCTCGGTCGTGCCCGCGCCAATCCACACGCCTCGGCCGAACCCGGCCTCGCTGAACCCAGTCCCGTCAGACAGCACGCCGGCGCGTTCCTCGATCCCGCGCAGACCTGACACCTTGCGCAGGTCGACGAGGTGCTCGAAGGATGCCAGCCGAAGCGCGAGCAGCGGGACGAGGCTCTGCCCGCCCGCGATCAGCTTCGCGCCGTCGCCGAGCTCGGCCAGCAGCTGCACGGCCTCCTTGGCGTCCGCGGGCGCGTGGTACTCGAACGGCGCGGGCTTCACGCCCCCGCCTCCTCGATCAGCGCGACGATCGCCGCCGGGCTGAGGGGCGTCCGGGTGATCGTCACCCCAAACGGCGCGAGCGCGTCCGCCACCGCGTTGACCACGGCGGGCGGTGCTCCGATGGCGCCGCCCTCGCCGACCCCCTTGTAACCGCCGGGGTTCGGGCCCGGCGCATCCTCGACGTGCCCGTACTCGATCACCGGCACGTCGGCCGCCGTCGGCAGCAGGTAGTCCATGAACGTGGTGGCGACCGGGTTGCCGTCGGCGTCGTAGGCGAGCTGCTCGAGCAGCGCGCCGCCGATGCCCTGGACGACGCCGCCGGCGATCTGCCCCTCGACCACGTTCGGGTTGATCATGTGGCCGCAGTCCTCGCCCACGATGTAGCGCAGCAGCCTCACCCCGCCCGTGGCCACGTCGACCTCGCAGGTGCAGACGTGGGTGGCCGTCGCCCACAGCATTGGGGCGCTCGGTGCGTAGCGGCCGCTTGCCTCCAGGCCGGCCGGCATCCCCGGTGGCAGCGCGTACGGCTGGAAGTACGCGATGTCGGCCAGTTCGGCGAAGCTCACCGACGGCGCGTCGGGGTCGCCGCGCACGCCCGCGCGGCTGTGCGCGAGCTCAATGTCGGGCTCGGCCGCCTCCAGCTTGTGCGCAGCCAGCGCGGTGAGCTTGGCCCGGAGGACCGCGGCCGTCTCCCCGACCGCCCCGGCGGTCATCGGCCCGCTGCGGCTGCCGCCGGTCCCGGCGCCGAACGGGGTCACCGCGGTGTCGCCCTGAATCGTCGCCACGTCGTCGATGTCGGCGCCGAGCGCGTCGGCGGCAAGCTGGATCACGGTCGTCTCGAGGCTGTTGCCGGTGGACCCGCCGGCCACGTAGACGTTGACCTTTCCGCTCGGCTCGATGCGGATCGTCGCGCCCTCGGTCGCGTAGTAGCCGAACGCGGCCGACGTCGGCTCCGCGTAGCAGGAGATGCCGACGCCCAGGTAGCGCCCGGAAGCCCGGGCCGCCGCCTGCTCGGCCCGGAAGGCGTCGTAGTCGAGGATCGACAGGGCCCGCTCCAGGGTCTCGAGCGAGGCCATGTGGTCGTACGGCATGCCGTTGGGGTTGGCGAACGGCATGTCGGCCGCGCTCAGCAGATTGCGGCGGCGCAGTTCGGCCGGGTCGATCCCGATCCGGCGGGCGGCGATGTCGAGCACGACCTCGCGGACGAGCGACTCGAACGCCCACGGCCCCCGGTAGGCGACCCGGCCGACGGTGTTGGAGAACACCGAGGCGTGGCTGAACGTCGCCTTGGTGACCCGGTACGGCCCGGGGAAGTTCATCCCGACGAACGCGCCGGTGCCGACCGGCCACGGCGTCGGGTAGGCGCCGACGTCCTGCACGTGGTCAAGCGCGGCGGCGAGGATGATCCCCTGGTCGTCGAACGCGAGCCTGGCGGTACCGTGCTCGTGCCGCGCCTGCCCGGCCGCCATCAGGTTCTCCTGGCGATCCTCGATCCACTTCACCGCGGCCGGCAGCTTCCTGGCCGCAAGCAGCACGCACATGTCCTCGCGGAGCGGCATCACCTTCTGCCCGAAGCCGCCGCCGACATCGCGGGTGATCACCCGGACCCGGTGCTCGGCCAGCCCGAGCAGCCGCGCGCTGAACATCCGCACCTCGTGCGGCGCCTGGGTAGCGGCCCAGATCGTCAGCTCCCGGCTGGCGGCCGACCACTCCGCCACCAGGCCCCTGGTCTCCATCGGCACGGCGGCGTACGCCTGCTCCCAGATCGTCTCCGAGATCACGTGGGCCGCGGCGCCGAAGGCGTCCGCCAGCGTCTCGGCCGGAGCGCCCCCGAGCCGGCCCGCGACGTTGCCGGGATACTGGCCATGGACCAGCGCCTCCGACGTCATCGCGGCGGCGTAGTCGGCCACCGCCGGGAGCGGCTCGTAGTCCACCTCGACCAGCTCGGCCGCGTCCTCGGCCAGGTAGCGGCTGTCCGCGACGACCAGGGCAACCGGGTCGCCGGCGAACCGGGCCTCGCCCTCGGCCAGCGGCGGCCGCGGCGTGTCCGGCACCTGGTTTCCCGTCCCGGTGTACCAGGCCTCGCGGACGTCGCCGTTGAGGTCGGCCGCGGTGAAGACGGCGTGCACCCCCGGCAGTTCGAGCGCGGCGGTCACGTCGATCCCGATGATCTTCGCCCGCGGGTGGGGGCTGCGGACGAAGCAGGCGTGCAGCATCCCCGGCCGGACGATGTCATCGACGAAGGTGCCGGCGCCCGTCAGCAGCCGCGCGTCCTCGACCCGGCTCACCCGGCTGCCGGCGTAGCGGGCCGCCCCGACGGCGGTCATCGCGGCTCCCCTGCCCTAGCCGACCAGGAGCGGCAGCCGCTCCCATCCCCGCACGGACGAGGTCTGCTGCATCGTGGCGTCGGCCCAGTCGACCTCCCAGGTCCGCCACCGCGCCACGATCTCCTCCAGGGCGATACGGCCCTCCAGGCGGGCAAGGGCGGAGCCGAGGCAGTAGTGCGGGCCGATGTTGAACGTCAGGTGCAGGCTCTTCTTCCGGTGAATGTCGAACCGGTCCGGGTCGTCGTACCGCTCCGGGTCGCGGTTGGCGGCGCCGACGAACAGCAGCATCGTGCTGCCCTCGGGGACGACCTGCCCGTAGAACTCGACCGGCTTGGCGACGTAGCGGGCGATGGACGGACCCGGCGGCTCCAGCCGCAGCACCTCCTCGACCGCACCCGGGATCAGCGACGGATCGGCGGCGATCTCGGCCCGCTGCTCCGGGTGCTTGGCCAGGGTCGAGCCCATCCAGCCGATCAGCCGGCCGGTGGTCTCGTTCCCGGCGCCCGCCAGCACGGTGACGTACATCAGGACCTCATCGCGGGTCAGCGTGCGGGTCACCCCGTTCTCGTCCTCGAACCGGGCGGTGAGCAACTCGGTCATGACGTCATCGGAGGGGTGCGTCAGCCGCCAGTCGATGTACTCGCCGAACGCGTCGAACGTGAGGATGGCCTCCCGGCTGGTGTCGAGCTTGCCGTCGTCGCCGACCAGGTGGGCGTCGGCCTGCTCGCGGAAGTCGACCTGGCCCTCCTCGGGGATGCCGAGCAGCATGCCGATGACCCGCATCGGCATCTCCAGGCCGAGCTTCTCGATCAGGTCGAACCGGGACTCCCCCACCAGCGGGTCGAGGCAGCGGACGCAGTACTCGCGGACCAGCGGCTCCAGCTCGGCGATCCGCCGGGGCGAGAACACCCGGGCAAGCAGCTTCCGGTGGATGTCGTGGGTCGGCGGATCCTCCATGATCAGAGTGCCCGGCGGCATCACCATGTTCGCCTTGATCAGCTCCAGCATGACGCCGCGGGAGGAGGAGAAGGTCGCCGTGTCCGTCAACGCCCGCTCCACGTCCGCGTACCGGCTGAGCGCGTAGAAGTCGTGCGGCTGGTTGTAGTAGAGCGGAGACTCTTCGCGGATCCGGTTGAAGACCGGCCACGGGTCGTCCACGAAGCGGGCGTCGTACGGGTCCCAGTAGAGCTCGTCGGCTTCCACGTCGCGTGCCTCCCGGCGTTACGTAAGCAATTACCCTCGTGTATAGACCGCGCCGCGACCGATGACAAGACCTCGTCGACACTTGTCACTGAAATATGTCATTGACACTCGTCAACGACAGGACGTATGAAGGAAGCACCATGCCGCCAGTGGAAGACAAGCTCAACGAACGTGCGGCGGTCAAAGGCCGAGACGCGCAGCGCCAGCAGACCCGCCAGCGCGTCTACGCGGCGGCTCTGGCGGAGTTCAAGCGGACCGGGATGGCCGCCGCCGACGTGGGCGACATCGCGGCGGCGGCGGGCGTGGCCCGGGGCACGTTCTACTTCCACTTCCCGACCAAGGAGCACGTTCTGGCCGAGCTCGAGCGGCACGAGGAGGCGCGTTTGGTCGGCCAGCTATCGAAGTTCCTGGCTGAGCTTGAGGTGCGGTGCGGCCCGACGCCGACCCCCGGCCAACGGCCGGTCGGGGCGGCGGCGGAGGACCCGATCGACCGCCCGTCCGCACCGGGCTTCCTGCCGGCCGCCCTGGGCGAGGTCGTCCGGCTGCTCACGGCGATGGAGCGGCGGGTCGGCAAGACCCTGTTCCGCGAGATGCTGGGGCTGCACTTCTCGTCCCGCCGGCCGGAGGTACTGCCGGGGTCCGACAAGTGGACCGAGTACCCGGTGATGACGGTCGTGGTCGAGGTGGTCGAGCGGGCCAGGGAACGAGGCGAGGTGCACCCCGACGCGGGCGCCCTCCCCACCGCGCAGCTGTTCATGATGGGGCTGTACGCGATGCTGATCGCCAGCCACGAGTACTCCAGGGCGGCCCGGGCCGAGATCCTCGACAACTTCATGGCCACCGTCCTGCGCGGCGTCGCCCCGCGCTGAAGCTGGGCCAGGCCCTGAGGACCCGCCCGCAGGCCGAGTCAAGCACCCAGGGCCGGGCGGGCCGTCCGGGTGGAACCAGGGTCCGTTCGGAGAAAAGATTTTCAAATCCTTTTCTCGAACGGACGCTTGGTGACTGCCTAGCCCTCCATGACCCGGGCGAGGGTGCCGGGCGGGAGGGCGAGGAGCCGCTCGGTGGTCGCGATCACCATCGCCCGGACGGCGGTGTAGTCGAGGGTCTCGCGGGTGGCGGCCTGGACGCTGAGGCCGTCGATCAGGCTCAGGATCTGCAGGGCGGGCTCGCCCGGGCGCTCGACCGGGAAGTCGCCGACCGTGATGCCATCGGCGATGACGGCCGAGAGGCGGTCGAGGTCGGCGTTCATCTGGCGTCCGACCTCGGCCATCAGCGCGGGCCGGCGGCGGCTGGCCTGCCACGCGTCCAGCCAGAGCAGGCTGACCGGGTCCCGGTCCTGGTGCAGCCAGGCGTTGAGGAGCCGCCGCATCCGGTCCACCGGCCGGCGGGCCAGCGCGGCGTGGCCGAAGATCTGCTCGCGCTCGGTGGCCGCGGCGTGCGCAAAGGCCGTCGCGACGAGCTCGTCGGCGGTCGCGAAGTAGTGGCTGACCAGGCCGGGGAAGACGCCGAGCTCGGCCGCCACCCGCTTGGCGGTCACCCGGTCGAGGCCCTCGGCGACCGCGATCGCGGCGGCGGCCTCGACGATCTCGGCCAGCCGCTCGCTGGCGGGTTTGCGGCGGGCGGTCGCCTGGGGTCTTGACGTCACGCGGCTCATCGTATTGACTCTCACATCAATAAGCAATTGGTCTTCGGACCAATAAGCGAGTGGAAGGCCTCCGATGGCACCTGCCAGTGACCGGGCCGGGCGGATCGACACGCACGGCATCGACTACGTTCCCGACTCCGAGCGGCACGGCACGGCGCGGTCGCTGTTCGTCGTGTGGGCGGCGTCGAACGTCACCTACCTCTACATCGTGCTGGGCGGGACGATGGTGCTGCTCGGCCTCGACGTGCGGCAGTCGCTCGCGGTGGTGGTGGCCGGGAACCTGTTCTGGGCGCTGGTCGGGTGGCTGTCGATAAGCGGGCCGAGTTCGGGCACGCCGAGCGAGGTGGTCACCCGGGCGATGTTCGGCGTCCGCGGCAACCGGGTCTTCAACGTAGTGCTCGGCTGGCTCGTCGGCGTCGCCTACGAGGCGATCAACCTGTCCATCGGCGCGCTGGCCGGATTCGCGCTGATCGCGCAGTGGGGCGAGGGCGTCGGGACTCCGGTCAAGGTGCTCGTCGTGCTCGCGACGGCCCTGGTCACGTTCACGATCAGCGTCTACGGGCACGCGACGATCGTGAAGCTCAGCGGCTGGTTCACCTGGATCCTGCTCGCCTGCACCTTGGTTTTGGGCTACGACGTGCTGCGTCACGCGCATTGGTCATCGTGGCCGGGGCGATCACTAACAACGTGCTCACGGCCTACAGCACGGGTCTCGCGCTGCAGGCGGTGGGCATTCCGTGACGGCGGTCGGTCACGGTGATCTTCGACGCGGTGGTGGCGATCAGCATCACCTGCTACCGGTACAACGGGCTCGACCTGCACGACGAGACGCCGGGGAGCCGGTTCTGGTACTGGCGGGGTGTGAACCCGGCCGGAGCCACGGCAATGATCGTCGGGACCGCGGCCGCGCTGCTGTGCGTCAACACCAGCGTGCTGGTCGGACCGGTGGCGCGGGCGCTCGAAGGCTCGGACCTGTCATCGCTGGTCGGGCCGGTGGTGGGAGCGGGCGCGTACGTCCTGCTGGCGGCGCGTTCGCGGCGTGCTCTGCGGTTGCCTGGTGGTCTTGGTGCCGTTGTCGGCGTTGCTGCCGGTGTTAGCGTGGGTGACGGTGACGGCTCCGGCACGGAGGGCGCGGCGCCGGCCGTCACGACGGCGAGCGTCGAAGGAGGCTTGTGACCGGTGGCCTGACGGGTCCGGTGGCGGCCGAATGGTTCCGGATTTCGGCTGTCGACGAGGGGCTGTCGCTGATCAGCGAGCCCTTTGTTGACGAGCTGCTGCAGGCGAACATGTGGCTGGTGCGCGGCCGAGAGCGGGATCTGCTGCTGGACTGCGGGCTCGGCGTGGCGTCGCTGCGGACCGCGCTTGACCCGGCGCTATCGGTTTCCGGTCGCGATCCGGTCCTGGTGCTCACCCATGCGCACCTCGACCATATGGGTTCCGCGCACGAGTTCGACGACTGCTGGGCGCACCCGGCCGAGCCGGTCGGGGATCCGCCGCCGGGATCGCTCTTCGGCCCGGCGCTGGGGGCGGAGCTCGGGCTCGACGAGGCGCTGCCGCCGCTGCTGATCTCCGCGCTGCCCGATTCGGCGTACGACCCGGCCGGCTACCGTCTGCAGCCTGGTGTGGTGACCCGGTCGCTGCTCGACGGCGACGTGGTCGACCCCGGTGGCCGGCCGCTCACCGTTCTGCACCTGCCCGGCCACACCCCGGGCAGCATCGCGCTGTTCGATCCGGTCGACGGATCGCTGTTCAGCGGGGACGTGATCTACGATGGCGTGCTGCTCGATTCGATCGTCGGAGCGGATGTTGCGCAGTACCGCTCGAGCTTGCTGCGTCTGAAGTCGCTGCCGATTCGGCTGGTGCGTCCCGGGCACGGACCCAGCTTCGGCCGACAGCGCCTGCATGCGATTATCGACCGATATCTCAAGGAGCGATCATGACCCGCTACGGAGCCCAGTTCGGCCCGGACATCACCTTCCTCGGCGTCGACCGCTGCGACTGGGCGTCGCCGTCAACGTACGCCGACGCCGATGTGGTGATCCTGGGGGCGCCGTTCGACGGCGGCACCTCGCATCGGGCAGGCACCCGGTTCGGGCCGCAGCACATCCGGCAGACCTGCTACCTGCCGCACGACGGGTCGCGGCCGTCGCTCGCGCTCCGCGTCGACGCGCTGCAGGACCTGCGGGTCTACGACGCGGGCGACGTCGAGCTGTTCTCCGGTGACGCCGCCCGGTCGGTGCGCGACCTGCAGCAGGCGGTCTACACGGTGACCGCGGCGGGCGCGATCCCGCTCGTGCTCGGCGGCGACCACACGATCACCTGGCCCGACGCCGCGGGCGTGGCCCAGCATCGCGGGCAGGGACGGATCTCGATGATCCACTTCGACGCGCACGCCGACACCGGCGACGTCGAGTTCGGATCGCTGATCGGCCACGGCCAGCCGATGCGGAGGCTGATCGAGTCGGGCGCGCTCCGCGGTGACCGGTTCCTGCAGATGGGGCTGCGCGGCTACTGGCCCGGACCGGAGACGCTGGCGTGGATGGCGGAGCAGCGCATGCGCTCCTACGAGATGACCGAGATCGGCGCGCGCGGGCTGACCGAATGCCTCACCGAGGCGTTCGGCATTGCGATGGACGATTGCGACGGGGTGTTCCTCTCGGTTGACATCGATGTCTGCGATCCGGGGCACGCGCCGGGCACCGGCACCCCGGAGCCGGGCGGGCTGACCGCGCGGCAGCTGCTGGACTCGGTCCGGCGGATCGCCTACGAGCTGCCGGTGGCCGGGATCGACGTGGTCGAGGTGTCGCCGCCCTACGACCACGCCGAGATCACGTCGTTCCTGGCCAACCGGGTGGTGCTCGAGGCGCTGTCGGGCATCGCCCGGCGGCGGCGGGACGCCGCCGACGGCACGACCTGGGATCCGCGACGGCCGCTGCTCGACAACCGCTGAGGCCGGTGCGGGCCTTTGAGGCCCATGCGGCACGCTGTGCGCCAATGCTTATTTGCCGTGCGGGTCGGAGGCGTTGAGGGCGGCGACGACCTGGTCGTAGTCGCCGCGGGCCTCGCCGTAGCGGAGGAACTTGACCCGCTCGACCTGGATCTCCCTGGCGTCGGGCTGGGTCTCGAGCAGCCGGACGGCTTCCGCGATGAACTCGTCGAGCGGCATCGCGACCTCGTTGCTCTCCTGTCCTGGCACCAGCGAGGTGCGGACGGACGGCGGTACGAGCTCGATGACCTGCACCGCGGTGTCCGCGTACTGCAGCCGAATCGACTCGCTGAGCAGGTGGATCGCGGCCTTGGAGGCGTTGTAGCTCGGCGTGGCCACCAGCGGCGTGAACGCGAGGCCCGAGGAGACCGTGACGATGGTGGCACCGGGCTGGGCCTGCAGGTGCTCGATGAACGCGGCGATGAGCCGGATCGGGCCGAGCACGTTGGTGGTGATGACTTCCTCGGCCGAGGCCAGGAACTTTGCGGGCCTGCGCCAGTCCTCGATCCGCATGATGCCCGCCATCGGGACCAGGACGTTGAGATCGGGGTGCCTGGCCAGCACCTCCTTGGCGGCGGAGTCGATGCTCGCCGGGTCGCTCGTGTCGATCTGCACGGTGTCGAGGCCGGGGTGCTCGGCCGCGATCTGCTCGAGCAGGTCGGCGCGCCGGCCGCCGATGATCACGCTGTTGCCCTTGGCCTGCAGCGCCAGTGCCAGTGCGAGGCCGATGCCGCTGGTGGAGCCGGGGATGAAGACCGTGTTACCTGAGATGTTCATGCTTCCAGCCTGGCCGCGACGCCGCGGCGGGGGCAGAGAGCGCTTATCGGGGGATCGGCGATCCCTGGCTCGCGGTCACCGACCCGCTGGCGCAGGACGGATACTGAATGCATGGACCGCGGAGCGCTGGCCGACTTCCTGCGCCGCCGTCGTGAGGCGCTGCAGCCGCAGGAGGCCGGGCTGCCCATCGGCGCCCGGCGGCGGACCCCCGGACTGCGGCGGGAGGAGGTCGCGGCCCTCGCCGCGATGTCGACCGACTACTACACCCGGCTCGAGCAGCAGCGCGGCCCGCAGCCGAGCGAGCAGATGCTGGCGTCGCTCGCCCGGGCGCTGCGGCTGACGAGCGACGAGCGTGACTACCTGTTCCAGATCGCGGGGCACAACGCGCCGACCCCGGCGACGGCCGCGGCGCACGTGGCCCCGGCGCTGCTGCGGGTGCTCGACCGCCTCAGCGACACCCCGGCCCTGATCTTGTCCAACCTCGGCGAGACGCTGGTGCAGAACCGGATGGCCGACGCCCTGTTCGGCGACAGGTCCGGGTATTCAGGCCTGGCCCGGAGCGAGATCTACCGCTGGTTCACCGATCCGGCCGAGCGGCTGCGCTACCCCGAGCGCGACCGCGACCGGCAGAGCCGCGCCCAGGTCGCGAACCTGCGCGCCGCCTACGGGTCGATGGGCCCTCGGTCGCGCGCGGGCGAGCTCGCGCGGGCGCTGCAGAAGGCCAGCCCCGAGTTCGCCGCGCTGTGGAAACGGCACGAGGTCGCCCGGCGCTTCGAGGACCACAAGATCCTCATCCACCCCGAACTCGGCCCGATCGAGGTGGACTGCCAGGTCCTGTTCACCGAGGACCAGTCGCAGGCCCTGCTGGTGCTCACCGCCCCCCCGCGCACCGAGGGCTATGAGAAGCTGCAACTCCTCGGCGTCCTGGGCCAGCAGCGCTTTGCCGAGTCACGCGGCTGAGACCACTCCTACCCGATGACGCCCGCTGCGCGTTGCGGGTCAGGCGTCCTCTGAAGTCGACCACAGCCAGTCGCGCGGTATCTGGTGGCCGAGGAGACCTTCGAAGAGCCGCCGGTCGGGGGCAAGGCGCTGAGCGAGCCGGTCCCGGAGATCTCGCGGGATCGCGGAGTCGTCGGCCCGCGCCCGCCGGGTCGTCAGGGCCCGGGCCAGCCCGGTGCGCTGATCGGGCCGCCAGCGCGGCTCGAGCCTGACCTGGCGGCGCGGCAGCCACTTAAGGTCGTGCAGGCGCGGGACGGGCTTGTCCAACGAGCGGTGGTCCCGGTGCTGTTCGTCAAGGTCGACGGCGCCCGGATCGACTCCGAGGTGCTCGAACACCGCGCTCAGCGCCTCGCGCGGCCTCTCGCGGAGCACCTCGCTCGCGATCACGAGTATCTGGCCGCGGTCGAAGTGACCGAGAAACGCCGCCAGCTGGAACCCGTACCGGCTCGGCCCGAGGTAACGGTCGTCGAGCAGGGCCGCCTCCGGGCGGCGGCTCTCCCGGCCCGCTGACACCTGATGCATGTACATCGACTGCATCCGGGCGATCGGGTCGCGCACCACGTAGACGAGGCGTGCGTTCGGGACGACCTGCGCCATCCGCTCGGCCACGCCGCCGAACAGCGGGGCCATGCTGTAGCCCGGAGAGCACTCTCCGAGCGCGGCGGCGCTGCCTGCGCCCTCGAAGAGGGACTCGTACCAGCCGCGGCCGCGCGCCCAGTTCTGCTCGGCGACGAAGAAATTCGGCTCGCCGAACCTCCCGCCGCGTCCGAGGAAAACGTCGGGATGCTGGTCGAGATAGTGCGAGAGGCTCACAGTTCCCGCCTTCATCGCCCCGATTACCACGAAGGTTGGCAGGGTCATCGCTTCATCACCGCAATCGAGGTCCTCCGGACGCGGCCGTGGCCGGGTACACATTCTCTGCGATCGCGTTCCGTTGGTGCGCATTTTCCGGCCGGAGGCGTCAGCGTGCGCCAATTGGGTGCGCGTCTTTCTGCCGGAGGCGTCAGCGGGTTGCCTTGACGTCCAGCTCGGACAGACCGCCCACGGTCTCCCTGCGGCATGATGGTGCGGTGACTTGGACCGCGCCGGAGATCACGCGAAGTATCGGGCCGAGTTCGATGTTGCCACCGCCGACGCCGAATCGGACCTGGCCGTTTACGCGCGCGAGGTCGAGGCGGTCCGGCAGACGACGCTCGGGCACTCGCTGGATGAGACCTTCATGGACCCGAACCGCAAAACCGAGATGAGCCTGCGCTTCGTCTACTCCGTCATGATCCAGGAGTACGCCCGCCACATCGGGCACGCCGACCTGCTCCGCGAGTCCATCGACGGCCACACCGGGCATTAGGCCGGCACCGGCCGCGGGTCGGCCTCGGCGGTAGGGCTCAGCGTGTCGCTTGGGTGAAACCAGGGTCCGTTCAGGAAAACGGGTTTGAATTTCTTGCTCTTAGAGACGGTCAGCGACCGGGGCTCTGGCCAGCTCGCGCAGGCCGGTGAGGGTGTCGCCGGGGCGGCCGGTCAGGACGCGCGCGCGGGGCAGGCGCTCGCGGATCTCGCGCGCCTCCCGGCCGGCCGACCGGACGGCGGCGGCGGTGGCCGACGACAAGACGATCAAGCTGGCCCCGACTTCTTCCGCGAAGCCGATGAGGTCGTCCGTCGGCACGTCGGCGCCGAGGTCGTGGACCTGCCAGCGGTCTTCGCGCAGGCAGGCGGCCGCCATCAGCGACGGCAGGGCGTGGTGCTCGCCGGGCGGCGTGGTGGTCACCGCGACGCCTCGCGGGCGGCCTTGCGGCTGGCGCGCCCGGGGGGCGATGAGCCGCGCGCAGATCGCGGTCGCGCGGTGCTCCTCGGCGATCGACAGCTGGCCGGCCGCCCAGGCGAGCCCGACCCGGTGCAGCGCCGGGGCGATGACCTGGTCGCACAGCCCGACAACGGGCGTACCGGCCGCCAGCCGATCGAAGTCCTGGCGCGCCAGCCCCTCGTCCCCCGCCGCCAAGGCCGCGTACAGCCGGTCGGCCTGCGCGGCCCAGTCCCTGACCCTGACCTGCTGCGGCGGTTCCACGCCGGCCGCCCGCCGGGCGATCAGGTCGCGTACGTCGTCCTCGCTTACCTCGTAGCCGCGCGGGGTCTTGCGGGCCGGCAGCGTGCCCTGCCGCACCCAGCCATAGGCCGTCTGGTAATGCACGCCGAGAGTGTCAGCCGCATCACGTAGCTGCATGGCATGGCTCCAACCTCATGGTTTTAGTGTAACTTAGTATTGATTACAAGTCGCGGATCGAAGGAGGCGGCACGGATATGGGTCTTACGTACTCAAGTGTGGTACGCGAAGAGCCGGACGAGGTGTTCGCCTGGCACTCCCGGCCGGGGGCCATCACGCGCTTGATGCCGCCATGGCAGCCGGTGCGCGTGGCGCGGGAGGCACCTTCGGTCCGCGACGGGGTGGCGGTTCTGGCGCTGCCGGCCGGGCTGCGCTGGGTGGCCGGCCATGACCCGGGCGGCTACGACCCGCCCCATCGGTTCGCCGACGTCCTGCAGCCGCCGCTCGGGGCCGCGCTTCGCTGGCGGCACACCCACCAGTTCGCCCCCGCGCCCGGCGGCGGCACCCTGGTCGTCGACGTCGTCGACACGCCCATCCCCGGGCGGGCGCTGCGGCCGATGTTCGGGTACCGGCACCGGCAGCTGGCGGCGGACCTGGCCGTGCACGCGCGGACCCGGGAGGTCTGCCCCGAGCCGCTGACAGTCGCGATCACCGGGTCGAGCGGGGTGGTCGGCTCGGCCCTGGCGGCGCTGCTGACCACCGGCGGCCATCGGGTGATCCGGCTGGTCCGCCGTCCGCCGCGGGATGACGGCGAGCGCGAGTGGCGACCGGATGACCCCCACCCGGGTCTGCTTGACGACGTCGACGCGGTGATCCACCTCGCGGGCGCCTCGATCGGCGGCCGGTTCACGCCGGAGCGCAAGCGGGCGATCCTGTCGACCCGGATCCGCCCGACCCGCGCGCTGGCCACGCTCGCGGCCCGGTCCCCCGGGCGGCTGTGCGCCTTCGTCACCGCGTCCGCGGTGGGGTTCTACGGCGCCGACCGCGGCGACGAGATCCTGACCGAGGCCAGCGAGCGCGGTGACGGGTTCCTGGCGGACGTGGCCGCCGCCTGGGAGGACGCGGCCGAGCCGGCCACGGCCGCCGGGGTCAGGACCGTCCAGGTCCGGACCGGGATCGTGCAGACCCCGCGCGGCGGCATGCTGCGCCTGCTGTACCCGCTGTTCGAGACCGGCCTCGGCGGGCCGCTCGGCGACGGCACCGGGTGGCTGCCCTGGATCGAGATCGACGACCTGCTCGACGTCTACCTGCGTGCGGTCACCGACCCGGCCCTGAGCGGCCCGGTCAACGCGGTCGCGCCGGAGCCGGAGCCGCAAGCGCAGTACGCGCGAGCCCTCGGCCGGGCGCTCGGCCGGCCGGCGCTGATCCCAGTGCCAGCGGCGGCCCCACAGCTCCTGCTGGGCGCCGAGGGCGCCAGGGAGCTCGCGATGGCGAGCCAGCTCGTCCGTCCTGCGGTGCTGTCGGCGGCGAGCCATTCGTTTCGGTACCCGAGTCTGGAGGGCGCGCTCAGGCACGTCCTCGGCCGCACTTCGGTCCCTGCTAGCACGGAAGTTGTCCACTCGCGGTGAGCTGGCCACGGCCGTGATCCGTCGCCTCTTCCGCGACGCCACCAATCCGCAGACCAACAAGCGGCGAATACCAGCTGTGACGCTAAGCGGGAGGAACGGGGTGACCCGGCGCAAGATCGCCGTCATCGGCGGCGGCATCAGCGGGCTCACGGCGGGCTACATCCTGTCGCGCACCGACGAGGTGACCCTCTTCGAGGCGGCCGGCCGGCTCGGCGGGCACGCCGACACGCACCTGGTCGACGAGCCCGGCGGGCGGCAGGTGGCGGTCGACACCGGGTTCATCGTCTACAACGAGCGGACCTACCCGCTGCTGACCCGGCTGTTCGGCGAGCTCGGGGTGGAGACGCAGACCTCGAAGATGAGCATGTCGGTCAGCTGCTCGGGCTGCGGCGTGCGCTACGCGGGCAAGCGCGGCCCGGCCGGCCTGGGCGCGGGCCTGGCCGTGGGCGGTCGCGCCTACCTGCAGATGCTGGCCGAGGTTCCTCGGTTCCACCGGGCTGCCCGGCGGCTGCTGGCGTCGTCCTCGCCCCTCGCTGCGGGGACCGACGGGCCCTGTCTGGGCGATTTCCTCCGCGAGGGCGGGTTTTCCGCTTACTTCACCGAGCATTTCGCGGTGCCGGTGGTCGCGTCGGTGTGGTCGTGCCCGCAGGGGACCGCGCTTCAGTACCCGGCCGCCTACCTGTTCGCGTTCCTCGCCAACCACGGGATGCTCGCGGTCTCCGGGTCGCCCCCGTGGCGCACGGTGGCGGGCGGATCGCGGCGCTACGTCGACCCGATCGCCGCCGGGCTCGCGCAGGTGCGGCTCTCGTGCCCCGTTCGCTCGGTCAGCCGCCGCCCGCACGGGGTCACGGTGCTTGACGACTCGGGCGCCGGAATCGACTTCGACGCCGTGATCATCGCCACCCACCCCGATCAGGCGCTCCGGCTGCTCGACGAGCCGACCCCGGCCGAACGGTCAGTGCTCGGCGCGTTCAGCTACACGCCCAACGAGGCGGTGCTGCACACCGACGCCCGGCTGCTGCCCTCGCACGGGGCGGTCCGGGCGTCCTGGAACTACGCCCTCAGCTGCGTTGGCGGTTCGGCTACGGCGCCGGCCCGGGTCAGCTACCACATGAACCGGCTGCAGGGCCTGCCGCCCGACACCGATTACATCGTCACGCTCGGCGGCCGGGAGGACATCGATCCGGCCAGCGTCATCGCGGTGATGGACTACGCCCATCCGGCTTACACCCGCGCGTCCGTCGCCGCGCAGTCGCGCCTGCCCGGGCTGAACACGCAGGTCACGGCGTTCGCCGGCGCTTACCACGGCTGGGGATTCCATGAGGACGGATGCCGGGCGGGCGTGGCCGCGGCGCGGGCGCTGGGCGGCTCGTGGTGACCGGGGCCGCCGTGCGGTCTCGGCGTTCTGAGCGGGCGCGGCCGCTGGCGGAGGGGGCGGTGCTCTTCGAGTGCCGGATCGCCCACGCCCGGGTGGCGCCGCTGCGCAACGCGTTCAGCTACCGCAGCTACGAGTGGCTGGTGGATGTGGACAAGCTGCCGCGCCCCGGGGGCTGGCCGTCGCTGCTGGCCGGATTCCACGCCAGCGATCACCTCGGCGACCCGGCGCGCACCATCAGAGCCAACGTCGACGAGTTCCTGCGCGGCCGCGGCGTCGACCTCGACGGCGGCCAGGTGCTGATGCTCGCACACGCCCGGGTGCTCGGCTACGCGTTCAACCCGCTGACCCTGTTCTGGTGCCACCGGGCGGAGGGCACCCTGGCCTGCGTGATCGCGGAGGTGCACAACACCTACCACCAGCGGCACGCCTACCTGCTGCGGACCGACGACCAGGGCCGGGCGCGGGCCGATAAGGAGCTGTACGTGTCGCCGTACCACCCGGTCGACGGGTGGTACCAGATGAGCGTGCCCCTTCCCGGAGAGCGGCTGGCGCTCAGCATCACCCTGAACCGCCCGAACGGGCGCCGATTCTTCGCCACCGTCCGCGGCACCGCCGTGCCCGCCACCCGGCGAGCGCTGCTGCACGCCGCCGTGCAGCATCCCTGCTCCACCGTCACGGTGGCGGCTCGGATCAGGTGGCAGGGGATCAAGTTGTACGCGCGAGGGCTGCGGCCGGCGCCGCGACCGCCGCACCGCCCGCAAGAGGGGGTCCAGTGATACGAGGGGGACCAGTGATCGGCACCAGGCACGACACCGGATGGATGATCGACTCAGGGCGGTGGCCCGATGTCGCCGTGGCGCGCGGCTCGGCGCCGCGGGCGGAGATAGCCCGCCTGCTGTTCGGCGCGGCGACCGCCCGGCTTCCGATCCGGGTCCGGCTGTCCGACGGCCGGCAGCTCGGAGCCGGGCCGGCCGACGCGCCGCTGATGATGGTCCACAATCCGGGTGCCTTCTTCACCCGCCTCGGGGCGGGCGGCCTGATCGGATTCGGCGAGTCCTACATGGCGGGCGACTGGGACTGCGAGGACCTGACCGGCCTGCTGACTGTCTTCGCGGCGCACGTCGGCGATCTCGTGCCGACGCCGTTCCAGCGGTTGCGGACCATGGCCGTGCGAAGGCTGCCGGCGGCCGACGAGCAGACCAAGGCGGGTGCGCGCCGCAACATCGGCCGCCACTACGACCTGTCCAACGAGTTCTTCGGCCTCTTTCTCGACGAGACCATGACGTACTCCTCCGCCCTGTTCGAGACCGCCGCCGACGGCTCGCCGGCCGCCGCCGACCGGCTGCTCGGGCAGGCGCAGCAGCGGAAGATCGACCGGCTGCTCGACCAGGCGCGGGTGGGGCCCGGTAGCCGGCTGCTCGAGGTTGGCACCGGCTGGGGTGAGCTCGCGATCCAGGCCGCCAGGCGCGGCGCCCTGGTCAGAACCGTCACGATCTCGGCCCGGCAGCACGAGCTCGCGGCCCGCCGGGTCGCCGCGGCCGGGCTGGCCGACCGGGTCAGCGTGGAGCTGCGCGATTACCGGGACGTGTCCGGCCAGTACGACGCCATCTGCTCGGTCGAGATGATCGAGGCGGTCGGCGAGCGCTACTGGGACACGTACTTCGCCCAGCTGGATCGGCTGCTCGCGCCCGGCGGCCGGGTCGCGCTCCAGACGATCACGATGCCGCACGACCGGATGATGGCGAGCAGGCGCACCTACACCTGGATTCTCAAGTACATCTTCCCCGGCGGCCTGATCCCCTCGGTCACCGCGATCGAGGAGAGCCTCGGCCGCCGCACCGGGCTGCGGGTCACCGAACGGCATGACTTCGGCCCCCACTACGCGCAGACGTTGCAGATCTGGCGCGACCGGTTCACCGACCGCCGGGACGAGGTCGCCGCGCTCGGCTTCGACGAGGTCTTCATCCGGATGTGGACGTTCTACCTGTGCTACGCCGAGGCCGGCTTCCGGGCCGGTTACCTGAACGTCAGCCAGCTCACCATGGACCGCGGATGACCGCGCGGGCTAAGGGCACAGACAACGTGGTCGCCGAGGACGGCGCACGAGTCGGGGCCGACGGGCCGGCCGCGGGCAAGCGGGCCAGGCGCCGGGCGGACGCCGCGACGACGATCGCCTGGGCGGCTTCCCGGGCCGGGTTCGACCTGCCGGTGCGGGTGCGCGCATGGGACGGCAGCGAGGCGGGGCCGGCCGGCCCGCCCGTCGCCGTGCTGCGCTCGCCACGGGCGCTGCGCCGCGCGCTGTGGGCGCCCGGGGAGCTCGGGCTCGCGCGTACCTATGTCAGCGGCGACCTGGATGTCGAAGGAGACCTTACTGAGGGACTGCGCCGGGCGTTTCGTGCGGCCCGCCCGGCGCAGTCCGCCTGGACATCGGGTGGCCGAGGGCCCGATGCCCGGAGGCCGGGCTCTTGGGGCGGCTGGGGGCCGGGCCGGTGGGCCGACGCGGTGTCGGCGGCGGCGGTCGCGGCGGGCCGGCTTGGGGTGCTCGGCCGGCCCCCCGCGCCGCCCGCCTGCGAGATCAGGCTCTCCGGCCGGGTGCACAGCCGGGCCAGGGACCAGGCCGTGATCGCCGGCCACTACGATCTCCCGGTCTCGTTCTACCGGCTGATCCTCGACCCGGCGATGGCCTACTCGTGTGGGTACTGGGCCAGCGACGACCCGGGCTACGGCCTCGCCGACGCCCAGCGGGACAAGCTCGACCTGGTGGCTGACAAGCTCAGGCTCGGCCCGGGGGTCTCGCTGCTCGACCTGGGCTGCGGCTGGGGATCGCTCACGGTGCACGCCGCTCAGCACCGCCAGGCTCGGGTCAGCTCGGTCACGCTCTCGGCCGAACAGGGCGGGTACACCCGGGAGCGGCTGCGCGGGCTCGGTCTCGGCACCCGGGCACGGGTGCGGATCCAGGACTACCGGGACGCGGGGGGCGGCCCGTACGACGCGATCGCCTCCCTCGAGATGGGCGAGCACGTGGGCGCCGACGGCTACCCGGCCTTCTGCGCGTCGCTGCGCGACCTGCTGCGCCCCGGCGGTCGGGTGCTCATCCAGCAGATGTCACGGGGCGGGAACGCACCGGGCGGCGGCGCCTTCATCGAGTCGTACGTCACCGCCGACATGCATATGCGGCCGCTCGGCGAGACGGTCGGGCTGCTTGAGGACGCCGGCCTCGAGGTGCTCGGCGTCCAGGCGCTGAGGCCGCATTACGTGCGCACGATCAGGGCATGGCTCGGCAACCTGGAGAAGAACCTGCCCTCGGTCGAGGCCATCATCGGCCGGGAGCGCGCCCGGATGTGGCGGCTGTACCTGGCTGGCGCCGCGCTGGCGTTCGACGAGGGCCGGATGGGCGTGGACCAGATCCTCGCGGCGAGGCGGGAATGACGGGGCGCCGATGTTCGGCTTGACAGCACTCGTCACCGCCTGCGCGCTCCTCACGCTGGTGGCCGTCACCTTCGTGATC
>Ga0335075_10004073_pt1 | contig 22921 bp, 12 predicted proteins | sample Lox_Sample_24_FD_206723 | JGI IMG/M metagenome (GOLD analysis project Ga0335075, IMG submission 206723) | Soil microbial communities from Loxahatchee National Wildlife Refuge, Florida, United States - Lox_Sample_2.4 | ecosystem: Environmental > Terrestrial > Soil > Wetlands | place: USA...
CGGATCGGGACGGTGGACGTGCTGCTCGCAGGACCGCCGTGCCAGGGACACTCGGACCTGAACAACCACACCCGACGTGAGGACCCGCGCAACGACCTCTACGTGCGGGTCGCGCGTGCCGCCGAGGTCCTCCTGCCCACGTCCGTGCTCATCGAGAACGTCGCGACGATCGAACACGACCGGGGCTCCGCTGTACCGAGGGCCACGGCGGTCCTTGAGCGCGCGGGCTACAGAGTCGCGACCGCGGTCCTGGACCTCTCGGAACTGGGCGTCCCCCAGCGGCGGCGGCGCCACATCCTGCTCGCGTCACGACACATGGACGTCGATCCCGGGTCCATCCTGTCCGCGCGCGCCGCCTGCGAGTGCGACGTTCCCCGCACGGTCGAGTGGGCGATCACGGACCTCCTCGACGTCGGAACCAGCAGCGGTGTCGATAAGGCCAGCGTGCCCAGCTCGGAGAACCTGGCCCGCATGACGTGGCTGATCGATCACGATGAGTACGACCTGCCCAACGGCCTCCGGCCGAAATGCCACCACGCCCCCCACAGTTATCTGTCCATGTACGGCCGACTCCGGTGGGACGGTCCGGCGCAGACCATCACGACCGGGTACGGCTCGATGGGCCAGGGCCGCTATGTCCATCCGGCCCGTGCTCGGACGATCACGCCGCACGAGGCAGCGCGCCTGCAGACGCTCCCGGATTTCTTCGACCTGCGGAGTTCCTCGGTCCGCAGCACCTGGGCACACGTGATCGGGAACGCCGTCCCGCCGCTGCTCGGTGTCCACCTGGGCGTCCCGCTCCTGCGAGCCATGTCGGCGAGCACGACGGACGCCGTTCTCGCGCCTGGCCACGCCGATCCCGGACACGCCGTACCCTCGGATTCCGTGGACGACACGAGCGGAGCATTGTCCGGTCCGCCACCCGCCTCGAGTGACGTGATCCTGCGACGGATGCAGACGACGAAGAAGAGGGACACGAAGCCGGAGCTCGCGCTGCGATCCGAGCTGCACCGGCGCGGTCTGCGTTTTTTCGTCGACCGAACGATCGATGGCACGCGCAGACGGGCCGACGTCGTGTTCCCGAACGACGACGTGGCCGTCTACGTCGACGGCTGTTACTGGCATTCCTGCCCGGTTCACGGCACCACGCCGAAGGCGAACAGGGAGTGGTGGGTCGCCAAGCTCGCAGCCAACCGGGCCAGGGACGAGGACACTGTCGAGAAACTGCGCGCGGCTGGGTGGACGGTCCTACGATTTTGGGAACACGACGATCCCGCGGTGGCTGCCGACCAGGTCCGTTCCACGCTCGAACAGGTACGGGCCGGTGGTCGCGGTCGGCGCCGAACTCGTCGACGATCAGCGGTCGAGTGAATCCGCCGACCACACGACCGACACCTATCTATTAGTCCCGCACGACCACTGGAACGACCATGTCGAGCACACCTACGACGGGGGCTGTCGGCGCACCCCGACCGTGGGACGCCGTTCTCCTGGACGAGCAGGACCCCACCAGTCTGGTGGCGATCGCGCGTGACCGTCGGCTCGTGCTCCAGGATCGGCGGGGACCCGAGTGGGTGGACCTCTGCTGGGTCGACGAGGTCGCCCTCGCCCTGATCGACCTCGCGGTGGCCAGGCACGAGGGTATCTACCTCGTGTACCCCGCTCCCGCCGGACAGCTCGGCGTCCTGCTCGCGGCCCAGCTCCTGCTGCAACGGTTCGTCCGCGGGCGCAGACCGGCGGCCCTGGGCCTGGTGACCGCGGACACCACGAGGGCGACGCGGACGTGGGAAGAGCTGCGGATCGCGACGACTGGGTCCCGGGAACCCCTGACCAGCGTCTTCCCGTGCCTGCGGGCCGGGCCGGAGGGCGAGTCGCCCGTGCAGGGCCGGGGCTTCGAGGGGCTGATCGTCGGTCAGCGCTGTATCGACTGGCCGGTGGACTACCTGGTCGTCGACCACCTCGCCGGGCCGGTGACCGTCCACGGCGACGCCCGGACGATCGAGGTCTTCTCCGATCCCCTCGATTCCGCGCTGAGACGGGCGGAGTCCGCGGGCCGGTCTATCTGGGGCTGGTCGGAGCCCGATCTCGCGCGCTGGAACCGCGAGCTGGAGGTCCGGCGTCCCCACACCGTGCCGTTCTCGGTCGCATCGGGCCGGTTGGAGGCCATCGAACACGGGGTCGACGTGCGGATCACCGTCGTCCACCATCCCGATGCCGAGGCTGCCATCCGGAGCGTCCGCGACGATCTCCGCCTGCTGCGCAGGTCGCTCCACGACCGGACGAACCGGCACGTCGAGCGAGGTCTGTCGACGGCGTGGCACCACCTCGCGACCCTGACCTCCCTGCCGTGCACCCCGAGGCGGTTCGACCAGTTCTGCGGGCTGCCACCCTGGGCGGCACGCGCGACGAGCACGTTCGAACCGGAGCTGACGGCGTGGGCGCGCACGCTGACGGGTGACCTTGGCGAGTACGCGACCGTCCTGGCCAGCGACATCGGGGACCTGCGCGCAGCCCTGGACCGGGGCAACCCGCTGGAGACGGCGCTCTTCGAGGCCAGCCGGGAGACCACCGAGACGCTGGTCGTCACGAGGACGCGGACGGCATCCCGTGCCCTGCTGGACGCGCTCGGGACCGATCCGGGCGCGGGAGGAGTCCGCAGCCTCACCGTCTGCCCCATCGGACGGCTGCATCGCGAGGGGACGTGGCCGCGGGCGGTGATGGTCGGCGAGCCGTCTCCGTGGGACTGGCACCGCCTGCTCTCCGGGTTGTCCACCGACGTCGACGTGCTGGCCATCGGCGAGGACGCGGCCAGGGGATGCGCCACGATGATCCGCGCCGTCCGGTCCGCAGATGACCACTGGGGCAGCGACGAGGTCCGCGGCCGTACCTGGCGGCACCTGCTCGGCACCGATCCCCCACCGGCGCCCGCCCCGGTCGAAGTCCCTCCGCCCAGGATCGCCACGGCGGACGGCGCCGAGTTCGTGCCCGAGCCCGATCCGTTCGCTGACTTCTCCTCGCTGTTCGACCTCGACCCGCTCGACCTCGGCGGTGAGGGTCCGCGCAGCGGGATCGCCAGGCGGGACGAGGAGGGAGACTGGAACGCCGAGGTCCGCGCCGTCGCGGTCACGACCGACCACGGCCGCATCCTCCTGGAGGCGGGCCGCGAGGTCGACGTGCGCATCGGGACGGCCATCTACGAGCGTCTGCCCGAGCAGCTCCGGCCCGGTGACGTCCTGCTCGTCGGCAGGCGCGCGGGGCGCGTCGGTCTGCTGGCCGCGCTCGAGGAGCGCCTGGCCCACAGGCCCGACCTCCTCGCCGCCCGCCTGCTCATCGACGGGTACCACGAGCTGGTGCGGACCCGCTTCCTCGCCTCCGGCCTGACCATCGCCGAGCTGCACCGTCGGCTGCTCGCGGCGGGATGCGACAGGACGGCCGTCACGGTTGGGAGCTGGGTGAGCGGCAGCGGTATCATGGCCCCCAGAGACATCGCGGACCTCAGGTATCTGAACACGGTCCTCGGTCTCGGGATGTCCGATCTGCAGCTCGACACGCTGTTCGCAGGGGTGAGGCGACGGCGTGACTTCCGCCGAGCGACTGGTCGGGCGCTGGCGCGCGCAGCACGCAGCTCGGTAGCGGTCGGCGACACCCAGCTGGTGGACGCGGACACGGGTCTGTCCATCGCAGACCTCCGCGACGCCATCATCGAGGCCACCGTCATCGCGGTCGAGCCGAGCGTGGGGATGATCCCCCTCACCCTGATAGGACGGCTGGAGGAATCGTGACAGACACCCTGTCCGCACGCGATGCGACCGCGTTCGTGAGCTGGATGCTCGACTCGGTGGTAGCCGATGCGAGGGGTGACCGCATGGAGGCGCTCGCCGTGGCGCCGGAAGGCCGCCTCTGGCTCGGGCGCCTCGCACCCGAGATCGTCGTCCAGAACAGCCGCCTAGGTCAGCGCAGCGAGCGCCTCGACCCGTGCGAGGTGGGTGTCAGGCTCCGGCTCTCCGAGGTCGACGGCCGGACGGTCCAGTGCTCGGCACGGCTGGTGGCCTGGCACGAGATCGACGCTGACGACGACGACCCGGACGCCGACCGGTGGAGGAAGTCCGACCCGGTCGAGGTCAGCGCTCCGCTGGAGACGCCCACCGCGATCGGCATGGTCGCGAGTTCGGGAGCGGCCGAGTTCGCTGGCGCATTCGCGGCCATCGGCGCCTCGGGACTCGAGTGCGAGTTCTGTGCCGAGCTGGAGATGGGCAAGGACGGCCCCGAGCTGGTCGTGACCATCGTGAACGTCTCGCCCGAGGAGGTGCCGCACTGGGACACGAACCTGTACGAAGTGAGCCTGGTGGTGCACGCGGGCGAGACCGAGGCGTTCACTCTCGACAACCTCCCCGACTCGTTCCGCTACGACCGCCACGTCGCGGCGTACGGCGTCAACGGAGGCGTCGAGCGGGTGGACGACACCACGTTCCGCACCACCGACGTGGCGCTGTACGACCAGCCGCGCCCCACCTATTGGGATGACGACGGGGGGCCGGAGCCGGACCTCGCATTCACCACTCTGGCCGAGGAACCCCTCCCGTCGCTGCGCGCTCTCGTCGAAGCCGCGCAGCGGTGGGGTGCCGAGCACTGGTCCGAGGCCACGCTCGACAGACGTGAGCGCGAGGAGCGGTGGACGCCGGGGATGCGCGAGGAGGCCGGTCGGGAGGCCGTGCGGTACGCCGACGAGGTGGCGAGGCTGGCCAGCGGGCTGCGCCTGCTCGAGACCGACGAACGCGTAAGGCGCGCGTTCGTCCTGGCCAATCGCGCGTTCGAGGTGGCTCCGGCGATCCGGCACACGCGGTGGCGGCCGTTCCAGATCGGCTTCGTGGTCAGCAACCTCGCCTCAGTCGTGGACGCGTCGCCCGACGGGGAGCGCCACGTGGTAGACACGCTCTGGTTCGCCACGGGCGGCGGGAAAACGGAAACGTATCTGCTTTATGTGCTGACCGCGGCCTTCCACGACCGGCTGCGCGGCAAGACCGAGGGTATGACGTCGTGGGGACGGTTCCCGCTGCGCATGCTGTCCCTGCAGCAGACCCAGCGCTTTGCCGACGTGCTGGTCGCGGCCGATCTCGTGCGCCGCGACGAGAAGATAAGAGGTGCGTTCTCGCTCGGATTCATGGTGGGCAGCAACGGCACCCCCAACAGGATCCCGCTGCAGCCCCGCGCGTATGAGCCCGACTACCGCGAGCCGGACATGCCCGCCCGCTACCAGGTCCTGCTGCGCTGCCCGTTCTGCGGGTCCGACGAGATCACCATGGCCTTCGACCAGACCCGATGGGCTCTCGACCATCTCTGCAGGAACTCCGTGTGCCGCTCGGAGGGCCGTCCGATCCCGTTCCGCATCGTCGACGAGGAAATCTACAGGTCGCTGCCCACTGTTGTGATCGGCACCTTGGACAAAGCGGCGAGCGTCTCGATGCAGGCGGCCATGCGTGGTTTCTACGGAGCGCCCGCCGGGCGGTGCACGATCCCGACGCACGGGTTCACGTACGCGCCGCGGTCGCGCAACCCGAACGGGTGCCTCTTCCCCGGCTGTACGGCGACCATCGGGCCACTTCCCCTGGACGAGGCCCTGTACGCCCCCACCGTCCGTATGCAGGACGAACTCCACCTGCTGCGGGACAGCCTCGGAGCCGTCGACTCCCATTACGAGGCCCTGCTCGACGACCTCCAGGCCCACTACCACTCATACCCGAAGATCATCGCCTCGTCCGCGACGCTGGCCGGGCAGGAGGGCCAGATCAGGGTCCTGTACCGGAGGGAGGGACGGTCGTTTCCGCTTCCCGGCCCTCGCGCCGGGCGCTCGCTGTGGTCACGGCAGACCGACGGGTTGGCCCGGCGCTTCGCCGGGCTGGCGCCGCGTGGTGTGACCCTGGAGTACGCGACTGACCAGCTCACCGAGTCCCTCCAGGGGGCGACCCGTCGTGCAGTCGAGGATCCCGCGGAGGTGGCGGCCGAGATCGGCGTGGACCTTGAGGTCATACCGCGGCTGGTCAGCGCGTACGGCGTGGACGTGGTGTACGGCTCCAATTTGAAGGACGTCGAGGCGGTCGCCCGATCCTTCGAGTCGCAGATTCGTCTCGACCGGATCAACGCCGCGACGCTGACCGGGCGGACGCCACTGGACGAGGTCCGGGCGACCCTGGCCCGGCTAACCGATCCGGAGCCCGACTTCTACGACCGCATCCACCTGGTTGCGGCCTCGTCCATGCTCTCGCACGGCGTCGACATCGACCGGCTGAACGTGATGGTGATGCTCGGCCTGCCGCTGTCGACCGCGGAGTTCATCCAGACGACGTCCCGGGTCGGACGTACCCATCCCGGCCTGGTGCTGGTGCTCCACAAGATCGGGCGCGAGCGCGACGCGGCCGTGTACCGGACGTTCCCGTCCTTCGTGCAGCACGCCGATCGGCTCCTCGACCCTGTGCCCATCACGTCCAAGAGCCGCCGCATCCTGGAGCTGACGTTCGCGGGTCTTGAGCAGGCCCGCATCTACGGCATCCACGAGCCCGCCGCCATCGCCGCCGGGCTGCGGCAGTTGACGGTACCGGCGTCGGTGAGGCGGGCGTTCAGCCGCCTGCCGGTCCCGGAGAAGGTCGAGTTCGACGCGTTGGTCGCGATGCTCGCCTTCGGAGGGCCGCTCGATGAGAACCTGCGCCGCGACCTGACCGACTACGTGCGCGAGTTCTACCGTGCTCTGAACGATCCCGCGACCACGGCTGACAAGGTCGAGGAGCTGTTCCCCACCGGCACACCGATGCTGTCGCTGCGCGACGTGGAGCAACAGGCGCCCGTCTACAACTCCGAGAGGGGCCGGTCGTGAAGGTGGAACGCGGGGCGTCGCAGATACTCTTCGGCCTGCTCCCCGGCCAGACGGCCGACCTCGAAGGCCGCATCTGGCGGGTAAGCCGCTGGGTCGATCCCGTCGCGACCGCCCTCGACCAGGACAGCGTCCGTCAGTCGCTCATCACAGCACTCATCCCGTGGGAGCGGCAGGGCACCGACGACGGCCTCACCGCGCAGCTGAGGGCTCGGGCGCCCGTGGAGATCATGGAACTCAACATGGATCGCGGGGTTCTCGTCGAGCCGTTCCCGCAGCAGTGGCGCTGCAAGACCTGCGGCAGGATCAGTCGCTCGCGGACCGAGAGGTGCCCGTGCGGAGGCTCGTCCCGCGCGCAGATGCAGTTCGTGACATACCACACGTGCGGAGCGTCGGGCGTGCCGATGCTGCCGCGCGGGTGCCCCCGGCACTCCGGCGCCCTTGCCGTGCGGCTCCCCGGCACCGCGACAGCCAGGGACCTGCGCTTCCTGTGCCCGGTGTGCAACACCACGTTGAGCCGGGGATTCCCGTTCCAGGCGTGCGGCTGCGGCAACGGCGCCATGAGCCTGACCGTCCACCGTGCAGCAGTCGTCTTCTCCCCCCGCTACGCCGTCCTGGTGAACCCGCCCGACCCCGCTGTGGCGGCCCATCTGCGGGCCGGTGGAGGAGGAGCACGGGCGCTCGAATGGGTCCTCGGCGGCATGGAGTCGGACGACCCCACCGCGGGTCGCCAGACCATGGCCGGGCTCCTCGAGACGCTTCGGCTCAGCGGTGTGCCCGACGAGATCGCCGCGGACCTGGCCCGTCAGGCGGCGGAGAAGGGCGGGGTCGCCGACGACGGTGGCGGTCCTGCCGTCGCCATGCCCGACGCCACCCGGGAGACGGCGTACGACGAGGCCCTCAGCCTCGCCTCCGCGGTCACCGGCGGCCGGACCCGGGTGTCCGACATGGTCGCGCTGACCACGCCGCCGCTGCGGACCCTGTACGAAGGCGCGTACGGCGAGGCGATGCGCGACGTCCACCTGGAGAGCGTCGACCTGCTCGCCAACTTCCCCGTGGCCACGCTCGCTTTCGGCTACACGCGCGGCGACATGGCACCCGGCGCCGCCCGACTCGTGCCGTTCCGCGAGCGCGGTCGGGTGCGCGCGTACGGGTCGCTGACCAAGACCGAGGCCCTGCTCTTCCGCCTGGACCCGCTGGCCGTGCACCGCCATCTCATGGCCCTCGGGCACCTGCTGCCCCCGGCCTCGACGGCCAGGGATGCGCGAATCGCGCTGCTCGAGCGCATGGACATCCCGTCGCCGACGCAGGAGGGATACCAGCGGCTGGGGGGCGACCTGCTCACGCTGATCCACTCGTATGCCCACCGGACCGTCCGCCGCCTGTCGGCGTACGCGGGCATCGAGCGGGACGGCCTGGCGGAGTACCTGCTGCCCCACCACCTCTCGTTCGTGGTCTACGCGGCGTCCCGCGGCGACTTCGTCCTCGGTGGTCTGCAGGCCGTCTTCGAGACCTCGCTCGACCGCTTCCTCGGTGACTTCCTCGCCGGTGAGTGGCGATGCCCGCTCGACCCCGGCTGCCGCAGCGGCGGGGGCGCGTGCATGGCGTGCCTGCACCTGGGCGAGCCGTCGTGCCGCTGGTTCAACCGGTTCCTCGACCGCTCCAGCCTGTTCGGGGAACGGGGCTTCCTCGATCCGGACACCGTCTTACGATGGACGACGCCGAGCTGGTCGGTGGCGTGCTGGTCGACGTAGCCGATCCTCGCGCAGCCGCCTGTGACCTCGCCACCATCCTGGTGGGGGGCGGTTCCTGCGGCGCGATGTTCGACCCCGTCCTGGTCGACGTGCTGCGCAGGCGGTTGGGGAGCGATCCGCACCGGATCGAGAGGGCATGCCACCTTGGCGCCGCGTGGGTCATGGGCCGCCGCTCCGTCACCATCGCCGAGCCGTGGGAGCTGGTCGCCTCACTCCCCGGCGGGACACCCCTGCCGCCCGGACTCCGACGCACCACCGGCGAGACGCTGGTCCAACTGGCGGTCGGAGCGACCCGGACGCTCCGCCTCGCCGCTCCGTTCATCGACCAGGTCGCGATCACCTTCCTGGCCGACTCCCTGGCCGCGGCGACCGCCAGGGGCGTGTCCCTCGAGGTTCTGCTACCCACCCGATCGACGCATGCGGGCTCGGCACTTGGCGGGCTGGAGCGGATCATCCGCGCCGAGGGGGACATCGCTCGCCTCTCAGTCGCCGCCCTCCAGGACGACGCTCCCTGGGCGCACCTCAAGGTGCTCTCGGCGGACGCCATCGCCGCGTACATCGGCAGCGCGAACGTCACCGGGGCCGGGATCGGCGGTCGGAACCTCGAGCTGGGGATCCTCGTGCGAGGCACCGCCGTCGCCACCGTCGAGAAGGTCCTCGACCTCTTCCGAGCTTGACGGCGATCACAGGATGCGGCGAAGAGTAGCGAACGGTAGCCCTATGAGCCTGCATGAATGACAGCGAGCCTAGGCGGCTCGCTGGATGAGTGCGGAGCGGCTCCGATGATCTCCTCGGTGTAACGAGTGGCAGGAAGGCCAATAAAGGGTCATCCTGGCAGGCCAGAGTGTTGATGCTAGCGATCGCGGACGCCTACGAGCGATGCGGTTGCTGCCGTTTCCTGCTGCCGTCTCGCCGTTGACACTTAATCGTCAGTCCGTGGCGGGATGAGCGGGATAGCTCGCCCTGACGATTAAGTGTCAGTCTAATTTAAGCCGGTCAGATTCGCGCTTAACGGTATGTACTCGACCACGGGTCTCGTCGTCTTACTGTCAACAGCAGGAGCCGTGACCGGACCTTGATGGCCTCATTGAGATCACCCGCGATGCGGCCGAGGAACTCCCGGTCGAGCACGCCAGCCCCGACGAGGATCCTCCCGGCCCGGATGACCTTCCACGCCGCGCCCTCCGCGGCGGCGAACGGCGCCATACCGGGATCAGACCAGACATCTGTCCCGGCCGCGGCATCCAGACCACGCAGCCGATCATCCGCCTGCCGCAGCGCGGCCTCGGCCAGCAGCCTTAGGTAGGTCTCGACTCGCTCGTCGCCCACCCTCCAAGCCTGCACCATGTTGGCCCCCGTAGACCTAAACGACCTAGCCGCCCGCGGGAATCCCGCAACCACCCCGCGAGGTCAGCCTTCGAAATCCGACCGTTCATTAGAGGCCGTAACCCTCGCGATTGAAGATCTTTAGATCGTCCTCGGGCCGTACGGGTGGGCTGCGACAAGCGCATCTTGGTGCCCCTCGTATAGGGTTACTTGCTAGAGTTGTCCTCGGACAACTGCAGCTAACCCGGCCGGATGGCCGATGCACTTGCGCATACGCCGACGGGCAGGCGCGCCTCAGGAGAGGTGCGTCTAGATGTCGGAGATCAGGCCGGTGTGCCAGGGTCTAATGCAGTCCGCTGATGTTTGGGTGGTTGCTTTGATAGTCGGCGTGTCGGCTATCACCAAGATCATAATTGTCTGTCTTGCACTTCGCGGCACCTCACCGACGGAGCGCCCGAAGATCATTTCAGCACTCGCCGAGATGTTTCGCTGGCGACAGCGTTCAGATCGGCGGAGCTTACATGGATGATCTCCCGCATAGGTCAGTCTATGACCGATCTTCTTTGTTGCAAACTAAAGCAAGGTAACCAGACGTGGAACCCGGTGGAATGTACGACAGCGGTTTTGAGGCCTACAGGACCGTGACGTCAGACGAGTATCGATCGGTGCTCCGTACTGGCTTGATAATTCTCGATGCGAATGTTCTTCTACACCTGTACAGGTATCACTTGGGAACTCGAAAAGATTTGATGGAAATCCTTGCTGCCATTAAGGATCATCTCTGGATTCCTCATCAGGTAATGTATGAGTTCTGGCAGGGGCGCTCCGGGGTTATTGAGGGTAGGTCAACAGAAATCGAGGAAGTAATTAGCGGCCTCGAAGGTAACGGGTTGCGGCTCAGCGAAGGAGTCATCCATTGGGCAAAGAGAATTGGGCTTCCGGAAAGCGAGAAGGCCGAGATACTTGATAGGCTTGAATCGGCCGTTAGCTACGCTGCTGGTAGGGTGCGGAAATTGAGCACTGTCGACGATACAGAAAACGCTAGCGATACAAACCGAGATCCTGTTCTAGCGGCACTGGAGCCTATTCTTCATGAGAGTGTCGGTAGGCCACTCGAGCCTGGCGTCGCCCGTGAGGCTAAGAAAGAAGCCCTTCAGCGTATCGCGGATAAGCGGGCTCCGGGATGGAGAGATGCAAGTAAGAAAGAAAATAAAGAGGGTGACTATTTTGTATGGTATCAGTCTCTGCAAGAAGCTAAACGTAGAGAACTTGATGTACTTTTCGTGACGGATGATGTTAAACCTGACTGGTGGCGCATCGAACGCGGTGAAACTAAAGGGCCGCTTCCAGAGCTTGTTCAGGAAATGCGCGAGATAGCTAATGTTCGTTTGTTTATGACGCGACCAGAGACTCTGCTGCTTCACGCTGAGGATGTAATTGGCAAGAGTGTAAGTAGCGACTCGATACGCGATGTTCAGCGTGTGTCGAGTCAGGTTGATGCTTGGTGGAATGCAGAGAGTCTTCATGCTCGCGTGTCGGCATACACTCACGCAATATCTGCGGCGATTAGTGAGCTAGGCTATCAAGTCATTCATAATGCCGGAGTTTCCGATCAAGGGTTTGACTTCATAGTTAGAAATTCTGATGATTCTCGAGTCGTCTTCGTTGAGCTTAAGCTTAACTCCAGCTCTATATCAAGAAGCACTGTTGACCAGGCTATTGGCATGTCTAGCCGCTTGCCGTCACCAGTTCTACTAATTATCAACACCAGGCTGACCAGAGCGGCAAAGGCTGCTTTGCAAGGGGCCGAAGATCTGACGGTAGTTGTATGGAATGATGATAGCGACACCCCTCAGTTGGCAGCTGCATTGGAACAGATTTTCGCTTAGCTCCGCCATTTGATGACGTATCTCGCACGCTAATGAGTCCCACAAAATTGCCCTTGCTGTTAACCTCACACTTAATTGTCAAGAGACAGCCGCTACAGTCAACACGATCTTGACAGTGGCGGCTGGCACTCCTACATATTGCGCAGGCCCGCACGGTCGGCCGCCTAGCTGCTCACCGTCACCGCACAATCAAGCGACGACGACCAAGACCTTTCCCGAGAACTGCTCCAGAAGCTACGCCATCACCCTGGCTCCCGCAATGCACCGTATTCCGCGACCGGACCGGACCACCCGGCCTTTCGCCGAGTACAGGGTTCCACTCCGCCTCCCAATGCGTGCGCTTCTGGTCCTCTTCTCCCGGCGACAGGGGCCTTGTCGTCGACTGCTAAGCACGGTGACCAGGGTCCCGTTCCGGTCCCCTGTCAGTCCGGTGCTGTCAAGACCAGAACTCCTCTCGGTCTTCGGCAAGCTGGTCTTCCTGCCGTGCGCGGCGGTCCCAGTTCTCGGCCATCCGTTGCAGCATCCGCCTGGTCCGGGCCCACTGGGCCCCGGTGCGCTGCGCGTAGCGCTGGTACTTGTCAGCGAGCGCCCGTTCGGGCTGCCCTCCGGAGTTCATGGCGCGCCAGGTGACCCCGCGGCCGTTGACCACTGCGGTGTCGATCCCTTGCTCCAGGTCCTGGCTGCGGCAATCCTCGATAATCTCGCGGGCCTGCAGGCCAGGCCAGGATCCGTCCGGGTCCTCGGCGGTCTGGCTCAGGACCTGGCCGATGAAAAGATCTCCCGCCCGCAAGAGCCGCCGTTGGGTGAGCAGGTCGCGGGCCTCCCGTACCCACTGGGCCAGGTCGGGCTCGCCTGGGTTGCCGCCGGTTCCGGGGATGGTGCGCCAGGACCGCAGGAGCTGGTAGCCGAGCTGGGCGCGGACGCGCTCCTCCTCGGTTGGCTCCGGGGCCTGGCCGCTGTCCGCTTGCGGCCGGAAGACCATGGCGATGACGTCGGCGAAGAACTCCGGGTCGCGAGCCAATTCCTGATGCAGCACCCTGGCGGGCCGCTGGTGCGCTTCCAGGAGCGGCAGGTACCGCCACTCGAGCATGGCGATGGAGCGCCGGTCGATGCCGGGCTGGTCGTCGAGGTGTTCTAGCAGCTTGGTCACGTAGTACGCGAACATGGTTGCGTCGTTGCCGGGGGCGGGTGCGGGGCTGGCTGCGGACAGAGCGTCGATGATCAGCCCGGGATCCGGGCTTCCGCCCTGCGTGATCATCGACGTGAGGGCGGCGAGGGCGCGGGTGGCGTGTCCGCGGTCGGTTAGGGTCCGCGCACCGCGCTCCAGGTCGGCCTGGATGATCCGGTACGGGTGGACGCCTTGCCAGTATAGTTCCGGCACCGTGCCGCCAAGCTGATCGGCCCAGTCGAATCCCTGTGCGTCATGGGGGGCTAGGGCCAGGAGGAACGCCGCGGCCCGCTGGGCGGGCCATGCCGCTGCGACGTTTAGGTGCGGGGTTGCCCACCGCCAGCCGGCTTCCCTGAACCGGCCCGAGGCCCATCCCGAGGCCGCCCGGAACCGCGCAGGTACAGCCGAGTCCAGCCCGGCGATGATGCTGGCGTCATCAAGTTCGGCCGCCAGGCAGCCGGCCGTCCATCCGAGGACCTCGGGAGCCTCGCAGTGCTCAGCCAGTTCCCAGAAGGCATCATTCCCGCCGCCGGCGGTAATGGCAAGAACTGCGGCATCGCGCATCTCCTGCACGGTGCGCAGTTCCTCCTCGACATCCCCGGGATACGGCCCGGGCAGCTCAACATGGTGCGCGAACAGCCAGGCCGTCTCCGGGGCGCTGCTGGCGTCGAAGCGCTCCAGCTGCGCGGCGATCCGGTCTACGAGCCCGGAGGCCATGGCCCACGGGGCGTCAGGGTAACGCCGGTGGGCGCGGACGACGGCGCGGAGGCCGTCGGCGACCGCGGCCCGGTCAGCGGCCGCGAAAGTGTCCAGGTTCCGCGAGGCCAGGTGGCTCAGAACGAGGTCGTGCTGGGGAAGGGGAAGGTACGGAAGCCTCTCCACTAGGTCCGCCCAGCGGTGGCCGTCCCGGCCCACGTCCCTCAGCAGCCGGGCAGTGACCTCCTTGGCCTGCCAGCACCACTCGGCCGCGCTCATCTGCTCCGGCTCGGTCTCGGGCTGCCAGTCGCGCCAGCGCGGACGGTAGGAGAAGTGACTGACCATGTGCGGGGTTGGCAGCAGGCCGAGCAGGACAGACCAGGCGACGTCGGGCGTAGCACGGCCAAGCCTGTCGACGACAGCGAGGCGCTCTTCGCGGCCGGCGCTGGTCTGGGGCGGCCAGGTCATGAAGATTTCCCTGAGGCTGCGGTCGGGACGGTTAGACCACCGACCGCCAGGGTCGACCCGGGCGAGGCCCGCCAGCGCCAGCGCGGCCGATCCCAGGTACTCCGGTGACCATGCCAGCGCCTCCAGTGCCCACAGCAGACCTGTGTGAGCCGGCGAGCCAAAAGGAGTGCTCTCGGCTTCCGGGTCGAACACGGCCTCCAGCCCTCCGCTGTCCAGCCCGGCGTCCACGGCGTCGAGGAAAACGGCGGGCGCCGCCTCCGCGAGGACCGGCAGCAGATCCGACAGCGATGACCACAGCTGCCCAGAACAGTCGGCATTCGCAGCCTGCAGGACGTCCCGGACTATTTCTCCCGCCAGGTCCTCTCCCGTGCGGCCGCCGGGCAGTTCCCGATCGCTGCCCTGGGTGGCGATCACCGCGATCGTTTCGGCGATGCTGGTGCGCAGCACCGGCGACCACGGCAGGGACGGGCCGAATGCACCCGCGGCCCACCGGCGGCTCGGCTCCAGCGCGAGTACCGGGTTCACTGTGCCGAGTACCTCGGTGGCGACCTCCTTGAACTGGGCGGTGACCTCGGGGGTGGCCAGGCGGTGGAGCGCGTCCCAGGCATCGGCCTTGGAAACGGCGAACCATACCGGGCCGAGGCGCCGGACCGGCATATCCTCCTCAGCTGCCCACCGGGTGCATAGGGAGCTGATCTCGGCATATGGCCGCCCCGCCAACCTGCTGAGGACCTGTTCGTCAGCTGCGGTCCCTTCCCTCCAGGCGCCAGCGAGGATAACCGGCACGAGTTCCCCGCCGGTGTCCGGCTGGGCCCACGGCGGCAGCGCGCTGGCGCCGACGGCGAGGCGGCGGCGGAGTGTCAGCATGCTGCGCCGGGCTGTCTGCGCCAGCTCGGATGCCTTCTTGTCAGGTACCCCGGCTGCCACGAGCGCCGCGCGGGCGGGGGCGGTCTCGAGTTGCGGCAGTTTGACGACCGTGCCAGCAGTGACTGTGTTCGGCCCGAGGGGGACGGCAACCCTGTGCCCGGTACCGGCCGCCTCTGCTGCGGCGGCGTCCGGGAACACGGGGATGAGCACGAGGCTGCTGTCTGCGCCCGCGCGGGCGAGCACCTCATCCCATGCGGCGGGTGTCCTGACGACCAGTGTCCTGGCGAGAACCGCGGTGCGCTCGTCGCCCGGCAGGCTCAGCAGGCACGAAGCAATGAAGGCGAACGCTTCCTCGGTGGAGTCGCCGCAGACCGAGACGACCGATGGCTCTCCGCCAAGCCATGCGAGCACTTCTTTCACCTGGTTGTCGCGGCCGGCCGTGGCGAGGTCTGTGGGAAGCAACGGGAAGGTACGCGCCGCCCAGTCGTTCCAGGCTCGCTGCAGGTCGGCCGCCCCGTCGGGATCGCGGCCGAGCATGCGGGTGATCCTGGCATGCGCGGGCGGCGCCTCGTTCAGCCACAACTCCAGGGAGTCTGCATCGTATGCCCGGACGTCCTTCCAAACGCCCTCCGCCTTCCTAGAGGTAACCCAGCTGTCACGGTTGTCCCAGCGGCGCGGAGTGACGAAGACGAAGACGGTATGCGACTTGTCCAGCCCCAGCGGATTCTTGGTGCGCGAGGTGTAGTCCTTGTCGGCCTTCTTCGTGACATCTTCGTCCGTTCCCATCTCCCACGCAGACACGCCCTCCGGCACCCAGCTGTTCCCGCGAACGGCTTCGACCAGACCGTCCCAGCCGCGTGTGCCGGTGCCCTCTCCGGCACGAAACTCCACCTTGAGCAGGTCGCGCACGGATCCCGTCACCAGGATGCGGACAACTTCCGGCAACTCGTGCGGTGCCGGCATCCGGCCCGCCCATGCTTCGATCTCGTATGCGTCCGCGAGCCATCCCCTGACTCCCCGGGACCTGGGCGGCTGCGCCGTCGGCCCTCCCTGGCGAAGCTTCAGCGCAGTACGGACCTCATCGATGTCGAACCGCCGATGGCCACCCGGAGTCGCGTCGAACGGTATCCGGCCGTTCCGGGCGTACAACTGGATCGTCGCGGGCCGCAGGTTCAGGGCAGCCGCCACCTCGCTCGACGTATGGACCCGGCCAGCATTCATGAAATCAGCTTATCACGGTTATCACGTTTTATTGGCGAAATACACTATCAGTCCGCGCTCCTCTTCGTCGTCGGCACCGCAAGGACAGCGTTGGCCCTGGCTCGGCGCGGGCTCCGCGCAGTCAGGCCGGGCCTCGGCAGTGAAGGGATGTGGGCGACCAGGCCGTCGACCCGCAGGGCGACGATCTGCCCGGCCAAGTGAGCCACTCACTTGACCCGACTCAAGGTCAGAGCGGCCGACGACGTGCTCGCTGAACCAGGACCAAACCAAGTCCCAACGCGCCCATACTCCGCCAGACGGAGTGAGACGTCCTCAGACATCAAGGTCGCTCTGAAGTGCGGTAACCGGACGCAGCGCGACGCTGTCAGACGAAACCCGCCTGCATGGCATGCAGGTCTGCCTCTACGCATGCTCAAGAGTGAGTGCGAGACGACAATTCACTCACGTAGCCGAATAGCCGACGTTGCCTCCTTGGATACCTGCCGTGGTCACTGACAGCGATCGGGAACCGCCGTTCGGCGTGACGACGAGCGTGTTGCGGAGCCGCTCGCGGTACATGCGGAACGCGTTGTTCTGCGCGTCGCCATAGCAGAATATGAGCTGGATCTTAAGACGCGATCACTAGCCCGAGCCGGTGTGGCAAGTCGTTTCATTAATGACCAGTGGTAATCCTCACCAAGGGTCTAGATGCCGCGGTGCCGGGATAGCTCCTTCCAGCGGTTGGCGGCGGAACGGTATCTGCCAGCTAGGGCTTCATGGCCGTTCGCGGCGAGCGCAAAGACATTGGTCGCGTCGAGGTCGAGGACTTCGCTCATGAGCAAGGCGCGGCCGACCTCGGCGGCGACTACGGCGCCTCGGACGTCCCCGGCTTCAGCGGCCGCGTAGGCGGCCAGGGATGCCAGTTCCAAGCCATGCCGGAGCCAGGTTTCCTTTCCGCGGCGCCCGAGTTGTGCCCGGAAGAGGTAGCGTACTGCGTCTAGACCGTAACGGGATGCCTCGGCTGCTTCCCGCCACTCCTGGCGCTCGATCGCCCATGCTGTCCAGGTCCGGCTGAGTTGCAGGGCGTCGCCTGGGGCCGTTTCGAGACCGGATGAGCAGGCCAGGCGATATGCGTCGACGGCCTGGTCTATGTCGGTTTTGGCTTCGGACTGCTGGGCTCGGATCCTGAAGGCATAGGCGAGGTTGCCTATTCGGCCGGTCCATTCTGGCGTGCCGCGCGGGGTGGCCTCGACGACGGATGCCAGCGTGTCAACTGCCTGTGTAATGTCGTAGGCATGCCCGCCCATTGCTGTGTCTTCGGCGCGTGCGGCTCGGTGGGCAGCCAGGCTAGCGATTAGGTGCTTGTTCAACTCCGAGTCCGCCTCGGTCAGCGTGACGGCTTTCTCCCATGCGCGAGTCGCGGCATCCCGGTCGTCGGGACTGCCGTCAGGCGAGCGCCACCTTTCCATCAAGCCCAGGGCGAGGTTGCCGAGGTGCCCGGCGTGCCAGGCAGCGTGCTCCGGCTCCTCGGCGACCACCTGTTCGAGCAAGGCCACTGCCTGATTGAGATCGGCTGGATCACCAACCAGTGCGTATCGTTGGCGCAGGCCGAGCGCCAAGTTCGTAAGCATGCCGAACCTGTCAGCATGCTCAGGCAGCAGTTCGAGGGCCCGGCGCAGATACCCGAGAGCCGAGTCCAAGTCGGCGAGCGCTCCGGTCCGTTGGTAGCGAACCATCAGGCCGAGTGCGAGCGATGACAATGCTGTATAGCGCTCATAGTCATGGGTCGCGGACTCATCCCGTTCGAATAGCTTGATGGCCCGGTGCAGGTCTTGCTCATTGCCGGTCGCGCGATACCGGTCGATCAGCGCGTTGCCCAAGTTGATGAGGCTGAAGGCCGGCCCCTCGGACAGGGCCGCCGCACACTGAACGGCCTGGCCGGACAGTTCAACGGCTTTGTCCAGGTCTGCTCGGCGCCCAGATCTCGTGTACCGGTCGCGTAGCGCGACGCTGAGCTGGTCCAGGCTCACCGCCAACTCGATCGACTCGGGCTCCGCAGCGGCTACCGCCGCCTTCAGCAGCGCTACGGACCGCTCGAGCCCGGCAGGATCGCCGCTCTCACGGTAGAGGCGTAGTAGCCCGAACCCAGCCCAGCCGAGCAATGGCGCCCGCTGCGGCACGAGTCCGACGTGGTCGGCTGTCCCGGCCAGAACATCGATCATCGCTGTCAGGGTGTCAGTAGCACCCGTCATCTCATAGCGGAGGTACATGGACAGGCCAAGTGCCAGGGCAAGCCCCGCTTTGACGGCGGGTACCGGCCTGGCCTCGCTCACGTCCTGCCGCTGCAGGCCAATTAGCCGGTCCAGCGGCCCGATGTCTCCGGTGCGCAGCGTGAACCTTCTCAGCGAATCGCCCGCCGACGCCATAAGCTGGTCCCACAGCTCGGAGAACGGCGTCACCTGGTAAGCCGCTGATGCCCAGCAAGCACCTGCTCGACCCAGATCAGCTATGCCATCGGTCTGCCTGAACCTGAACATGAGTGCCGATCCCAAGTTGGCCAGGCATTCATCGCTCTCCGGGGCGCCGTCCGGGAGGTGAGCCAGCGAGGCTTCCAGCCGCTCGATCGCCGAATCGGCAGCCGCCTTGTCGTGTGTCAGCTCAGCGATTTTCAGCAGCGCGAGGCCGGCGAGAGTAAGCGCAGACGCGACAAAGGCCCGGGGAAAGCTCCCGGCATCGGGGTGTGACAGCAGCTGTTCCGCGTCCGCGAGCAGTAGCTGAGCGTCGGCCAGAGCTGCCGAGTGGACGGCTGCCGATCTCCTACCGTTCGCGGTGGCGTACAGCGCGGCAACATCGTCTGGCACCGCTCCAGTCCAGTCGGCGAAAGAGGCGATTCCGTTCGCCAGGCCATGTGCGCGGCAGCTGCGCAGAAACTCCCGCACGCCGTAGTACGTGGTTACCATCGTCTCGTCGCCCATGGCGCGCGTCACGCCCAGAAGCATCCGGCAGAGCAACTCGGCCTGGTCTGTCAGCAGCAGCGGGTTCCCTGAGACAACGGGATAGCAAGCGAGCCAGTCTGGTGCTGCAAGAAGTTCTGCCATTCCCTCAAGAACGGCCTCATTGACCTGATCGCCCGTCAGCTCGGCCACCACGACTGCTGCTACGCCGACCCTGTAAGTATCGAAGGCGCTCAGCCAGTTCTGCAGCCATTCCGCGAAGGCGTCATTACCGGTAGCCTGCGCCTCAGCGCATAGGCCGCGCAGCAGATCGCCGAACTCCTGTCCCGCCAACTCTGGATGCTGATGGACCAGGCGCACCACTCCCTGAGCGCCGGTCTTCGTTAATGCCTCCCACCCGGCGGCAAGCTCACCCGGAATGACCAGAATCGCGGGATGGGACGAGAGCACCGCCCGATTCCTGGAGTTCCTGACCGTGAGATATCCGCCTGACCGCCCGATCACGGTCACCCAGGAATGGACTGCGGCTCGGACCCGAGCGGCAAGGTTTGCGAGCATGACGTCACCCTCCCTGGACTAGCGTGTCAGGTAAAGCGCAATGGCGCCATCGCGGACCAGGCGTGTACGTTCCTTCATCATCTGGCTCGTCTTCGTGATTGCCGTCCACTCATCGCATAACGCGGCGTTCGCGCCGATAATGAGAAGCTTAGGACGGTTCCGCGCGTGTTTCTTCGATGTGTCGCCGAGTGCTGACAATATGATCTCTTGGGAACGTTCTTTCCGCCGCGGCGGTGCCTGGAAGGCTGATGCGGCGCGGCGGCGAACCGGGAGCTGGCAATGAACGAAGGTCTGCCCCTAGGAGACATCCGGGCAGCTCGGCAGGAACTCGACGCCGTGATTGAAGAAATCCGGGCCGTGCCCGGCTACGAGGACTTTCTCGCGGTGCCGACCTTCGCCGATGTGGCCGCCGCAGCCGGTGGGCATACGCTCGTCTATCTGGCCGCTGCGGAACCGGGCGGACTCGCTCTTGTCGTCCGGGGCGACGACGTGGCCCAGGTGCCGCTCGAGGAGCTGACGGCCCAGACGTTGCATGCGAAGGTGACCGGCCACCTTGAACAGTATGCACGCTACCGGCTGGAGTACCGGAATGCCCCGCAGACCGCCTACCCGCAGTGGAGTGCCGCGCTCGACGAGGTGACTGCGTGGCTGTGGGATGCGGTGATGGGACCTGTCCTCGACCACACGGCCGAGACCACGGAACTCGTGGTCGTTGCCGGAGGCTTGCTCGGCCTGCTGCCACTGCACGCGGCTTGGACCCCTGACGCCGAACGGGTGGCCGGCCGCCGGTACGTTCTTGACAGGCTATCGGTCAGCTACGTGCCCAACGCGCGGGCGCTGCGGGCGGCACGGCGGCTCGCCGGAGAGGTGCGGCCTTCCCGGCTGCTCGCGGTCGCTGACCCGTGGCCGGCCGCCGCCGCCCCGCTGCCGATGGCGCATCACGAGGCGGCGATCGCGGCGGCGGCCTTCCCAACGCGGCACACGATCCTGCGACGCGGCGAGGCGACGTTCCTGTCCTTCGAGTGGGAAGCGCCGAAGGCCGACGTCCTGCACCTGGCATGTCATGGCTTCGCCGCGCTGACGAGGCCGCTCGACAGCGGCCTCGTTCTCGCTGGAGGCCCGGTCACCTTGGAGCGCCTCATGGAATGGCCGCTTCGGGTCCGGCTAGCGGTGCTCTCCGCCTGCGAGACAGCGCAGCCGGGAACCGAATTGCCTGACGAGGTCGTCGCCCTGCCGACCGGTCTCCTGCAGGCTGGCGTGGCTGGCATCGTAGCCTCCCAATGGTCAGTACCGGACCGGGCAACGGCCATGCTGATGGCGGAGTTCTACCGGCGCTGGCGGTGGGAGCGAGCAGGACCCGCAGCAGCCCTGCGCGGCGCTCAGTGCTGGCTACGCGACACCACCACGGCCGAGAAGCACGCTCATTTCGACGCCGCGCTCAGCGGCCAGGCCGAGTGGCTGCCGCCTGAAGTCGGCCAAGACTTCCTTGACTGGCTAGATTTTACACCCGATGGCCTGGCTCATGCTGATATCCACCAATGGGGCGCGTTCGCCCACGTCGGAGCGTGAGGACCGATGGAAGAGACCGAATTGCGGCAGTTCGCCGAGGAAGCACGCCGGAAACTCCCCGAGCTCATCCCCGATGAGGGTGAGCGACAGCAGGCCGACCGCGATCTCGCTCGCGCGCTGAACGAGCTGCCCGGTAGTGCGAAGCCTGCACTGACAGACGCGCTCCGATCCCATGAGGGCCTTCGCTGCTGGGTCGCGGCCGACACCGACCGGAGCATAGGCATGCTAGGCGATCTGACCGAGCCGATCGGCGTGCTGTACGTGTGCCCACATAAGGACTACACGGTCGTCCGTGACACGCCGACGGACGACGTGCTGCGGTGCCCCCATGACGATTCGGTTCTCGTGCGGTACGAAGGCTAGCCGACATCGATGCTGTCAGCGTTCTGGTCCGGACTCGGCGGGGAGTTCGCTAAGCAGTGGACGGCCCGCATTCTGACCCCCGCATTCGCCTTCTGGGCCGGCGGGCTGGCGGCCGTCTGGTGGCACAGCCACGGCCAAGGCGTCCACGCCCACGGTTGGTCGCATGAGCTGTCAGCTACCGCAGCCTGGATAGGACAGCTCCCCGGCCTTGTTCAGGGGATCGTTATCGTCGCCGGCCTGCTCCTCGTCGCCGTTTCCGCGGTGGCTGCCGAGCGCCTCACCCAGCCGCTGCTCCGGTTGCTCGAAGGCTATGGATGGCGCCCGCAGTGGCTACGCGACCGGCTGACCAGCTACCGGCGCTGGAGGTACCACCGATGGGACAAGCGGGTGGCGAGCCTCGCCACCCGCCAGCGGCTCGGAACCCTGACAACGCAGGAATTCTTCGAACTAGCGGAACTGGAGAAAGCGGATCCGTCGGCCGATCCTCTCCGTCTACGGGAACTACGTCATCGGCACACGGCCGGGCTCGACGCACGCATGATGAGTCGACTCGGCCATGGCCGGGCCCTGCTGCGTGCGATGCCACGGCAGGATGCCCTCGGCATGCCGACCCGCCTCGGCGACATCCTCCGCGCCGCCGAACGGCGCCCGGCCGACAAGTACGGCCTGGACGCGATCGCGTGCTGGCCTGCGCTGTGGCTACTGCTGCCCGCCGAAGCCAAGACCGAACTCGTGCAGGCCCGCTCGGCCCTCGACAACGCGGCGCGCACATGGCTATGGGGAGGGCTGTTCGTCGTCTGGACCCCGTGGACCTGGCTGGCTCTGCCGATCGCGATCGTGGTTCCCGCGCTGGCCTACTACATCAGCATGCTAACGGCTGCGGCCGCGTTCGGCGACCTGACAGCGACCGCCTTCGACCTGTACCGGTTCCAGCTCTACGACAGCCTGCACCTGCCTAGGCCAACGTCGCCGACTCTCGAGCGCCAGGACGGCTCACGCGTGACCCGCCTGCTGTGGACAGGGCTCGATGAGCCGGGACTGCAGTACATCAGCGCGCCTGCCGCGCCGCAGGCGGATAAGGCGGCACCCGGCCGACTCCACCGGTTTGTCGGCATTATGCGCGGACGCGGTGACAGCGGGGCTTTACAGGCCGCGCCGCTTCCGGCTGGCCGCGTTTGTCCAGCGGTTCGTCCGGACTGAGACCAAGTCAACGTCGTGGCTGCTGGTCGAAGGGCACCCGCGAT